>Ga0207797_1000084_pt1 | contig 60878 bp, 54 predicted proteins | sample PRCRCaboRojoPR_6_FD_187275 | JGI IMG/M metagenome (GOLD analysis project Ga0207797, IMG submission 187275) | Marine sediment microbial community from Cabo Rojo, Puerto Rico - PR CR 10% Liquid 1 (SPAdes) | ecosystem: Environmental > Aquatic > Marine > Coastal > Sediment | place: Cabo Rojo, Puerto...
ATGGACCTGGCGCTCGTACGTGGAGCGAATGAACCACTATCGTGCCGCCTACCCGGATCGGTTTCATGACCTCCGCTACGAAGACCTCATTACAAATCCGAAGCGGGAACTCCGTGCGGTGTGCGACTTCCTGGCGATGCCTTTCGAACCGGGCATGCTCGCATTTCATCAGCGGGAAGACCGGTCGTTCGACGCCAACCGCGAGCCCTGGAAAGAAAAGACCGCGCAGGCCGTGGACCCGACCAACCAGCAAAAATGGCGCACACAGATGCCGGAAGCGGAGCGTGTCATTGTCGAACGGATAGTGGGGAATCGCCTTGAAGCGTACGACTACGCTTCCACTCCGGTGCGATGGCGTCCATCGCTCGTCGTCCGCGTTCTCGCCCATCTCGTTCGCGCGGCCCTTCAAGGGATCCGGCGATCCTTCTGGAAACGGACCCGTCGAGGGGAAAAGGACAGCGCCGCACCGATATGGATGGACAGCCGCTGAGCGAGCCCAAGTGCGACAAAAGGTTTGGTGCTCCGTAAGTCTACAGCCTGGCTCACTCCAGGTAGCCGTAGGCGCGGAGCTTCGGCCTTATCGTTGACAGAAGGCTCTTTTGCGTGTCCGTCAACTGCTCCCGCCATCCTTCATGTGGCGGGCGGATTTTGGAGACGACCGCATCATACTCAGAGTGCAGAAACCGCTCCGGGGCAACACCTACGGCCTGAAACAGCGCGCGCATCGTCTCACGGGGCCTGCGGGTCAGCTGCTCGTAGCGCAGCGTGTAGACGGAATCATGCGGTAGGCGGGCAGCGTCTTGGTCAATGGTTTCCAGAAAAGAGCTCCACATCCAGGCCGCCTGGATGATGGGGGGATCTGCCTGGACATCTTGCCACCCGGGGGGACGTGCCCCCCACCAGTGGTGGACCGTCCCGTACATTTTGCGGCGCATCTTGAGGATGGAAGCCGCGACCGCTCGCCCGTCCCGAACCAGGTGAATGAATTGCACGTCGGGAAAAATCGCCTGGAAGAACGGCATCCGCAACGCGTTGCGCGGTGTTTTGGTCACGAACCGCGGCCGCCGGTGGTAACGAAGGTGCCAACGAACAACGTCGCGGAGGACGGACCGCGCGGGAGGCGACACCGCATCGGAGCGGCAAGCATGGTGGGGACGCCTGGGGCAAAACCGGTTCCAAATGGAATGCCCTTCATGGGTGGGCAGAACTCCCGCTGCCTGTACCGACCCATCGTAGGGGCCGCGCAGGAACCGGGGACGAACGAACGGGGGGAGATGATGCAGGACCTCGTCGGCGACGTGAGCAAGATGAGGAGGGACCGATCGAAACCACGACTTGCCGCAGATCCAGTTTGTCAAGGGAGTGATCCATGCGAAATCGGGGTGCAACCGCATGAGATTGTGCAGCAATCCCGTCCCGGATCGAGGACACCCGATGATAAACACCGGTCGATTGATCGTTGGCATCGTGAGAGGAGGCGAAAGGAGAAAGGGCACCGGCAGCCGGACAATCTCTTACGATGGATCTGCTACTTCGATGCCGACCCGACGAAGCAGCGGAGTAAGGACCATCCAGTCGTCACGTGTAAAGCCGAGAAGAAGGAGCGTACCGCCGTAAAGAAGCACCGTCAGCGGAATGCCGATGAGCCAGGCCCACGTCCACGGGGCGAGAAGCAGCGTTATTCCCCAGCCGCCCAGCCCGGCAACGGCACCAGCGGCAAACGGCTTCACGTACGCCCGACCGAAGGGGTGCATGCCCAGCAGATAACGCACCTGGAGCACTTTCATGGTGTTCACAAGAATGATAGACAGACCGGTCGCAAGTGCCGCGCCGACCGGACCGTATTCCATTATGAACCAGACATTGAGTCCGACATTCAGCAATGCCAGAGCAATGTTGTTGGCAAACAAAAGGTTTTCATGGTCCGACATTTGGAGCATCAGGCCGGAGGCGCCAACACTTCCATTGAAAAATGTGGCAATGGCAAGGAGGACAAGAATTATGGATCCCTCCCCAAATCCTTTTCCGAAGAGTCCCATGATCGGGCCCGGAAACAGGAGAAGCACCAGCGCGAGTGGAAGCGACAGGGTGACGATCCAGCGTGTTGTGGTCTTAAATAAGCGGTGGAGTTGATCGCGATGGTCGCGATGGTACAGGTCGCTGATGATGGGCGTGAAGGTGGCGTTCACCGCCGTCAGCACGAATTGCACCTGGGTTGCCACGATCGCAGCGGCGTGGTAGACCCCGACGTCTTCGGAGGTGGCCAGAATGCCGAGCATGATCCGGTCGGCTTGGCTGAAAAGCACGGTCGACAAATTGGCTCCAAGAACAGGGAGCGAAAACCAGAGCAGGGAGCGCGTTTCGAAGTGAGCGGACACCGTGCCGTGAAGTGCAGGCAGCAGTCGCGCCAGCATCCAGAGGCCCAGGCCGGCGCTGGCAACGGTCGAGATGACAAAAGCAGTGGTGGCGCCTCCGAGGCGAAACCCGGCGAGAAAAGCGATCCCAACCGCGATCAGGTTGAAGGCCGGAAGGCTGACCACGTTGATCGTCACGTCCGCCTTCATGTTCTGCAGGGCCCGCGCTCCCCGCGACGAGATATAGACGAGCACATAGAAGGGAAGGGCGATGGCGAACGCCCGGAGCACCGGAGCCAGGTCCGCGTCCGAAAACACCAGCGTCGCCAGCACGTCCCGACCCAGATAGATCCCCAGTCCGAGCACAGAGCCTGCGCCGACCGCCAGCGTGAGACTCGCAATGACCGTTCCCTTCAACCGGGAGATGTCTTCCTTGCCGTAGGCCTCCGACCCAAACCGCACGATGCCCCCCTGAAGGCCGAGCGCGCTGATCTCGCGTCCAAAACGAAGGACGGTCATACCCAGATTGTAGAGTCCGTATGCCGCCGTGCCAAGGACTCGGCTGAGCAGGATCTGAAGTCCAAAGCTGAACACTTTGCCGACGATGGTCCCGGCGAAGACGATGCCGCTCCCCCGGGCCACGCGACGCGTTAATTCATCGGTATCCAAGTTCGGGCAGAAGGCTAGGGGGAAAAGAGGCGGCGAAGAATCGGGGGTGCGGTGCAGAGCCGCAATCGGACGGCACGCAGTCCGTGGCGATACTAAGAGAGATCCGGTCGAAAGATCAACGATGGATCGATCCGCAGCGGCGTTTTGCAGATGAGTTCGCATGGCACGGCGGACGAGGGCCTGTGGGTTCGCTCCTCGCGGGCAACCCATCCCCGATTCGCGCGCTCGCTGAAACGACGCAGGGACGGGTGCGTGGAACGGAACGATTGCGACGTCCTCTTTCCTTAATGGGGCCCATTTGTGCCGCCTTCCAACACCAATTCGCAGGGGGCAATCTTCTGGGACCGGCTGCGTTCCCTCTTTACGCCCGACCCGGAAAGCGGGCCCTCCGGTCACATCCCCAATCGCGGGACCGTGCTGACGGTCTGCGTGCTCATCTCTACGGTTGTCTGGCTCATCTTTACGCTTCAGGAGCCCAAGACGGTGACGATGGAGGTGCCCACCCAGGTCGTGAACATCCCGGAGGGACAGGCCCTCACGGAGCTTCCGCCCTCCACCGTGAGCGTACAGGTGCACGGCGCCCGCCGTCAACTGCTGTGGCTCCACCTGAACACGCCGGTCGTCCCGATCAACGCCACCAGCAACGAGGTCAACGTCCAGGAGGTGCTCAATCTCCCGCAGATCTCGGACGTTCGTGTCGAGAACGTCACACCGCGTCAGGTGGACGTACCCAAAGAGGAGCGCGTCCAGCAGCGTCTCCCCATCCGCAACCGCGTTGAAGCGGTGCTTCCGGAGTCGCACGAGATGCTGCGCCCGCCCCGACTCGAGCCGGACTCCGTGAGGGTCAGTGGAGCCCGGTCGATCCTGGCCGGCCTGGAAGCCTGGCCGACGAAGCCAGTTGTCCTGGACAACGTCCAGGATTCCATCCAAGCCACCGTGCCGCTGGCGGATACCCTTTTGCAGCTCGTTGATCGCGGCGTGCAGGAGGTGACGTACCGGGCGCTCTCTGGCAAGTTTGCGGAGGCCACGCGCGAGCTCAACGTGGAGGTGACCGGCGTGCCCTCCGATCAAAATTTGGTCGCCCTGGAGCCGTCCACCGTGCGCGTAAGCTATCGGGTCCTGTTCGACCAGATGTTTCAGTCGCAGCGGGCGTCGGACTTCTTTGCGACTGTGTCGTACGACCAGATCCGCTCGGACACCACCGGCTACGTGGAACCGAATATCCACGTCCCGACGGACCTCTACATTCGCGATCCGGAACCGACCCCGCGTCGTTTGCGCTACTACACGTTCGTTTCCGGGGACTGACCCGCTGCACCCCCGGTCGCTGAAAGGGACGCTGAGTTTGCAACGGTCGCCCCAATCGCTGCGTCGGGAAACGGAAGTCGCCTTGCCCCAGACCTCTCCGCTGTGCGTCGAGCCGAGGGCACCATCCCAGCAGCGTCTTTTCGGACCTCCCCCAATGCGTTTCGCTTTTTCATGGTATACCTGGCGCTCGCCGTCGCGTGCAGTTTGGCCATCGGCCTGTTGTTCAAGCACGCGGGCCGGGAGCAGTTGGACCGAACGTCGCTGCTCACCACCAACTACGCGGCAGCGGTGGCACTCGCGCTCGTCCTCTTGGCCGCAGGCGGGCGGACCGTCGCCGACGGGCTCGCGCTCGAGCCGTCGCTCATTGCGTTGGGGGTTCTGACCGGTGCGCTGCTCATTGCGGGATTTTTTATGCTCTCGCTGGCCACCGATCTGGCCGGGATGTCGCTGGCCATCGGCGTGATGCGCGTGTCGGTCGTGCTTCCGTTTCTCGCCTCGTGGCTCGTGTGGAACGAGGTGCCCAGCCTCGCGCAGGGGGCGGGCCTGGTTCTGGCCAGCGTCGCGTTTTTCCTCATTGCCCAGCACAAGGAGCGAACGCCCGAGGCCGTTCCGGTGGGCGCTTCCTCGCCCGCGGCCCAAACGCAGGAGACGGAACCCGACGGCCTTTCTGCGTCCAGCGGCCGTGTCTTCGCCGTGCTCCTGGGTACGTTCGTGGTGGGAGGCGCCGTGGACGTGTCGATGAAGACGTTCGAGGAGAGCTTCGGCGCGGGCAACAGCCGCGTGCTGTTCCTGCTGATGGCGTTCGGCGTGGCGTTCGCGATCGGAGCGGTCGTCGTGGTCGCCCGGGGCCTGCGCACCGGCACCTGGCCGGAGCGCCGCACCCTGGGATGGGGCGTCCTGCTCGGCATCATCAACTACGGGTCGCTCGAGTTCATCCTTCGTGCGATTGAGCGCCTGCCGGGCCCGTTCGTCTTCCCGGCGAACAACATCGCCATCGTTGTGCTTGCCGCCGTCCTCGGGGTGGCGGTGTGGGACGAGTACCTCTCGCGGGTGAACCGGATCGGGCTGGGCCTCGCCGTCGTCGCACTGATTCTGCTGGGACTATGACGGCACGGACGCGCATTGGAGTGGGGGCCCTCGTCCTCGTGAGCCTGGGAGCAGGGCTGTTCATGTGGTGGACCCACGCTTCGCAGGAGGCACGGGTTCGGAAAACGATCGTCACCACCGTCCAGAACGAGACGCCGGCCTCGTTCTACGTAACCGGAACGATGCAAATGACGGCCACCGTCGCGGTCGACTCTTCGGCGCTGTTCACGCCGAGATGGCTCACGCTCCTGCTGCGCACCACCCATCCGGCGGTCGTGCCGCTGGCCCGCGGTTCTGCGACGGCTACAATTCGGGTGCCGGGACGGGTGTCGTACGGCTTTCCCATTCAGGCGCTCACGCCGGACAAGATCGAGGTCGGCGACGACGGACGCATTGGCGTGGCGCTCCCGATGCTCCGGATTCACAGCGTGGAGCCCGACCTTGCACAGCTCCGGATGAAGACGGAGACGGCGGGCTGGATGCGGCTCTTTGCCTCCGGGGCGCCCACAGAGGTTCGCGACCGGGCGCTCGCGAGTGTCGAGCAGGCGTTCCGACGACAAGCCGAGACCCACCTGCGCGCGGCCACGCAGCCGCGGACGAACACGGCCCGGGCCCTTGCGTCGTTGCTCACCCCACCGCTTCAGGCGGCCGGGGTGAACACCCCGCAGTTTCGCATCCGGATTGGCGACGACCTGGTTCTGGCACCGCGCTCGTCGGCACCGTAATCGGTTCCCCGCCCGGCGTCGTCTGCGCCGGGGCCCGTCAGTCCTGCGCCGGAATGCGCTCGGTACCCAGGTAGGGCTGCAGGGCGTCGGGGATGGCCACGGTGCCGTCCGGACGCTGGTTGTTTTCGAGCAGCGCCGCCAGCACGCGGGGAAACGCGAGGCCGCTGCCGTTCAGCGTATGGACGAGCTCCGGCTTGGCCTCGGGATCGGGGCGGAACCGAATCTGGGTGCGTCGCGCCTGGAAGGCCTCAAAGTTGGAGATGGAAGAGACCTCCAGCCACTTCTCTTGGCCGCCGCTCCACACCTCCAGGTCGTACTTCTTGGACTGCGTGAAGCCCATGTCGCCGGTGCACATGAGCAAGCGCCGGTAGGGGAGTTCCAGGGCGTCGAGGGCGCTTTCGGCGTCCTTCCGCAGCGCCTCCAGCGCGCGGTAGCTGTCGTCGGGGTGGACAATGTGCACGAGCTCCACCTTGTCGAACTGGTGCAGCCGGTTGAGGCCGCGCACGTCCGATCCGTAGCTGCCTGCCTCGCGGCGCCAGCAGGGGGTGTAGCCGCAGAACTTGAGCGGCAGCCGGTCGGCATCCAGGATTTCGCCCCGCAGGAAGTTGGTGATGGGCACCTCCGCCGTGGGGATCGGATAGAAGCCATCGTGCGGAATCTCGTACATCAGGTCCTCCTTGTCGGGCAACTGGCCGGTGCCCCGGGCGCTGTCCTCGTTGACAAAAAGCGGCGCCTGCATCTCCGTATAGCCGCGGTCGCGAGCGCGATCGAGGAAGAAGTTGAGCAGTGCCCGCTGAAGCCGAGCGCCCCAGCCCAGGTAGAAGGGAAAGCCCGCGCCCGTCACCTTCGCCCCGCGCTCAAAATCGATGATGCCGAGCGCCTCGGCCAGCTCCCAGTGTGGTTTGGGGGCAAAGTCGAATCCGGGCTTCTCGCCGATCTCTGCATCGACCTCGTTGTCGGCCTCCGTCTCGCCCACCGGAACGCTAGGATGGGGCACATTCGGGATGTCGAGCAGCAGGCGCTCCTGCTGCTCCTCGGCGACCCGCACGTTTTCCTCAAGCGTCTTGATCTCCTCCTTGAGGCGGCTCGTCTCCTCGATCCGCGCCTGGGCCTCCTCCTCGTTGCCTTCGCGCTTCAGCCGGCCGATTTCGCTGGAAATCGTGTTTTGCCGCTCCTGTTTGTTCTGCAGCTCCGTGATGGCCGACCGCCGGGTCGCGTCAATCTCCAGCAGCCGATCCACGAGCTCAGGGCTGCCGGCCCCCTTGGCACGGACGGCTTCTTTCACGCGGCGGGGATTCTCGCGGATGGCGTCGATGTCTAGCATATTCGGGAAGGCACTTGTCGAAGAGAGGGCAGCGCGGGTACGGCGACAACATAGCCGATGACGGCGGCCGGATGCGGCTCGCGCAGAGATTAATCGAAAATCGAAAGTGGGCTCAGGACGCCACGGGCCGCCCCAGGCGCCGGCCGAGATGGCGCAGACCTTCGGGCAGAGAGCGGGGCTTGAACCCGAGCTCAGACTCGGCCTTCAGGATCAGGAAGCCGGTGCGGGGCGGGCGATCCACGGCGTCCGCGAAGTAATCGCTCGAAACCGGGTGAATGAGCGATGCATCCAGGCCGAACACGTCGGCCACGGTGCAGGCCAGGTCGTACACCGTCATCATCTCGCGCCCCGACAAGTGGTAGATGCCGGTCTTTTCGAAGTGCACCATCCGTTCGATGCCCTTCGCCAGATCTTCCACGTACGTCGGCGTGCGCCACTGATCGTCGACGACATGGATCGGGGACCCGTCCGAAAGCTGCTCGATCACCCAGAGAACCACGTTCGATCGGCTGAGCGCCTGGCCGGTGCCGTACACGAGGACGGTGCGGGCGATGGACCATTTGGAGAGACCGGCCTCACGGACGGCGTTCTCGCCGGCGAGCTTGGTGCGTCCGTAATAGTTGATCGGGTTCGGGCGGTCGCCTTCTTCGTACGGGCCGTCCGTGCCGTCGAACACGAAGTCGGACGACACCTGCACCAGGCGCGCTCCGATGGGGCGACACCGCGACGCCAGGGTCTTGACGGCCCGGGCGTTCACGGCATGGGCTTCGGCTCGGTTTTCCCGGCAGTCCTGCACGTCCGAGAGGGCCGCACAGTTGATGACGACGTCCGGCGCGAAATCCTCGAACACGTCGTCCACCTCACTCGGACGCGTCACGTCCATCGGCACGTAGCCGCAGGAGGCCCCTTCAAACCGCGGGGCGTCGTCGCGGGCGGTGGCCAGGACGTCGTACTCCGGAAAGCGACTCATGCGTCGCACGAGCGCTTGTCCGAGCAGGCCATTGGCCCCGGTAATCAGAATGCGATTGAACAGCATAATCGATCAGGAAGTCGACGGTCCGGGTTGTGGTTTTCGCCGGAGGGGCACGAAGCGCGTCCTCCGCCAGGGGGCGTCAGCCGTGGTTGGTCGGCCACCCGACAGGCCGAAGCGGAATGCGTCTCCGGAAGGAAGGCGGGCTCAAAAGTAATAGCGAAGGCCCACTCCGCCTCCGAGGTCTCCATCAAGGGTGGGAAGGAAGCGAACGCGCGGGGTGACATGCAAGAAAACCTCGAAGCGCTCCGCGTAAAAATTTAGTCCTGCTTTTCCACCAACGCCCAGACGAACGAGCGGTGTGCGGTTTAGCTCCTCCAGGCCAGCGATGAGACCGGGCCCGACGTAGACAAAAAGGGGCGAGTCGGGCAGCGGCCGTTCCCATACGCGGTGTACGGCGCCGCGAACGAGTTCCTCCAGGTCGGTGGTCAGCAGCGCGTCGTACGCGACGAGGTTGGGGCGGTAGAGTTTGGCGGTGAGGCCGCTGGGGCGGCCCGCGGCGAAGCCCACGCCGATCGAGTCGGGGTGCCGCTGTGCCTGGGCACTCAGGACACCGAGCAAGGCAAGCACAATCACACCGGCGAGACGGCGTGGGACTTGCATCGTTGAGACAGACCACCCACGATGTGAGAAGCGGCAAGGGGCCAGTCCGGTCACGCGCCGCGACATGAGCATCAGTCGACCGACGACGAGGCGCGGCGCTGGATGGCCGAGCGCATGTCTTCGGCCAGATTCGACGCTTCCTTCAGGTCCATGCGTCCGGCGAGTACCAGGCGCACTTCTCGCCGCTTGGCGGCGTCTTCGTACCGCTCTTTTTCGGCGTCGGTCTCCGGTTTGACGGGGGGCACCGGCACGGTATTGTCGTTTTCGTCGATGGCGACAAACGTGTAGAACGCCCGGTTGCACTTTCGCTTGGTCTCCGCGCGAGGGTTTTCGGCCCAGACGTTCAGCTCGACCTCCATCGAGGTGCGGAAGGCGCGGTTGACCTGGCTCTCGATGACCACCACCTCGCTGCCGTGAATCGGCGCCTGGAACTCGACGTTGTCCACCGAGGCGGTGACGCAGACGCGGTTGGCGTGGCGCTGCGCCGAGATGGCAGCACACTTGTCCATGAGGTGGAGCAAGCGACCGCCCATCATGTTGCCCAGACTGTTGGTGTCATTGGGCAACACAATCTCGTTGATGACTGCGCGCGAGGCGGAAACGGGTTTCGGGGTCATGGAGGAAGAGCGGGACGGCATCGGGAAGTCGAGACGGTCAACAAACGGAAAACCGACGACGCATGACCAGCAGCACGTGCGACTTTCACGTCTTTTGCTTCTTTTTCTTTGCGGCCGGGAAGAGGATGTTGTTCAGAATCAGGCGATAGCCGGGCGAGTGCGGGTGGAGGGAGAGATCGGTCGGCGGATCGCCCACGAAGTGCTGATAGTCCTCCGGGTCGTGCCCGGCGTAGAACGTGAACGTGCCGCGACCGAACGTGCCGTGAATGTAGCGGGCCTGGTCGCGATTCGGGGCTTCACCCAGGATGACCACGTCTTCCTTCAGGAAGGACTTGTCGAACGCGGTGGTCTGCCCCACAAATCCCTTAACTGTGGCCACATGGTTCTGCGTCAGCATGGTGGGCACGGGATCCCACTTGGCGCTGAAATCGAACAGAGTGAAGTAATCAACCGAGGGGTCGCGCATCTGAGGCGGCGGAATGCCCGCGTCGATGTTGGAGTGCTTGTACTCGTGCGGGTTGAAGTTCGGCCGGAAGTCGGTGAATGCCAGCGTGCGGCTGTAGTCGAGCTTGTTGCGGGCATCGGGATCCACCGGGTCGCCGTCGTACTCCTTCGGCACGATGTCCGTCTGATGGGCCGCGAGGGCGATGTCGAACGTGTCGGTGCCGGAGCACATCGAGAAGAGGAAGCCCCCGTTGCCCACGTAGGTGCGAATCTGTTCGGCCACCGCAAGCTTCATGTGGCTGACCTTCCGGAACCCGCGCGAGCGGGCCGTCTGCTCCGCTTCCTGTTGCTGCTGCATGTACCACGAGGTGTTCTGGTAGCGCAGGAACTTGCCAAACTGTCCGGTGAAGTCCTCGTGGTGGAGATGGACCCAGTCGTACTCACGCAGCTTGCCGTCCAGCACCTCCTTGTCGTAGATCAGGTCGTGGGGCACCTCGGCGTACTCCAGCGCGAGGCGCACGGCATCGTCCCAGGGCTGGGCGCGGTCGGGGGCGTAGACGGCAATTTGGGGCGCCTTCTCCAGCCGCACGACCGACATGTTGCTTCCGTCGGCCTCGACCTTCGAGATGATACGCGACGACTCGGCGCCCCCGACCACCTGAAACGACACGTTGCGGATGCGAAGCTCTTGCTGCAAGGGTTCGGTGGCCGGGGCGAGAAACGATCCGCCGCGGTAGTTGAGCAGCCAGTCTATCGATTCCCCCTGCTGGAGCGCCCAGAAGACGCCCCCGTATGCCTTCAGGTGGTTGCTCTGCTGGTTGTCCATCGGAATCAGAAGGTCCTGCGCCCGGCTCTGCCCCGTGCCCCACGCAGACGCACCGATCAGAAAAACCGTAAGAAGCGAAGCGAGAATGCGACGGGTCATGGTCGAAAGTAGTCGGTGTGAAGGTCCTTCGTCGAAAGTCGGGGAGCGAACGGCCGAGGCCGCAGTCTCGGTCGTGCAGAAGCACAACCCGTGCGTCCGGAACGAGACGCCGGACGCTATCCGAGTTGCCGCTGCAGAGCACGGAGGCGACTCCGGGCGTCGCCGGTCAGCAGGGAGTTGGGGTACTTCTCCAGCAGGCGGTTGTAGGCATCGACCGCGTTCTCGAGATTGTCCTGCGCTTCATGCAGCGCGCCGAGACGAAACAGGCTTCGGTCGGCAAAGGGGCTGCGCGGATGCATCAACGGAAGCTCGCCGTAGACCTGGAGGGCCGCGGTCGTATCGCCCTGTGCGCGCAGCATTTCGGCGCGGCGAAAGCGGGCGTTGTCGCTGAGGGGGTGGCGCCCGTACCGGGCGAGCAGCGAGTCAAGCTGGGCCATGGCGGCGCCGTAGTTGCGTTGGCGCTCCTTAAACCGCGCCTCGGCGTACATGCGGAGCGGGGTGTTCAGCGAGTCGGGGCCCTTGTTTTGTTTGAGCAGGACTTTGAGCTCGATCGCGTCGTTCGCCACGTCGGCCGAGGTGTTTTCGTTGGTGGCTTCGACGCGCGTCAGGGCCGCATCGAACTCTCCCCGATAAAAGTGGAGGAGCGCCACCTCGTAGCGCGCCTGCTCGGCCAAGTCGCCCGTCTGCAACCGGTCGATGAGCCGGGAGAAGGCCAGGCGGGCCTGCCGAAGGTTGCCGCGAAGGAGGGCGATGCGCCCCAGGTCGTAGCGGGCCTCGTTGGTGGCATCGGCATCCGGATACTGCTGCACGATCCGCCGGAAGGTCGACGCGGCCTGCGTGAGGTCCCCGAGCACATCCAGCTGTACGTGGCCGAGTTCCAGCAGCACAGCGGGGGTAGACGGGTGGTTCGGATACTCGCGCAGGAAGGTGCGGTAGGCCGTCGCGGCGGCCCGGTACGACGACGAGTCGGTCTGTGCCTGGGCGGCCGTCCGTCGCGGATCCTTCGATTGCTCGGCCTGACGCAGATGCATGTCGCCCAGGCCTTTCTGGGCCTGCGGAGCGACAGGCGCATCCGGGTAGCGTTCGAGAATCAGGTCGTAGGCCTTTGAGGCCACCGCGTACGCATCGCCGTCGGCCGCTTTCTGGGCGAAGGAGAAGAGCACGCGTCCGCTTTCCTCCTCCAGCCGATCAATGGCTCGGTAGACGTCGAAGGCCGCGGCGTAATCGTTGTTTTCCATGTGAAGCCATCCCAGCAGCTCGCGGTAGGAGCGGTTCAGTGGCGACTTCCGGACGGCCGCCTCCAGTGCGTCGATGCTTGGACGGAGGCCGTCGCTCTGCTCCACGAACGGGCGCAGACGGCTGCGCACGAAGTTCAAACGCTCCGGCCGCTCGGCCAAGAGGTCGACATACTCCTGCATGGCCTTCCGGTGCTCGCCGTTGAGGCTGTACAGGTACGCGAGCTCAGTGCGGAACGCCGTGGGGCTGTCGAGCGCCTCCCGGCCGCGCGACAGCACCTCGATGGCCCGGTCGAACCGGCGAATGTCTGACAAGGCATGGTACACCACGCGGTAGGTGCTCGACCGCGCGGGCGCCAGGGAAATCGCCTGGTCCCAAGCCTCGAACGCGGCTTCTTCATCGCCCTTCAGGTAGAGGAGGCGGGCCTTCTCCGACATGCGCGGCGGAGAAGGCGAACGACCCATCTGCGCCTCGACCAGCGCGATGGCGTCCTCGTACCGCTTGATGCTTTCGTACGCCTCCTTCAGCTTCTGAAAGTAGGTCGGGTTCTGCGGCGCATCGGCGCGCAGGTCTTCGAGCAGCCGAATGGCCCGTTCGAACTGCCCGGACTTCATATACGCGTTGGCCAGGCGATAGCGTTTGACTTCCGCACTGTCTTGCTGGCCCTGCGGCTGCTGGGCGAGGACGGGACTGCCCAAGAGCGAAAGGAGAGCCAAAAGTGTGCAGGCACGGCGAAACGTCTGAAGGAGGGGGGCGGTCACCACGCGGCTCGAAGCGTTAATCGGGAGGACGGTTCACGGCGCGGCCCGCGGGCCGGTGACGCCGGAGATAGCGTTGGATGCTCGCCTTCCCGTACGCATCGCGCAGGGATCGCGTTTCCCGGGGCCGCTGGGGAAACCAAGCCCCGCCGCTGTGCGTGCGCCGAAGTGCGCATCCCCCGAACGCTCCTGCATCGTTTCGCCTGTCCCGTTCTGTATGACCTCTCCCCCTGCGCCGACCCCGAACAGCGCCCCCCGGGGCATTGCCGTCCTCGGCTCCACCGGATCCATCGGCACCCAAACGCTTGACATTCTCCGCCTCTTTCCGGACCGCTTCCGGGTTCGGGCGCTGACAGGCGGCTCCAACGCTGAAAAGCTCGCGGCTCAGGCCCGCGAGTTCCGCCCCGACTGCGTGGCCATCGGCGATGAAACGCAGGTCGGGCTGCTGAGCGAGGCGCTCTCCGATCTTGACACGGAGGTGCTCGCCGGGGAGGCCGGGCTGTGCGCGTCGGCGGAGCGCGACGACGTTGATGTCGTAATGGCCGCCGTCGTGGGGTTTGCGGGACTCGCGCCCGTCCTGGCCGCACTCCGCAACGGGACGCAGGTCGCACTGGCCAACAAAGAGACGCTTGTGGTCGGGGGCCCGCTCGTGAATCGGGTGATGGACGACGCCGGGGCCAGCCTCGTGCCGGTCGACAGCGAGCACTCCGCCATTTTCCAGTGCCTCGCCGGCGAATCTTGGCGTACCGTGGAGGAGATCGTGCTCACCGCCTCGGGCGGGCCCTTCCGTTCCCGTCCCAAGGAGACGTTTGACACGATTAGCGTGGAGGAAGCCCTGGACCATCCGAACTGGTCGATGGGTGCCAAAATCACGATCGACTCCGCAACGATGATGAACAAGGGGCTGGAGGTCATCGAGGCCCGCTGGCTGTTCGATCTGGCGGTCGATCAAATCCAGGTCCTCGTGCATCCGCAGTCGATCGTGCACTCGATGGTGGCGTTTACCGACGGTTCGGTGAAAGCACAGCTCGGGGTGCCCGACATGAAGGTGCCCATCCAGTACGCCCTGAGCCATCCCGCCCGCTGGCCGGCCCCGCACGAGCGCCTGGATTGGCGCGAACTCTCTCGCCTCGACTTCGCGCCGCCCGATACCAAGAAGTTTCCCTGCCTTCGGCTCGCCTTCGAGGCGCTGAAGACGGGCGGCACGGCGCCGGCCATTCTCAACGCGGCCAATGAGGCCGCCGTCGACCTTTTTCTGAAAGAGGCCATCGGCTTTCTCGACATCCCGCGCGCCATCGAGCGGGCCCTTGAGCAGGTGCCGGGAACCGCTGCGCCCACGCTCGACGATCTTTATGCCGCGGATGCCGAGGCCCGCCGCGTGGTTCAGGAACTCACTCAACCAGCCCCAAATTAAATTGGGTTGTGCGCCGGGCACACTGCCGGTGCTGTTCGTTCGACCCGCACGTCTTTCGTCTGCTGCATGGAACTTGCTCTGAGCATACTCTCGTCGGCCCTGTGGTTCATCGTCGCGATCTCCATCTTGGTGTTCGTGCATGAACTGGGGCACTTCCTGACCGCCAAGTACTTCGGCATGCGCGTCGAGCGGTTCTCGATCGGGTTCCCGCCGAAGCTCCTGGGACGTCGCTACGGCGAGACCGAATACGTAGTAGGGGCCACCCCCCTGGGCGGCTACGTGAAGATCAAGGGCATGATTGACGAGAGCCTCGATACGGACCATGTGAAGGCCGACCCCGAGCCCTGGGAGTTTCGCGCCAAACCGGTGTGGCAGCGCATTGTCGTCATCACGGCGGGCGTAATCTTTAACGCCATCCTGGCGGTGCTCGTCTTTGGGGGCATCCGGTGGTCGGAGGGCGAAACCTACATCCCGGCGGAAAACATCGACCAGGTGTTCGTGCGGGAAGGATCGGTGCCCCACGACATGGGGTTGCGCACCGGCGACCGCATTCTGCAGGTGAACGGCGAACGATTTACCCGCTTTGATCAGGTCATGCCCCCCGCGCTCGTCGCGGCCGATTCGCTGACCGTGACGGTGCAGCGGGACAGTGGGCGCGTGACGCTTCACGGCCCACGGGACATCATCACCCGCATCAGCCGTGCCCAGAACAGCAACAATCGGCAGGGATTTGGCATCTCGTTCTTGCCTCCGCTCGTCGGATATGTCGAGAGCGGCAGCCCGGCGGACTCGGCCGGGCTGCGGCCGGGCGATCGCATCTGGTCGATTGCCGGCGACAGCGTGCGGTTCTGGCAGGAAATGAGTCTGAAAATCCAGGAATCCGAGGGCGCTCCCATCTCGGTCCGGTGGTTCCGGCCCGACTCGCTGGCGGCCGACTCGCAGGCCACGCCGGCCCAGCTTGTCGGCGAACGCCCCGATGGGTACGTCTTCCAGGCGCAGATCGCTGCAGAAAAGGACGAGGCATCGGGCCGCTTGCTCTTTGGGATTGCCGATGCGGGGAGTTCGGATCTCACCCTGGGCATGCTGCACGATCAGTTTGGCATCCGCACCCAGATGTACAGCCCCGTGGAGGCCCTCGCGGCCGGCGCGACCGAGACGTGGACCAGCGGCCGCAACATCGTGGTTGCGCTGAAGCGCGTCATTGTGGGGCGCGACGATCTGCGCGAAAGCTTGGGAGGGCCTGTGATGATTGCGAAGGTTACGAGCCAAGCGGCCGAAGCCGGGGCGACGGCCTTCTGGCGCCTGGTGGCGCTCCTGTCCATCACCCTGGCCATTATGAACATCCTTCCGATTCCGGCCCTGGACGGGGGGCAGTTGATGTTCCTGCTCTACGAAGCCGTCACCCGTCGCCGGCCCTCGGTCCGCGTACGCCTGGTCGCGCAGCAAATCGGCATGATTCTGCTGCTCGGATTTATGACCTTCCTCATCTTTAACGACATCCTCCGGCTCTAGCCCCGCTTGGCGGCGCTGCGACGGAAAACACGAACATAACCAAACCTCCACACGGGATTCGTGGTTGCCCCGCGTGGATCGCTGTATGTTACCATCTCGTAGGACGCCGTGGACGGGGCCTGTAGTGCGTCGTGCATTCCGGCCGGCCCCCTTCGGTAGGATCCTGCACGTTGGACTCTGACATTCCGGTTTGCAAGCCCTTATGGAATCTGTTCGTCCGACCTCCGACCTTTCCCCGCATGCGGCGTCCGAGGAAGATGCGCGCCGCCAACAGGCGCTTCGCGAGCGGGGCACCCTCCCGACGCATGTGGCGGCCATCATGGACGGAAACGGTCGGTGGGCCCAGCGTCGCAACGAGGCGCGGTTCGTCGGCCATCACGAGGGGGTCGCGTCGGTGCGAGACATTGCGGAGGCGAGCGCGCAACTCGGCATCGGCTACCTCACGCTCTACACCTTCAGCACCGAGAACTGGGAGCGGCCCACGCAGGAAGTCAACGCCCTCATGGAGCTTCTGGTGCATACGGTCCGCGAGGAGCGACAAACGCTGATGGACAACGACATTCGCCTGCGCACCATCGGCGACCTGACGCAGCTCCCCGAGACCTGCCAGGAGGCGATGCAAAAGACCAAAGCCGAAACGGCCGACAACGACCGCATGACCCTCACCCTCGCGCTCTCGTACAGCGGACGCTGGGAAATCATGCGGGCCGTTCGCCGCATTGCCGAGCGCGTCGAGGCCGGAGCCCTCTCGCCGGAGGACATTTCGGAAGAGCTGTTTGGCTCCTTCCTCGACACGGCCGACCTCCCCGATCCCGACCTGATGATTCGAACAGGGGGGGAGTATCGCCTGTCGAACTTCCTGCTCTGGCAGTGCGCCTACACCGAGCTCTTCATCACGGACCAGTACTGGCCGGATTTTCGGCGCGAGGCGCTGTACGACGCCATCCGCAGCTTTCAAGACCGCGATCGCCGGTTCGGACGGGTCGACGACGAGGCTGCCGAGACCCACGAAGCCTGAGCCGCTCGCGAATCCCCACCGTCCGGCCCGCCCTGGCGCGCACCCTGTACTTGCGTTTTCCGGGACGGAGGTGCCGTCCAGCGTTGTCGCCGTGTTCGTTCGACACGCCAGTGCGAGAGCCGATGTGTCTCTACGTCTCGGTCCCTGGCCGCCTGAGGCGTAGCAGATGGATCCATGGAGGGTTCACAGAAGGCCGGCCCGCAAAGGGGCAATAATGCTCCTCCGCGCCGCGTTCCCTCCGTGTGGCAGTTGCCACGCCGAAACCCACCCCTCGATCTGCAGTTTCACGAGAACGGCCTCGCAGCGCGTATCCCGAATATGATTCCTCGAGGCATGCGATTTCGACTAGCAGGACTCCTCTTTTTGGCAGTGGTGTGGGGCGGTCTCCTGCCCGCTGCGGCGCAAACCCCTACCATGACCGCCGACCGGGGCTCCTCCGTTGCTCAGGGGCCGGCCACCTACGTGATTCAGAACATCCGGGTGGAGGGAATCGAGCAGGAGCGGACCAAAGACTACGTGATCCAATCCAGCGGCCTCTCGGCCGGGGATGAGATTCAGCTTCCGGCTGGGGATGCCGTGGCCGAAGCCATCCGGTCCATTTACGCCCTTCGGCTTTTCTCGGACGTCGCCATTTACCGGGAGGAGGCGCAGGGCAGCGGCATCACCCTCGTTATTCGCGTCAAGCCCGAGCCGACCCTGAACACCTACCGGTTTGAAGGCATCAAGGGACGGCACGAAGACGACCTGGACAAGAAGGTGCCCCTGCTGAAAGGACGCCCGGTGCGGCCGTCCGACGTAGAGCGCACCAAGACGATCATCAAGGACTTCTACGCCGAGAAGGGCTACCTCCGCACGGAAGTCGACGTCGACCGGACGGTCACGTCCGATAACCGCGTCCAACTGGTCTTCAACGTGAACCGTGGCGAAGAGATGGAGGTGGAGCGCATTCGCTTCCTCGGAAACGAACGGTTCGACGACGGCGATCTGCGGGATGCCATGGAGGAAACCCGCGAGAACAAGTGGTGGCGCTTTTGGAAAGGAGAGAAGTTCAAAGAAGACAAGTATGAAGAGGACCTCCAGAAGGTCGTCGACTACTACAACGCCAAGGGCTACTACGACGCGCAGGTCGTCAAGGACTCGGTGTACTACCTCAACTCTGAGGGCATCGGCATCGACGTGACGGTCAAAGAAGGGAGGCGTTACTACGTCCGCGAGATTGACTGGCAGGGCAACACCGTCTTCCCCGACCGTGTGCTCACGCAGCAGCTCGGCCTGCAGGAAGGCGATCCGTACAACGGCAAGCGGATCGAGCAGAACGTCATGGGCAATCGCAAGGGGACTGACATCAGCGGGATGTACATGAACCGCGGATACATGCGGGCGCAGATCCAGCCGACCGTGCGGGTTGTGGGCGAAGACTCCTTGGACATTACCTTTGAGGTCCGGGAAGGCGACGTGTACACCTTCGGCGACATTACCATCACCGGCAACACCAAAACGAAGGACCACGTCATCCGCCGGGAGCTGTACACGGTGCCGGGCGAGCGCTTTAGTCGCAACTCCATCCAGGAGTCGATCCGGCGCCTCATGCAGCTCAACTACTTTACGCGCGAGTCGCTTGCGGCGGGCCCCAACGTGAACGTGGATCAGCAGGAGAAAGAGGCCGACCTTACGTACAACGTGAAGGAGTCGGGCAGCGACCAGCTGGAGCTGTCGGGGACGTGGAGCCAGTTTGGTCTCGTCCTTCAGCTTGGGTTTACATTCAACAACTTCTCGGCGCAGAACCTCTTCGATCCGGGCGCGTGGCGCCCGTTGCCGTCGGGCGACGGGCAGAAGCTCAGCGTTAACGTGCGTACCAACGGAAGCTTCTTCCAGAACTACAACCTGTCGTTCACCGAGCCCTGGTTCGGCGGCAACCCGACACCGATCGGCGGATCGATCTCGTACTCGAAATACACCCGCTCGGTCTTCGACGGGGATGACGACAACGGGGTGTTCCAGAATTTCGGTACCAACTTTTTCGTCCGCCATCGGCTGGACTGGCCGGACGACAAGTTCAGCATTGGCACCAACGTCGGCTATCAGTTCTACAACAACCAGGAGCAGCTCTTCACCTCGGTGCCGGAGGGGACGAGCCACTCCGTGACGCTTCGACAGTCGCTCACGCGCAATTCGCAGGACAATCCGATGTTTCCGCGGCGCGGCTCGAAGATGGAGTTGTCCGTCGAGGTTGCGCCGCCCTTCGGCGATCTGGTGCAGTACCACAAGTGGCGGTTCAACACCAACTGGAACCTGCCCATCGGCGAGAAATTCTCGATCGGCATCGGCACCAACTTCGGCTACATCGGGTCCATCACCGGCGATCCGGTGCAGTTCGAGGAGTTCGAGGTCGGCGGCACGCCGTTCGACAATCGCGGCGTCAACTTCGGCACCGAGCAGATCTACATGCGCGGCTATCCGCAGCGGGTGATTGGCCCGGTGACGCGGATCGGCGGCGACCTCCGGCCAACGGGCGGCAGCATTCTGAACAAGTACACGTCCGAGTTCCGGTGGATGGCCGTGCAGTCGCAGCAGCTGCAGGCGCAGCCCTATCTGTTCCTCGATGCGGCCAACACGTGGGACAGCTTCGAGACCTACAATCCGCAGCAACTCTTCCGCTCGGCGGGCCTCGGGGTGAAGCTCTTTCTGCCCATCGTGGGCATGATCGAGTTCACCTACGGCTACAACTTCGATCCGTACATCCCGCTGGAGCAGGGAGACACCGGAGAGAAGGATTGGACCTTCCAATTCTCCCTTGGCCAGGGCTTCTGATCTCCCGCCGCTGTGCTCGCTGCTCTGCAAACTTCCCCTGAATCGCCCCCTGTGTCCCTTCGTCTGCAACATCGTGGCGCACCATGTGGCCTCCTGGTGCGTATGCTCGGGGTCCTTATGCTGATGGGCCTGTGGGGGCTGCATGCTTCTCCGGCTGCCGCCCAGCAGAAAATCGGCTACGTCGATTCCGAGTACATCCTCAACAAGATGCCAGAGTACGCCACGGTGCAGCAGAAGCTTGATCAACTGGAACAGAAGTGGCGCAAGGAGATCGAGGCGAAGAAGGAAACGGTGCAGGAGTTGCAGCAGACCTTCCAGTCGCGCGAGCTGCTGTACACCGAGCAAGAGCGGGCCGAGATGAAGGAGTCGATCCGGAAGGCGCGCACAGAGGTGGAGTCGCTGCGCGAGCGCTACTTCGGGCCGAAGGGCGAGCTGTACACTCAGCAGAAGCAGCTGATGCGTCCCATTCAAGAGCGTGTGCTGTCGGCCGTCGAAGAGGTCGCCACCGCACGCGGGTACGACTACGTGTACGACAAGAGTGGGGACTTCCTGTTCATGTATGCTCGGGAGCAGTACAACCTGAGTGACGCGGTCCTTCGCGAGCTTGGCATCAATGTTGAACGCCAGCAACAAAGCGGACGGTGACCGTTCCTCCGCCTGTTGCGCGATGCGGACCCATCGCCGACGACCTTCCACTACTCTTTCTCGCTGAGAATTTCTTGACCATGTCAACCATCCACCGCGTTGCCGCTCTTGTTCTTCTGTCCTGGGCCTGGATTGCGCTTCCCACCGCGCAGGCTCAGAAGATCGGCTACACCAACCAGGAGGCCATTTTGGCGAACATGCCCGAAATGCAGGAGGTGCAGCAGAAGCTACAAACGGCGGCCCAGCAGCAGCAACAGGAACTGCAGCAGGAGCAGCAGCAGTTTCAGCAGCAGGTGCAGCGCTTTCAGAAGCAGCAATCGCTGCTTTCTGACTCGGTGGCCTCACGCCGAGAGCGGGAGCTGCAGCAGCGCCAGCAGGAGCTGCAGCAGTCCATGCAGCAGCGCCAGCAGCAGCTTGCGCAGCGGGAGCGTGAACTGATGCAGCCGCTGCTGGAGGAGCTCCAAACGGCCATCAACGACGTGGCGGCGCAGGAGAACATCGACATCGTGATGCGCACGCAGGCGCTCCTCTACGTTGATCAGAACAGCTCCAACGTCGTCGACATCACCCAGCAGGTTGCCACGAAGCTCGGCATCGACCTGAGCGGCACCGAGACGCAGCCGCAGCCGAGCGTGGAGAATCCGGGCACGCCCACCGGAGGCGGCGGCAACTGACCGCTCGCCCGCCGAAGCAGGGCGCGGTGTCCCCTTCCCTAGCGGCTCCGGAGCGATCGGGGCCGTGTCGGCCTTCCTTGACACTTGTCCACAATCCTGGACGCACGAGCGACGCATCCGGACGAGCATCTGCACGGCGCAGGTGCTCGTCTTTTTGGTTGACGATTGCGTTTCTTCGTGCCTCGGGCTTGGGACCGCCTTCCGCGCTTCGTATGTTACGCACGGTTTGCCGCGACGGGGACCCCGCCGGCTGCTGTGTCGGACCCGCACCCGCCCTCAACGCCTCTTGCTTTCCGCCCTCCATGAGCACGCAGTCCACGCCCGATCCCGCCGACGTTTCTCGTGTGACGACCAAGACGCTGCAGCAGATGAAGCAGGCGGAGGTGCCCATCGCCATGCTGACGGCCTACGACTACACGTCGGCGCGGCTGCTGGACCAGGCCGGGGTCGACGCCCTGCTCGTGGGCGACTCGGCCTCCAACGTTATGGCGGGCAACGAAACGACGCTCCCCATCACGCTCGACCACATGATCTACCATGCGCAGTGCGTCGTCCGCGCCATCGAGCGGGCGCTCGTTGTGGTCGACCTTCCCTTTGGTTCCTATCAGGGCGACTCGAAGGAGGCCCTCGTGTCTGCCATTCGCGTGATGAAAGAGGCCGGGGCGCACGCCGTCAAGCTGGAAGGCGGCGCGCCGGTCATCGAAGCCGTCGAACGGATCGTGACGGCGGGCATCCCGGTCATGGGGCACCTCGGCCTCACGCCCCAGAGCATCTATAGCTTCGGCTCGTACCAGGTGCGGGCACGGGAAGAGGAGGAGGCCCAACAGCTTCTGCGGGATGCGCGGCTGTTGCAAGAGGCCGGGTGCTTCGCCGTCGTGCTGGAGAAAATCCCGGCCGATCTGGCTGCCGAGGTCACCGCCGACCTCGACATCCCCACCATCGGCATCGGGGCGGGCGCCGCAACCGATGGACAGGTGCTCGTGGGGCACGACGCACTCGGTCTCACCACCGACTTCAATCCTCGCTTCGTGCGCCGGTACGCCCGGCTCGACGAAACCATCACCGATGCCGTGCAAACGTACGTCGAGGATGTGCGCGCCCGCGACTTTCCCGCCGAGGAGGAGACCTATCAGTGAAGGGCCCAGTTCAGTGAAGGGCCCAGTCCCGGGGGGCGCGTCCCGAGCTCGGTGCGACTGTGGACGCCCGACAGGGGGACGGTCGACACGGGCCGATGTCCATCTTCTATCTTCCGCCATTCTCGAACCCGTTTATGCCCACCGACGAGCGCCCTCTCATTCTTATCTGCAACGACGACGGCATCGATGCGCCCGGCATTCAAGGCTTGGCCGAGGCGCTCGACGGGCTTGCCGATCTGTGCGTGGTGGCCCCCGAGTCGGAGCAGAGTGCCGTGGGGCATGCGATCACTGTTCGCGATCCCGTGCGTGCGCACGAGTATGACTTCGAGGTCGACTCGGGCCCCGTTCCCGCGTGGGCCGTGAGCGGAACGCCCGCCGACTGCATCAAGTTGGGCACGCATCAGCTTCTGGACCGCACGCCCGATCTCGTGGTAAGCGGCATCAACCGCGGGCCGAATACGGCCGTCAACGTGCTGTACTCCGGCACCGTAAGTGCGGCCACCGAAGCGGCGATCCTCGGCCACGACGCCATCGCGTTTTCCCTGTGCAACTACACCGCCGAGCAGTACGACGCGGCCGGACGTTGGGCGCGGCGCATCGTCCGCCGGGTGCTGCAGACAGGCCTGCCGCCGGAGGTCCTGCTCAACGTGAACATTCCCGACCTCCCGACCGGAGACATCAAGGGCCTGACCGTGACCCGCCAGGCCCATTCGCGCTGGGTGGAAAGCTTCGACGCCCGCACCGATCCGTTCGATCGCCCGTACTACTGGCTCTCCGGACGGTTCGTGAACCTCGACAACGGCGACGAAACCGACCTCGCCGCCGTCGAAGACGGATACGTTTCTGTCACTCCCATTCAGCACGACATGACCGCACACCGCGCCCTTGACGCGCTGCGGGAGTGGGAATGGGACTGAGTGGGGTTCAGGTCCTGTGATCCGGGCGTCGGGGGGCTGGGCCGCCGAATCGTTGACCCACCAAATACCGTTTGCTCCTCCATTCTCGATCCGTAGGCTGCCATGGCAACCCATCAAGAACGTCTGGACATCGACACCCGTGGGCACGGGGACATGCACAACCTCACGGAAGACGTGACGGCAGTGGTGGAGCGCTCCGGAATCGAGACGGGGCTCGCGCACGTCCACAATGTGGGCAGCACCGGTGCCGTGGGTACCATTGAGTTCGAGCCCGGCCTGCAGGAGGATCTGCCGGAGGCGCTGGACCGGCTGCTTCCGCCCAGCACCGACTACGGGCACGAGCAACGCTGGCACGACGGGAACGGCCACTCCCACCTGCAAGCCACAACGCTCGGCCCCTCGCTGACTGTGCCGGTGGGCGACCACACGCCCATTTTGGGCACCTGGCAGCAGATCTTCCACCTGGAGTGCGACATCAAACCGCGGCAGCGCACCATCGTTGTCACGGTCCGCGGCGACTGAGGTCAGCGCCAAGGCGGGGGCTCCCTCCCCAGACGAATGCTGTAACCATTTTCCGTGGTGCGTCGTTACACGAAGCGCATTCGACGGCACCGATCCACCAACCGCCCCTTTTGAACCGTGCGGACGCTTTTCTTCGAGATTGTCGAAGGCCTGCGCATTGCGGGCAATGCCATTTGGGCCAACAAGTTGCGCTCGGTGCTGACGACGCTGGGCATCATCATCGGCATCACGTCGGTGACCCTCATGGCCACGATTATTAACGGCGTGGATCAGCAGTTCGAGAAGTCGCTGTCCTCCCTCGGCACCGACGTCCTGTACGTCGACGATCGTCCCTGGGGCTTCAACACGGGCGACTGGTGGGAATACATCAACCGCCCGCCCATCCGTGCCGAGCTGGCGCAGACGATTCGAGAGCGCTCGCGGTACGCCCAGCGGGTTGCGCCCATGGTGGACACCGACCGGACGGCCAGTTATCAAGATCGCGACATCGACGTCAGCATCGAGGGATCCACCCCCGAGTACGGCGTGATCCGCAACGTCGAGCTGGCTGAAGGACGCTTCTACACGCAGTCCGACACGCGAGGCGCACGGAACGTGTGCGTGATTGGCGCAGACATTGCCAACGAGCTCTTCCCCGTGGCCACACCGCTTGGGAAAAAGATCCGCCTGGGGCGGTATCCGTGCCGGGTCGTGGGGGTGCACGTGAAAGAAGGAGAGGGCCTCTTCGGAGGCAACACCAGCCCCGACACACGCGTCATGATCCCGTTCAGTACCTTCGAGAAGTTCTTCGGTCTCAGCCGGTGGCGCGACGTGACGGTCATGGTGCAGGCGCCTTCCACCGCCATGATGCAACGCACCGAGGAGGAATTGACGGGCATCATCCGGACCGCCCGCCAGGTGGAGCCGGGGGCGGACAACAACTTTGCAATCAACGCGCAGGAGCAGATCCGCTCGACGTTTGCGCCCGTGAAGCTCACGATTTACGGCGTCGGCATCTTCCTCACGGCGCTTGCGCTGCTTGTGGGAGGCATCGGCGTGATGAACATCATGTTCGTCTCGGTCCGCGAGCGGACGAAAGAGATCGGGATTCGCAAGGCCGTCGGCGCCAAGAAGCGGACCATCATGCTTCAGTTTCTCATCGAGTCGATCATCGTGTGCCTGATCGGCGGCGTCATCGGCGTCGGCGTCTCGGCGCTTTTGGCGATGGCCGTCAACGCCGCCGGGTTCACGGCCGTGCTGCCGATGGACACCGTCGGCCTGGCCTTCGCCATCTGCGTGGGCGTTGGGGTGCTCTTTGGCATTGCCCCGGCGTGGCAGGGCGCCACGGCCGAGCCGATCGAAGCCCTCCGTTACGAATAGGGGTCGCGCCCTGCGCCGCGGGCTGCGCGCTCGGTCCGCGGAGCCTTCACCGTTGCAACCTTCATCGTTCCAACGCCAACAATCATGGGTGTGTGGGAAACCATTACGATGGCGATCAACGCGCTGCGCGCCAACAAGCTGCGCTCGGCGCTGACGCTCGTGGGCATTGTGATCGGCGTCTTTGCGGTGATCGCTTCCGTCACGGCGGTGGACGTGATCGACCTGTATTTCAACGAGTCGCTCAAGTTCTACGGGAGCTCCACGCTCTCCGTGCAGCGGTATCCGCCGGGACGCGGTGGCGACGAAGAGACGTACCATCCGCCCATCACCTATGGTCAGGTTAAGCGGCTGGAGCGCATGGCGTCGTCGGAGTTGCGGGTGAGCAAGACGGAGCGTTTCGAGTTTACGGCCCGCGTGAAGTTTCAGGGACGCAAGACCGACCCCAATATCTGGCTGGAGGGCACCGACGAAAATTTCCTCGGCAACTACGGCTACTCGGTGCGAAACGGGCGGCCGCTTTCGGCCGAAGACGTGCAGAACGGTCGTCCCGTGGCGCTCATCGGCGGGCCCATCGCCGACGAACTGTTTCCCAACCAGTCTCCCATCGGCAAGCGCATTGAGGTGGGGCGCGTGCGCTTGGAGGTGATCGGGGTGCTGGAGGAGAAGGGGGGCTTCCTCGGATTTGACTACGATACGCGTGTCTACGCTCCGATCACGGCGCTCCTCAACGTGTACGGCAACAACGGCCGCAACATCGGCAGCGTCACCGTGGCGGCCCCGACGACACTCCAGCTCGGCGAAGCCCGCGACGAGGTGGTGAGTCACATGCGCGTCATCCGGCAGGTAGAGCCTGGATCGGGCAACAACTTCGACATCTCGACGAACGACTCCGTCCAAGAGAACTTCGCATCGTTCACGAGCACGCTCACGCTCGGTGGTGCCGCCATCGGACTCATCTCGCTGCTGGCGGCGGGCATCGGCATCATGAACATCCTGCTCGTCTCCGTGACCGAGCGAACCCGGGAGATCGGGGTGCGCAAGGCCGTGGGCGCCAAAAAGCGGCACATCCTGCAGCAGTTTTTGCTTGAAGCCATTGTCCTCTGCCAGCTTGGGGGGCTGGTTGGCATTGCTCTCGGCGGCCTAGCGGGCAACATCGTGGCCGTGCAGTTCGACATCAGCCCCTCGTTTCCGTGGGGCTGGGCGGTCGGTGCCATTCTTGGGATGACCGTTGTGGCCGTCGTCTTCGGCCTGTACCCCGCCTTCAAAGCCGCGCGTCTGGATCCCATCGAGTCGCTGCGATACGAATAGATCAAGCCATTTCCGACGGGCAGAGGCCGGGTCGATTTTCGAGGTCTCATGGAATACGCTCCGCCACACTGAGTTGTAGAACCGATCGTTCACAATGGAACAGGCGAAACAGGCAGCCGGCGAGCAGGCCGCAACGCTCGTCTCGGACGGCATGGTGTTGGGACTCGGCACGGGGTCGACGACCGCTTTTGCGTTGAAAGCCATCGGGCGCCGCGTTCAAGAGGACGGACTCGACGTATCGGGCGTACCCACATCGTTTGCTGCCGAGCGACTGGCCCGGGACGCCGGGATTCCGCTCACCACGCTCGACGACGTGGAGCGCCTCGACCTTGCGCTCGACGGTGCCGATGAGGTCGACGACGACCTGCACTTGATCAAAGGACGCGGGGCGGCGCACACCCGCGAGAAGGTTGTGGCGTCTCAGGCCGAGCGCTTCATCGTGCTTGCCGATCCGTCGAAGCGGGTACCGCAGCTCGGCACCGAGCGGGCGCTTCCGGTCGAGGTGCTGCCGATGGCCGTATCGCCCGTCATGCGAGCGCTGGAGCAGCACGGCGCCACGCCGGAACTGCGCATGGGAGCGCGGAAGGACGGCCCGGTCGTGACCGACCAGGGCTTTTGGGTGATCGACGCCACGTTTGACGACGGCATCGCTGCGCCTGACACGCTCAATCAGGCCCTGTGCATGCAGCCGGGCGTGCTCGACCACGGGCTCTTTCTTCACCTCGCCACCGATGTGTTCATTGGGCATCCGAACGGCCGGGTGGATCGGCTTTCGCGATAGGAGCGTTACCGCTTTTCGAGGCGCGCGATGTACGCGTAGCGACGGGCCACTGACGTCAAGGTGAGGCGGGCCCGGTCCGTCTCCTCAAGCCGGCGCAGATAATCGAGGAGGGCGGGGCGGTGGTGCACCCCGAACAGCGCCAGCCATCCCCGCATCAGAGACGCAAACCACCCGGGCAGATCGTCGTGGTCCCAAAAGTCGACCACGTACAAATGCCCCCCGGGGCGCAGGTGGGTCCACGCGGCGTCGAAGGCAGCGGGCCAGGCCGGAATCATCGAAAGCACGTACGCGAAAAAGACCACGTCGAACGGGGCGTCGCGGCCAAAATGGCGGTGGGGATCCAGGTCGCCCGCGAGGCCCTGAGCAAGCATCACGCGACCCGTCAGCCCGGCGCGGGCCAGGGACTGTCGGGCCGTGGCCAGCATCTCGGTCGAGGCATCCAGTCCGCAGAGGGTGTGTCCGGGGGCCCGTCGATGCAGGCAGCGAAGGTTGCGCGCGGTGCCGCACCCCACTTCCAGCACCGCCCCCGGCGGTCGCTCGGCGATGTCTCGAAGCATGCGGTCGCGGCCCAGGAGATAGTAGCGCCGCGTCGCGTCGTACACGTGGCGCGTCCACCGATACATGCGGTCCATCCGCGCTGCAGGGTCAGTGTCAACGATCGAAGGCGTGGCCATCAGGACGAGTGCCACCGGATCCGTGGAGGAGGCGAGGGGCAGCCTGGAGCGCGCGTCACGCGTTTACCAGCACATACAGATGGAACATCCCGTAGATGGCCGAGCGATCCTGGGCATGGAGGGCTTCGGAGCGGGCGCGTTCGTAGCTGAACCGACGGCGCAGAGCTTGCGGCAACGCGGGCTCGACGACCGACGCGCGGCCTGCGGTGCGGAAGATGATGCGGGCGCCCGGGGTGCCGACACGAGCAATCTCGCGCCAGAGCGAGGCAATCGTCGCAGCGTCCATCCAATCCATGGCGTCGAGCAGGACAAAGCTGTCGAAGCTGTTGTCGGGCTGGGCGCGCACCGTCTCGGCCAGTGAGGCAATCTGGGTTTCAACGGCGGCGGCATGGTAGCGAATCAACCCAAAGGAGTCGGCCTCCAGATACGGGGGAATCGCGTTCCGATGGGTGCAGTCGTAGCGCCGTGCGAACGCCTGCCAGGCGAAGTAATTGTCATCCAGCGGAAAGCGGCACACCAGCCGTTGAAGGCGCTCGCGGTACACGTCCACGATCGAACCGTCCGCGCTCTCGGCCAGGAGGCGGTGCTGACGGGGCGGTATGCCGAGACTGTAGACGGCGGCCGGTTGTCGCGCGATCCACTGCACGAGGTTGTGGTCGAAGAAGGGGGCAACGGCGGTCTCGAAGAAGTGGCGTTGCTCGGCTCGGGAGGTGGCATCGAGCAGGTCCTCGGGGCGGCAGTTCTGCACAAGGGCCGACACGCTGCCCGCAAAGCGCTGAAACCGGGGAAGTATGCCGTGCTCGTACAGGCCGTCTTCGAAATGATGGATGCGGCGCCGGCCCCACCCGGCCCATGCGCGCGCTTCCCAGAAGGCACGCGTCTTTGCATCGAGCACCGGCCGGAGGTGCGCCTCGTAGGCACCGATGTTGGCCGAATGCGCGCCGTCTCCAAAGAAGCGGAAGAAGGCGTCGTGGTCGGGCAGGTGCTGGAGGGCAGCAAGCTTCAGGCGCGTCAGGGCCATGTGGGCCGGGTTGAGATCGACCGCCAGAATTCGCCGGGGGCGGTGCACAAGGTAGTTCAGCACGTTGCACCCGGCAGACGAGATCGTTAGGATGCGGCTGGTGGGGTCCAGGTTCAGCGCCGCGGCATCCACCTTCGGATCCTCCCAGATTTGGGTGTACACGAGCCCCTGAAACCACAGGGTGAAGAGTCGCTCCAGCACGCCTTCGCGCGAGGTGCGCGGACTGCGATGCACAGCGTCCTTGAGGCGAGAGACGGTCGAATCGGGCATGAGTAGGCGGCGTCAAGCGGGGATGGACCGAATGCATCCCCATGATAACGCCCGCGCTTTACCCGGCAATTATCCGCGTGTTACGGGTCCATGATCCCCCGTCCGGAACGTCTTCCCCTGCCGCGGTTGAGAACCTTGTACGCCTCTTCGGGACAAGCTGCGACCTGATCATGGCCCGTCTTCGTGTGGACCCGTCCGTTCTCCAGGATCCGGAGGTTCTCGTTCATCGGCTGGAGGACGACGGCACCTATCCCAACAACGACCGCCTTCCCACGCTCCTGTACCGCCGTGCGCTTGCACTGAACGAGCGGCCCGGTGCCGCGACTATGGAGTCGCTCGTGCGGAGTCACGGGTGGAGCGGTACCTGGCGGAACGGCATCTACGGATTCCACCACTACCACAGCACGGCGCACGAAGTGCTCGGCGTGGCGCGGGGCTCCGCGGACGTCCAACTCGGCGGGCCCGACGGCCCCCGGATGGAGGTAACAACGGGCGACGTGCTGATTCTTCCCGCCGGCGTGGCCCACAAAAATCACGGATCGAGCCCGAGCTTCCTTGTCGTTGGGGCGTACCCCGACGGGCAGGACTGGGACCTGCTTACGGGCGATCCGGAGGAACGCCCGCAGGCGGACCGCACCATCGCCGCCGTGCCAGAGCCGGAGGAAGATCCGATCTACGGTCCGGATGGCCCCCTGGTCACGCACTGGAAGTCCGACGGGGCCTCCCCCTGATCGGCGTCGGAGTGGCGTGAACAAGAGTGTGCGATTGACCGTAGTTTCACGTAACGTCGCATCATCCACCGAAAACGATACAGCCTCGTCATGCGACCCTTCATCTCTCGCCTGTGCATCTGCCTGCTCGCGATCGGCCTTACGGCGTGTGCCTCCACCGGCAGCACGAGCCAGAAAGGCGTCTCGTCCAATGAAATCACCCTGTCTGAACTCCCGGTCGACGTGACGGGCAAGTCGGCCTATCAGGTCGTGAAGGAGTACAAGTCGCACTGGCTGCGCAAGCGGGGCCAGAGCAGCATCAACGCCGAGGACGCGATCTCGGTGTATCTGGACACGAACCAGACCCGCTTCGGGGATGCGGAGTCGTTGAGAGAGCTTCAGGCGATTAATGTCGACGCCATCGAATGGCTCGACAGCCAGCGAGCTCAGTTCCGGTACGGCCTGGACAACACGCAGGGCGTCATCCTGGTCCATATGAAGCGCGGGGCCAGCAAGTAGCTCTCGTCGGTGCCTTCCCCGCGCCGCTGCCGCTTTTGCGCCGCTACCGCTTTTGCGCCGCTACCGCTTCAGCCAGCGGTACAGGATTTCTGGCGGGCAAAAGCCCGTGAAGGCGCTCTGCAGGATGTTTGCGCCGGCGAAGGCCGTTAGTAGATACCACCAGGGACTAACGAAAAATCCGAGTCCGAGTCCCGTCAGGGTGACGACCCCCGCGAGGATGCGGACCAACTTCTCGGGATAGTCGGGCGGCCGGAGGATCTGGAGCGTGTCGTCTGTGGATGCGCGATCCGGGGAAGAGGACGTCTGCGTGGCAGGAGTCATGGGAAGGGGGGATGCGTGATAGAGGATGAGTGGGGCGTGATGCGTGAGATTGCGTGATCACTGAACCCCGAACGCGGACCTCCAATCGCGAGCTCAAACCGACCGCTCAACGGGCATCTTGAAGGCCCGAATGGGGTGGTCGAGCGACCGGGCGTCGTTGAACGCGGCGACGGCATCGAGCAGTTGGGTGGCCTGGTCATCCCCGAGGAAGGCCCACGTCAGCGTCGAGTAGGCCGGCGGCGTTCCTCCGCCGAACCATCCGAACGACGAGCCCGCGGTCTTCTGGTCGTGATGGTAGCCCTGGATGTCGATCTCGCTGAACACCTGGATCTCGCGCTCCCGAAGGAGCCGGTGCAAGTCGTCTCGGTAGGCGTCCAGGCTCATGACGGCGACGAGTTTCATGGTTTCGGGGTGGAACGTTGAAGGCTAGAACGTTGAGGGGTGGAGCGTTAAAAGTTGAAAGTTGGAAAGTTAATGTTGGGAGGGTGATCCTTGAGGTGTTTTCGCGGTGGGGATTGAGGCAGGAACTATTTGCATTTTTCGTTGCTTGTCACACCCAACTCACCCCACCCAACTCACAACTCATCACCGTACCCCAAAACTCGCAACCCGCAACTCGTAAGTACTCATGACTCGACCGATGTCGGCGTGTCGGGAGCAGCGTCGCCGCCCGTCATCTCGGCGGGTCCGGCCATGCCCGCGGAGGCGTCGTGGGTCAGGTTCGAGTCCTCCAGGCGCTTTTCGATCATGAAGTAGATGAGCGGAACGATCAGCAGTGTGAGTGCCGTGGAGGCGATGGCGCCGCCGATCAGCGAGATCGCGAGGCCCTGGAAGACGGGGTCGAACAGGATCACGGTGGCGCCGATGACCACCGTGCCGGCCGTCAGCAGAATCGGGCGCGTCCGCACGGCGCCGGCCTCGATGACGGCCTGGCGCAGCGGCACGTTGTCCGCCAGCCGCAGGTTCACAAAATCGATGAGGAGGACGGAGTTGCGCACCATGATCCCCGCCAACGCAATGAATCCGATCATGGACGTGGCCGTGAAGAAGGCGCCCAGGACCCAGTGCCCGAGCACGATGCCCACGAGCGAGAGCGGGATCGCGATCATCATGACGAGGGGCACCGTCAGGTCCTGAAACCACCCGACGATCAGGATATAGATGATGAGCAGCACGACGGCGAAGGCGATGCCGAGGTCGCGGAAGACCTTGTAGGTGATGCGCCACTCGCCGTCCCACTTCAGCGAATAATCGGTGGTGGTGAACGGCTGGTCGGTGTAGAGCTGGCCGAAGTGGTAGCCCGGCGGGGCGTCGATGGCGTTCAGGCGTTCCTCCATGTCGAGCATGGCGTAGACCGGGCTCTCGATCTCGCCCGCGACGTCGCCCATCACGTAGATGACGCGCTGCTGGTTCTTGCGGTCGATGGAGGTGGAGCGCACCGTCTCCTCGATGGTAACGAGGTCGGCCACCGGGATGGTGGCGCCGGACTGCGACTGCACGTGCACGTTCTTCAGGTCGGCGAGGCTGGAGCGGGTGGTCTGCCCGAGCCGCAGGTGGATGCCCACGGGGTCGCGCTCCTCGGGCAGACGCAGGTTCGTCACGTCCTGGCCGCCGAGGGCCATGCGCATGGTTTTCGCCACGCGGGCCGTGGGGACGCCTGCCCGCATCGCCTTCTCTTTGTTGACCGCGAAGGTGTACTTGGTCTGATCGGCCTCGACGCGCCAGTCCACGTCGACGACGCCGTCGGTCGTTTCGAACACGTGCTTGACGCTGTCGGCGAGGGCGCGCTGCGTCTCGAAGTTCGGCCCGTAGATTTCGGCCACGAGCGTCGCACGCACGGGCGGGCCGGGCGGCACCTCGGCCACCTTCACGTTCGCGTCGTGCCGTGCGCCGATGGTCTGCAGCGGGCCGCGCATCGCCTTGGCGATGGCGTGGCTTTGCTCCTCGCGGTGGTGTTCGGCCTGCAGGTTCACCTGGATGTCGCCCTGGTGCGGGGCCGAGCGCATGTCGTAGTGGCGCACGAGCCCGTTCAGGTTGACCGGCGCGGCGTCGCCCGCGTACGTCTGAACGTCGGTCACCTCCGGCTGATCGGTCAGGTAGGCGGCCATCTCACGCAGGACCGCATTCGTGCGCTCCAGCGTCGTGCCCTCCGGCATGTCGACGACGACCTGAAACTCGTTCTTGTCGTCGAACGGCAGCATCTTCACCGTCACGACGCGGAAGTAGAAGAGCGACACGGAGCCCACGAGCAGCAGCAGCGTGCCGCCGATGAAGACCCACCGCTTCCACGGGCTGTCGAGCAGCGGCTCGATGGTGGCCGCGTACACACGATAAATCGTCGTGTCCTCCAACCGATAGTCGGAGTCCTCCTCGCTGTCGTCGTCATTGCCGCCCGCAATCAGGCGGAACGCGAGGTAGGGCGTGATGACGAGCGCCACGATCAGCGAGAAGGTCATCGCCATGGACGCGCCGATGGGCATCGGACTCATGTAGGGGCCCATCAGCCCCGACACGAACGCCATCGGCAGGACGGCGGCGATCACGGTGAGCGTGGCGAGGATGGTCGGGTTCCCCACCTCGTTGATGGCCGCGATGGCGGCCTGCAGCTTCGGCAATCGCTTCATCTGGAAGTGCCGCTCCATGTTCTCCGCGACGATGATCGAGTCGTCCACCACGATGCCGGTCACGAAAATGAGCGCGAAGAGCGTGATCCGGTTCAGCGTGTAGCCGAAGAAGTAGTAGACGAACAGCGTCAGCGCGAAGCTGATGGGCACCGAGAGGAAGACGACGAGCCCACCGCGCCAGCCCATGGCCAGGCTCACGATGAGCGTGACGGCACCGATGGCGACGAGCAGGTGGAGAAGCAGCTCGGTCACCTTGTCGGACGCCGACTTGCCGTAGTTGCGCGTGGTGGTGACGGTGACCTCGTTCGGGACGAGCGTACGCTCCAGCGTCTCCAGCTTGCGCAGCGACCGCTCGGCAATCGTCATGGCGTCTTTGCCGCTGCGCTTCGCGATGGCCACGGTGACGGCCGACCGCAGGCCCTCAGCGGCCAGGCTATCGGCAGCGTGCGCCCCGGCGCCGTATCCGAACGACACGTAGGTCGACGGCTCGGCGGGGCCGTCCGCAATCTCCGCGACCTGTTTCAGGTACACCGGACTGCCCTGATGCACGCCCACGACGAGGTTCCGCACCTCCTCGACCGAGGTCAGAAAGTTGCCGGTTTCGACGAGATACGAGGTGTCGCCGCTTTCAAACGCGCCCGCATCCATCTGCTGATTGGCCGCCTGAATCTGCTGAGCGATGGACGGCGGGTCGAGCTGATACGCGGCCAGCCGGTTTGGGTGGAGGGTGACGCGCACCTGACGCGGGCGTCCCCCGTGCACCTGCACGTCCGCCACCCCGTCGGTGGTCTTGAGGTCCATGGCCATCTCCTCGCCGATGCGCCGCAGCTCGTAGTCGTCAAGCGCGTCGCTGTGCAGGGTGAGGGCCAGCACCGGAACGTCGTCCACCGCGCGCGACTTGATGAGCGGCATGCTGGCCCCGCGAGGCATCTGGTCCATGTGCTTGAGCATCTCCTCGTAGAGCTTCACCATGCTCTGTTCCGGATTCTCGCCCACGAAGTAGCGGACGGAGATGAGCGCCTGCCCGGGCATCGACGTGGAGTAGACGTACTCGACGCCGGCGATGTTGGACGCGAGGCGCTCCAGCGGCTCGGCAATGCGCCGCTCCACCTCCTGCGGCGTGGCGCCCGGATAGCGCACGGCGATGTCGGCCATGGGAACCTCGATCTGCGGATCCTCCTCCTTGGGCGTCAGCCACGCGCTGTAGAGGCCGATCCCGAGGAAGGCGGCCATCAAGAGCGGCGTCAGCTTGCTGTTGATGAATCCGCGCGCAATGGTGCCCGCGATGCCGGATGTTTTACTCATGGTAGCCTGCGTTCAATGGTGTGCTCGCGATGGACGGCGAGACGAAGGTGCGGGACGTGGGCTGCGTGGTGCGTGATTCGTGATGCGTGATGGGGAATGAGGCAAACGCTAGACGCACTCCCACAACGCATACCCCACAACGGTGCTACTGCACCTTCACGCGCTGTCCGTCCAGAATGCGGCGTTGCGCGTCGGTGATGTAGGGCTCGCCCGGGCGCAGGCCCGACAGCACCTCGACACGGTCGCCCACGTGTGTGCCCGTGCGCACCCAGCGGAGCAGGGCCTTGCCGTCGGCCACCGTGTACAGCCCCGTCAGTTGGCCGCGCTCGATGAGGGCCGTCTCAGGGACCGTCATCGTCGTTTTCGTGCCCGATTGGTGCAGCACCTGTGCGTACATGCCGGATTTGATCGCCGCCCGGTCCTCGCGTGGCAACCGCACCTGCACCTGGAACTGACGGCTCGCGTAATTGCCGGCCGGGTTGATCTGCGAGACGATGCCCTGCCGCGTCAGGTTGCCCGCCGCACCGATCTCGACGGTCACGCTGTCGCCCACGGCGAAGCGGTTGATGCTTTCGCTCGGCACCTGGACGACGGCCTTCAGTTCGTCCAGGGTTTCGACCACGAGCAGCGGCTGCCCCGGGGCGGCCAGCGCGCCCTCTTCGGAGCGTTTCTCGACGATGAAGCCGTCCATCGGGGCGTCGACGGTGGCGTAGGCCAGCATGTCGTCCACCTCTTCGAGGCGGCTTTCCAGCGCGTCGACCTGGGCCTGAGCCCGCTCGAACGCGGTCTGTGCGTTGTCGAACTCTTGCTGCGTGGCGCTGTCCTTCTCCCGCAGCGCCTGGATGCGATTGAAGGTCGTCTCGGCGTTGTCGCGGGCCGCCCGGGCCTCCCGCAGCCGCGCCTGCACCTGGCGTTTCTGTGCCTCCACGTTCTGGCTGCGCACGCGGACGAGCGTCTGTCCGGCCGTCACGCGGTCGCCTTCCTCCACGTCGAGCTGGGTGACCGTCCCCATCATCTTCGTGGAGAGCGGCACGCGCCGCGCGCCCTGAATGGTGCCGCTGTACCGGTTCATTTGCGGCGTGGGAGCGGCCTGGGCCGTGGCCGTCCGCACCGCAATGGGCTCGGCATCCGGTTGCGCCGCTTGGTCGTCGGTGCCGCACGCGGCCAGCAGGAGGGCCGTCGTCAAGAGCGGGAGGATATGTCGGACGGTCTGCATGATCGTGTCGGGGTCAGTGGCGAAGGGGCGAGAGGGCGTGTGGCCGAGAAGGTGTGCAGGCGAAAGGGCGTGCGGGCGAGGGCATGCGCCCATGTGCCCAGACGCCCATGCGCCCAAACGCTCAGTCTGTCAGGGATTGCTCGGTCAGGAGTTCGAGGCGGTAGACGGTCAGGTTATGCTGGTACAACGTGTTCAGGAAGGCGAGGCGCCGTTCGGCGACGGTGGCTTCGGCTTGCAGCAAATCGGTGGTGCGTGCCATGCCTTCGGCGAAGCGGTCGGCGCGAATGCGCAGGCTCTCTTCGGCCTGGTCGACGGCCGTGCGGGCCTGCTCGATGCGCTGGCGGGCCGACGCCAGATTGCGCAGGGCCTCGGCGATCTCCACCCTGTTTTGCAGGGCTTGCTCCTGGAGCGCGATCTGGGCCTGCTGAAGCTCGGCCTCGGCCTGCTGGGCTCGTCCGATCTGCTGGAAGCCCTCGAAGAGGCTCCACGACAGGGAGGCGCCGGCGGTCCAACTGCTGCCGTTGGTGCCGAATGGAGCGTCGTCGTACCATCCGAGGGTGCCCTGGGCATTCAGGGTCGGGACGAAAGCCATCCAGCGGGACCGCACCTGCTCGCGCGCCGCGTCGGCCCGGAAGCGCAGGGCCTGCATGTCGGAGCGCCGCTCGTTGACCCGCCGCGCCGAGATGGCGTCGACGGCGGCACGCTCGCGCATGAGCGAGTCGGTGGGCTCGATGCGGGCGGGCTCCTCGATCCCGAGCAGGAAGCGAAGCCGGTCGGCGGCAGTGCTGCGGGCGGCCGTCGCCTCGGTGCGCTGACTCTCCAGTTCCAGCACGCGCACCCGCGCAGCCAGCAAGTCGGCCCGGTTGATGATGCCTTCGTCGAAAAGGGCTTGCGCCTGTTGGCGGTTGGAGCGGGCGGCCGCCAGCGCCGAGTCGATGACGGCCACTCGGCGTTCGGCCAGGAGCAGGCCGTAGTACCCCTTCTTGACCCGGAAGTCAACCACGGCGCGCGTCCGTTCGGCCTTCTGGGTGGCGGCCCGGACGCCATCGGCCGCGGCGCGTCGCTCGAACAGACCGTCGAGGTTGAAAATCGGCTGCTTCACTTCCAGCTGGGTCGCGAAGTGGTCCACCCGGTCCGGATTGTTAAGCGCATCGAGCTGGAAATCCTGCTGCGAGAATCGTTCTTGCTGCAGCTTGAATCCGAAGGCGTTCACCGGGTCGGTGGTCGCGAAGCCCTGCTCTCGGGCCGTGAGTTGCGGCAGGAAGACGCCGAGCGACTGTCGCTTGCGGGCGTTCGCCACGCGCTGCGCGGCCTCCGAGGATCGCACCGGGAAGCTCTCCGTCTGCGCTCGCTGCAAGGCCTCGCCAATCGACAGGCGTAGCACCGTGGTTGTGTCGGCAGGAAGCCCTTGAGCGAGCCCTGCTGTCGGCACCAGAAAAACGAGCGACAGGGCGAGAATCCATCTGTGCCACCGAGACTGGGAAAAGCGGGGGAGAGAAATCATGCGCATGAGGAGCGAAGACCGAGGCATGGGTGCAAAATCCGGTGGGCGAGCGGAGGGGCACACGTCGTGAATTAGATAACCACCAAAGAATATAATAGGCGGCAATGCATCGGGTTCCACGGCCGACAGGTGAGGATCGTGCGAAGGGATCCTCCGTGCCGATGCATCACGTGGATTCGGGCCAAATCGTCTTCTAGAGAGGGAAAAGGCCGAAAAAAGTCGTCCCCGTTCCTATGTCCTCAGGAAATACGGGCGTGAGAGGGGGCCACAGTCCGTCGTGCGTGTCTCAAGATGGGGTGTGGGTTTGGCGTATCTAGTCGATCGAAAAAGAATATTAGAGCCCTCTGTTTGTTTTCGGCCGTTTGGCCTCTACCCACAAGTAGGTGTGGAAGAATCGGAGATCAATCAGGGGCTGCCCGGCCTCGGTGTGCAGAGTTCCAGTACATGGCTGTGGTGGATTCTTGCACGCCGTCGTTTTCAACTCTTCGGACGGTCGTCCTATACTACACGTGAGCGTCCCTGTACCCTGCAGATCGCCCTTCCTATGCCGAACCCCTGCCCGACATGCATCCTGACTGAATCGGTCTTCGGCGGGCGCCTGCTCTGGGGGATCGGGGGGGTCCTCGCGGTTCTGATCCTGCTCGATTTCGGAACGGCAGACGCGCAGGATCTGCCCGCCCCGTCCGTGGAGACGGATACCTTCACGGTGGGCGAGGCGGTGCGCCATGCCGTGCGCCACAACCGGGCGCTGCAGGCAGCCCGCCAGGCCGTGCCCCGAACGGCGGCCGACCTGCAGGCCGCGCAGAGCGAACGGTTTCCGGTGGTGCAGGGACGGGCGGACTACCGGCGTCTCAGTGAGAACGTGGACTACAGTGTGGATCTTCCGGGTCTGCCGTCGGGCTCCGAAACAGTCACCTTTGCACCTGCGCTCCTGGACCGGTACACCTTCCAGGCGCGCATCGAGCAGCCCCTCTTTTCCGGATTCCGAACGCAGCGTGCCGTCGAGGCGGCGCGTCACCGCATGCAGGCGGCCCGCTCCGGGGCCGAGGCCAAAGAAGCCGATGTTGCGTACCGGGTACAGGCGGCCTACTGGCGCCTCTATGAAACCAAGGCCCGGCGCGGTGCCGCCGCGCAAGCCTTCCGGCAGATCGACCGACAGCTTACCGACATGCGAAACCGCCGGACCGCCGGGACGGTCACCGAAAGCGACGTGCTGCGGGTGGAAGCCCGGCGGGCCGCGCTGCGCCTCGAACGAATGCAGGCTGCGCATGCGGTGAACCAGGCGCGCCTCAGCCTCAACGCGGTGATGGGGCGCCCGGCCGACGCTCCGGTTGCCATCGACGATACCGTCACCCTGGCATCCGTGCCCCCCGACGCCGCCACGCTGGTGGATCAGGCGCTCCAGCAGCATCCGCAGCTGGCGCGCCTCCGTCAGCAGCAGCAGGCCTTTGACGCCGAAGTGGGGCAGGCACGCTCCGGCTGGTATCCGCAGGTTCGTCTGTTGGGCAGCTATTTGTTCGCGCGCCCGAACGAGCGGCTGTTTCCGTTCGAGGACGAGTTTGCCGGCACCTGGGAGGCGGGCATCACGGCCTCGTGGAGCCTGTCGACAGGCGGACGGACGGCCGCCCGCTCCGAGCGCGCGGAGGCTCGCCGTACGCAGGCCACGTATGAACGGGAGCATGCCCGTCAGCAGGTCGCGGCGGAGGTGCGCCGACAGCGTTTGGCAGTGCTGCAGTCGCGGGAAGCCGTGGCGGCCGCAACCGTGGCCGTCAACAGCGCCCGATCGGCCTACGCGTCGGTCCGGTCGCGCTTTCAGGCCGGGATGGTAGTCACGGCAGATCTGCTGGATGCCGAGCGGAGTTTGCGTCAAGCCCAGGCGCGGCTGGCCGGGGCCCAGGCCGCCTATGCAACGGCGCGGGCGGCACTGGACCGAGCGCTCGGGGCGACGCAATGAGCCCCGATGGTTCCGTTATTGCAATAAGACAGTTCGACTCTTTCACGTTCAGCCGCACCCTCCGGCCGCATGGAAACCACGCTAACCCCTCTCACGACCGGCGCGACGGTGTTTGAAGTCCGCGGGGTCACCAAAGTCTACGACATGGGGGAGACCCAGGTGCACGCCCTGCGCGGCGTGGATCTGGATCTCTACGCGGAGGAACTGATCGTCTTGCTCGGCCCGTCGGGGAGCGGCAAGTCGACCCTACTGAACATCGTCGGGGGGCTCGACACGGCCACCGAGGGGACGGTCACCTACCGCGGGTGGGACCTGACGCACGCTGACGAGGACGAGCTCACGTTGTATCGGCGGTTCCACGTCGGCTTTATCTTTCAGTTTTACAACCTGATTCCAAGCCTCACGGCGCGCGAGAATGTGGCGATCGTGACGGAAATCGCCCGCGACCCGATGGACCCGACCGAGGCGCTCGACCTTGTCGGACTGGCCGATCGGGCCGATCACTTTCCGGCGCAGCTCTCCGGCGGACAGCAGCAGCGGGTCGCCATTGCACGCGCGGTGGCCAAGCGTCCGGCTGTGCTGCTGTGCGACGAGCCGACGGGCGCCCTCGATTCGGAGACCGGCGTCGTGGTGCTCGACGTGCTGCAGACCGTCAACGAGGAGGTGGGAACCACCACCGCGCTGATCACGCACAACCGCGTCGTTTCCAACATGGCCGAGCGCGTCATTCACCTGAGCGACGGGCAGGTTCGGGAGGTCGAAACGATCCCCGAGCAGGTGCCGGCGCGGGAGCTGTCCTGGTGAAGTGGCTTCCTCCACCTACAGGTGCTTCCTTTCTTGGGGTTGCGGATGCTCTGGAGGAATGGAGAATGGAGGATGGAGAATAGGGGGGTGCGCTTTGAGCCACGAAGGAATTGCTGGAGACATTCGAAATTCGACATTCGTAATTTGACGTTTCCGTGACCCCTCTCGCCAAAAAATTACTGCGCGACCTGTGGGAGATGCGGGGGCAGGCCATCGCCATCGCGTTGGTCATCGTGAGTGGGGTGGCCACGTTCGTGGCGGCGCGCGGCACGATGGACGCGCTGCTGGACTCGCGCGATGCGTTCTACGCGTCGTCCCGGTTCGGCGACGCGTTCGTGCAGGTGAAACGAGCGCCCGAGGCCGTATCGCAGCGCCTGGAGGCCCTGCGTGGCGTGGGGACGGTGCAAACGCGCGTCGTAGCCGATGCCCGGCTGGAGGTGGCCGCCTTCGACGAACCGGTTACCGGCCGCCTGCTCTCGCTGCCGGCACGGGGCGATCCCCCCCTGAACCGTCTCGTCGTCCGGGAGGGCCGGCGCCCTCGACCGGGCCAGGAGGCGGAGGCTGTGGTGAGCGAGGCCTTCGCGGACGCCCACCGTTTGCACGCCGGGGACAGCGTGACGGCCATCATCAACGGGAGGCGCCGCTCGCTCACCGTCGTCGGCGTGGTGCTTTCTCCCGAATACGTCTATCAGATTCAGCCGGGTGGATTCTTTCCGGCGCCGGAGCGCTTTGGGGTGCTGTGGATGCCGCGTCCGGCGCTGGCGGCCGCGTACGACATGGAAGGGGCGTTCAACAGTGCCTCGTTCTCGCTGACGAGCGAGGCGGCGCCGCAGTCCGTCCTGGACCGCATCGATCAGGTGCTGGAGCCCTACGGCGGGCGCGACGCGTATCTGCGGGAGGATCAGGTGTCCAATCGGTTTCTGGCCGAGGAGCTCCGCCAGTTGGAGCAGCTGGTAACGGTGCTGCCGATCACGTTTCTGGGGGTGGCGGCCTTCCTGCTCAATGTGGTGCTGAGCCGCCTCATCAAGACGCAGCGGGAGGTGATCGCAACGCTCAAGGCGTTCGGCTACAGGGATCGCACCGTGGGCGTGCACTACGTGGGCATGGTGCTGGTGATTGTGCTTCTCGGCTCGGCCGGCGGGGTGGCCGTGGGCGCCTGGATGGGGCATGGACTGGCATCGCTCTATCTGGAGTTTTACCGCCTTCCGGAACTGCACTATTCGCTCAGCGCGGGCACGGTGCTCATTGCGGTGGGGGTGACCGCCCTCGCGTCTGTGGCCGGCACCCTCCACGCCGTGCGACAGGCCGTGCGCCTGGACCCCGCCGAAGCCATGCGTCCCGAGCCGCCGGCCACGTATCGACCGACGATCCTCGAGCGGGTGGGCTGGACGGGCATCTTCGATCAGCCCACGCGCATGATGATCCGCCACCTGGAGCGCCGCCCCGTAAAGGCACTGCTGTCGGTTGTGGGCATCGCGCTGTCGGTCGCGATCCTCATGACGGGCACCTTTACCGGCGATGCGCTCGACTTTATGGTCGACGTGCAGTTTCATCGCGCCCAGCGCCACGACGTGGCGGTCACGTTCACGCAGCCCACCTCCGGCGCGGCGCGCTACGAGCTGCAGGCCCTGCCGGGGGTGCAGGCCGTGGAGCCGTTCCGCACGGTGCCGGCCCGCCTGAAGCACGGCTCCCGCTCCTATCGAACCGGCATTGAGGGCCTGACGGACTCGCCGGCTTTGCGCCGCCCCCTCAACATCGACCTGGAACCGGTGGACCTCGCCCCAGCGGGCATTGTTCTGTCTGAGTACCTGGCGGGCGTGCTGGCCGTCCAACCCGGAGATACGCTGACGGTCTCGGTGCTCGAAGGAGCGCGGCCGACGCGACGGGTCCGCGTAGCGGGCCGCACGCAACAGTTCATTGGCGTCGGGGCGTACATGCAGATCGATGCGCTCAACCGGCTGGTGCGGGAGGGAGATGCCCTCTCCGGAGCGTATCTCGCCGTGGATCCCGCACTGCAAGCCGCAACGATCGCCACCCTGTCCGAGCGACCGCGCGTGGCAAGCGTAGAGGCCCAGGGGCGGGTCATCCAATCGTTTCTGGATACCATCGGCGAGACGACCCTCACGTTCACGTTTATCATGACGCTGTTTGCCGGTGCCATTGCGTTTGGGGTCGTCTACAACGCGGCGCGCATTGCGCTGTCGGAACGCGCTCGGGAGCTGGCAAGCCTCCGGGTGCTGGGGCTGACGCGCGGCGAGATCGGGTACATTCTTTTGAGCGAGCTGGCGACTCTGACGCTGCTTGCCATCCCGGTGGGGTTTGCGTTCGGGTACGCGCTGTGCTACGGCGTGTCGATCGGTGCGCAGACCGAGCTCTTTCGCATTCCGCTGGTGATTCATCGGAGCACCTACGCCTTCTCGGCCGTCGTCGTCCTCGCTGCGTCACTGATCTCGGGCCTCGTCGTGTGGCGGCGCCTCGGCCGCCTCGACCTGATCGAGGTGCTCAAGACGCGAGAGTGAGCGTCATCCGTGGTTCGTGATGCGTGATGGAGGAGGGGTGGGGGGCCTTCCCGAGCGAGGCGAAGATCACGATTCCCGTTTTGCGTATCGCGCATTTGCAGTGCGTGTTTGCGTCATCGTTTTCTTTCTACGCATCTATCGGTATTGGCATGACCTGGAACCGAACCATTGCCATTGGCGTCGCCGCTGCTCTGGTGCTTGCGCTGTTGATCTACGGCTTCTGGCCGACGGCCACCCCGGTGACGATCCAGGAGGTTACGCGCGATTCGATGAAAGTTACGGTCGACGCGGAGGGGCAGACGCGCCTGGTGGAGTCCTACGTCGTGCATGCTCCGGCAGCCGGTTACCTGCAGCGCGTGCCGTGGTCGGTGGGCGATACCGTCTCGGCGGGCGCTGTCCTCACCCAGTTGACGACGCAACCGGCGCCGGTGCTGGACGCCCGGCACCTGGCCGCCGCACAGGCGCAAGTCGGGGCTGCACAGGCGGCGGTGGCGCAGTCGCAGGCCGAGGCGGAACGCGCGACCGCCGCCGCGAAGTATGCGCAGGCCGAGCACGACCGCATTGCCCGTCTGCATCGAGACGGCACGGCCTCCGAGCAGCAACTGGACGCGGCCCGGAGCGAGGCCCGGCAGGCCACTGCTCGGGAGGCCGCGGCGCAACAGGGCGTGCGGCGCGCGCGACAGGAGCTTCGTGCCGCCGAGGCCCAGGCGGCCTCGCACGAGGCGTTCGCGGGGAGGACCGAAGCCGCTCCGGTGCCCGTTCGGGCCCCCGTCGAGGGGCAGGTTCTGCGGGTGCTGCGGGAGAGCGCCGGTCCGGTCGCGGCCGGGACCCCGCTTCTCGAGATCGGACGCCCGGATTCGGTGGAGGTGGTCGTTGACGTCCTCTCGTCCGACGCCGTTCGCATCCAGCCGGGCGGGACTGTCGAGCTGACGCAGTGGGGAGGAGGCGAATCCCTGCCGGGACGCGTGCACCGCGTGGAGCCCATCGGGCGAACCGAGGTGTCGGCGCTCGGCGTGGAGGAGCAGCGCGTTGACGTGGTGGTCCGTATTGCTGGATCTGCCCCGGCCCATGCAGGCCTCGGGACCGGCTACCGCGTGGTGGCGCGGTTCGTGCTCTGGGAAGGCGCCGACGTGCTTCAGGTGCCGCAGAGCGCCCTCTTTCGGCATGAAGGCGGCTGGGCGGTCTTTGTGGTGCGGGGCGGTCGCGCCGAGCGGCGCTTGGTAACAGTCGGTCACCGGAGCGGACTGCAGGCGCAAATCACGAGCGGCCTCTCGGCGGGCGACCGGGTGGTTACGCATCCCGGCAACGCACTGGCGGACGGCGCACGGGTCGAGGCCCGGTAGTGAAGAGGCTGGAATTGGGGCGGTCCCGCGCTGGTAAAAGGGAAGGCCTGGCGTCCGGAGACGTGTTCAAACATTGCACCCACGAACCCATGAATGAGCGTCTAGATCGACTCTCGGTTCCGCTTCACTCTCGGATCGTGCCTGCGAACGGCGTGCCCCTGCATGTCGTGGAGGCGGGTCCGCAGGACGGACCGCCTGTCGTGCTCCTGCACGGGTTCCCGGAGTTCTGGTACGGATGGCGGCATCAGATTCCGGCGCTGGCGGAGGCAGGCTTCCGTGTCATTGTGCCCGATCAGCGGGGGTATAACCGCAGCGCCAAACCGGCGTCCGTTGCGGCCTACGACATCGACGCACTGGTGGGCGACATCATCGCCCTGCTCGACGCCTACGGCCTGGAGCGAAGCCATGTCGTCGGGCATGACTGGGGCGCCGTCGTGGCCTGGGTGCTTGCCATGCGGCATCCCGAAAGTCTTCAGCAGCTGGTGGTTGCAAACGTGCCGCATCCTGCCGTCTTCCGCGAAACGCTGGGGTCCAGTTGGGAGCAACTGCAGCGGAGCGGGTACATCTTCTTCTTTCAGATTCCGCGCCTGCCCGAATGGTGGCTCGGACGCAACGACGGGGCCAACCTGGCTCGCATGCTTCGCGGGAGTGCACATGCCGACACCTTCACGGCCGAAGACCTGGCGGCCTATCGCCGCGCCTGGCGACGCCCGCAGGCCGTCCGCTCCATGGTGCACTGGTACCGGGCGGCGGCACGACGGGTGCTCCGCGGGGGGCTCCCCAAGGCCCGCATCGAGGTGCCCACGCTCGTCGTGTGGGGCGCGCAGGATGTGGCCCTGAGCCGGCAGATGGCGCGCCCGAGCGCCGAACGCTGCCGAGACGGGGAGCTGGTCGTCATCGAGGAGGCCACCCACTGGGTGCAGCACGACGCTTCCGATCGCGTGAACGACCTGTTGCTGCAGCGGCTCCGCCCCTAGAAGACGGTCCGGCTGCACCGGTTGTCGAAGGGATTGCCGGCTTCGGACCCTCCGCGTGCCCGATCCCTTTGATGTCACCCGCATGGTTCCCGCACGATCCCTCGGCACGCATGTCTGCATCCGCCCGTCCTCGACACATCGCCGTGTACGGCACGCTCATGCGTCCGTTTGGCGCGCAGGAGCGCCTCGGCATCGCCGATCAACTGGCGTACGAGGGACCCTGTGCGTTCCGGGGAATCCTCTACGACCTGGGGGCCTACCCTGGCGCCGTGCCGGACGAAGAGCAGGTGGTGCAGGGCGAACTCTTCCGGATTCTCGATCCGCGTGCCATGCCGGCGATGGACCGTCTGGAAAACTATGATCCGGAGCACGAGGAGGGCTCGCAGTATCTGCGGCGCCCCCTTTCGCTGGTGGAGCCCGCCGGACAGCAGGCCTGGATCTACTGGTACAACGGACCGGTCGAGCAGGGCGCACGCGTCCCCTCCGGATCGTGGATCGAGCACGTAGAGAACCGCTCCCGGCGCCGCGATGCCTGACGGGGGCGCAGGTCTCCGTCTCACCCTCCCAGGGCGTCCGACAGGGCAGGCAGCACTGCGCCCGTCTTGCCCTCAACGTGCACCTGGGCGAGGTCGTCGCCGCGCGTGTTTCCGAGATTGACGATCCCGACCGGCCGGTCCGTTTCGGCGGCGTGCCGGACAAACCGGTAGCCGGAGTAGACCGTGAGCGACGACCCCGTGACCAGCAGCGCGTCGGCCTCGCCCAGAAGCGACCAGGCCGCGTCAACGCGCTCGGCCGGGACGCGTCCGCCGAAGAACACGACGTCGGGCTTCAGAACACCGTCGCAGGCAGGGCATGCGGGCACCGAAAAGTCGCGCGTCACGGAGCGCGGGAGGTCGGCATCTCCGTCGGGAGCCACTGCGGCTGCGCGGTCCGTCCATCCCGGGTTGGCGTCCAGAAGGGCATCCTGCACGGCCTCGCGCGAAACCGTCTGCCGGCACGACAGGCACCGCACGTCGGCCAAGGCGCCGTGCAGTTCGACGACGCGCGAGCTTCCGGCCTTCTGGTGGAGCCGGTCCACGTTTTGCGTGATGATGCCGCGGATGTGGCCGGCCTCTTCCAGGCGCGCCAGTGCGCGGTGGCCTGCATTCGGCACCGCCTCGCGGAACGACGGCCACCCGATGGCGCTCCGGGCCCAGTAATGCTGCCGCTTGCCCGCGTCGCCCACGAACGCGTCGTGACGGATGGGCTCGCGCTCCTTGTCGCGGGTGTTAGGACCCCGATAGTCGGGGATGCCAGACTCCGTGCTGACGCCGGCGCCGCTCAGCACCACGGCCTGCCGATCGCGCAGCAGGTCGACGAGCGCTTCGAACTCCAGCCAGGGGGTCGGGTGCGGCATACGAGAGAGGAGGCCCACGCAAAAGCAATGCGGGGGAGGGAACGAGCGGACGCAGGCGAGTGATTCAGTCGCCGTCAATCGGAAGATCTGGCAACACGAACGAATTGTTGGGAAAGGGCAGGCACTCACGGCGGATCGTTTCGTTGCGCATCCGTGCATTTGCTGATCGTTTTGCCTGATCCCAATTCTGCATGGCCGACGCGGCTGCCTCCACGACTTTGCTGGGCATTGATCGGCGGGTACTGGCCCTTGCCGTGGCCCGCATGGCCGATGCAATGGGGAACTCGTTTCTCATCATCGTCCTGCCGCTCTACATTTCCAGTGATGCGGTGGCCGGCGATGCGTTTGGGCTCTCCACCTCGCTGGTCATCGGTGTGGTGCTGGCACTGTTTGGACTTGCCAGCAGCCTGGCGCAGCCGTTTGCCGGTCATCTGTCGGACCGGACCGGCCAGCGGAAGGTATTTGTGTGGATGGGCCTGCTGGCGTTCAGCGTCACCAATGTGGCCTTCGTCTGGGCCGACAGCTACACGCTCCTCTTTGGGCTGCGGATTGTTCAAGGCTTGTCGGCAGCCTTCACGATTACAGCCAGCATCGCACTCGTGAACGAGGTGAGCGAGCCAGCGAGCCGCGGCGGCAACATGGGCGTCTACAACGCCTTTCGCCTGGTGGGATTCGGCGCGGGGCCCATCGCCGCCAGCGTGCTGGTGGAAGCCGGGCCGTTTCCGCTGGGGGCCCTGGGTACGGTGACGGGGTACCAGGCGGCTTTTTACATCGCGTCGGGGGCGGCCCTGGTGAGTGCCGTCCTGGTGATGCTGCTTGTGCGCGATCCGACCGGCATCACAGCCACGCGCGACCGGCTGTCGATTGCTGTCTGGGACCCCCGCCGCAAGGGCCTCGACGCCATCTTTGCGCTGGGTGTGGTGACGCTCACCATGGCGGCCTGTTTTGCGCTGCTCTCGGCCATTGAGCCCACGGTCAATGCCCGTCTGGACCAGGGGCCCATCGCGTTTGCGGTCGAGTTCGTCGCGCTGATCGCCGTGCTGGCCCTCGTGCAGCCGTTCGTCGGGCGCGCCAGCGACAAGCAGGGCCGCCGCCGCTTCATCGTGCTGGGTTTGGTGGGCCTCGTGCCGACCACGCTGCTGCAGGGGCTGGTCGTCGAACCCTGGCAGATGGTGGTCGTGCGCGGCCTGCAGGGCGTAGCTGGGGCCATGATCTTCGCCCCAGCACTGGCCCTCGCGGGCGACTTGGCCGACCGCGGCCGGTCGGGGGCACAGTTGTCGGTGCTGACGATCTCCTTCGGCCTTGGCATCGCGATTGGGCAGCTCATCGCGGGCTTTTTCGTGCAGTTCGGGTTCGTCGTCCCCTTTGCCGTGGGGGCCGTTCTGGCCATGGTCGGTCTCGGTCTCGTCCTCACGCAGGTGCCGGCTCCCCATCCCGCCCGCGCCTAACGCCATCGTTTCGCGGGTCCGGCCCGTCGGTTAGGCATTGTCCGCGGAGTCCTTCGACCCGCGCCCCGACGGAGCGTCCGGCATCTCCATGGACGAGCCGGTGGGCATGTCCGACGGTCCGCTCGAGGCCCGCTTCTCCAGCTTCTTGATCGTGCGCTTGTCGCGGATGCGGCCCGGCAGGGTGCTCAAAAGCCCCACGACGACGCCGATGGCAAAGGTGACCAGCAGCACCAGTGCGGCCGACCCTTCGGTTTCAAAGAAAAGGAGATTCACTTCCATCATCTGTGGGTTCTGCAGCGCAAACACCACTGCAATGATGGCCACGATGAGCGAGAAGATCAGGGTCAAACGCATGGCAAAAGGTGGCAGTGGGGAAGAATACGAGAGGCAAACCGAATGCGTCAGGAGTGCGATCGGGGACTCACCGAGCGCCCTTTCCAGGTTACGCGGCCGGTCCAGTGATGAACGGCGGAATCGAGTTGCAGGAGGCTCCCGAGAGCGTAGGAAAGCGGGGCCAGTGCCGTCATCCAGATCGGCAGGGTCGTCCAGCGGTCCGTAACCAGCTTCAACCCCCAAATGGAGGCCAGAAACCAGAGCGACACAACCGGGGCCAGCACCCACACGCTTGCAAAAAATGCGAACAGGCCAACGAATGCAACGGGGGTGCCCCCGAGGATCAGATACGCGTTCTTCCGGAACCCGCGCCAGGCCTCGCGAAACGAGCCGTACATGCGGACGGTCACCTCGCGGTGCACATCCAGCAGGACGGGCGTCATGCCTTCTGTTTTCAGATAGCGTCCGATCTCGACGTCTTCAAGGATTTCGCCGCGCACCTGCGCGTGCGGCTCGTGGGTGTGGTATGCGTCTGCATCGATCATCCAGCACTGCCCGTTGAGCGCAGCAAGCGAGGAGGCGCGGAACGGGCGCACCAAGGGCCAGGGCAACCCGGTGAGGAGCGCACTTGGCACCAGGCTCACCAGCAGGGGCGCTCCGCCTTGGTAGCTCGGCAGGCCCGACGCCACGGAAGCGGAGGGCAGCGCTTCGAAGCGTTCGACGAGCCGGCGCAGCGCCTCGGGGTCGGAGAGCTCCACGTCGGCGTCGAGAAACAGGTAGCGGTCGCCGCTGGCTCGGCGGGTGGCCTGGTAGAGGGCGTGCACTTTGCCCATCCACCCTGGTGGAGGCCCTTCCCCCCGGCAAGCCACCAGGCGCGGATCGTCAACGCCTTGGAGAAGCGACCACGTTCCGTCGTCTGAGCCGTCGTCCCACACCACCACTTCGAGGGCGGGCACGGTTTGGTCGAGCAGGGCGGGGAGCAGGCGTTTCAGGTTGTCGGCCTCATTGCGGGCCGGTATGCACACCGAAAGCCGGGGGAGGTCCGTCCGATCGATGCGCGGTGCGGTTGCGTGCTGACGAAGGTACCACAGATTGCCGAGAAGTGTCGCCCAGATGCAGAGGTGAATGGCTGCAAGCGGGGCAGCAGCGGCGTCGAGAAGCGCAGTCACGAAGGGCGGAGGAGGAGACGAAGAAGTGCGAAGAGGGCGCGGTATACCGGTGTACGGCCCGAAGGGCCCAGATACGGGCCCAGTACAGGAGTTCGGCCCGGGAACGTCCGTGTCACACCTGGGGCGGGTCGGTCAGGAACTGGTGGTAGAGGGGGGGCGGATTCCGGGACAGCAGGTCCGCGTGCAGGGCCCGGGCCTGGTCCGCTTCGCCGCATTCGCGCAATGCCAGCCACTGCCAGGACTGGGCCTCCGTCCGCGAAATGCCGGCCTCGGGGTGGCTCTGCAGGATGCCAACGAGCCGCTGAAATGCCTGGGCGGCTTCCTCTGCGTCGCTGCCGGCGATGGCCGGACGGAACAGCAGCGACTGGCCGCGCACGAGCAGGACGTACGGTGCCTGCGGGGCGCGTTTGTAGGCCCGCTCCAAAAAGGTTACCGATCGGCGGCCGTATCGGAAGGCGCGCAAGAACGACGCCGTGCCCGCCCGGTAGGCCCAGAGCCCGGCAAGGAGGGCCAGTTCGCGGGGGGTTCCGTCCTCCAGTTCTGCGGGTAGCCCCTTCACCACCGAGGCGTCCTCCGTCAGCGGATACAGTCGATAGCGCACCAGCCATTCCTGCTCGCGCGTCTCTGCCGTCTCCAGCAGGTGGCGTAGCCCTTCGGCGTCTTGTTGCGCGTAGAGGGTCTGAACCGAATCGGCAAACGGCGAGAACGCCACGACGAGGAGACAAATGTAGAGCATGATAGCGAACCAATCCTTGATAAGGATGGCGAAGGGGCCCATCCGGTCCGGAACGGCGTGCTTGCGCGCCGAGGGTGCCCGTCGGGAATGGGGACGGCGCGTGGTGTGCGCTCACTGCAGATACCGCTCGAAGAACGGGGCGAGGAAGGAGAAATTCCAGACCTCGGAGGCGCTCCGCCGTCCTTCCAACAGTGTTCGCGTGGTGTCGGGGACGGACGTGCGGAGCGTCTCCCACACCGTGCGCAGCCGCTCTGGCTCCGACCCGTCGGCCTCACCGTGGGGGCGGCCGCCGGCCAGCAGCGCCGTGGGGGCCGAGGCGCCGCGCCACGTCACGTGAATGGCGAGGGGCCACCAGGTGGCGTCGGGGAAGAGGCGCGCCAGGCGCCGGGTGGACGCGCCGGAAAACGCAATCCCGCGTTCGGGCGGATGCAGGGTGCCGCCGGGAAAGTAGACGAGCACCGTCGCCGGTCGCTCCCGAAACCACCGCGCGGTGCGACGAATCGTGGCCGCCCGGCGGGCGGGGTCGTCGGACGGGAACGGTTGCACGCCCACGGGGGCGAAAAACGGAAAGGCATCCCAGTCCTGCATCCAGAGGGTGGAAGGCCGATCCAAGCGCTCGGTGCACAGGAGCCACGTGAGGTGTCCGTCATAAAAGTGGTGATGATTGCTATATGCAATGACCGGCCCGTCGGGCAGAGGCGGCGGCCAGGAGCCCACCCAGCCTACCCGCCGGAAGGAGCGACGCAGGCTCCACCGAAGCATCATCTCAACAACGCGGCGCATCGGCGGATGGGGAAGGTTCGAGGTCCGTCGAGCAAGGGAGGACCTGGGGGCGGGTGCGGATCTCAGGGGCGATGTCCGGTCCGTTTAGGAAATATTTTAGGTCGCATCGAATCGTAGGGAAGCCTTGCGGCGCTCGTAGGTGTCGAACGCGATCAGCCAGAGTTTTCGCGCGAGGGACGTGTACGCGCGGTGGTTCAGGTTGTCGTAGTCGTTGGCCCGCACCTCGTTCATAATTTCCCGATACATGCGCGCCGCGGATCGGATGCCGACGCGGACCCGCGAGGGCAGCGCTTCGACGCCTTCCAGGCCGCGCGCGTAGCGGGATTCGGCCGCTGCCATGACGCGTTCGAGGAGCGCCGGATAGCGGTCTGGAAGGCGACCGTTGGCCAGGTCGTCCTCGGTGACGTCGTGTTCGCGCATCCAGTCGCGCGGCAAGTACACCCGGTCGAGGCGCTGGGCGTCTTCGCCCACGTCGCGGGTGATGTTGGTGATCTGCATGGCGATGCCCAGATGGCGGGCGGGGGCCTCGAGGTCGTCGAAGCGAGTATCGGGCGCGAGGAACGGCAGCATCATGGCCCCGACGCTTCCGCCGACGAGGTTCGAATAGTCCACCAGATCGTCGAGCGTGTGCACCGAGCGACCATTCAGGTCCCAGAGCGCTCCGTCGATGAGTTCGTAGAGCGGCCCCGGATGCAGGCCGTACTCGTCGTGCACCTCGGCGAGGCGGCGCCATAGCAGATCGTCGTCCGGCGGATGGCCCGCGAGTGTGGCGTCCAACTGGCGGCGGGTGGTGTGCACTTCCTCGAGGGCCTGGTCCGTACCGACCTCCGTCACCCGATGGTCGGCGATGGTGTCGACGTGGCGACAGAACAGGTACAGCGTGGCCACCGACATCTGCACGGTGGACGGAAGCAGTCGGGCGGCCAGCGAGAACGTGCGTGAGTGGTACCGAAACGACTCCCAGATCCACTGATCTTCGTCGGAGCGTGTCTCCAGCGTCGCGGTCGACATGGCACGAGAGGGGCAAGCACAAGAAGCGCGATTAGGCCGCCGGAGCGAGCGAAGGGCGATGCAGGCGTCGGGTCCACCACAGCGCCAGGAACGGAATGGCCGTCGCTACCGCGCCGAAGAAGGCGGCAGCGTAGAAGCCCTGCAGGGCCGAGATGGAGAGGGGGAAAATGCAGTTTAGGAGGTACACCCAGGGCGCCCGGGGATCGGTCTTGTCCAATCCGCCCCCAATGAACTCGAAGCCGATCAGAATGATCAGCGTCACCACGGTCCATCCTATCCAGTTCGAGAGCGGCATCCCGAAGAAGAACCCCTCGACGCCGTACGACCAGAACGGAAAGGCCAGGCTCATGGCGGGATCCAGCGACACATCCCACAGGACCATAAAGAGGGTGCCGAGGCCAATTGCGCCCCAGCGACCGGTCGAGAGGCGGCGCGCGAGATCGAGGGAGATGATCGACATCGCAAACCAAGACGGAGGGATGAAGTAGGGCACGTGTCCGGCCATCTTCGGGCCGAGCCACGACGTGTATTCGTAGGCGCCGAACGGGAGCGGAATGCCTCCCACCGTCGCCCACCCCGTCGTCCCGATGAGCTCACTCGCTCCGCCGATGATGCAGCCCCAGGCCGCAAAAAACGTCATGCGCTTCCATCCGAGCGCGGGCCCGTACATGAGCAGCGGCAAGATGGCCAGCATGGTCATGAAGGTCCATGTTGGCGTCTTGACAAGCTTCGTGTAGATCGGCCCAAAAAACTCCATGGACGACGGTACGAGCTTCAGAAATAACATGCCCGCAACGCTGAACGCGATGGAGCCCGCAAAGAGCCAGAATGCAAATTGGAAAAGGAGATCGATCGACTCCTGGACGTCCGAGGGGGTTTCGGTGGAAGCCATGAGCAGGAAAACAGTCGCGAAGAGTACGCCATCGGAAACCACGGCTCCGGCGGTCGGAACCGAAAGGTCCACTCACGCAAATAATACGTCAAAAGAGTGTGAACGTCGGTGAACCTTTCCAAAAGGTGCACCTCGTCCGTGCACGGTGCACGCGGTCGGGGCACGGGCAGCTTGCAGGAGCGGGTTCCGGTGTCGATGTTAGAGGCGCTCGCGTTCGTGCACCTTCCTGAATCCGGACGCCTCGTCTATGATCGCCATCCGCCCCCCCGAGTATTTTCCGCGTCTTGCGTACACCGGTTTATTAATGCACGTGGATCACTTCGTGCTCGCCGACACGTTCCAGTACAGCAAGCAAACGTTCCAGAACCGTAGCAAACTGCGCAACCCAAACGGATGGCAGTGGATCACGGTCCCGCTCTTTCACCAGCACGGGCGCGCGATTCAAGAGGCGGTGATCGACGAGAACGACAAGCGATGGCGCGAGCGGCACTGGCGGGCGTTCATGTACAATTACCGCTCGACGATGTACTTCGAATTCTTCGAAGACACCTTCCAGCCGTTTTTCGAGCGGAACTGGGAACGCCTGGGCCCCTGCACCTGCCGCTCGGTTGAACTCACCGCCGAACTGCTCGACATCGAGACCCGCATCACCCGCGCGTCGTCGCTCGACGGCCAGCCCGACACCGTGGCCGACATTTTGACCACCGTCGGCGCAGATACCCTCGTTGCCCCCGAAAAGGTGGCAGCCCACGACGCCGATGCTGCGCCGGAGGTGCAGGTGTACCGGTTCGAGCATCCAACCTACCGGCAAAACTTCGAAGGATTCGAGCCCGACATGTCGGCCATGGACGCGGTTTTCAACTACGGGCCGGACGCCCGCCGTCTCATTCGCGAAGGAGGGCGCGCGCCCGAGCCGCTCTCCCACGGAGACAAGAGCGGAGGAAACAAAAGCTGAGGAGACAAGAGCGCCGGGGCGTCCTTGCTACGCCTTCCCACTTGTACGATTGCTTTCCCGGTCCGGCAGGCCGATCGCCTTCCAGGCCACCCACAGATTCTGGTGATCTGCCGTGCGCTACTTCTTGATGGTTCTGGGATCGATGCTGGTCGTTGCACTTCTGGGCTGCGATCAGTCGGGCCCGCCCAACGATCCGCCATCCACGGAGGAGGCCTCTGCGGAGACCGTTGTGAACTCGGTGGGCATGCGGTTCGTCCGTATTCCGGCCGGCACCTTTCAGATGGGGTCGGAGACGGGGCAGGACGACGAGGTGCCCGTTCACGAAGTGCGGATCAGTGAGCCGTTCTACATGGGGGCGCTGGAGGTGACGCAGCAGCAATGGAACCAGCTGATGAACGAGAACCCGAGTCGGTTCCAGGAGCCCTTCCATCCTGTCGAGCGCGTCACGTGGTTCGACGCGCAGGCGTTCATCGACAGCCTCAACCAGAAGGAGGGCGTGGATCTGTACCGTCTCCCGACCGAGGCCGAATGGGAGTACGCCGCCCGGGCCGGCACGCGGACGCCCTTCTCGTTCGGGGCGTCCAACGACTCGCTGAAGGCCTACGCATGGTACAACGTCAATGCGGAAGAGCACACGTGGCCGGCCGGACGCAAGAAGGCCAACCCCTTCGGTCTCCACGACATCCACGGCAACGTGTGGGAGTGGGTGCAGGACAGCTACAACCCGTTTTTCTACCGCTTCAGCCCCACGGTCGACCCCAAGAACGATCAGGACAGCAACGCGCGCATCATTCGGGGCGGCGGTTGGCTCAGTATCAAAAAGGACATGCGAGCGGCCAACCGGGCGTGGACCCGCGGGGACACCGGCAGCCTCATGATCGGCTTCCGCGTCGTGCGCGAAATGCCGGAGGGCGAGCAGTAGGTTGCGGATGGGATGCGAGTCCGCTTTACTGTGAGGGCATCGTTCCTGCTCATCTCCGTTCCGCCTGCATGATCCTGCCCGACCATACCATTCGCTCGCTGGCCGTGGAGCACGACATGATCGAGCCCTTCACGGACGGCCAAGTGGCCGACGACGTGATCAGTTATGGCCTCAGTTCCTTTGGCTACGACATGCGAATTGCCGGCGAGTTTCGCGTCTTCACGCCCAACGTGTACAACAGCGTCGTCGATCCGAAGCGCATCGACGAGCGGGCGATGGTCGAGTACGAGACGGACGATCACATCCTGATTCCGCCCAACTCCTACGTGCTCGGGCGATCGGTGGAGCGCTTCCGCATGCCGGCCGACGTGCTCGGCGTGGTCCTCGGCAAGTCCACCTATGCGCGATCGGGCATCATCGTGAACGTCACGCCCCTCGAGCCCGGTTGGGAGGGCTACGTCACCATCGAGATTGGCAATGCCACGCCGCTTCCCGCCAAGGTGTACGCCGAAGAAGGCATCGCCCAGGTCGTGTTTCTGCGGGGCGAGGCGCCCGAGGTGTCGTACGCGGACAAGGAGGGCAAGTATCAGCACCAGGAAGGCATCACGCTCCCTCGCATGAAGGGGTGACCGGAGAGAACCTGGGCCGCTGCGCTCCGGTTACAATCCTGCGTATTCCTTCTGACGCACCCTCGATGGGCTCATGAGTGCAGAGGCTTCCTCCCCGTCGGACACGTCCCCGTCGGACACGAATGCGTCGTCCTTGCGGTCGAGTCGGAAATGGATCGTAGCGGCGGTGGCGCTCGTCTTTTTCGGCTACCTGATGTGGCAGGTCGTCAACCCCTACCGCGGGCAGCGCTTCGAGCAAGTCCCGCACGGCGACCACGTCCACTACGTCCCGAAAGAGCGCGACACGGACGTCCCGATCAGCCGGTTTCCCACCCAGAAGCCGGGCCCGAACGAGCGGATCACGCCGGACGGTCGCGTGGTGCCGAAGCAGCCGTGATCGGCGGTCACGCCGTGGAGCCATGAGCCGGTGCCGTCTCGGTAAGAAGCTGCACCACGTCGTGGAGCATGTCGATGTCCTCGTCGGACAGCGAGACGAGGGGCGGTCGCACAGTCGCCCAGCTCGGCGCATTGTGGCGTTGGGCGAGAATTTCCTTCAGCGCCGGGATGGTGGGCAACGGGGCGAAGGCCGTGCGAACGTCGGTGAGGGTTTCCTGCACAGCCGCCGCGTTGCCGCCCTCCCGCCAGGCCTTCAGCACCTGCGCCGCCAGGGGCGCCGTCACGTTGGCGGTTGCCGAGATGCATCCGGCGCCGCCGGCCTGCAGAACCGGAAGCAGAAACCGCTCGCTGCCGGCAAACACCTGCAAGTCCGTAAAATCCGTGCAGAGGGCCTCGGTGTGGTCCCATTCCCCGCTGGAGTCTTTGATGCCGGCCACCTGGGAGGGATAGGCGTCGATCAGTCGCTGGATCACGTCGAACGGGACCGAGACGCCGAAGAGGCGCGGGAAGTGGTAAAAATACAGGCGCAGCATCGGGTGGCCGACGCGCTGGATGAGCTGGTCGTAGGCCCGGAAGATGCCCTCGGTCGCAATGTCGCGGTAGTGGAACGGAGGCGGGATGAGCACACCGCCCACGCCGCGCCTCGTAGCGTGGAGGGTCATGTGCACCGTGTCGGGGAGCGCCAATGCCCCGGTGCCAACGAGTAGCTTCTCCGGCGGCAGCCCGTCCTCGAGCAACGCATCGAGCGTGTCCCGGCGCTCGTCGATCGTCAGCGACAGGCCCTCGCCCGTGGTTCCGAACAGCAGCAGGCCGTCACAGCCGCTCTCCAGAAGCATGTGTGCATGCTGGACGAACGCCTGATGGTCGATGAATCCATCGGTGTGGAACGGAGTCAGGCAGGCGGCGAAGACGCCGGAAGGGAGGCGGGCATCAGACATTGGACGGTGGGAATTGCGGGGCAGAAAAGTACGAGGAGCCGATGGCGCGGGGGCCGAGTGCCGGGGCACGAACGGGACCGATCGCGGGGCAGGAATCACGGGCTCCGGCTGCGGGCCCGCGCAGTCCTCGAAACGGAGAGGTCGGCGTGCAGAACGGTGCGTTTTCTCGACACATTACCGCTACGGTCTGCGACGCCGTACGATCCTCGAGGTTCTTCAGAAATCGGTGTTGCGACCCCCGGTGTGCGTTTCGTCGGGCAGTGCCTATATTGGCCCTTCGACCTCCGCCCACAAGCCTCCTCTGCGTGATGAAGTTCGTTCGGTTTTGGTGCCTCGCGCTCTTGATCGGTTTGGCCGCTCTGTCTACCGCCGAGGCGCGGGTGGTGCGCGTGGAGGTGGACCGCCGTACCGAGGTGCTGGGCGGGACGTCGTTCGGGGCGTTTGGGGCCTACGAACAGATCGAGGGTCGGGTGTATTTCGCCTTCGATCCGGCCCATCCGATGAACGACCAAATCGTGGATCTCGAGCTCGCCCCGCGGGACTCGGCGGGCCACGTTCGGGCCTGGGCCAACTTTACGGTGCTCCAGCCCGTCGATCCCGAAAAGCGGCGCCGGTTGGCCCTCGTGGAGGTGAGCAACCGCGGCGGGATGTTCACGCTGCCGTACTTCAATCGGGCCACCGCGTCGCTCGACCCCAGCGATCCGGATGCCTTCGGCGACCGTCTTTTGATGGAGGCCGGCCTCACGGTGATCTGGATCGGGTGGCAGTGGGACGTTCCGCGCAACGAGGGGCGCCTCCGGCTGCGCGTGCCCGTCGCGCGCCACGCCGACGGATCCACGATCTTCGGCCGGGTTCGTAGCGACTGGGTGGTGGACGACACGACCGACGTGCTCGCGCTGGGCCACCGCGACCACTACGCCTACCGGGCGGCCGACTTCGACCATCCTGACAACGTGCTCACCGTTCGAGCCGACCGTGGCGCCCCACGGCGCATCATTCCGCGCGACCAGTGGTCGTTTGCGCGGCGCGACAGTGCCGGCGCCCTCGTGCCCGACAGCACGCACATCCATCTGGAGGGCGGGTTCGAGATTGGCAAGATCTACGAGTGCGTCTATCGCTCCAAGAATCCGCGGATCGTGGGGCTGGGCCTTGCGGCCATTCGGGACATCATCAGCTACGCGAAATACGACCCCGACGCTCTGTTTCCGGTCGATCAGGGGCTTGCAGTCGGCGTCTCGCAGACCGGTCGGTTCCTCCGTCATTTCCTGTACCAGGGATTCAACACCGACGAGCAGGGGCGGAAGGCCTATGACGGGTTCCTCGCCATCACCGCCGGTGCCGGGCGCGGCAGCTTCAACCACCGGTTTGCGCAGCCCTCGCGCGACGCCCATCGGTTCTCCGCGTTTGCGTATCCGACCGACATCTTTCCTTTTACCAGCCAGGCGCAGTTCGACTCGCTACAGTGGCGCACCGATGGGATCCTCGCCCGCCAGCCTCCGGCCGACCGGCCCAAGACGATGTACGTGAACACGGGCTACGAATACTGGGGGCGGGCCGCTTCGCTCATCCACACGACGCCCGACGGCACCGAGGACGTGGCGCCGATGGCGAACGAACGGATCTACCACCTGGCCAGTGCCCAGCACTTTCCGTGGCGTTTTCCCCCTCCGGAGGCCAACCGCCTGGTGGACGATCCGGCCCTTTATCGCGGCAACCCGATGGATCACAGCGTCGTGTACCGGGCCTTGCTGGTCCAGTTGATCAGCTGGGTCGACCGGGGGACGCCCCCGCCTCCGAGCCAGTATCCCCGGCGCAGCGACGGCACGCTTGTCTCCATCGACACGCTTGATTTTCCGTCGATCCCGAACGTCCACGTGCCGGACGTCATCCATACCGCCCACCGAGCCGATTACGGCGCCCGCTTCCGCACGGACGGCGTCGTCACGCAGCAGCCGCCGCGTCTCGGCCCTGCCTTCCCGTCGCTCGTGGCGCAGGTCGATGCGCTGGGCAACGAACAAGCCGGCATCGAGACGGTGGAGACGCGCGTGCCCCTGGCTACGTACATGCCGTGGAATCTGCGGCGCGGTGCCGCCCACAACGCCGATGAACTGACCGACTTTTTCGGCAGCGTGGTCCCGCTTCCCGCCACGCCGGCCGACAAAGCCGCCACGGGCGATCCACGACCGGCCGCGACGTCCCTGTACGCGAGCAAGAGCGCCTACATGGCCGAGGTGCGCGATGCCGCCAACGCGATGATTGAAGAGGGCGTCTTGCTCACGGCCGACCGCGACCGCGTCATGGAGCGGGCCGCGGCGATCTGGGACTGGGTCGTGGCGGGAGAGCGGGAATAGTGCGAAGGCAGGCGCGGGGTCGTTCCTGCCTGCTCGCCTGCCTCGGCTCGACTTCTCATTCCCTTTTCATCGACGGGGTGCCACTCTGTCGCCCCGGAGCCGTTGATCGCGGTTGGACATCCTCCCCTGCTCCTACGCCGGTCGTACGCGACGCGGTCCAAAGGGGCATGAGCGTTTTTCATTCCACAGGGACCCCTTATCTATCATGGATCAGAATACGTATCACTACGAGCTGATGTACGCCATCAGCGGCGTGGCTCAGCAAAATCAGGTGGACGACATCGTCCGCAAGATCAATCAGTTCGTTGAGAGCAACGGCGGCGACGTGCTTGAGGTCGACGAGTGGGGCAACCAGCGCCTCGCCTACGAAATCGACAAGAAACGCAGTGGCTACTTCGTGAACGTCTACTTTAAGGGCCCCGGCGAACTGGTGCCCAAGGTAGAGCGGCAGTTGCAGATCAACGACGAGGTGCTTCGGTACCTCACGCTGCGCATGGACGCGAAGATGCAGCGTCACTACCGCAAGCAGGCGCAGCGTCCGTCGAGCGACGACGAGGGCGCCGACGAAGCGGAGGGCGAGGAGGCCCCGTCGCTCTCCTACAACGACGAGAGTGTCGAGTACGTCGACTACAAAGACACCGAGAAGCTCGAGCAGTACATCAACAATCAGGGGAAAATCCTGCCTCGTCGCGTCACCGATCTTTCGGCCAAGATGCAGCGCCAGGTCACCCAGGCCATCAAGCGGGCGCGGCATCTGGCCCTTATGCCGTACGTTTCGGAGTCGATCCGATAGTCGGTATGCACCCTCGGTCGCCATTGTAGAACCCAACGCACGACACCATGAAGGTTATATTGACGCAAGACGTGGAGCATCTCGGCGAAAAAGGCGAGATCCACGAGATCGCCGACGGCTACGGGCGCAACTACCTGATTCCACAGGGCATGGCCCGCGTCGCCACGGACGGCGCCGTCAAGCAGCTCCGTGAGGAAGAGCGACAGGCCGCGCGCAAACAGGCCGCGAAGAAAGACGACGCTGTTTCGATCAAGGAGGAGCTCGAAGACATGCAGGTGGTCTTCACCGCCAAGGTGGGGGAAGACAACCGCATCTTCGGCACCGTGACGACTCAGCAGATCGCGGTGGAACTTTCCAATCGCGGCTTCGACATCGACCGTCGCGACATTTCTCTGGAGGAAGACATCCGTCACGTGGGGCAGTACACGGCGGAAATTAACGTCTATGAAGACGTGACGGCGCGTCTGAGCATCCAGGTCATTCCGGAGTCCGGCTCGGCCGACTTTTAACGCCACGCCGCATTCGAATCCTGCAGCATGGGCGACTCCGACCCCCGTCGGGGTCGCCCTTTTTGCTGCGGAGACACCGGGCCCAACGGGCAACAACGCGCCCGGGCCCTGCGTACAGACCGCGGTGCGTAACGGAGTCCCCGACGCAGGACTCACACCGTTGCCGCAAGCCTTCCGAATCAATCGTTGTTCTGATGCGACGCCTTCGTTCTCTCGTCCCGCTGGCGATGTTCTGGGCCGTCCTTCTGCTCGGCGCACCAGAGGTGCACGCACAGATTGGCGGAGCGTCTGAGAAGGTGGACTGGACGACGCGGGCCGAGCCGACGACCGTAACCCCGGGCGGTACCGTCACGCTGCACCTCGATGGCACCATTCAGGACGGATGGAAGATGTACGCCCTGGACTCGCCCCCGCCAAGTCGCGGTGTGCAGGTTGCCCTCGACAGCACCGGAGAGGCCCTGTCATCGGCCGGGTCGGTGCAGCAGGCGGAGCCGAAGCGGGGCTACGACCCGAACTTCGACATGGAAGTGTCCTACTTTGAGGGCTCCGCCGCGCTGCAGGTGCCGCTCTCGGTGGCGTCTTCTGCCGAAACGGGCCCGCACCGGCTGCGGGGAACGGTAACGTACATGGTGTGCAACGCCAACATGTGCCTGCCGCCAACGCCCGAGTCGTTTGCCGCCACGGTCGAGGTTGCCGGCGAG
>Ga0207797_1000085_pt1 | contig 60759 bp, 63 predicted proteins | sample PRCRCaboRojoPR_6_FD_187275 | JGI IMG/M metagenome (GOLD analysis project Ga0207797, IMG submission 187275) | Marine sediment microbial community from Cabo Rojo, Puerto Rico - PR CR 10% Liquid 1 (SPAdes) | ecosystem: Environmental > Aquatic > Marine > Coastal > Sediment | place: Cabo Rojo, Puerto...
GCTCTCGAGGAAGGAGACACCGCCGCCCGGGCAGGAGCAGCACGGGCTTTGTGCGCCATCCAGGCCGAAGAGGCAATACCTGCCCTATACGAAGCCCTTGATGACCCGAGTGCGATCGTCACCCACTACGCAGAGGAAGCACTGGAGAATTTGGGCGTGGGTATCATCCTCTTCCGACCGTAGCCAGCTCAAGGCAAGCTGGCCCTTCTCCTCAGACCCAGTAGTACCGACTAAGGACAACGAACCTCAAAGGCCACGAAATCACCAGTGCGACCCGTAACTGACCATCGGGTGCCGGCCGCTGGCTCCCAGATGCCCAGCTGGAGCGAGTAGACACCGCTATCAACGGGCGGAAAGTGACGGACATCGCGGACAACCTCCGCGCGTTCCCAAAGCCAGAATGGCATCATTCCCATGAGCGGCCGCCCGTCGGCCTGAGCAGCCATCTCACCTCCCTGCCCCAAGAGATGAGCGAAGATACTCACATCGACGTCGATCTCGGATCGGGCCCTCCACCATGTTGTAAGACGGACCCGCCCCGCTTGATCGCAAGTGTGCGACACCGCCAGCAGGTCGATCAGGTCACCGAAGCTAGCCTGCAGTTCCACATCAGGCGTCACATCCCCTAAGCGACCAGCGGCGACTAAGTGGATACGCCCGGCTTCATAGCGTGTCAGATAGACTGTTTCCACCTCCCGAGCAACAGTCGCGATCTCCTGCCACCCCACTGCGCGACCGAACAGGTCGTACGTATAGGGCCTCGGTTGCTCAGTAGCGACGATCCCGAAGGCCACAGTCTCGGCCACATCGCGAACCCCGGTGTGGACGTACGTGAGCCCGTCAGCCGTCACGCGGATGGGCAGCGGGGTGATGCCCTCGAAACCTACCGGGTACAGCCGCCGGGTGGGGGTGATACGGCGCGGGAGATTGACCAGTAATGTGTGCTGCCCATCAGTCACCGTTTGGGCGGCCCCCCAGATAGCCTCCCCCGCCATCCGGTAGAGGCGCACACCGTTGCGGACAAAAGAAGCAGCGGGAATCAGGAGCATCGCGGCAATCAGGATCGTGAAGGCCACACGACGCCGGTGGCGAGCCAGGGCAACGAAGGGAGCCATACCCCCGGCCCAAATCAGGGACACACCGGCGGCAGTCATGTACAGGAAACGCGGTGCCAGTGAGAACCAATCGGCCTTCATCGAGATGACCGGCGGCAGGGCGAATAGCCCGAACCAGCCCGCCCCTAATAGCAGGACATCGGGACTGCGCCGGCCGAGCCACCACCCCAGAAGCAGCAGAGAAGGCACAGCGATCAGCCATAGACCAAGTACTGGATCGACGCCCATCCACGTCACGGAGACTTGGGCCAGCGGGGCGATAGGAAAGATCAGGCCCTGTATCAAGTACGCGGTATTGTGCCACAAGTCGGTGAGGGTCAGACCGGAAGCCATCACGCCAGTGCCACGCATCGATCTCCAGACGCCCCAACTGACGACGAAGAGGCCGGAGAATGCGAGGGGCCACCAGGAGCGAGTCTTCCAACGCGATCGCAACCGTCCGATCAGCTCCACGCCTACTATGAGGGGCGCGACCAGAATCCCAGTCTCATACGTCAGGGACGACAGGACCGCGAGCACAAGGGCAGTCCCGATCCACCAGGCGCTCCGCTCTCCTCTTCCCCGGTCGTAGGCGAGCACCGCGGCGGCAGCCATGCCGCTGACCAGGGGATTGTAGACAGCACCGGGCCACGCGACGGCTTGACGCGAAAACGGGAACACGGCGAAGAAGGCCGCGGCAAGCGCAGCAGCGATGGAGCGGGTCTCACGCTCAGCGTCGGGAGGCAGCCATCGCGCGGCGAGCAAGCCTGTGAGCCATGCGGCGACGAAATGGGCAATCAAGTTGAGAAGATGGAGTCCAAAGGGACGGAGACCGCCCACCAGCTCGCCCCAACCGCGCCAGATCGTGTACCAGAGCGGCCGATAGTATCCGTAAGGGCTTGGACTGGTCCACAACTCACGCCAGGAAATCGATTCGAGCCACGGAATCTGGACCAAGTCGTCAGAAAACAGAGGTAGCGAAAGTGCGCCACCGTACAGGGCACTGACGAGGAGGAACGCAACGATGGCCGAGATAACGACCGGACGGATCAAGAAACCCAAACGAGGCCTCATAGCGAACTAGTCTACCACAAGACCATCCGTCTGCAACCGCTCCGCCACCCGCCACTACGCCTCCGTCGAAGCCAGCATCCTCCCTGTAGAGGCTGACAAGCAGTTCCAATGGAATGCTAGTTTCACCTGAACATCCTTCCTGAGGAACAAACACCAGGTCTGCCCAAGGAGGCTCCAGCAGCTGATGAGTCGGCGCCCCTCGGTCCCGGAGTTCTCGGGCGCTCTTTTCGGGAAAGGGGATATTGTTTCTCCCTATTACCGTACTTTTCCTCAGGAACAAGTATACCTCCGGGGCGGATCGGGACGTGCGAGGCTGAGAGCAATTGGGGCCGGTGGGTCCGAAACCTTCTGCGGTGGAGCCAGACACCTCTCCTTCATGCAGGCGATTCACCAGAGCCGATGAAAGAAGCAACAGATGATGGTCCCCCTGGATGTCGTCAAGCTCTTCAGCGCTCTGACGTTGTTAAGGTACCTATATAGTATACCACACATTGGCATGTTTGTCAATCGGACATTTGATAAATTCCTTTAAGGCATGTGTCAAAAAAATTCAGCTTAGGCAGCCGCCCGCGTTGACAGGTGCAGGTCCCGAGGCCAACTATCCATCCGGATGCATCAGAGCGCCGATTCACGGTCTTGTCGTTCTCGAATAGACGAAGGTGACCGGCATTTGGCCTGACTTCGCTCCGCTCGGACGCTTGACGCCTCCGGCAAGTGCCGTCGCCTCGAGTACGAGAATGATGAGGCCCTGGCGTTAGTTCACATTCCCTTGACAGCGAAAAGCAACGTGTTATCATAATTGCAGTTGCCCAAGTCGGCCAGGCGGTCGCGTCCCAGACGCGGGGCGAGGAAAGTCCGGGCTCCGTAGGGTGTGGTGCTGGGTAATCCCAGGTCGGGGAGACCTGACGGAAAAGGGCCACAGAAAAGCAGACAGCCGTGGCGTTCTTTCCTGCGAGAAGTCAGTAGGATGACTTGCCACGGTGATGGTGAAAAGGTGGTGTAAGAGACCACCGGCGTCCGTGGTGACACGGACGGCCAGGTAACCCCCACCAGGAGCAAGGCCAAGCAATGAGGGCGAGTGTCTCGATCTTTCGAGGACGCGGGATGACCCGTTCCGTTCGAGCCCCGGGTAGGCTGCTAGAGACGATGGGGAACCATCGTCCCAGATAGATGATCGCCACCCTACACCGCGCAAGCGGGAAGGGAACAGAACCCGGCTTACCGGCTGACTTGGGCCAAAGAAGAACTCGACAGGTTCAGTGTCTGAGTATCAGGCATCCCCTCATTCTGCCATGTCTTGCCCGCCGTTAACCATGGAAAGTTCATCGTCTTCCATTCAAAGCACTGGAGAGTGTGACCGGCAGATTGGCCCTCGTGCCGCATTGAAGTATACTCAGAAAAACTGATTCATCGCGACAATCCGCCGTCAATAGACAAGCATAGGGCGCCCAGCCCAGGAGAAAAGGAATGCCACCAGCCAAATCCGAGCAATTGCTCGAAGTCACCCGGCACATCCTTGACGCGGCCGAGTTCTGCTTCCTGATCACTCGAGGGAACAAGGGGGCGCTTAACGCCAGGCTTATGCAACACTTTGGACCGGACGGCGATCTCACGATCTGGTTTGGTGCCAGCCCCCGGTCGCGAAAGGTCCGCGAGATCAAGCGGGGCAGCCCAGTCACGGTCACTTTCGAGTACGCCGACGAAGGAGCTTACGTAACCCTTCTGGGCAAGGCTGCCATCGAGACGGCCCCTGAGACCCGATGCCGCTACTGGCGAGACAGTTTCAGCGCGTTCTGGCCCGATGGTCCGGAAGGCGATGATTACGTCGTCATCAGATTTTCAGCCTCCCGCATTGAGGTTATGGCCATCGATCAGGGAGTGGCTCCGGAACCGTTTGGACTCCAGCCCGCGGTCCTTGAGCGGCATGGTTCGGACTGGACGGTCATCTCCCGATGACGCTACAGGGAATCCCGGAACCGTATTCGGTGGGCGTTCTGCTCTCCTACAGGTGCACCAGCGCTTGCGGGCACTGTATGTATGCCTGCTCGCCGAGATGGGACGCCGACTGGCTCGACGAAGAAAGCCGCCGAGATGATCCTGACAGAGCTGTCGCAGGCGATGCGCGGTCAGTACCCCGATCCAGGCCAGGTCGGGGTCAACAATGGCGTGCACTTCAGCGGTGGGGAGCCCTTTCGCAACTTCGATCTCCTCCTAGAGCTGACCGACATGGCCCATCGGCTCGAGATCCCGACCACGTTCGTGGAGACGAACGGATACTGGGCAATGAGCGACACGACGACCCGTCAGAAACTGCGAAGGCTCAAAGACGCCGGTCTCGACGGCATTCTCATCAGCGCCAATCCCTTCATCCTAGAACACGTGCCGTTCTAGCGGACGAAGCGGGCAGCCAGGATAGGCCAGGAGGTGTTTGGCGCGCGCAACGTGATCATCTATCAGCCATTCTTCTACAATCAGTTCCGACGGCTTGAGATCAACGGAACGATGCGCTTCGAGAGGTACCTCGACGTGGGAGGGCACGGGCTCCAGCACGTGGAGTTGTTCCCAAACGGCCGGGTGCCTCACAAGCTCGGTCATCTCTACAGACACCATCCCGCTGAGATGTTTCTTGGTTCATCCTGTGAACGAGAGTTGATCCGCGACTGGCACGTGCATATCGACAATGAATGCGACTACATCCCCGGCTATTGCGGGGGGCTGTCGCTGGGCGACGCCCGCGATCTCGGAGCCTTGAACAACGGCATCGACCTTGACCAATACCCGGTGCTACGTGCGCTGCTGACGGATCTGGAGGAACTCCTCCTCTCAGGCCTGGAGTTCGGATACCAGGAACAGGAGGGGTACGTCTCAAAGTGCCATCTCTGCGTCGACATCAGGCGGCACCTGGTGGCACACGGGGACTTTCAGGAGCTCAAGCCGGAAGGCTTCTACAGACACCTCGAGGACGGAGCCGCCTGATGGCGGATCTGTACGACCGGGTTTTCGGAATCGATTTCAGCGGCGCCAAGGATGCGGGTGACAGGATTTGGATTTCTCGGTGCTCGGTTACCAATGAAGGTTTGCGCGTCGAGCGCTGCATCCCTGCCCGGGATCTGCCGGAGTCTGGCAAGAAGCGGGATCGGTGCCTCGAGGCTCTTCGCACATTGATCGCGGGCGCCGGTCGGGCGATATTCGGACTCGACTTCCCTTTTGGCCTCCCTCGGGCCCTGATCAACTACCAAAGTTGGGAATCGTTCGTGCTTGCGTTTCCCAATGAGTACCAGAGCCCCGAGACATTCCGTCAGGCTTGCCGCGAGTCCACGCCGGGGCGCGAGCTGAAGCGGAAAGCCGACAGAGTGGCAAAGGCGCCGTTCGCACCGTACAATATCCGTCTCTACCGGCAGACGTATTACGGGATCCAGCGGCTGCTCGCCCCTCTGGTCGAGACGGGTCAGGCGCGCGTGCTGCCGATGCAAGAGCCAGCGGAGGGAAAGCCCTTGTTGCTGGAGGTGTGTCCGGCATCGACGCTGAAGGAAGAAGGCCTCTACTTACCCTACAAAGGTAGCTCCGAACGTCGGCGAAGAGGACGCCAGCGCATCCTGCACGGTCTGGAGCAGAAGGCCGTTAACATCCAGAGCCGTGAGCTTCGTTCGACCTTCATCGAAGACGTCGGCGGGGACGCACTGGACAGCGTCGTTGCCGCAGTTGCCACATTCCGGGCCCAGCAGGATCATGCCTTCCCCCGCTCTGAAGCCCGAGACAATGATGACGCTTATGCCGCCGAGGGGTATGTTTACGTGTGACAGAAAGCAAACCAGAGCCCAATATGGAAACGAGACTGATTCCTGGTCGTGAAGCCCGCACCGAGATCCGCGTGGTCAACTCACGTTTTATCGCTACCATCGCGCCGGTCTTCAGTGTGGAAGAGGCGCGAGCGTTCATCGACCGGATAGAGCGGGAGTTCGACGATGCGACCCACAACGTCCCCGCCTACTTGATCGGCCACGGCGCCTCAACCATCGCGCACTGCAGCGACGACGGTGAACCGTCCGGAACTGCAGGCCCCCCATCTCTCGCCGTGCTCAAGGGAAGCAATCTCGGCGACGTGGCCGTCGTGGTGACGCGTTACTTCGGCGGCACCAAGCTTGGCACGGGCGGTCTGGTCCGAGCATACAGCCAGGCAGTGCGCGAAGTTCTGTCCATCCTACCGCGGGCGATGAAAGTTCCCACACATACCATCCGGATTGAGACGCCTTACAGCATTTTTGAGCCAATCCGGCGCCTCGTCAAGCACAATTCAGGCCAGATCCTTGACGAGGTCTTCGCCGGCGAAGTGACCCTCTCGGTCCGGTTACCAGAGGCTCGGCTGGCTGAGTTTCAGGACGCTCTGCGCGAGCTGTCTCGAGGACGGATCGAGGCACAGGTCGTCGCGAGCAATGAGTCGACCATCATGCCCCTTGAAGCGGGCAGATGATAGACGGAAAGACGTGGCTACTAGAGAGATAGCATCCAGGTCATCTAGTAGTCCCCTTCAGATCCCGCGTCGCGACAGGCCTTTTCGCCGCCGAGCAGCTGGCAGCATCCGGCATCTGTAGAGGATTCCAGATCGTGGCGCACAGACAAAGAGCCGAGGCTTACGCCTCGGCTCTCATTAAAGGAGGAGAAGAAGAGAATCTTCTAACTGTAAAATACCACAACCCGGCGGCCATGGCTTGACGCCAACCTGACGCGTAACCTACGCTCGCTTCATTCTCCAATTCTCAGACGCCGTTGCCCCTGTCACACGACCCGGGCTCCTATCATTCTCGGATAAGGAAGGTGACCGGCACGTTAGCGACGCCTATGGCAAGTGCCGGTCACCTTGAGCGCGAGAATGATGAAGGTTTGTCTATGACCATCGTACCATTGACGACTGTCCCGCTTCCGGTTATAATCATCGATCAATGTCAGTCAAACGTTTAACAAGCATACTCGTCAAAGAATACCGTCACATCATCCGGGAACCTCGCACTCTCTGGATGGTTTTCCTCTCTCCGGCTCTCGTATTGATCGCCCTCTCTCTCGTCTTCACAAGCGGTAGCACCCGAATCGAGCTGGCCATATGGGACCAGGACTTGACCGCGCTTTCGCGCAGGTTCGTCGCCACGCTGGGAAATGACGGCGACTTCTCCATCAAGCATGTGGCAGGACGCGACGAGATCGAAAGGTCGTTGAAGGGAAGGCACGTCGATGCTGCCGTCGTTATTCCCTCCGGTTTCGCGGACACCGCTCAGAGCGGAGAAACGGCCTCCGTTCAGGTGGTGTTAGACGGAGTGGACACACTCGTCGCCGGGGAGGCAATCGGTAGTTTGCTGGGACACGCGGGCGATTTCGGGATCCAACTGAGCAAAGAATACCGCGTACCGCCCCCGCCCGTGCAGGTCAAGTCCAACTCCGCGTACCTGCCTAAGACGGCCGATCAGGATAGTATGGTCTCGGGCTTGATTCCGATCGTCTTTTCCCTGCCGGTGATCGCTGCAGCCCTGGCTCTGGCACGCGAGCGGGAGAGGGGTACCCTGGAGGCATTGGTCGCTACTCCTGTGCGAGGGCTCGAGTATCTGGGAGGGAAGCTGGTTGCTTACGTCACCGCTTCCTTGGCCGGTCTGTTGCCGGTGTGGTTGACCGCGTCGCTATTGTTTGGCGTACCATTCCGTGGCAACCCGATCCTGTTCGTGGTCCTGACCGCGAGCTTTCTGCTGGCGAGCGTGGGCCTGGCCATTGTCATCGGAAACCTAGTGCAGAGTCAGCAAGCAGCAACCGTGATCTCGCTGTTCATCTTTTTCGTACCGGCGTTCTTTCTCTCTGGCCTCACGGATCCAATCGACACAACTGAAGTGGCGAGCACGGTTATCTCCTACCTGATGCCAAGCACCCATTTCGTCGCCATAAGCCGCGCACTACTTCTCAAGGGAGCCTCTCTAATTCAGCTTTGGCGGCCTTCTCTCATGTTACTCGGTCTATCAGTGGGCTGGATGGCAGTAGCCATCCTCACGTTCAAGAAACGTGTAACCGGATGATTTCGGGGACGACTCGAGCGCCGAGTCCCTACGGAGACGAAAAGGATCCGTCATAACGGAGAACCAATATCATATGAAAGACGACCTTCAACGCATCTGGGGCCTGGCAATCAAGGAGTTCCTTCAGCTGGGTCGTGACAAGCTACTCCTCGCCTTTCTGATTCTCGGACCGCTGCTGGAATTGCTGCTGATGGGGGGTATGGCGGGCGGTGGGGTTCACAACCTGCCCCTCGCGGTGGTGGATCAAGAACGAAGTCGAGCTAGCCGTGAGTTCGTCGCCAAACTGGACCGTACGGACGAGCTTCGGATCACGGCGTATGCGGAGAGCGTGACGGAAGCCCGGAACTGGATGCAGAGTGGCGAGGTCGCGGCTATCGCCGTGATACCACCAGGCTATAGCACGGCGCTGACGGATCCACAGCGGAGCGCCAGTGTCCAAGTGATTGCCGATGGCTCGAACAACGTCATTTCGACTGTTGCTCTCGCGGCGGCAGAGGATGTTGCCAGCCAGATCAGCAGGGACATCTCTGGGCCCAGCTCGACCGGCAAGCAGGGACCAGTGACGCTCCGCTTCATGGCGCGATTCAACGCGGCCCTTGAGGATCAACCCCACGCCATCACAGCGATGCTGGGTATGATCGTCTTCCAAGTGGCCCTGGTCGTCGCAGCCCAGAGTTTCGCTCGGGAGCGGGAGCTGGGGACGTTGGAGCAACTCCGCGTGACGCCTTTGAAGCGGCTCGATCTGATGCTGGGAAAGGCGATACCCACACTGGTGATCGGCCTGGTAGATTTCCTGATGATGATGGTCCTGATCATCGTCTGGTTCGACATCCCACTGCGGGGGTCACTGCTGCTCTTGTGCCTGCTCACGATTCCCTTCGTAATCGCTCAGATTGGCTGGGGAACACTGATCTCGTTGGTCTCCAGGACGCAGCAGCAGGCAATGCTCCTCGTCTTTGCGCTGGCGATGCTGGAGGTGGCATTCTCAGGATTCCTGGTCCCCGCGGGCGATATGCCAGGCGTGATGCGCGTCATCTCATACGTGTCCTCCGTACAGCACTATCTAGTCGTCCTGCGCGGCGTGATGCTGCGTGGCGCCGGACTGAGGCTGCTCTGGATGCCTGGGCTATCCCTTGCCGGCATTGCGTTTTTCACGATGGCACTAGCCTGGGTCCGACTCCGGGCGGGGTTGGACACCGACGCATTCCAGATCGACGTTGCGGGCGCGTGGCGACGTGTTCAGCGGTGGTGGTGCGATGAGCGCCCCCCCCTCTGCCCCAAGCGGGGACGAAGACGGAAGGCTGAGCACCGCCGAGGATGGTCGCGCGAGACAGCGTGAAGCAACGCGTACGCCGCACCTGTTAAGCACCAACGAAAAAGAAGCGAAGGCCCCCATCAGTGATGGAGACAGCACACCGGCTCTCCATATCGGCGTATCCCCTGCTGATCGAATTCGGGCAACAATCTGAGCAGAGCGAACCAATTGATCCTCCGTCCCTTTGGTGATCCCCCGGTGCTCATGGTAGAATACGGGAAACAGTCAAGCAATCGACCAAGATGGACTGATGAACATGGCCACTGACACCGACGTGGTGCTTCGTGTCAGGCATCGTCCGGCACTCCGGTACCAGGCCGAGATGATCTGGCAGAGCAGCAACAAGGAACTGCCAGAGGACCGCGACCGAAAGGATGTGTAGGAACGATATCAACTGGTGCTTAGGACCGCGCGTCCAGGCTAGGGCTCGCACAGACATCACAACAGGGCCAGCGTCGAGAGCACAATCCCCCCACCGCACTACCGTCCGGCCGACAGCTTCGGATCCGAAGACGGAAAGATGCCAGACTGGAGCAGATTGGGGGTCATCTCCTTCCGAACTGACGTCACATTCCAGACTTGAGAGGTGTTTAGTAACGGTGCCGGAAAGACTACGGCAGTCCAGATGTTTCTGGCCCTGATCAGGCCGACCGCGGGACACGGACGCTTGCTCAGTAAACCATTGGGGGGACCCACCCGGGCGCGACAAGGTTGGCTTCCTGCCAGAGCATTTCCGGTTTCACCACTGGCTTATCGCGCGGGAGTTCCTCCATCTACACGCAGATCTGTGCCGCATTCCAGAAACATTGGCTCGACGCCGCGTGCCTGAACTCCTCAACGTGGTTGGACTCGCCAATCGCGTCGACAAGAAGCTGCAAGCGTTCTCCAAAGGGATATTGCAGCGCATTGGAGATAGCGAGAGTTATTTGTGGGGACAGGGAACGGGTGGGTTTCCGACAGCTGTCCCCACCGATCAATGAGCAGACTGCTGGACTTGGCCACCAACACACATCAGGTCGCGGCGGGCGTGCGCCGTATTGCCATTTGTGCTAGACCAGGCTACGGCAGCAAGTCGTCGAGGCTCAACTGTCGGAGGCACTCGTCCGTCGGTTCGCCGGTCTGAGGGTCCCATCCCATCAATTCGTAATAGCGGTGTATGCACCAGTCTAGCTCCTCCTGTTTGATATCGCTTCCCGCGATCGGCCCCTCGGAGAAGGGCTCCATCACGCGCTTCGGCAGCCTATCGTCCTCAGCGGTGAACCCTTCACGTAGATTGAACAAGCGCGCCAGCGTATTGGCGCGGGCTCCGACATCGAGAACGTCCTGAATTGTGTAGGGCTCCCCAGTCACGCCCGAGAGCGCCTCCGCCATATGATGGTAATCGTAGCAGTAGAAGAAACAGTTCAGGGCACAATCCTGGAAGTGCATGAAGTTGACCTCGTGATGGAAGATCTGCATCTTCTCCTCGCTCAGCTCATCCGGCGGTAGGGGATTGATCTTCTCCTCCAGCGCCGCGTTGACCCGATTGAGCATCCACCCCTGGCTAGCGAAGTCGGTGTCGTGGATGTTGATCATGTGATCCGCGCCAAGGGGGGAAACAGCGTAGCCAACCCCCATCCCGTGTTTGAGCCGGGGCTCGTGCATGGGTAACTCCTGCCCCTTGATGGTCAGGGCAAAGGACTCAGTTTCTGAGCCAAAGCGCTGGCTCATGCGTGCAACGCCGTCGGCCATTACATCGCCAAATCCCTCCCGATTTCCGATCATCTCAACCGAATGGAGCAGTCGATCGGCATCTCCCCACTTGTACTCCAGGCCTCCAGTATCCTCGCTGGTGAGTACGCCTTTTTCGAAGCACTCCATGACGAAAGCGATGGACATGCCAGTGGAGATCACATCCAAGCCGTAGGCATTGCAGAGTTCATTCGCTTTGAGCACAGCCAGATTATCCTCCATCCCACAACAGGAACCAAGGGCTCCCATCGCCTCGTACTCGGCCCCGCCGTACACGGGATCGAGGCGGCGGGAGGGATCGTCGGATTCATTCTCGAAAACCTGCTTACATCGCACCGGGCAGGCCTGACAAGTGTCGCGCTCCTTGAGGTACATCTCATAGTTGCGCTCCCCGCTGAGGAGGTGTCGGTTCTCAAACATTGCCTTGCCGAAATTGCGTGTCGGTAGTCCCCCCAGTGCTCCCCAGCCCATCAAGCTATCCTGGGTGCCGCGTCCAATCCCGGCGGCCGCCCACGCCATCCGCTCCTTGTAGTTGTCGCGCAGCCACTTTGCCACATCCCTCACCGCGTCCCGGTCGATGATCGGTAGGTCCATGGTCCCTCGCACCGCCACGGCTTTGAGATTCTTGGATCCCATCACTGCGCCCATACCATTGCGCCCGGCGGCCCGGTTGACGTCGTGGATCACGTTTGCGTAGAGTACTTGATTTTCACCGGCAGGACCGATCTGGGCGACACGGATGCGGCCATCCTCGAGATCGTCCCGGATGGTCGCCTGAACCGGGGCCGTCCTCCGCCCCCACAGATGGTCAGCGTCCCGAATCTCAACTTCTCCGTCTCGGATCCACAGATAGACAGGTGACTCAGAACGCCCGTGGACTACCAGGGCGTCGAAGCCAGCACGCTTGAACTCGTGGCCGAAGAAGCCTCCTACATCCGAGTTTCCCAGCGCCCCAGTGAGGGGGGCTTTCCCGCCGATTCCGTGTCTTCCTGAACCGGGGAGATTGGTCCCTTGCATAATGCCAGGGGCAACGATGAACAGATTCTTCGGGCTCAGGGGATCCGTCCCCGGGGGGAGATCACGAAGCAGCAGGTAGGAGACGAGAGCACGGCCACCGACCAGCAAGCGGTACAGGTCGTCTGTGGGCTGCTCAATGTGGATGTCGCGGGACGTCAAGTCGACGTGCAGAATCTTGCCATAGGTACCACCAATCATAACTTCCTCCATTGGGGTTTTTCCCCAGTGCTGAACGTGGGCTCTAATAATTCATAGAGAGTCGCGGGACTGAGTTTACTGATCCTGCGCCAGATGAGCGAGCTTCCGGATCTGCTTGAGAAGCATTATATATCATTACATATTTTAAGTCAAGAAACCCAAACTAAAAAGTGTATCTTGACAAAATATATGTGTTCATATATAATATCAAGGAGAGTCAAAGTCCTTATTGGGAGGAGCTCCAAGTGGAGAACACGCTTTACGCCGTTGAGACCAGGCCCGCGGCAGCCACTGAAGTCGAACGCGCCATTCGGTTTTTGCGGGAGGCCATCCTGCGCGGCGATTACAAACCAGGTGAGCGACTGCCACAGAAAGAGCTGACCGAGCAGCTCCATATGAGCCCCACCCCGATTCGAGAGGCCCTTCGCATTCTTGAGGCACAGGGGTTGCTGGAACGAGTCCCCTACAAGGGTGCCTATGTCGCCGAAGTCTCTCCGGACGAGAGCGAAGAAATAAGCGTCATTCGCTCCGCCCTGGAGGGTCTGGCGACGAAGATGGCCGTACCCAACCTCACAAGCGACGACATCACGGAGTTGGAGAAACTGACGGGAGAGATGGAGGACGCGTGGCGTCAGATGAACATCCGGCGGCTCCGACGCTCCAACTACCGGTTTCACTCACTGATATACCAAAGAGCTGGATCTCAGCGCCTGTCGGATATGATTATAAGCCTGTGGCCGCGATTCTCCACCGACACACTGTGGATGATCCCAGGGCGAGCCGAGCGATCGATTCAGCAGCATCATGCGCTAATGGACGAGATCAGAGAAGGGGATGCGGAAGCGGCGGCTGACATGATGTCGGGTCACATCCTGACAGCAGGTGAGTCGATTACCCAGTTCCTTAAGAGTCAGCAGAATCGGTGACGACGCCAAAGAGCGCAGCGAGGAGTGACTGTCTGCGGCCTCGCGCTCCACTTTCTTGCGCGCTTCGTAGCCCCCTTCCCTGGGCCGCGGCGACGAGCTGACATTAACGCCATACGCCAATCCGGTTTCCATGACATTCTGCCAGCCGTCTAGAAGAAACATAGGAGAGCCACCTAGTGATTCACAAACCCACCATCAGTGAACAGATAGCTGACTTGAGCGTAGACCTCAAATATCACGACCTCCCGGAGAAGGCTCGGACCAAGGCCTCGAACCTGATCCTCGATGTCCTGGGTTCGATCATCGGATCGAAAGAGATTGCGTCGAGTCGCATCGCGGCGGAAGTCGCCCTGGAGCTGGATGGACCGGAGGAGAGCACCGTGATCGGCCACAGTCGCAGGGTAGCGGCCTCGAATGCCGCGTTTGCCAATGCCATCCAGGGATATGCATTCGACTTCGCCGACGATCACAATCAGTCAAATTCCCATCTGAGCGTCGCAACGGTGCCCGTGAGCCTGGCCCTGGGCGAAAAACTGGGTGCCAGCGGGAAGGAGGTCGTAGAGGCAGTCGCGCTGGGAGACGAAGTCGTCTGTCGCTTGGGATCAGCCTTCCTGGGAAAGACGTACTACCAGGGCTTCCATCCTACCAGCACGTGCGGAACCTTCGGCGCAACGGTTTCAGCGGCCAAGCTGCTGAAACTGGACCGACAGCAGACCGTCCACAGCCTTGGTATCGCCGGCAGCCAGGTCGGCGGCTTAATGGCCTGGAACACGTCCGGTTCGTACACGAAGCGTCTGCAGGCGGGACACCCGGCCATGGTCGGCGTCATTTCGGCGATGATGGCACAGAAGGGTTTCGATGGCCCTCCGGCGATCATCGAGGGCGAAGACGGGTTCCTACAGGCTTACTCGTACAACCGTGAGTATGACACGAACTGGATCACCGATGGATTGGGAGAGACATGGGAGTTCGTCAAGACGAGCATCAAGGTCTATCCCTGCTGTCGCTACTCCGCTGGACACCTGGATGCCTGTTTGGAGATCGTGAAGCGGCACCACCCGGACCCCCAGAAGATCGATCGTGTGATGATCCGATCGTCCGAATATACGGTCAAACTGCTGGCGAGACCGCGGAAGATGGATCCCCAGAACGTAGTAGACACACAGTTCAGCATGCCCTGGCAGGCTGCGATTGCGCTGATCGACGGCAAGATCGATGTGGACACGTTCACAGAGGAGAACATCGATCGACAGGACGTGCGACGACTGATGGAGAAGGTGGACTGGATGGTAGATGAGGAGTTCGAGCGACGGTATCCCGAGCACTACTCCTGTTCAGTAACGGTGACGATGGAAGATGGCACGGAGTATACCGGAGAAGTCGAGAACCCAAAGGGGGATTGGCGGAATCCAGTCACGCAAGCGGAACTGGAGGAGAAGTTCACCAATCTAGCGGCCCGAGAAATCAAGGACGAAGAAAGGATCGACCAGATCATCGACTTTGTGACCGGTATCCACAAGGTGGATGACGTCGGAAAGTTGTTCGAGTTGATTCCCGAGTGAGCTAACATATGGGGGTATGCCCACAGCAGATTCCTTGTCCGGATGAGGGTGGCGCGTTATGGGTATGACAATGACGGAGAAGATTCTGGCCCAGGCGGCTGACCAGGCAGAGGTAAGGCCGGGGGAAATTGTGGAGGTGCCGGCTGATTTGGTCTTTGGTCAGGATACGACGATGCCCCTGGCCGTGATTGCCTTTAGGCAGATGGGAGCTGAGTACCCGTTCGATCCCGAGAAGGTAGCCATCGTCTGCGATCATTTCGTACCAAACGCAACCGTGCAAGCTGCCGAACGGACGAGGAGCCTGCGGGAATTCGCGCGGGAACACGGGGTTGCGAACTATTTCGAGGCGGGTCGGGGGGAGAACTTCGGTGTGGAACACGCGCTCCTTCCTGAGGAAGGGTTGATCCGGCCGGGTATGGTCATCGTCGGTGCCGACTCCCACACTACATCATATGGCGCCCTAGGCGCCTTCGCCTCAGGATTCGGCAGCACGGATGTCGCCGCGGCTATGGCGCTAGGTCGCGTGTGGCTTCGCGTTCCGGAGACAATGCGCTTTGTCTACACAGGGGAACTGAACCCCTGGGTGAGTGCAAAGGATCTTATCCTGTACACGATAGGGAAGATCGGTGTGGCGGGCGCGTTGTACCGCGCCATGGAGTTGATCGGCCCAGTTATCGAGTCTCTGAGTGTCGATCAGCGACTTACGATGTGCAACATGGGCGTCGAGGCAGGGGCGAAGAACGCCATCATCCCCGTGGACAGGGAGACAGAGGACTACCTGGAATCCGTGGGAGTTGAGGGAGGATTCGCCGCCATCTCCGATTCGGATTGCCAGTACTATTCGGTCACCGGAATCGACGTCAGCGAGGTTGAGCCTCAGGTAGCTTGCCCCCCTTCCCCAGACAACGTGAAGGATCTCAGCGAGGTCTTGGGCGTGACGCTAGACGCTGTGTTCATCGGTTCCTGTACGAACGGACGCATTGACGACCTGCGAAGGGCCGCGCGTGTCCTTGAGGGTAAGCGCGTGTCCAGCGACCTACGACTGATCGTCATCCCAGCTACTCAGGAAGTCTACGCTCAAGCACTACACGAAGGAATCCTGCAGGTGTTTGTCGAGGCGGGCGCTGCAGTGAGCACTCCCACGTGTGGCCCGTGTTTTGGCGGTCACATGGGTCTGTTGGCACCCGGCGAGAGGGTGATCGCGACGACGAATCGGAACTTCAGGGGCAGGATGGGCCATCCCGCAAGCGAGGTGTATCTTTCGTCCCCGGTCGTGGCGGCGGCTTCTGCCGTGATGGGACGGATCGCGCACCCCGAAGAAGTGACGAGGTGAAACGGATGATCATTGAAGGGCGAGTATGGAAACTGGGCGACAACGTCGATACGGATCAACTGGTGCCTGGGCGATATCTGACCCTAACGGATTCGCAGGAGCTAGCCTCTCACTGCCTGGAAGACACAGTGCCGCGATTCCGAGAGGAGGTTCGTCCAGGAGACATCTTAGTTGGCGGAAAGAACTTTGGATGTGGAAGCTCACGCGAGCATGCCCCCGCTGCGCTGAAGGCCCTGGGCATATCGTGTCTTCTGGCCAGCTCTTTTGCCAGGATCTTCTTCCGCAATTGCATCAACCTTGGGCTGCCGGTCCTAATCGCACCGGAGGCTATCTCGGACATCCAGGACAGTGATAGGATTCGCGTCAACGTGGAAACCGGGGAGATCGAAAACGTGTCACGATCGTTCCGATGCTCGGTTCCACCTCTGGCGCCATTCTTGCTTGGGATTATTGATGCCGGTGGGTTGACAGCCTACGCAAGAAACCAGCTGCATGCCCAAGCCCCTGAAACCGAGAGAGGAGTTAGCCCGTGATTTGGCGCCAGGATCAGAAGAGAATCCGTTGCGCTGTGATGCGAGGAGGCACGAGCCGGGCTCTGTTCATCATGAAGGGCGATCTACCATCAGAGCCTGAGCTGCGGGACCAGGTCATCCTCCGCATGTACGGCAGCCCTGACGTTCGCCAGATCGACGGTCTGGGGGGAGCCGACCCACTGACAAGCAAACTGGCCATTATTGGCCCACCGAGTCGAGCAGACGCCGACGTAGACTACACGTTCGGGCAGGTCAGCATCCAAGAACCTTTCGTCGATTACGCTGGGAACTGTGGGAACATCTCTTCGGCTGTCGGACCGTTTGCCATCGACGAGGGATTGGTTGAGCCCGTGGAGCCGACAACCACGGTGCGCATCCATCAGACCAACACAGAGAGCATCCTGACCGCCGAGGTACCTGTGGTCAACGGTACAGCGGCGGTCGAAGGCGACTTCCACATCGACGGGGTACCGGGAACGGGTGCGAGAATCGAACTGGATTTCTCCGACACCGCCGGCGCCGTGACCGGGCGTGTTCTGCCCACCGGCAATCCTCTGGACCCAATCGACGTGGAGAACGTCGGTCCACTTGAGATATCGGTCGTCGATGCGGGAAACCCGTGCGTCTTCGTTAGGGCCTATGATCTAGGAATAGAAGGGACTGAGACGCCGGAGCAGATTGACAGCGATCGGGCGTTGAACGAACGAATCGAGCGGATACGGGGCACTGTGGCCGCCGAGCTCGGCTTTGTTGAGAGGTGGCGAGATGCAGCGCACGAGAGTCCATATATACCCTTCTTCGTCCTAGTCAGCCCTCCCACCGACTACGTCGACTTCACAACGGGGCAGACTGTGAAAGCTCAGGACGTTGACTTCGTTGCGCGGCTCCTCTTTATGCTGAAAACGCACAAGGCCTATGCTGTAACAGGAACAGTTTGCACTGGAGCTGCAGCCAAGATTCCAGGTACCATCGTCTTTGAGGCTGCACGCCCAGAATCGCGGACCCGCAGCCTGACTCGAATTGGACATCCAGCGGGAGTGATCACGGTTGAGGCAGACGTGCGAGTCAACGATGGCATTGGCTTGCTGCGTGCCTCGGTGGGCCGGACGGCGCGTCGTATTATGGAAGGCTACACATTTGTCCCCTGGACGGTATTCGATAAGGAATATCCTACGCCGGAGTCGTGACGTGCCTCACGTCCACCCTATGGAGGTCGGGTAGCACGTGGCTAGATTACTGGAGCACCAAGCGAAGCAGATACTCCGTCGATTCGGGATTCCCATACCCGATGGACGGGTCGCTCGAAGCCTGAGCGAAGCCAGGCAGGTCGGTATTGAGGTCGGCTACCCGGTCATGGTCAAGGCTCAGGTGCGCTCCGGGAAGCGGGGAAAGAGCGGGGGGGTCCGTGCCGCGGCAGGTGTGGCTGAGCTGGAAGCCATTGCGTCGGAGATGCTGGGAGACAGGATCCGAGGCTTACCCGTCGACACACTTCTGATCGAGCAATCTCTAGAGATAGAAGCGGAGATCTACGCAGGCGTTACCGCCGACCCGAGATCGAGGTCTCCTGTGATCCTCTTCTGTGCGGATGGAGGCGTGGACATCGAGGAGACAGCACGAGCGGCCCCCAAAGCAATCCGCAGGCTGGGCGTCGACATCCTGCGGGGTGTCTACGCACACGATGCCCTGAATCTAATAAGCGGGACGGCTGAGCTGACGTCCGCTCAGAAGCTCAGCGTCGCTCGGATTCTTTGTCGCTTATACGATGTGTATCGGGCCTACGACTGCAAGTTGGTAGAGATCAATCCGCTGGCCCTTACCTCCGATGGAATGATAGCAGTGGACGCCCGCATAGACATTGACGGGGACGCCCTGGGGCGTCAAACCGACTTGGATGTCGAGATAGCGGAGGAGGCTGGAAGTCGCAGCCCAACGCGTCTAGAGGAAATCGCCAGCACCATCGACGGGGGAGATCATCGGGGCACAGTTCATTTCGTCCAGATCGACCCTGATCTATCCTACGCACATAGACGACATTTGATCCCCTTCGGCTTCGACTGCGTGGGGGCAGGAGCCAGCCTGACGACAATGGACGAGCTGGTGCCCTTGGGCTTCTATCCTGTGAACTTCTGCGATACGTCGGGGAACCCTGTGGGATCGAAACTGTACCGGATCACAAAGCTGATCTTCTCCCAGCCCGGAATTGAGGGATACGTCTTCGTCTCTTGCGTTTCCAGTCAGCAGCTGGACAATACGGCTCGCGGGATCATCAAGGCGCTGAAGGAGCTATACCCGGAGACGAGGGGACAGCCCAATATCCCAACCGTCCTATGCTTCCGCGGGGCATGGGACGAGGACGCCCTCAAGCTTCTGAATAGGCACGGCATCAGTGACGGGCGATGGGTGCGCGTATTGAGCCGTGATACGACAGAGAGAGAGGCTGCTGAGGCCTTCCGGGCCTTGCATCGAGATTGGAGAGTCGAGAGAGAGAAAAACTGATGAACGGAAGAACCCTGCGCTTCAACGTCCACTCGGGTGGCAGCGTTGATATCGACCTCAGTCAGTGCCACGACTGTGAGACGAAAGCCTGCGTTGGTATCTGCGGCGAACAGGGTGGACCGTTGATTCTCGATGAAACCCAGGGAATCCCGATGCTACGCTGGCCGCGCGACGAGATCGAGCAAGGCGGCTGCGTTGAGTGCCTCGGCTGTGAGCTGGCGTGCGACTTGGATGGTCGGCAGGCCATCACCATCACTCTGCCGATGGAGGGCTTTGACGAATACCTGGGTACGTTGAGTGATCCGATCGTGTACAAGCGGGAGTGGTGACGATGTCGATCCTCGTGGACGAAGACACGGAGGTAGTGGTCCAAGGTGCCACCGGTCGGGAGGCCAGGCTGCGGATCAGGCTAATGCAGGATTACGGTACGCGCGTGGTAGCTGGTGTGACGCCAGGGAAGGGCGGACAGATAGCTGAGGGTGTACCAGTCTACAACACCGTGCTCGAGGCTAAGGAGCGACATCCTGGCGTCAATACATCCGCGATCTTCGTCCCCGCACAAGCAGCCAAGGTAGCAGCATTCGAAGCGCTGGATGCCGGGATTGGCGTGATGACTCTCCACCCCGAGCGCGTCCCACAGCAGGACATGCTGGAGGTAATCGCGTATGCCAGGCGTTTCGGGGCCCACGTGATCGGGCCCAATACGATCGGGCTAATCAGTCCTGGCAAGGCCCTGGTCGGTATGATTGGCGGGAACCCTCGCTCTGCAACGGAGTTCTTTTGCGAGGGGCCGGTCGGGGTCTTGTCGCGAAGCGGCGGGAACACGACGACCCTGGCCTTTTACATCAAGCAAGCTGGACTGGGACAGAGCACAGCCATTGGAATGGGCGGAGACGCATTCGTCGGGACGACGTTGCGTGAGTACCTGGGTCTCTTCGAGGAGGACCCTGAGACCCGGGTCGTTGCCTACTTCGGCGAGATTGGCACCATGATCGAGGAGGATGCCGCTGAGCTTATCGCCAGTGGGGGTTTTACGAAGCCGATGGTTGCTTACGTCGCCGGGCGCTACGCAAGACCCGACGTGCGCTTCGGCCACGCCGGAGCGATGATCAGCCGCGGGGTAGGCACAGCACAGGGGAAAAGAGAAGCTTTGCGCGAGGCCGGTGTGAACGTGGTGGAGCATTTTGGCCAGATCGGCACCGTGACGAGCAAGATCTTGGCTGGGCTAGATAATGACCACGACTTGGGCGCACTTGTCGGCTAGACTGAGAAGTTCGGACATAGGAGACGATGGACATAGGTACCACCCCCTCGGTATGGGATGAGAGCTTGCCGGATGCGGTGGAGATCATCGAGGTGGGCCCACGGGACGGGTTTCAGATCCTGCCCGAGTTCATCGATACATCGCTCAAGATCCGGGTGATCGAGTCGTTGATTAAGGCGGGCGTCCAGCGCATAGAGGTGACCTCATTCGTCCACCCCAAGGCTGTGCCGCAGATGCGCGATGCCGATGAGCTGGCCGAGACGGTTCGGCGCAATGGGTGCCAGTGTTTCGCAATGGTGCCCAATCTAATTGGCGCTGAGCGCGCTTTGGAGGCGGGTGTGGAGATGCTGAACCTGGTCGTCTCTGCAAGCGAGACCCACAACCAGAGCAACGTGCGCAGGAGCATCGACGATTCGCTGTCCAGCTTTGAGGCCGTGTTTGGCCTAGCCGAGGGGGCGGGAGTGCCGGTAAGGGCCAGTATTGCCACGGTCTTCGGGTGCCCTTTTGAAGGAGATGTGCCGATTGACAACGTGCTCCGCGTCGGTCACAAGCTGGTGGAGATGGGTTGTGTCGAACTGAACCTATGCGATACGACGGGGATGGCGAATCCGCGGCAGGTTGCCCACGTCGCGCGATGGGTGCTGAATGAGTTCAGCCAGAATGGGACCCTGGCGACATCCATCGCTATGCATTTCCACAACACACGTGGGGCGGGCATGGCCAACCTTCTCTCCGCTATGCAGAACGGCATTACCTCTTTCGAGACTTCCTTTGGGGGTCTGGGGGGCTGCCCTTTCGCGCCGGGAGCCGCGGGCAACGTGTGTACCGAGGACGCTGTCCATATGTTGCACGACATGGACGTCGCTACCGGGATTGACTTACCGCGCTTGCTCAATGTGGTACAGCAAGCTGAGCAAGCGCTCGACATGACGTTTCCTGGACAAGTCATCAAAGCCGGCCGGAGTTGCGAGCTGCACCCATTGCCAAGACGGACCTAGTCGACGACCGATGGTTGCCATCCAAGGGAGGCTTATACGAAGATGTATGAAGATGCTGTGAGCGGTTCGACCCCAGGGCCGCTGGCGGGGCTGAAGGTGATCGATGCCGGAACGACAATTGCCGGTCCCATGGCAGCGTCGTTTCTGGGAGACTTCGGTGCTGAGGTGATCAAGATTGAGCTTCCAGGCCGAGGCGATCCGACACGGGAGTGGGCTCCCAAGAAGAATGGTGCCTCTTTGTGGTGGAAAGTCAGCGGACGAAACAAGAAGTTGATCACGCTGAACTTGAGTAAGCCCGAAGGGCAGGCGCTGCTCAAGCAGCTCATCGTGGACACCGACATCATTATTGAGAACTTCCGCCCCGGCACGATGGAACGCTGGAACGTTGGGTACGAAGACTTAGCAGCGTTCAACCGCGGCATCATCATGGTCCGTATCAGCGGGTACGGTCAAGACGGGCCCTACAGCCACCGTCCCGGATACGGAACGATCGCGGAGGCGATGAGCGGGATCCCCTCCTTCACGGGCTTTCCAGACAAGCCGCCGTCCCTGTCTGCATTCCCATTGGCCGACGCAGTCGCAGGTCTATTTGGCGCACTGGGCGCCATGTTCGCGATCCATCACCGGGATGTCGGAGGCACTGGGGAGGGCCAGGTCGTCGACGTAAGCTTGTATGAGCCGCTCTTTCGCCTGGTGGAGTCCTTCGTCATCGCCTACGACCAGCTCGGAAAGGTCAAGAAGCGGCGCGGGAATAGGATGGAGGAGAGCTCCCCCCGAAATGCCTACGAGACCAAAGATGAGGAATGGGTCGCGGTCTCAGCGAGCTCCCAGCAAACCTTCGAGCGGCTCGCCGAGGCAATTGGACGCCCCGATCTACCAAATGACCCCAGGTTCGCCGATAATCCGAGCCGGGTGGACAATGCGGCTCGACTTGATGCTATCCTGAGTGACTGGTTTCGGCAGCTCCGGCTCGAGGACGCGATGGAGATTCTCAACCAGCACGATGTCGTGGCGGGGCCGGTCTACGACATTCGGAGAATCTTTCGGGATCCGCAGTATGAGGCCAGGCAGAGCATCTGCGAAGTGGAAGACCCAGAGCTCGGGACGATCCGCATGCAGAACGTCTTCCCAAAGATGTCCAAGACGCCTGGCGAGATAGCGTTTTCGGGTCTTGCGCTGGGGGAGCACAACCAGGAGATCTATGGGGAACGACTGGGCTTGAGTAGCGAGGAACAGGAAAGACTGAGAGAAGCCGGTGTGATCTGAGAGGGAACCATTCGCCCCGAGTCAAGACCGACTTACGAGCGCTGATCGCACAACCGAAGACAACAAGGAGAAAACACATGATAGACTTTCTGGATGTCTGCGAGCGGGCTGAGACGGGTCCGCTGATGACCGAGAAGGATTTCGAGCTCAAGGTGCTCATCCCCGGGTTAAGGGGCGTGGTGAGTGAATACGGAATCCAATATGACAGCGAGAAGCCTGTTCCCGCCGATGATGAACTGGCAGACCGGATGTATGAAGCGTCGGTTGATTATCTGACCCGCGTCGGTGTGTACTGTCAGGATACCAATCGGGTGATCCAGTTCACGGAAGAGGAGATACGAGACGCTGTGGAAAGCGCGCCGGGGCGATGCTTCACCGGAGAGGGGAAAGATGCCAGCGTCTTCCGGGTTCGGCAGCCCGACGACGCGACTCCGGCCAGATGCCACGTCAACTGGGGGACGGTTCACTCGTCACGGGAGATGGCCGTCGACATCATGTCCACGAACGTGTCGCACCCGGAGGCAAAGGCCATCAGCATATCCTCGGTCAACAAGACTGTGCGAGGCCGGCAAGTCACGGCCGGCTCCCCCCTGGAGATGTACGCGGGTATCCGAGCGGTGAAGGTTGCCCGAGACGCGCTGCGTCGAGCCGGGCGGCCAGGATTGCCCATGATGAATCTTGTGCCGGCTGCAGCCTCGGCAGTGACGACGATCGGAGCAAGTGGGCCCCAGTTTGGCGCGCGTCCGACAGACGGATGGATCATCGGCATCATCTCGGAGAACAAGTTGGACTATGGAGCAATGAACAAAGTGGCGTATCTCCTCAACTGGGGCGCCAATATCGGGGCCCAGGGCGCTCCCTCACTGGGCGGCTACTCCGGCGGAGCGCCAGGAACGGCGGTAGTGAACACGGCCTACTTCTTGCTGGGCCTGGTTGGAATGCAGGCCGACTATCACCTCTGCTTCCCGATTCACTTCCGACACGGCTGCTGTTCGACCAGGGATGTTCTCTGGGTCGTGTCCACAAGCAGCCAGGCGGGTAGCAGGAACATCCCCGTCCCTGTCATATGGCTCGGCTACATGGCGGCCGGGGTGAACACGAAGATGTACTTCTACGAGGCTGCCGCCTATCTCCTGGCTGCGTGCACATCGGGCGCCGACGCTGTCAAGATGCCTACTCCAGCGAAAGGCGTCAAAGTGGACGCATCCACTCCGATGGAGACAAGATTTGGGATTGAGATGGTCAAAGCAGCCTCCCGCCTTGACCGACAGGAGGCTAATGAACTGGTCCTGAAGCTCCTGGAGATGTACGAAAACCGAATTCCTGATGCCCCAGAAGGGGATCGCTATCAGGACTGCTACGACGCCGAGACGGCGAAGCCAGGTGAGGACTATGTTCGTCTCTACAACGACGTCAAGCAGGAACTGACGGACATCGGTATTCCTCTTGGATAGGACCGCACGGTTAAAATGGACATAGGAGGTCCTCTATCAATGAAAAGAGACGAGATCTTCAAAACGTTGAAAAACGCCATTATTGAGGGCGATGCTGCCAAAGCGAAGCAGACGGCCGAGGCTGCCGTCGAAGCAGAGATGGATCCACTCGAGGCCGTCGAGTTGGGGCTAGCGCAGGGGATGGAGGTGGTCGGAGACCGATTCGAGTGCGGCGATGCGTACCTGCCCGAGCTGATGATGGCCGGGGACGCATTCAAAGCAGCGATGGAAATCCTTAGACCGGAACTGATGCGGCAGAAGAAAGAAACCTCGGTGGCGGGAACGGTGCTTCTGGCAAGCGTGAAGGGAGATCTGCACAGCATCGGCAAGAACATCGTCGCCAACGTGCTTGAGACCCACGGGTTCAAAGTGATAGATGCCGGGGTGGACAACGGGGCACTTCAGATCATCGAGGAAGCCAGGAAGGCCAATGCCGACGCGATCGGCCTATCGGCCCTTATGACAACTACGATGCCAGCTCAGAAGGGAGTAATTGATGCCCTGGTGGAGCTGAATGTGAGAGATCAATATCAGGTAATCGTTGGCGGCGGGCCCGTGTCCCAGAAATGGGCGGATGAGATTGGGGCCGACGGCTTCGGACAGGACGCAGTCCAGGCCGTTGAGTTGTTGAAGAGTTTGCTGAAGGAGCAGCTATGAAGAGCCAGGCTCGTGTGGTTGTAGTCGGCGGGGGCGTCGTCGGCTGCAGTGTGCTGTACCATCTGACCAAGAAGGGGTGGCCGGACGTTGTGCTGTGCGAAAAGGCTGAGCTAGCCTCGGGCGCCGCCTCTCACGCAATCGGACACGTTATCCTGTATACGCTCAGTGAGTGCGTGTCACGCCTTAACCAGCACAGCGTCGAGCTCTACGCTCGCCTCGAGGAAGAGACTGGACAGGATCCAGGCTTTCACATCTGCGGGAATCTGCGGCTGGCGACCCATTCTGATCGGCTGGATGAGTTCAAACGTTATCTCAGCGTGGCGGAATCGGCTGGGGTCAACGCCCAGCTATTGACCCCTGACGAGGTCAAGTCCCTCTGGCCGCTGGTGGAGACTGACGGTCTCCTCGCGGGTATTTATAATCCGGACGATGGGCACATTGGAGGCTCGGATCTAGCCCGTGCGCTGGCCGAGGGAGCGAGACAGGGCGGAGCCGAAGTGTATCGGAATACGGAAGTGGTGGGATTCAGGCAGCAGCCGAATGGCGAATGGGTGGTGCGGACCAACCGAGGCGACATTGTCTGCGAACACGTGGTCAGTTGCACGGGAAACTATGCCTGGGAGACCCTCAACTTGGTGGGCCTCAAGGCGCAGTCGGTGCCGGTGAAGCACGAGTACCTTATGACCGAGCCCCTTCCCGAGTTGGTCACACGCAGGGATGCTGGCGAACCCGAGCTGCCCGTTATGCGGGATCCGGAGGAGTCCTACTACGTCCGTCAGGAGGGCATGGGTCTCGCCTTCGGGTGCTATGAGGGTCGCGGTGAGACGACGTTCGTGGACGGGGTCCCGCCGGACTACGGGCCAGAGGGCTTGCCTCCTGACCTCGACAAGCTGATGCCTTTCATGGAGAAGGCGGTCGAGCGGGTGCCCAAGCTGGGCGTGGCCGGGATCATGGCGGTGACCCACGCTCCCATGCCTTACACACCCGACGATATGCCGACCACCGGGCCAGCGTTCGGGCTGCGCAACTTCTGGCTTGGCGAGGGAAATCCGTTTGGCATCACACTGGCCGGGGGCATTGGCTGGCAGCTCGCTGAGTGGATCGTCGAGGGCGAGCCTTCGATCGATATGTGGCCCTGCGACTCCCGCCGATTTGGCGAGTTTGCCACCCGTCGCTACTCAGCGCGAAAGGTGGAGGAAGCCTACGAACACACTTACCGATTGCCCAAACCCGACGAGGAGTTGCCAGCGGCGCGTCCACTCAAGACAACGGCAATCCACGACCTCCTGGACGAGCAGAGCGCGGTATTTGGCGCCGTGTACGGCTGGGAGAGGCCTAACTGGTATGCGCCCGAGGGCGTTGAGCCGGTGGATATTCCGTCGTTCTACCGCCCCAACTACTTCGAGCACGTCGGCGAAGAATGCCGTCGGGCGCGGAATGGGGCAGGGCTGGCAGACGCAAGTCACGCCGCGCGCTTCGCCGTGACGGGCCCGGGAGCTGAGGCGATGCTCGACTGGGTGCTCTGCACCCGCCTGCCGGACGTGGGCACCGTATCCGCGGGCTATGCGCTGTCCACCGCAGGGACGATTCGTTCTGGGTTCACCGTGGTCCGCGAGCACCAAGATCGCTTCCTCCTCACCTCGGCGGCAGGAGCTGAGCGCTACGATCTTGACTTGCTGCAGAAGGAGGCGCCCGAGGATGGGTCGGTGCACATCGAGAATCTCACGGGGCGCGAGGGGTCGCTGGCGGTTTTCGGGCCCCATGCCGCGCAACTCATCGCTGCGGTGGCGGAGATTTCTGAGTCGGACGTCGCGACTATCGACGTCGCGTCAGCCACGGTGGGTTTCGCGCCTGTACGTATCGTGCAGTCCAACGTCGGAGGCGAGGAGGGTTGGCAGGTACAAGCGCGAACCGAGTTCTTGCGACACGTCCTCCTGGAGTTGATGGAGTCGGGTGCTCCTCTGGGTCTCCAATTGGTGGGCGCTCGCGCGCTGAATACGCTGCGCTTGGAGGCGGGAAGTCCGGCCTGGGGAGCGGATCTGACCCGAGCGTTCACCGCGCTGGAGTCGGGCCTGGGGCATATTGTCGATTTCGACAAGCGTGAATTCCGCGGCCGGGAGGCGTTGCTTGAACAAAGGGAGGCCGGCCTCGATAGGCGCCTGGTGCGTCTGGAAGTTCTGGGCAACGAAAGCTTTGACGCTATGGGCCAGGAGCCAGTGCGGACAGTAAACGGAGAGCGGGTGGGACGGACGACGTCAGGCGGCTTCGGTCACTGCCTGCGGAAGAGCCTGGCCATGGCGTACCTATCGACAGCGGTTGACGTCGGAGACGATCTCGAGGTCAAGCTGATGAACGAGTGGTTCCAGGCTCAGATCCTGCCGGATGGGCGATAGGGACAGCTAACGGCACGGGACGGGGCCCACCCTTCTATGCGCTTCAAGGAGGTTGACGAATGATCTATACCGTCAAACCAGGCCAGGTCACCTTCGGGCACCCCATCGGCATTATCATGATGGAGTCGTTTATGCCGTTCCCTCCGGGTACGCCGGGCAATGCTACCACGTTTTCCTATCCGGTCCTCTACGAGCGGGTTCGTGAGGCCGACATGGAGCACCTGGTGTATGAAGGAGACCAGGCTCTGCTGGAGCCGATGCTCGAGGCGGGTCGGCGGCTTGTCGAGGCTGGCGTGAGAGCCGTGACGGGGAACTGTGGCTTCATGATTCTGTTCCAGGAAGCACTAGCCGAAGCGTTGCCGGTGCCAGTGTTCATGTCGAGCCTGCTCCAGCTACCATTCGTGTCCCGGCTGCTCGAGCCCGGTGAGAAGGTCGGCATCATCTCGGCCTCGAAACAGAGCCTCACGGATCAGCACCTGCGACTCGCCCTGAGTGGCGCCGAAGCGGACTACGTCATCGCCGGCATGGAGGACCAGCCAGCCTTTCACGCGGCCATCCACGCCGAGGTTGGTAGGCTCGATTTCGAGCGCGTTGAGCGGGAGGTAGTATTGGTCGCGCAGTCAGTCATCGACGAGGATCCAAGCGTTGGTGCGTTTCTGTTTGAATGTACGGATCTGCCACCTTACGCCGCAGCAGTACAGGAGGCGACTGGGCTCCCCGTCTTCGACTACTCGACAATGATCGACTACGTCTTCTCGGCGGTCGTTCGCAGGCGGTTCGAGGGGTACATGTAGATCTGACCATGCAACCTTGGGTCTCCGGAAGAGAGCTCCGGCAGCGGTGATTACGTCGGGCAGCCGCTTCCGAGGACAGAGGTCGGAGCGCTTTTTTCAGTGGAGCCAACCTTATTCACAGGAGGATTAGTGATGATTCAGGAGATCCTCTCGCAAGCGGACGTCGAGAGAATCCATCAGACGAGCATGAGGATCTTGAGCACTGTGGGGGTCCAGTTCCAGTCCAAAGAGGCGATATCTGTATTCGAGCGCCACGGGTTGAAGACCGAGGGCTCGCGAGTCTACGTCACTGAGGACCAGCTCTGGAAAGCCCTGCAGACGGCTCCTGGCCAGTTCACGCTCCGGGCCCGCAATGCGGAGCGTAGCGCGACAATTGGCAACGGAGAGCCCGTGTTCGCACCAGGCTACGGGGCGCCCTTCCTGATCGATGCTCAGGGGAACAAGCAGGTGCCGACGGTGGACGACTACCATCGTCTGGTGAAGCTGGCCGACGCCCTGCCAAACCAGGACGTCAGCGGACATCTGCTAGCAGAGCCAGGCGACGTACCGGCGGAGACTGCCCCCCTCCACATGCTCTACGCTCACGTGATCCACTCGGACAAGCCCTTCATCGGCAGCGTGGACAGCGAGCTGGCGGTACGCCACACGATGGAAATCGTACGGATCCTGTTCGGCGATGACGAGGATGGTCAACCCGCGACTCTGGGCGTGATCAGCAGCCTCACACCGCTGGGCTACAGCCGCGAGATGGCAGGGGCGTTGATAGCGTATGCGCGCGAGGGGCAGGCCCTGCTGATCGCCAATCTGGCCATGGCGGGCTCGACGGCGCCGATCACGCTGGCGGGCTTGCTGGCGATGCAGAACGCGGAGATGCTGGCAGGGATCGTCCTAAGTCAGCTGGTCAACCCTGGGACGCCCGTGATCTACGGGACCACCTCCACGAACGTCGATATGCGATCCGGGGCTCTGGCAATTGGGAGTCCAGAGCTGGCGCAGGTGACGGCTGCGCATATGCAGCTGGTGCGGTTCTATGGGCTGCCCTCGCGCGGCAGCGGCGCGCTGACGGACGCAAACTATCCTAATGCCCAGGCGGGGCTCGAGTCGATGATGGGTATGCTGACCGTTGTGAACAGCGGAGCAGACTTTGTGCTACATGCAGCCGGTATCCTGAGCTCGTACCTGGCTTTCTCATACGAGAAGTTCGTCATCGACGACGAGATCTGCGGTCGGGTGAGGCGGTTCCATCGGCCCCTAGTGGTCGACGACGAGACTCTGGCCTATGACGCTGTTGCCAGGGTGGGGCCGGGAGGGCACTTCTTGATGGAGGACCAGACCGTGAAGCGGTGTCGAACCGAGTTCTGGGAGCCAGCGGTGAGCGATCGCACCGGGCTCGACGAGTGGATACAGGAAGGACGACCGGATACCTTGACCCGGGCCACGGAGCGGTGGCAGCGGCTGGTCGCTGCTCACGATGACCCCCCGTTGGACGCGGTCACGACGCGCCAGCTCAAGGCGTTCATGGAAGATGAAACGAAGTAGCTGCCGACTGTGGCTCTGTATGCAGCGGCGCGGTAAGGAGTGTGCGCGACATGTAATCTGACGTCTGCAGCGTAGCCCCCACACAGGGGCAAATAGACGGAGATCCGCATAGTCACAACCATCCGTGGAAGCGAGACACGGGCCTTTCGCTCGAGGCTCCCCCTCAAGGAGGAAAGGCAGTGCCTCCACTTCCACGGACGCAACGCACCCTCAGCTGGTGCTAAGGGCCGTCCCTATTATATCAGGAGGTGGTCATGCGTCAATAGGCTCCCCAGTTCCGCACGCGGTAAATTGATAGAAAAGGAAGCCTAACTAGATTGATAGGGAGAAACGAAGATGAGAGCGCTTGATAGACTGATGAAGACGCTGGTACCCCTCACGCTAGTCGTAGTTCTAGCCCTTGCACTGGCTGGATGTGCGCAGCCCACGCCCGAGCCGGTAGCAGAATCGACGGAGCCTCCCGCCCAAGAGGCGGAACCGACGGACCCCCCTGTCGAGGAGGCCGAACCCACGGAGCCCCCGGCTGAGGAAGGGGAACAGGAACAGGAAATCTTCAAGGTAGGCATCGTAGGGCCCTTCAGTGGGCCGAGTGCGCGCGTAGGCGATGAATTCAAGGGCGCTGCTGAGCTGGCCTTTGGGGCCATCGACTGGCAGATTGGGCACTACAAGATCGAACCCGTGTGGATCGATTCGCAGTCCGACCCCGCCAAGGCCTCTCAGGCCTATGAGCAAGCCATTGTGCAGGAAGATATCAAGGTTGGGCTGAACAACTGGCATAGCTCCGTCGCCGTCTCCTGTATGGAGGTGGTGGCCAAGCATCAGTTTCCTCACCTGGGTGGATTCGGGGCCACGACCACGGTCAATGAGACCTTCGAATCGGATCCTGACAAGTATGGCTACTGGATGTACAAGATGTGGCCCGTGCCCGCCAAACTGACCGGTCTTTACGTGGATGCGCTGGAGTACTACATCGAATCCGGTGACTACGAGCCCGCCTCCAGGAGCGTCGCGTTAGTCGCTGAAGACACAGACTGGGGCCGTAGCGTGGTTGAGGGCTTCAAGATGCAGTTCCAGGATGCCGGGTGGGAGGTTGTGGCCGAGGAGCTATTCCCCCTGGAGCAGACGGAGTTCTATCCTGTGCTGACGCGGCTGAAGGAAGTCGAGCCGGCAGTCGTGGCAGGAACAGGGACCGGAATCCCTGCCGTGTCCGGCTTCATCAAGCAGGCCAACGAGGTGGGACTCAAGAGCTTGATCATCTGGGATGGCCTGGGATGGATTGGCGAATGGTACGACGTCACTGGAGCAGCATCCGACTACGTAATCGACCAGATCCCAGGGTGGGCCAGGGCAGAGGGTCAGGAGTTCGCCAAGGAATTCGAGGAGGAGACCGGTTACGCGCCCAGCCCGTCGTCCGGTGGGCTGAGTTACGACTATTACCAGATGTTCATCGCCATAGCGCAGGAGGTCTACGCTGAGACTGGTGAGCTGACTAGCGAGTCTCTCTACAACTTCGTCCACGACAACGTCTGGACCGGCGAGTGGACGTTCAACGACGGGATTGTGATGGAGGAGTACAAGTACACGCTAGATTCAATCCCGGATCCGGTCGTCGGTGCCGGCGAGTTCATCTTCCCCGTGCTTCAGTACTTCGATGGGGAGGGGAAGATCATCTACCCGCCCGAGTGGGCCGAGCAGGAGCTGAAGCCGAAGCCGTAGCAGCACCGCGGCCTGGGTAGAGGACACCGGGGATGGGGCGTGCCCCATCCCCGGGCCAAGTACATTCGAGGACGATAGCGATTCTTCGCCGATTCGGACGCTAAGCTGTGCCGCGAAGGAGATGACCATGCTCACCGCAGGGTCGTTTACCCAATAGAAGGAGAGGGCGACTATGAGACAGAAGCTGCCATTCGCCAAGTCAGTTCGTCGGACGATCTCGGAGCACCTACCTGCCCTCGTCGTGCTAGTCAGCACGGTGCTGCTGGCTGGGGTGGTCGGTGCTGCCGGTGGGGTAGCGCAGATCATCAACAGCATCGTCACCGGTGGCATGTGGGCGCTCATGGCCGTTGGTCTAGCGCTGGTGTTCGGGGTCATGAACATCCCCCAGTTCGCCCACGGAGAGGCATTCATGATCGGCGCTTATGCATCGTATTTCGTCTTCGAGTTCCTGCAGGTGAGGCTGGCGAACAGTGCCAGCGCGTTTCTCCAGGCTGCGGCTCCACTGGTCGCCATCGCAGCAGCCGCGGGTGCTGGCTTCATCCTGGGGCTGTTTCTTGAGAAACTGCTCTTCTACCCCCTGCGGCTGCGCAGCAAGGCTGGCGAATGGGTGATGAACGCCTTCCTCTTGACGGTGGGTATTTCCTTCATGCTGACCAACGGAACGACGTTGGTCCTGGGTGCCAACTACCGGGGTGTTCCCCAATATTGGAATGCCGCTCCCTGGACGATTCTGGGAGCGCCCGTCTCCGTGGACCGTGCCATGGCGTTTGTCATCTCCGTGATCTGCATTGTTGCTTTGTGGTTGTTTCTGAGCCACACACGCACGGGGCGGGCCATTCGCGCTGTCTCTCAGGATGAGATTGGCGCTCAGATGATGGGCGTGAACCTGAACTTCATCTACCCGCTGACCCTTGGTCTGGCCACCGCGTTGGCGGCCGTGGCCGGTGGAAGCATGCTTTTCCTCTTCCAGGCCTATCCGACCGTAGGAGTCAGTCCTCTCTATCTCGCCTGGTACGTGGTGATGATGGCAGGGCTGGGGAACGTGGCTGGGGCCATTGTGGGCGGCTTCATTGTGGGCATCCTGCAGACGGCGACACAACAGTTTGCCGGCGTCGTCTGGACCGACGTCATACCGACCGTGGTGATGATCGTCATCCTGTTGGTCGTCCCGTCCGGCATCTTCGGGACCGAGGTCAAGGGCATCTCGGAGAAGTAGCGGAAATCCCCTACCCTTCGGGCAGCTCGGCCTGAAGGGTGAGTAGACTAGGAGGAGTGTAGCTATGTCATCAGTGGATGTTCAAGATAAGGACAGGTCGGATCTGTGGTCAAAGATTGTCTCCGGGGCCGACGCTATTGGATGCTCCCCCCTCGGGGCAGGACTGTTGATTGTCTTGGCCGTCCTGCCCCTGATCCCACCATTCAACCAGGAGCACATCGTGCGCTGGTTCATTATGGGAGCGTTCCTGGCGGCCCAGGCCATTGCGTTCGACTTCACGGCTGGCTACATCAACGTGGTGAATTTCGGCTTCGCGGCGTTCCTTGGCGTCGGCGCTTATACCTCCGCGATCCTGGCCAATGAGATGCCTTTCCTGATCATCCAGCCGGGAATTTCCCCCTGGATCGGGATGTGGGCTGGGGCAGCCCTGGCCGGTCTCCTGGGGCTGGGGCTGGGCTGGCTGACGCTGCGATTGCGCGGCATCTTCGCAGCCGTGATGGCGTGGTTCGTGGGCATTGCACTGATGGGCTTGACCCGCAACCTGGCGTCCCTGACCCGGGGATCGATGGGGCTGCACCCATCCACGTTCCTCAACACGACGAGCAACCTGCCCTACTACTACATTATTCTGGTAATGATGGTGGTGATCTATGTCACCTTGCGGCTATTGACACGGTCCCATATCGGGCTAGCCTTCAAGGCGATCGGCCAGAACATCGATGCCGCACGGGCCTCGGGGATCAATCCCACTTTCTACCGAGTGCTGAACTTCACGCTGTCGTGCTTCTTCGCCGGCTGGCTGGGGAGCTTCTACGCACACTACTATGCGTCTCTCACACCACGGTCGGTCATGCACACGGCAAAGACGACGGAGGTGCTCGCTATCGCCTATATCGGGGGACGGGGCAGTATGTGGGGTGGGATGGTCGTGGCGTTTCCCTTCGTGTTCTTCATCGAGTACCTCCGGTCCAACCTGACAGAGATGCCCGGTCTCCACATGGTAATTTACGGCGCGCTGATGATCCTTCTGATGATCTTCTACCCCAGTGGACTCGCCGGGATGTATGAGTCGATTGCCAGCAAAGTGAGATCGGTCCTAAGAGCCAGGGCGTTCGTCGGTGAACCCAAGGTACAAACCCCGGGGACCACGAGAGCAGATGTGGCGCAAGAGTGAAAGACAGCGGGCGATTCGTCGGCACTCTCGCGTCAGCTTGCTGGAGAGGCATATAGAACGCCCGATCCAGTGATGATCGGGCGTTCCGGAGATCAGCGTCGGAGGCGTCGATCAGATGTATACCCTGCCTTTCGGACGTCATGCAGCGGCAGGCGCGTACTTGGCCGTCCTTGCGGCATATCCACATCGTCGTAGCGACCCGATTTCCTCAGACGCTCTGGATAGGCACCGGGTATTCGCCCTGATATGGAGCCCTTCTCAGTGATGGCGTGACCACCACAGAGGCCTCACACAGTGCCTCTATTAGCACTCTGCCCCGCTGAGTAACCAGGAATATGTCCCCCGGCGTCAGCACATAATCCTGCACGTCGCGTTTCTGCGTGATCCAGACCTCGCCGCTCACACAGGTGATCGCCCTCCAGCGACTGTCTCCCTCCAATCGCCAAAACTCGCCCGCGTTGAGTTCGACTGTCTCGCTGAGGGTTCCCTCGGCATTGAGTATCGTGGTATTGAGAGGGTGTAGGTCGTATACATCTGTCCTGAAGCTCGTAAGTGCGGACATCGCCCACCTCCTTGGGACCCGTTGATCCCGTCTGCAGTTCTGCCCCAATTACACCTACAGTATACACGCTCAAATGTGAGATTGGTAGGGGCAGAAGCAACCTCTTGTGACCATAACAGATGGCCCTTTAGACCAACTGTTATGGTCCATATCCAGTAACTGTGTTGTAGAGACCGTGCAGGCAGGTGCGTCTGTACGGTCTGCACTTGTCACTTGCGGCACAAGGAGTGGCTCGGTATCCCGACGGCGACCGACGTGATCCCCCTGCCCTGGTCAATCGCTCCTCCACTCGCCGAGTAGCTCGTTTGCGCAGACCGCGACGACAGCGGTCTCAATCTTGGCCGGGATCACAACGATGCTGGCCCGTGAGCGGTACAGCCAGACGGTGTAGATGGGGACCCGCCTCAGTCGCGGTGATGGCCCCGTGAATCACACAGAAGTGCGGGCGCGAGCTACCGCTATCTGCGTATGGCAGTGCTTGACTCACGCCCGCGAAAGGGAAAAGGAGTCACTTGCCGGTCAAATCTCTGTTCAGCCCATCCGTCAAGTCTGGCCGTTCCTCAGTCTCTGCAGCTCTCCTCCATCAAATGGCCGGGCTCACCATGCTGATCCTACGGTCAACAGTATACACGACTGCTGAGCACCACTGTAGGGGCAAAACCGACGAATTGTAATCCTAACAGTCCGGTTTGTTTGCAGACTGTACTGGTCGCACTTGCCACAAACTGTGTCTTGTTACGGTTGTTTCAGGGTGCTATAATGAACTGTATGGGTGACTCTGAGGCCTACAAATACGAGCGAATCGCTGACGACATCAGCCACCTCATCGAGTGTGGAGCCTTCAAGCCTGGCGACCGCATCCCCTCCGTACGGGAGATGAGCCGACAGCGCGACGTGAGCATCTCGACTGTTCTCCAGGCTTACTATCTGCTGGAAGCACGGGGACTGATCCGCGCGCGGCCTCGGTCGGGCTTCTACGTGCGAAGCGATCTACCCAGCGACCTCCCTGAACCTGAAATATCCTCGCCGGCTCCCGACCCCAGCCAAGTCAGCATGCGGCAGCTCGTCTCCATGGTCGCCCTCAACGATACTCATAACCCGCAACTCATCCAGCTTGGGGCCGCGCATCCGAATCCCTCGCTGGCAGCTACCGAAGAGTTGAACCGCGTACTGACGTCCGTCGCGCGGCGGATGGGCGAGAAGAGTGGACTGTACGACTACGCCCCCGGGTGTGACGAGCTTCGCATGCAGATCGCGCGACGCTCTTTGATCGCCGGCTGTAGCCTGTCACCGGACGACATCGTGATTACGTCTGGCTGCTCGGAGTCGGTAAGCTTCTGCCTGCGGGCGGTGTGTGAGCGGGGTGACACGGTGGCCATCGAGTCGCCGATCTGTTTCGATACACTGCAGACCCTGGAGGCCCTGGGACTGCGCGCGCTAGAGATACCGACCCACCCCCGGGATGGTATTAGTTTGGACGCGCTCCGTTTCGCCGTTCGGCACAATGAGGTCAGTGCGTGTCTTGTCATCTCGAACTTCAACAATCCGCTGGGCAGCTGTATCCCGGACGACAACAAAAGAGCGCTGGTCAAGTTGCTCACCGAGCACGAGATTCCCTTGATTGAGAACGACATCTTTGGGGAGCTCTACTTTGGCGACTCGCGACCTTCAGTCGCCAAGGCCTATGATGAAAAGGGTCTGGTGATGCTCTGCTCCTCCTTCTCCAAGACCCTGGCTCCGGGCTATCGCGTCGGCTGGGTGGTGCCGGGACGATTCCAGTCGACAGTCCGATGGCTCAAGTATACATCAAGTCTGGCGGCGCCCACGCTTTCCGAGCACGCCATCGCCGAGTTCATGGCCAGCGGCAGCTACGCCCCGTACCTCCGGCGTACCCGTCGGGCGTACGAACGTCACGTCGCGTCGATGTCCCAGTCGGTCCGACGCGCCTTCCCAGAGGAGACGAAACTGACCCGGCCTTCGGGCGGCTTCGTCCTGTGGGTCGAGTTGCCAGAAGCCGTCGACTCCCTGCAACTGTACGACCAGGCTCAGGGGGCCGGAATTGCCATTACGCCAGGCTACCTCTTCTCGGCGACGGATCAGTACCGGAACTTCATCCGCCTTAATGCTGCCAACTGGTCGGCGGAAGCTGACGCGGCCATTGAGCGATTGGGCCAGATTATCGCGCGCTTGTCCTGAAGAGACGTCTCTCTAATCGCTCCCCTTAACCTGCAAACCTCCCCGGCGTACTGCACGAACTCTCAAACAAGGGTATCTTGACCGTCGTGACGTGAGACCCGGTGGATCCAGGCGATAGCACCTCCGGTCTCGGCTCTGCGGCTGGCCCTGTCTGAGTGGGGCTTGCATTAGTTGTCTTGCTTGGGCAGCGTGGGTGTAGTTTGCAGAGTGTGTACCTGCGCTAATTACTACACGAAAGTATACTCAAACAGCTTCTCGAGGTGCCGGGGTGGTGATGATGCCGGTGTCCATGGTTTTTCCAGGACCCGTCCTGTGGCGACGAAATCCCCTTCTTTTCGACCAGGTCCCGACATCTCTTGAGAACACACCGAAATGTGATAAGATTAGGACCGCCGCAGCACGGAGAGGAAGATGGAACACTTCGATGTGGTCTAAGGAGCTGAGCGGAGATTGGTCGGCCGGCTGAAGCGAAGCGACTCGCGCGATGGGCACCGAGGACACAGCAAGGAGACCCCTATGAGCAGCATCAACATCCGTCCCATTCGCACGGATCGTGAGCGACGCACCTTCCTAACCTTCCCGTGGCGAATATACGAAGACGATCCGGTCTGGGTCCCTCCCCTGCTCCCCGAGCTTGAGAAGCGAATCGATCCTGAGCGAGGCGCTTTCTTCAAGCGTGGGGGTGAGGCTGAGCTGTTCATCGCCTGGCGGCACGAGGAGCCGGTAGGGACGATCTGCGTGGGAGAGGACGCCTTCACAAACGAGCAGCGGGGAAAGCGGGAGTGCATTTTTGGTTTCTTTGAGTCCATCCCGCACTATGCGGTTGCGAAAGGCCTGCTGACCCGGGCCGTCGCGTGGGCAAGAGACCGAGAGCTGAATGCTCTTTTCGGTCCATTTCACCTGAATTATGAGGACCGATACGGTGTGCTTATCGAAGGCCGGGATCGCCCGCCGGCGCTACTCTGTGGGCACACACCCCCGTACTACCAGGACTTTGTGGAACGATTCGGCTTTCAACCGGCTCGGGGGGACAACCTCGCCTACGCTATGACTTTGGAGGAGACTCCGTCTTTGCGGCGTCTCTCAAGACTGGCCAGCAGGGTACAGGAGCGAAAGGGCATCACGATCCGTGAGGCTGACCTGACCGACTGGGAAAAGGAGCTAGACCGCATCCACGCCCTTCTAAACGCCGCTCTTGCACACCTGCCCGATTTCATCGGATGGCACAGGGACGCAGTAGAGGCTATGCTGGCCCCATTCCTTCCCATTGCAGACCCGGAGCTAATCCTGTTCGCAGAGGTGGACGGCGAGACAGTAGGCTGGCTCCCGGGCATTGCGAACCTGAACGAGGCGTTCATCCACGTTAACGGGCTGCGCTACCCCTGGGACTACGTGAAACTATGGTGGCATATGCGCCGCCAACCCGAGTCTCTGACGCTAAAGAGCGTCCTGGTGCTGCCTCAATACTGGGGAACCGGCGTCAGCGTGCTCCTCTTCGATGAGATGGCCCGGCGTGCTCGCGCCAAAGGGTACGAGTGGGTCGATATGTCGCTCACCTCGGAGGCCAATCCGAACACGCCGATCCTCGCCGAGCGGATGGGCGCCGAGGTCTACAAGCGGTACCGTGTCTATCGGCTCCGTCTCTGACCTGAGCTGTGACCACTCCCGTTCCCCGATCGGAAGAGAGGCATAGATCCAGTTAGGGACGGGAAAGAGCTAGAGAGGTAGGCTACCATCGCCGACCAGATCAACGCCTCAGCAAAGGATATACTAGCGTCAGTTCCGTACTTCTCGGCACTGGACGACCCTACGCTGGATGCCGTGGTCGAGGCTGCCGTACGGCGCGACTACGGGGCCGACGAGATCGTGTTTCTGGAAGGAGAGCCCTGCGCCGGCCTCTACGTGGTCGCTGAAGGTTGGTTCAAAGCCGTAAGGATATCCCCACAAGGACGTGAGCAAGCCCTCCGCTTCGTAGGTCCCGGCGAGGTTTTCAATGAAGTTGGCGTGTTCGCCGGTGCTAACAACCCAGCGACGGTCGTGGCCCTGGAAGCGGGAGCGGTCTGGCTCATCGATCGCAATACAATCATCCGGCTGCTGGACCGCCATCCGCGCCTAGCTCGCAGCGTCGTCGAGAATTTGGCCCGAAGGGTGCTCCACCTGGCATCGCTGGCAGAAGACCTCTCCTTGCGAACAGTGGAGGCTCGACTGGCACGCCTGCTCCTGGATCGGGCGAAAGAGAGCGTGCTGCACCGTGAGCACTGGGCCACTCAAGCAGAGATGGCCGCGCGGCTCGGTACCGTCCTCGACGTCCTCAATCGGGCGCTCCAACAGCTAGTCAACGAGGAGCTCATCGAGGTCGAACGGCACCAGATTCGAATCCTGGACCGGGACGGATTGAAGGCCAAGGCCCGGATTACTTGATTGGATCCGGGGGTCCTTGAGCCGAGACGAATCCAAGTGTTCAACTTGCTCGTCTAGACCATGTGACTCAAGCGGCAGTCGCCCTGCTCAGTTTCTTCGGCTATACAGTCCAACGGAATTCCAACCCTTCCCAACCCGGGTCAAAGGCTCCCCTAACCTATCCCAGCGGGGGACGTGTCCTTCCCATGGTAGAATAGGGTAGAATGCGTTCGTTGTCTCGCCTCTCGAGGCGCGTTCTCGCATGCCTTGCTGATTGGTCACTGCCCAGAGTATTGAGACCGGAACGGCTCAGGGCAGACCGTCGATCGTGTGACTTTTGTCACAGACTGAAGGCCATCAACCTGCTAGAATAGCTGAGGAGCAGAAAGGGGGCCTTCTATGGCGTGGACTGTACCTACGATCAACCTACAGATATGTAATCGATGCGGGCAATGCGCTGAGGCGTGTCCCGCTGGCGCGGTCGAGATGAGAGCAAAGGGGCCGGTCATCGTACGACCCGATGATTGCACGTACTGTACAGACTGTGAAGCGGTATGCCCCCACGGAGCGATCCGATGTCCCTACGAGATTGTATGGGAAGCGGGAAAAGGCTAGGAACTGAAGGGAGTCCATAGTGCCCTTCGGGAATTTCAAGTTACCCAAGAAGAAGATGATCATAAACCTAAACATAATAAGGAGAAACAGATGACTGAGAAGGAACTCACGCTGAAGGAGAAAGTTGAATCCACACTCGACACGGTCAGGCCAGCCTTGCGGGCAGATGGTGGGGGAGTGGAGTTGGTGGACGTGTCCGATGAGGGTGTCGTCTCCGTCCGACTTACCGGAGCGTGCGGCGGGTGCCCGATGTCGACGATGACGCTGAAGATGGGGATCGAGCGAGCACTGCGCGAGCAGGTACCGGAAGTGAAGAGTGTGGAGGCCGTCTAACGAGAGCCGGAAAGAATGAAACGACAAATCGTACGGATCGAGGAGGAGTTGTGCAACGGATGCGGCGCCTGCGTCGCTCCGTGTGCTGAGGGCGCCATCGAGATGGTGAACGGCAAGGCCCGGGTCGTGCAAGAGGAATTATGCGACGGCGCGGGGTTCTGCATCGGCGTCTGTCCCACCGGAGCGCTGACGATTGAGGTTCGCGAAGCTCCGGCCTTCGACGAGCATGCTGCCGAGGAGAAGATGGCCGAGCGTGCCGAGGTTCACATCGAGCAGACGTGCCACATCTGCTCGGAAGGCGAGGATGCTCGCATCCTTCTTCCTTGCCGCAAGAATGGCGAGAGCCTCTGGGTCTGCACGCGTTGCCTGCCGCAACTGATTCACGGGTAAGCGTGTCCAGGTAAGAGGGAAGAGATGGAGGTGAAACGGCGGTGGTAGAAGTCTACTTGTATGGCAAGCTGCGTCGCTATGCTCCAGCGTCCCGCGCCAGCGGGCAGAGCGTGGTGCGATTGGATGTGGAGGACGACGAGACAGTTGCGACCCTGTTGGAGCGCGTGGGCGTCCCGTCGGACGACATCTGCCACGTTTTCCTGAATGGCGCGATCCTCAGCACTAAGAACGCAATGGCGCCGTGGCTCAAGTACGAGCACGCCGACGGGAGCTCAGTCGGGAGATCAGATACCGCTGAGTCGCTCGATGCGCCGGTCCACAACGGAGATCGGCTGGGGATTTTCGCTCACGATATGGCACTGCTGGTAGTGTAGATATGTACGACGACTTCAGCGCGGACTACGATCGATTCGTTGACTGGGACGGTCGACTGGCCGCCGAGATGCCCTTCATCGAGCGCTGTCTCGAGGCCGCGGGCGCCCAACGGGTGCTGGACGCAGCCTGTGGGACCGGGCGACACGCCCTCGCTCTGGCGGAGAGAGGATACGAGGTAGTTGGAACCGACGGAAGCACAGGTATGGTTGAACAGGCCCGAGCAAACGCGTCCGCTGTGGGTCGTGAAGACATGAGTTTCGTCGTAGCGGGTTTCGGCGAGCTGACCAGGGCCCTAAGCCTTGCACGTGGCAAAACACCGGAAACCAAGCAAACCAACTCCAGATTCGACGCCGTGCTCTGCCTCGGCAACTCCCTGCCCCACGTTCTGACGCCGGATGACCTAGGGGTGACACTGGCAGACTTCGGCAACTGTCTCCGCACTGGAGGCCTGCTCCTGATACAGAATCGGAACTTCGACGCTGTGCTGGCAAATCGTGACCGGTGGATGGGGCCCCAAAGCCATCAAGAGGGAAAGTCCGAATGGCTGTTTCTCCGCTTCTATGACTTTGACTCCGACGGTCTGCTGACCTTCAACGTGGTAAGACTCAAGCGAGAGCGGGGAAATGATTGGAACCAAGATGTCAGCTCCACGCAGCTCTGGCCGCTCACAGAGCACGAGTTAGGCCCAGCGGTGCGAGAGGCAGGTTTCGGCGAGATCAGGCTGTATGGGGACATGGGGGGAGCCCCCTTCGATCCCGATGGCAGCTCGAACTTGGTGCTTGCAGCAAGAGCATTGGAAGCCGTAGGAGGTTAGGAGCCGAGGCGAAGAGAGATCAGCCACACCTGCACGAGGAGAACATCCTTTTCCCCTGCCTAGAGGAGAAAGGGCGCTCAAGAGGGAAACTACATGCGAGTTCTGGCCATCATCACCGGCGAATACGGACAGCGACACGTAGACAACATCCGCGCCCACGCACCCAGGAACTGGGAGATCGAGGTGTGGCGGGCTCGAGCCTTCTACCCCGCAGTGATTGACTACCCGGAAGAGTATCTTCCAGTGTCACTCCCTGGTGAAGAAGACGGGGTCGATCTGATACTGGCTTTCGGCGAGCACAAGGGCGTGGCGGAGTTGCTCCCGGAGATCGTACGAAGAACCGGGGCACGTGCCGTGATTGCGCCAGTAGACCGAGAGGAATGGCTACCCCGCGGATTGGCACGGCAGCTACGGCGATGGCTGGCCGAGACAGACGTGGCTTGTGTTACCCCCAAGCCGCTCTGCTCGCTCACGGAAACCCACTACAACGTCAAAGAACATCGCATCAAGTTCGACGATCCTCTAGTCAGTGAGTTTGCCCGTCATTTCGGCCGTCCGAAGTTTCGCATCAACGTCGACACGGAGACGCGTGATATCCTCCACATCGAAGTCGCCCGAGACGCCGTTTGCGGCTGCGCGCGCCATGTGGCTGAAGAGTTGGTCGGCGTTCCCGCCAATGATGCCGAGAAACTTGCGGGGCTGCTTCATCATCACTATCCCTGCCTGGCCAGCATGGGCATCGACGACGACTTTGGCGACACAATTCTGCACATCTCGGGGAATATCATGAAAGAGGCGATCAAAGTCGAAGTCGAAGAGCACAGGGAGGTTCGCTACATCAGGCCTGGAAAGAAGGCCGATTGACCCAAAGTTGAGACCGCCTAGAGAGTGGACCATCCTTAAGGCTCCCAGTGTATTGGTGGCAGCTCGTGGAGCGCTGGGGCGCTACGAAGGTGCCCCAGCGCTCCTTGGAATCATGGTAGAGTGAGAAAGCCTGGCCACAATCAGGTCTTCTAAGCTAGCTATGCTTGGAGAAGCCATGGGTCGCCAGATGCTCCCCAATGCGATGATAATCGCCGTTCAGATATGCGAGAGGGGGCGCCTTCGTGACATCGAACCGTCCCTGTTCATCCACGATGGCCTCGTCCATCTGCACGGCCACGACCTGACCAACAAAGAGATCGTGGCTGCCCATAGAGAGCGTTTGCTCAAGACGGCACTCCAAATTGACGGGGCACTCGGCAATGAGAGGAACTTCCACCTCAGCCCCAGAGCCCGGTGTGAAGCCACAGGCTTCCCACTTGTCCTCATCCCGCCCTGAGACGGTCCCACAATAGTCAACCCATTCCACCTGATCTACTGTGGGCAGGTTAACCACGAACTCACCGACCTCCCTAATGAGCCCGTGTGAATGTCGACTGGGTCGCACCCCGAGTCCCAGCAAGGGAGGCTTGGAGCACAGCGTACCCACCCAGGCCAGGGTAATAATGTTGGCCCGCGAGCCCACGCCGCAACTTACCATTACAGCCGGGACGGGATACAAAGCCGTCGACGGGGCCCGAGTAATCTTTGTCATCTTGGGGAATCCTCCTCATCTATTCTAAAGAGCTGTAACAAACCATGGTGATGGGTAAACATCGATCATCACCTTCGCTGGGTCAGTGTCTCTCGCCTCAGGGCGCTAGTATACTAGACTCATCACGGAGGTCAACTCGACGGGTAGAATGGTTCAGAAGGTAGACGCTGGCATACGGGCTGGCGATCCACAGGCTGGGACTCGACCACGAGAAGTCTTGCCAGCTCATCGCTTTGAGACCGCATTTTGGTTTGCACAACATAGAGCGGTAGAGTATAATGGTGAGTGACCTCTCGTGACGCTTACGCATACTGGAAAGACAAAGCGCACGGGAAGACATACCATACCAATAGGTCCTCGCCAAAGGTTCAAAACAGGTACGCAGGTCAGTTCGCTGACAATCTTACATGGGAAGTCCAATTGCTGTGGAGTGGTCGTCGTGCGCCGCTCTGTAAGAGTAAGGAGGAGCGACAAGTAAGTGGCACCATCACACACAGTGTTGCTCGTCGAAGGGAGGAAAGCCGCTGGTGAGCGTCTGGCTCCTGTGCTGGAGGGAGAATACGATCTCATCACAGCTCGCACTCGCAGAGAGGCGCTGACCAAGATCGAGGAGGCTCAACCAGCAGTCATTGTATTGGACTCTGGCTCGATTCGTTTCAGTCGCCGCCGCTTCTGCAATACACTAGACAGTGATGGCGTCGATGTTCCGGTGCTTCTCCTATACGAAGGGAATGAAGCTCCCGAACAAATAGGGGCTAGAGCTTATCTCCAGCATCCGTTCTCGTCGCAGAAGTTGATCAACCGAATCTCGTGGCTCCTGCCTGCCCCTGATGGGGAAGTGCTGTCCAGAGGCCATGTTGTCTTCAACGTCAAGCGTCGTTCGGTCACTCGAGGAGAGCGCGAGTCCCATCTCACGCCAAAGCAAGCTCAGCTGCTGGAGCTGTTCATGCGCCACCCGGACGAAATTCTCACACGCGAGTTCCTTATGAAGCGCGTATGGGACACAGACTTCACCGACGACACGCGCACACTTGATGTACACATCCATTGGGTGCGCGAGGCGATTGAGGAAGACACTGGTTCGCCACAGTACCTCCACACGGTGCGTGGAGTGGGTTACCGTTTCAAGGTGCCCAGTCAAGCAGAAGAAGTCCAGTAAACTTGCCGCAATCTCACTTTGTGGTAGAATTGTTCCCAGTAACTAAAACACACGCCTCTTGACCGGCGAGACCGTGCCAGGGTACAGCCACCTTGGTCTCTCAAGGGAATGATGGAGGCGGAGGAATAAAACGGTTAAAAGGAGGTTTCCCCAATAATGGCTGACATTTCAATGAAAGCACTCCTGGAAACGGGTGTGCACTTCGGACATCGTACCCGGCGATGGCATCCCAAGATGGCCACGTATATCTTCACCGAGCGCAAGGGGGTGCATATTATCGATCTGCAGCAGACCCTCGAGGCGCTCGACGCTGCCTGTGATCTTATCGAAGACACCGTTGCAGCGGGAGGTTCAATTCTCTTCGTGGGCACGAAGCGTCAGGCACAGGCGACGATTGGCCGCGAGGCGGAACGCTGTGGTATGCCCTACGTAAACCTGCGCTGGCTGGGTGGCACATTGACGAACTGGCAGACGATCCGCCAGCGAATTGACTACCTCCACAACTTGGAGGCCCGACGTGAACGGGGCGACTTCGAGCTTCTCACGAAAAAGGAAGCCCTGGAGAAAGAGCGGGAGATTGAGAAGCTGAATCAACGCTTCGGAGGCATCAAGGAGATGCGAGAGCTCCCTGAGTTGCTGTTTGTGGTCGACATAGAGCGGGAAGCCACTGCGGTGGCTGAGGCCGATAAGCTGGGTATTCCTATCATCGCGATGGTAGATACCAACTGCAACCCAGATCCCATCGACTACGTTATCCCGTCCAACGACGACGCCATCCGAGCCATCAGGTTGATCACCCATCAGATAGCAGACGCCGCTTTGGAAGGGCTCGCACGAAGAAAGGCCTACGAAGTCGAAGAGGAAATGCCAGAGGTCGAGGAGCTGGAACTGGAGGATGAGAAATATCTCAGCGCTGCCACGCTGGCTCGGCTCAAGGAGCTGTCGTCTAAAGAGAAGGGTGAGACGGAAGAGGCGGAGGCGGAAGCGGTCAAGAGTGCCGAAGCGTCGAACGAGTAGGGTTAGATTCATACATTGCAAGGGCATCATGCCTTTGATGAATCATGATTTCAAGACTGTAGATCCAACGAGGAGAACGTAACTTGGAAATAACGACGTCAATGATTAAGGAGCTGCGAGATACGACTGGCGCCGGTGTCCTAGACTGCAGGGAGGCATTGGAGGAGAACAACGGAGATTTCGAGAAGGCCATCGGCTATCTGCGAGAGAAGGGTCACGCAGAGGCAGCGAAGAAGAGTGAAAGCGCAGCCTCTGAGGGACGGGTAGAGGCTTACATACACCATGGAAGCCAAGTAGGTGTAATGATAGAGCTGAACTGTGAGACTGACTTCGTAGCTCGCACAGATGACTTCGAGACCCTGGCCCATAACCTGGCTCTTCACATCGCCTTTGCCGCGCCAGACTACGTCACCCGCGAGGACGTGCCGGAAGAGGTAATCGAAGAAGAAAAGAGAGTCTACCGGAAGCAGGCTCTAGAGCAGGGCAAGCCCGAGCACATCGTCGACCGTATCGTCGAAGGACGAATGGAGAAATTCTACGAACAGGCATGTCTTCTGGAGCAGCCCTTCGTGAAGAATGAAGACAAGAGAATCGAGGATTTGCTCAACGAGGCTACTACAGCATTCGGCGAGCTCATTCTCCTGGGCCGGTTCCAACGATACGAGGTGGGCAGTTAGTCTGCCCGTGGAATGGCCGATGCCCTGGACTTTCTCGGCCAGTATAGAGGCTGTAATGCCAAAGGTGTCGTGCGAGGCGAAAAGTCATGGCAGTAGCTAAATACAAACGAGTCTTGCTGAAATTGGGTGGGGAATCTCTGGCCGAGCCTGGGGGGTTCGGCATTAGCCCTCACATGGCTGAAGAGGTCGCCGCGAAGGTACAGGCGGTACACGCCCTGGAGACAGAAGTGGCAATCGTCTTGGGCGCTGGTAATATCTGGCGTGGACGCGACGGTCTGGCACACGGTATGGATCGGGCTACGGCTGATCATATGGGGATGCTCGCGACTGTGATGAACGCCCTTGCGCTTGCCGATGCGCTTGAGCGAATGGGCAGCACGATCCGGGTCCAGACCGCCATTGAGATGCGAGCGATTGCGGAGCCGTACATCCGCCTGCGAGCCATTCGCCACCTAGAAAAGGGACGCATCGTCATCATCGGAGGAGGTACAGGTAATCCGTACTTCACCACCGACACGGCAGCTGCCCTCAGAGCGATGGAGATCAATGCCGACCTGCTGGTCAAGGCCACCAAGGTGGACGGAATCTACGCCGAGGATCCGCACGAGAACCCGGATGCAGAGCGGTTCGACACGCTGAATTACATGGAAGCTCTTGAGATGCGCGTGGGCGTGATGGATGCCACAGCAATCTCGCTCTGTATGGAGAACGACCTTCCAATCGTGGTCCTCAACATGTGGCAACCCCACAGTCTTGAGAAGTCCGTATTAGGGGAAGCTATTGGCACGCTAGTCTCACGGTAACTATGGATCAAGAACTGCTGCGCGAAACAGAGAAACGGATGCAAAGCGCCCTGGAGGCGTTGAAGTCGGACCTGCGCACCATACGCACAGGACGTGCATCTCCGGCTTTGCTGGAACGGGTGATGGTGGACTACTATGGTCAGGCAACCCCTCTCAATCAGCTGGCCGTCATATCCGCCCCGGAGCCAAGCTTGCTCGTTGTTCGCCCTTACGACCCGGAATCCCTGGAAGAGATCGAGCGGGCAATCCTGAAGTCCGATGTCGGCTTAACACCCTCCAACGACGGCAGGATTATCCGTCTTCCCATACCTCGTCTCACGGAAGAGCGAAGGGAGGAACTCGCGAAGATGGTTCGCCAGCGCGTCGAAGAGGGTAAGGTGGCGCTGCGCAATATCCGTCGTGGCGCGCTTGAGGACCTACGCGAATTCGAGAAAGAGAAACTCATCGCGGAAGATGACTTCTACCGATCTAAGGACAAGCTTCAACAACTCATAGACCGCTACACCGAGAAAATGGAGGAGATTAGCGCCCGCAAGCAGCGAGAGATTATGGAGAGCTAGCTCCCTGCCCCCTAGGACGGGTTGACCGCATGTCCTCTGACACTCAGACTTCTGATCAGTATGGTCCCCTGAAGCGCGTGCCACAGCACGTCGGCGTGATTATGGATGGCAATGGCCGTTGGGCACGCCAACGAGGCCTGCCAAGAATCGCTGGTCACCGTGCCGGTACGGAGAACCTGCGACGGGTGCTCCGGGCCGCGGTCGAGTTTGGCATCGAGTACCTGACGATCTACGCTTTCTCTACTGAGAACTGGGGGAGACCGGAACGTGAGGTGCAAGGACTACTCTCGATACTAAGACATGTGATCGATCGAGAGGTGCCAAAACTTCACGAACAAGGGGTCCGATTGCGCCACCTGGGTCGGTTGGAGCGGATCCCGCCGGAGCTTGAAACGCGAGTCCAGGAAGCGATTGAACTAACGAAGCACAATGACCGGTTAGTTCTCAACGTCGCTTTCAACTACGGCGGTCGAGGCGAGGTTGTCGACGCAGTACGACGAATCATCGCTGATGGAATCGCTCCTGAGCGCGTGAGTGAAGCACTTATCAGCAGCTATCTTTATACGGCAGGACAACCCGACCCAGATCTCGTTATTCGAACCAGCGGGGAGATGCGGCTCAGCAATTTCCTCATCTGGCAAGCGGCCTATGCGGAGTTCTACACAACCCCCACTCTGTGGCCCGATTTCGACAAGGACGAACTGTATGAGGCCCTCCAGGAATTCAACCAGCGCGAACGTCGCTTTGGTCTAGTGCCTGGAACGCCTGCTCCTACGAACGAGTAGCAACCAAGAAAGCAACATCGACGCTTGTCTGTCAGCGTCAGATCACTCCCGAAGACTTTCGACTTGTGCTACGTACCCGTCTGCTCACCGCGATTGTTCTGATTCCGATCGTCGTGTGGCTCATCTACCTAGGGGACATGCCTTTTCTGGCCCTGGTGGCGGGCCTTGCGACGCTTGCCGAGATGGAGTTCTGTGTGCTTATCACACGCCTCGGCTTTCGACCAATCCATCTGTTTGGAATCGCTCTGGTATGGCTCTTCCTGTTGGATGGTTTCACTGAATGGAACTTGCTGAGACCTGGTTTAACAGTCATTCTATCCCTGTCGCTTATGCTGCAAATAGCTCGTCGCAAGCACTCGAGAGTGGGTGACTGGACCGGTACGGTAGCGAGTGGAGTCTACGTCGGGCTTTTTGGTTCCTACCTGGTGAGGCTACGAGGATTGTCGGGAGAGGGTCTGTGGTGGACACTCGTCGCCATACCAGCGATTCTCCTGGCCGATTCTGCAGCCTATTTCATTGGATCCAAATGGGGTAGGCACAAACTTGCGCCCTCGTTGAGCTTTGGCAAGACCTGGGAAGGTTATGCGAGCGGCATTCTCGTAGCTGGTTTGGCAGGAGCCTTCTTTGCCTGGCTTTGGACGTTCAGGACCGGTCCAGGAGGCACGCTGACAGCATCACGAGGATTGGTCTTAGGATTGCTCATCGGGACTCTTGCCCCGATCGGCGACCTAGCAGTCTCAATGTTCAAGCGGGAGGCTGGCGTAGACGATAGTGGCAAATTGCTACCGGGACACGGTGGGGCACTCGACCGATTGGATAGTGTCTTGTGGACAGCCGCAATCGCCTATTACTATGCAACTCAGTTCGTGAAGTGACGCTCAAGACAAGGAGATAGCAAGATTGCTATGAAGAAGGAACGTTTGGTACGCGACATCTACCACAAGGGCGTCATCTTCTGCAAACCAGAAACGCCCCTCCAGGAGGTGGTTCGGGTGATGGCGGACACGGAGATCCACGCGATCATGGTTGCCGAGCGGGAAGGCGCCCCGCCGGTGGGCGTTGTCTCGCACATGGATACCATCGCACACTACAGCGAAGACCTAACAGCTATTGAAGCTCGTGACGTGATGACCCCTGAAGCCATCAGTGTCTCGGAAGGCGCGACGGTCAAGGATGCAGCGAAGAAGCTTCTGGACAGTGAGATCCATCGTTTGCTGGTCGTTGACGATGATGACAGACCAGTCGGTATCCTCTCAACAACAGACATCATCCGAGAAATGCGTGGAGCCCGCTGGGTCTGGTATCTGGACTGAGTGGACTCGCTCACGGCAGTCTATGGAGGCAAGGAAATGGATGACCAGATTATCACGATAGAAAGACACATTGTCGAGCAAGAACGCGAGTTCCCCGAAGCGACCGGTGTCTTCTCAAGCTTGTTGTACGATATCGCGCTGGCAGGCAAGATTATTGCTCGAGAAACGACCCGAGCTGGGTTGGTGGAGATCTTGGGCTCGGCAGGTGAGATGAACGTCCAGGGTGAAGAACAGATGAAACTGGATGTCTTCGCCAACCAGGTGATCATCCGGATGAACTCATTCACCGGCCGGCTGGCTGTTATGGCCTCCGAAGAAAGAGAGGACGTCATTCACATTCCGAGCGGGTACGAGACCGGCAAGTACGTGCTCGTCTTCGATCCCTTGGACGGGTCTTCGAACATCGACATCAACGCCACGGTTGGCACGGTTTTCGCCATCTACCGCCGTCGGAGCAAGGAAGGGCCAGGGACGGTGGAAGACTGCCTCCAGAGAGGTCGAGACATAGCGGCAGCGGGCTACATCATCTACGGTTCCAGCACGATGATGGTATACACAACGGGACAGGGCGTGCACGGGTTCACCCTCGATCCCAGCCTGGGAGAGTTTCTGCTCTCCCACCCGAATCTTAGGATTCCGGACAAACCGAAGTACTACAGCGCCAACCATGCCTATCAGAGGTTCCGCTCAGAAGGAATTGAGCATTTCACGCGCTGGCTACAGGGGGTGGACGAAGAAGAGAAGCGCGAGCCACTCTCGGAACGGTATATCGGCGCCCTGGTGGCGGACTTCCATCGTAACCTGCTGAAAGGGGGAGTTTTCTACTACCCAGCGGACTCGAGGTACCCCGACGGTAAGCTCCGTTTGATCTACGAGGCGAATCCCCTGGCTTTCATCTGCGAGCAGGCCGGCGGATACGCGTCGGACGGAAAGGGCAACGTCCTTGATATCAAGCCGAAAGACCTCCACGAACGCACCCCGTTGTTCATCGGCAATCGAGACCTAGTGGAGAAAGCAGAAAAGTTTATCGCCAAACACGACGCATAGAAGGATTCAGAAATCAGACACACACGGAGAATATAGGAGTAAGATAGAGTGAACGAGCAAATGAACATAACTAGCTTGCAGGATCAGACGGTGGACGAACTGCGAGAGCTAGCCAGAGACTGGGACGTGTCCGGTTACAGCGGACTGAAGAAAGAAGATCTCATCATGCGTCTCTTGCAGGCCAAGACAGAGCGGGAAGGCCTGATTTTCGGCGGAGGGGTGCTTGATGTGATTGACGAGAGCAAAGGGTACCTGCGCCCCGAAGACTATAAGCCGAGCTCGAATGACATCTATGTGTCGTCGTCCCAAATCCATCGTTTTGGATTGCGAACCGGCGATCTAGTACTGGGCCAGATTCGACCGCCCAAGGAGAACGAGAGGTATTTCAGCCTCTTGCGAGTAGAGGCGGTGAACAGCGGTGATCCAGAAAATGCCAAGCGGCGCCCGCGCTTCGAGTCACTCACGCCGATCTTTCCCAACGAGCGCTTCTACCTGGAGCGTCCCCGGGGTAACCCAACCACGCGTTTGTTGAGCATGATCTCACCGGTTGGTAAAGGGCAGCGCGGGCTGATCGTGTCTCCGCCCAAAGCAGGTAAGACCACCGTATTGAAACACATTGCTAATGGCATCACGAGCAGTCATCCTGAAACGATCCTGATGGTCGTGCTGATTGGCGAGCGGCCGGAGGAGGTCACAGATATGGACCGATCGGTCGATGCCGAGGTGATCAGCTCGACGTTCGATGAGCACGCCCGAAGCCACGCCCAAGTAGCAGAGACAGCTCTAGCTCGAGCAAAACGTCTCGTCGAGGAAGGCAACGAGGTTGCCATTCTTCTGGACAGCATCACTCGGCTATCTAGGGCTTATAACCTCGTGGTTCAACCGAGCGGTCGCACGCTCTCCGGCGGCCTCGATCCAGCGGCGCTCTACCCGCCGAAACACTTCTTCGGAGCAGCACGCAATATCGAGGACGGCGGCAGCCTGACCATTGTGGCTACCTGCCTCATCGACACAGGCAGTCGCATGGATGATATGATCTACGAGGAGTTCAAAGGGACCGGCAACATGGAACTCCACCTGAGCCGGAGATTGCAGGAACGGCGAATCTTCCCCGCGTTCGACATAGAGCGATCGGGCACACGGCGCGAGGAGCTCCTCCTCGACGACGAGACACGGCAGAAGGTGTGGCTAATGAGGCAGCGGTTCTTGGATTCACAGTCCTCAGGGTACACCCAGGCTCAGGCTATGGAAGAGCTGCTCCAGGTACTCCGCAGCACCAAGAGCAACGAGGAGTTCCTGAACCTGTTTGTCGAGTAGAGGAAAGAAGAGATAACGCCGGACCGACACCGCGCGCGGACATCTATCCTGAGACAGAACTAGCAAATCGCCATCACGAATTCTGTGACCGCCTGGCTAACTTCGTGGGGCCGCTCCAGCATTACCATATGACCGGCTCTTCCGACAGTCACCAGCCGCGCATCTGGAATATGCTCAGCCAAGAAGCGCGCATACTTCACCGGGGTCAATGCGTCGGCTGTCCCGCAGACAGCGAGGACAGGAATCTCGATTTCCTCCAGGCGCTCCATGACGTCGAAGCTATCACAGGCCAGAAAGTCGCCCAGCAGGACATCGGGGCCGGTATCCTCGAGGGCCTCTCGACTCAGCTCCATCAAAGACTCGTCTGCGTCCGGCCCCCACGCATAGCGGGTGATGAGTGTAACAGCGCCATCGAAATCACTCCGTATACTCTCGAGAATGGCAGGGGAGACACGAAGTCGAGCACCCGTTGCGATCAATCCAAGGGCACAGACTAAGTCGGAGTGCTCCAAGGCAAGCAGCTGAGCGATGGCCCCGCCCATCGAATGACCTACAACGACGGTACGATGAGCATCAGCCGCTTCGAGAAAGGCAACGACAGCATGGGCATAGCACTCGATCGTATCGCACCCGCTCCCCAATGAACGCCCGTGACCAGGCAGGTCGAGCGTGTAGACGGTGACCCCATCCAGACGACGTAGTTGTGGAGGCCAATGAAGGCGCGATCCCCCTGCCCCGTGCAACAGAAGCAAGTTGGCCCCGCCTGTTGGCCCTTGTTTGATGGTATAGAATAACTCACCCGCGGCGGTATCCATCCGAGGCATAACTAGCCCGTCACTCGCTCTGCTCCCGCACCCCGTTGGGCCGTAGGCAGCGTGCTCAATGCTTCTCCGTGCAGTGCCAGCCGCATTGCCCGGCGATCGTCCCAGGGATACTCCGTCGTCCCGAAGCACATGCTTTGCTCATGCCCCTTGCCGCAGGCGATAACGACATCGCCTGGTCGGGCTATCTCGCAGGAACGACGTATCGCCTCACCGCGGTCGGGGATCACAAACAGGTCGATGCCGAAGCGCTTTCCATCCGCTTCGGCTGCCGCGGCGCTCTCCGCTAAGATTGCCTCCAGGGACTCTGTACGAGGGTCCTCAGCCGTCACGATGACCACGTCCGCCATCTCTGCTGCGATCCGCCCCATCATACGCCGCTTCTCCCGATCACGGAGGCCAGCGCTCCCAAAGACGACGATGAGGTGCGCCTGGTCGTCCATCATGCCCCGCGCCGCATCGAGTACCTGCTTCAGCGCGTTGGGCGTATGGGCAAAGTCGATGATCGCGATGAACGACTGTCCTTCGTCAATGCGCTCCATCCGCCCCGGAACGCCGGCGACAGAGGCGACCCCCTCCGCGATCGCTTCCAATGGGACGCCGAGCCCGATGCCGACGGAGGCCGCTGCCAGGACGTTGGCCACATTGTAAGCCCCGACCAGAGGAGTCTCGATCGCCATTTGTCCAACCGGGGTACGCAACGTGAAGCGCGTCCGATCCGCCTCCATTCGGATGTCGTCAGCGGTCACATCGGCGGAGTACTCGGTTGAATAGGTCACCTGGCGATCAGCCGTATAAGCACTGAGATAGCGGAAGGAGTCATCGTCGCGATTCACGACCGTGATCTTCGGCACACCGGGCTTGCGAAATGAATCCGCCAGCCCCCTGAATAGACTGGCCTTAGCCTGTCGGTACGCCCGTAGCGAGCCGTGATAGTCGAGATGCTCGTGCGTGATATTGGTGATCACCGCCACGTCGAAATCGCAGCCGGCCACCCGCTGCTGTGCGAGCCCGTGCGAGGTGACCTCCAAGACAGCATGCGTAGCCCCTCCTCGAACCATCTCAGCGAGCCGACGCTGGATCTCCGGGGGGTCCGGCGTCGTCGTATGCAGGCCCGTCTCCACCTCACTTCCGCCATCCTGCCCTGGAGCCGTCGAGGGGATGAAAGCCTTCACGGTGCTCATCATGCCCGTGCTAATCCCGCCGGCGCGCAGCACGGCGTGCGTAAGGTTTACCGTCGTCGTCTTGCCGTCAGTACCAGTGACACCGATAAGCGTCACGCGACGCGAAGGAAATCCGTGCCAGGCTGCACATGCCCAGCCCCAGGCCTCCCGCGAGCTCGGAACACGGACGTAGGGGAAATCGCTTCCCGAGCCGTGGTCCAACTGATCCGGCGGCAGCTCCCCGACGACCGCCGCTGCGCCTCTGCTAAGAGCGTCGTCGATGAAGCGATGACCGTCGACGTGGACGCCGGGAATGGCGACGAAAAGATCGCCCGGTCGCAGATGGCGCGAATCGGCGCAGATTCCCTCGATCTCGACGTCAGCGGTCTTGCAGTCTGCGCCGGGAGGCAGTGCCTTCAGCAACTCATGCAATCGCATATCAATGAATCACCAAACAAGAATATAGCCCGCGGCGAACGCGGGCTATGTCTGTTCAATCACGGTGCGCACATCACGGACACCTTCAGCAACCTGGTGAAGGAGGCATCAGACGACGCATCGCGCTAGTCACTCCTCTAAGTCCAAGAGCGTTTTCGCTCCGGCAAGGACCTTCAGGAGATCACGTCGTTTAAGCGCTCGCTTGCTATCAATCTCGACCATACCAGCCCTATCATCGGCCAGCTTGGTCAGTGCCTCGATCCACGTTCCACTCTGGACCGGATGATGCCTCACGCGCCACCGTTCCACCCAGATCGGCAGCTCATCGCGGTTCGTCACCCTCCGATGGGTCACCGTCTTGCTCACACCCTGCGACTCGACGTTTATGTCGTACTCTTCATACGACGGTTTGATCGGGCAGACCTGTACGCAAGCACCGCATTTGATGCAATAGTAATCAGCTAGTACCAGCTCCCCGCTATCCTCGTCGATAGACAGCGCACGCGTCGGACAAATATCGGCGCAGGCAAGGCACCCCTCGACACATCGCTCGCGATGCAAATCTATTCGGCCCTGCCAGGGCTGTGTGACCTCAAAGGCGCCATCGCTGGCCACCTCGCACTGACGGCAGCGGATACAGTGCTCGTCATCGACTACCAACGTCTCTTCCTCTTCGTCGTAACTGATCACATCAGTGGGGCAGTTGTCGATGACGAAATCTTTCCTGCTCCAGTCAAATCGATCCTCACGGAAAGTCGTCGATTGGATCAACTCCGGAAACGCCTCGTGTACCAACACCGGATTCTCACGCTTCCCATTGATAGTCAGGGTGATCGCATTCTTCGGGCACATGACCTCGCACATGCCGCAGAGCACGCACGCGTCCTCGTCGATGTCCACGGCTGGCTTCTCCGTCAGGCGGCCGTTCTCGATCTCCCCCGGCACGTGCTCTACGGCGTCCTTGGGGCAGACCAAAGGCCCTAGCTCACAACCCACGCACCGCTCCAGGTCCCATTCCATCACATAGTGGCGCGTGACCATAGCGCGTTTGAGCGTGATCGCACACTCGCTGGCCTGCTTTCTCGTCATTCCTCGTCTAGCCATACCTTCTCCTAGTCCCGCCGGATCTCCTGTACTAATTCCTGTTCTTCGTTGTAGAGCCGCACAATCATTGGCATCTGACCTGGCAAAGTATGGGTTGCGCAGCCGAAACACGGATCGTACGCCCGAAACGCCATCTCGATCTTGTTCAGTAGACCGTCATCGACAAGCTTTCCGGCGCGCACCAGATTCTGAGCCGCCTTCTTGATCGACATGCTGATGGCAGCGTAGTTGTTGGTCGTGCCGACGATCAGGTTGACCCGTTCAAGCAGCCCGTTTTCGTCCGTGACGTAGTGATGGGTCAGCGTGCCCCGAGGAGCTTCAACGATGCCTACCCCCTCGTCTGGCGTTTCAGTCGGGATTGATCGAATTTCCTCACTGGTGATCTCCGGGTCTTCGGCTAGCTCAAGCGTTCGCTCGGCAGCGTACAACAGCTCGATCAGCCGCGCCCAGTGCGTAGCCAGCGTTGCATGCACCGGCTTTCCGCCCAGTGTGTCGTAGAAGCGCTCGTATTCAGCCTGTGCCTTGGGCGTAGCCATACCGTCAGCTGCATTGAGTCGACTCAAGGGCGTGGCCCGATAGACGCCGCTATCGGGACCGTCGACGAACCCCTTCCACCCTACTTGCTTCAGATACGGGAACTTCAGATAGGTCCAGGGCTCGACGTGCTCGGCCACCACGTCCAGGTACTCATGCGCGCTGTACCTGAGGAGTTCCTTGCCGTCCGGGCCGACTACGCGCACCTGACCGTCGTAGAAGTTGACCTGGTCGTTCTCGTCCACCAGCCCCATGTAGTAGGTCTCGTGGGCAAATGCATCGTTCAGGATCATGTCGACGTAGGCCTGATTCTGTAACACCACCTCATCGAACAAATCGAGGGAGAACCGGGCGGTTTCAACGGAATGCTCGGCGATCTCGACGATGCGCTTCCGCTCATCCTCGGTGATGGGCTTACTCATCCCACCCGGGATGCAGCTCGCCGAATGGATGTAGCGGCCGGCCACGATACTCGCAATCTCGTGGTTCTCCTGCAGAAGCTGCACGACACGTGTCCCGGCATCCTGGCCGACTTTCTGCACCACGCCCAGCAGGTTGCGCTGGGCCTTCGGCGCGTCGGGACCGACGACGAAATCGGGTGCTGCCAGCGCGTAGAAGTGCGTAGCATGATCGGCGACGAAGAAGGACGCATACAGCAGCTCGCGGAGCTTCTTAGCCGCTGGTGGTGGATCGACGTGGTACACCGCGTCGCCCGCCTTGGCAGCAGCGACATGGTGTGCCAGCGGACACACACCGCAGATGCGCTGCGTGATGCGCGGCATCTCTTCTACCGGCCGGCCCTCGCAGAACTTCTCGAACCCGCGCAACTCGGGGATCACCAGATAGGCGTTAGCCAGCTCTCCGTCCTCGTTAAGGAAGAGATCAATCCGGCCGTGGCCCTCGAGGCGCGTAATTGGATCTATACTGATCTTTTGGCTCATCCTTCACCCTCTTCAGAATTCTTTCCGTACTTCAACTCGCTCAAGAGAGAGTCGGCCAATCCGAACCGGTAGCTGAGCCCAGCTGGATCGACAACCGTATCCATGATCTGCTGCACGGCTTCTGGCTCGTCGGTATCGATCAACGCTCCGATCGCGCTGAACAACTTCGCACCTTGATCGACGACCCCATCGGGCGGACCGTAGCAGCCGCGACAGGGCATATTGCCGCTGATGCAGGGCAAGCCACAGCCGGCTCGGGTAGCTGGCCCACAGCAGATGACACCCTGAGCCAGGAAACACACGTCGGGATCGAGCTCGACCTCGTGCGGCCGCTTCCATTCCTTCACGCGGAACCCGCCTTCGCCCTTCTCTCGAGGACAGACGTCGCAGTTCGTCTTGGCATCGGCACCGATAGTAGCCCGACGCTCTGGCAGCCCCCCCTTCAAGATCGTCTGGAACACGTTCCACACTTGATCGGCTACTGGCGGACAGCCAGGCATGAAGTAGTCAACGTCCACCGTTTGATCCAGCGTGAGAACCTGGTCATAGAACGTGGGAATCTCGATCGTGCCCTCTGGCATCTCCACCGACGGGGTTGGACGGGTCCCACGCGAGTCATCCACTGACGGGGCAGTATCATAGACCCGCTCCAGGATCGACTCAGCATCGTAGAAGTTCGCCAGGCCCGGGATGCCTCCGGTGTGCGAGCAAGCGCCAAAAGAAACCAGGACCTTCGATTTCTGCCGTAGCAGGTGGGCGACGTGCTCGTTCTCGCTGGAGCGAATCGCCCCGTTGAAGAAGCATACGTCGATCTCGCCGTCCTCCAGCGCCTCTACGTCACTATACTTGAAGTCCATCAGGCAGGGCCAGAAGACGATGTCGACCTTCTCCCCCGTCGCTATGAGTTGCATCCCCAACTCAGTAATCGTGATCTCGCACCCGCCGCAGCTGGCCGCCCAGTAGAATGCGAGTTTGGGCTTTGCCTTCGCCATTACTCTGCCTCCTTCCAGGCCGCCAGATGGTCTAGCATACTATCCACCTCTCTGCGGATGCGGCCTCGATCCTGGGTACCGATCTGCACGAACCGAACGCGTCCGTCGCCTACGTGCATCTGCTCCAGCACACGGTTCAGTAGCCCAATCTTGCAGCTGCTGACGACGGTGCCGCGTTTGTAGTGGCACTCGCCGGGCGCGCAGCCGCAGATAAGCACACCATCAATCTCCGAATGGAGCGCCAACAACGCCATCTCCGGGTCGATGCGTCCGGTACAGGGGATGTGGATCACACGCACATTCTCCGGGTAACTCTCCAACAGTGCCACGTCCGCGTCTGCTCGCAGAGACCAGTCGCAAACGAAGGCGACCATACGTGGAGCACCATTTGATTTCGGGACGCTGATCTGGGCCTTGACCTCTGCGTTGCTGACGCCCGGCCGAGAGATAGCACCCATCGGGCACGCAGCCACGCAGATGCCACATCCCATGCAGGCGTTCGCGTCCACCTCGGAGAGACGGTCCATCACCCCGTCGACCTCTTTCTCCACCAGGTGGGGCGCTTCATAAGGACAGGTCATCACGCAGATGCCGCAGCCGGAGCACAGCGTCTCTTCCACCGAGACGGCATCCAGTGGAGATTCATAGCCGGCCTCGACGGCCAGTTGTTTGACCGCACCGATAACCCCCGATATGTGGATCTCCTGCGGGCAGGCTGGATAGCATAGGTCGCACGCCGAGCAAAGCCACGTCGTTGGACTCTTAAACGCCTCCTCGCGCATGTCCATCATCACCATGTGCAGCAGGCGGCGTGGGTTGTACTCCGGCTCGACTTTCTGTTGAATCATGCACTTGCTGACACACGTCCCGCACGAGTAGCACATCTCGAGATGCTCGCCACCGGGAATGGCACGGACCTGGCCAGCGAAGGTCTGAGCTTGAGAACTGTGATCTGCCATTAAGCATTCTCCTACCATCGTCTAGTTGCGAAAAGAGACGTTCACGTCGCCGTCGTCTTAGTGATCCTAAACCGCTTCTGGCTCTCTGGCTCTGTGCGCCTCCGCGATCTCCTCTGCAAAGTCGGATGCCTCCTCGACCAGCGGCACCTGGCGCATACGTCGAGCTCTCCTCGCCATGTCAGGTCGCAATTCCTCGATCTCCTCCAGCAGCTCTTCTCTGGGGAGTGAATCCAGCACCTCTTGCATCTCGTTGATCACTCGGGCGTATTTCTCACCCTCGGCTGCGCTGATCCATTCCACGCGGAACCGTCCAGGCGTCATACCCATCCGCTCGAATCGTTTCAACATCCGCTCTGCTCGGTGCGCGCCGACGCGCTGGCCCGTGATGTAATGACAGTCCTGCGGATGGCAGCCGGAGAAGAGAACCGCTCCCGCTCCGAGGCGGAATGCCTCGTAGATAAAGTCGGAGTCCAAGCGGGCGGAGCACATCACTCGCAAACCGCGCTCGTTTGACGAATACTCGAAGTGACTGACTCCAGCCAGGTCTGCGCCGCCGTAAGAACACCAATGGCAGCGGAAGGCCAGAATCTTCTCCTCTGGATTGTCGGCGAGCAGGGTCTGGATCTGGGCCAAAATCTGAGCATCTGTGAAGTGCAACTGGGTCATCGCGTTGTGGGGACACTCTGCCACGCACCCACCGCAGCCGTGACACTTGGCGGTGACGATGTCAGGTGCCTTTCCCTCTTCGTACTGAATCGCGCCGTACGGGCACGCTCGCGCACAGAGCCCACATTTCTTACCCTGTGCGCTGATGCAGCGATCCTCCCATACGGCAGCGATCACGGGCTCAATCTCCCACTCATCGGCGTGGACTACTCGTCCAGCTCGTGCAGCCGCGCCTGATCCCTGCGCCACACTGGAAGGTATATCCTTCGGCCCCTGGCAAGCGCCGGCCAGGAACACGCCATCGGTCGGCGTGTCGAGCGGCCGCAGCTTCGGGTGATACTCCATGAACCATCCGCCGGGGCTCTGGGCGATATTGAGCACCGAGCTGATTGAGTCGACATCGGGCTGAGGCACGGCGGCCTGGTTCAGCATCACCATGTCATACTCCCGTTCGGTGACCCGTCCCAGGTCTCTATCCTCCGATTGTACAAACAAATTACCGGTATCGGGGTCCTCGGTGATCAGTCCCGGGCGACCCTGGATGAATCGAATGCCCATCTCGCGTGCGCGATTGTAGAACTCCTCGTATCCTTTGGACGGTGTCCGGATATCCATATAGTAGACACTAAGGTCTATGTCAGGATAGGTCTGCTTGAGCAGAACGGCGTTCTTGATCGCGTACATACAGCAGAAGTTGGAGCACGACGGATTGAATCGTTTGTCGCGCGAGCCAACGCAATTGATGATGGCCATGCGCTCCGGAATCTCACCGTCGCTCGGCCGGATCACCTCACCGGCTGTGGGACCGGCGGAGTTGTTGAGCCTCTCCATCTCGATGGACGTGATCACGTTGGAGAAACGGCCGTAACCATACTCCGACATCGCCGTAGGATCGAAGTGGTCAAAGCCCGTGGCCACGACAATTGAACCCACGTCCTCCCAGACGAGCTCATCCTCCATGCCGAAGTCGATCGCGTCTAGTTCGCCGCACGCCTCAACGCACTTGTAGCATTCAATGCAGGAGTCCATGTCAACGTTGTAAACCAGAGGCACCGACTGGCTCATGGGCACGTCGATTGCCCTTCGGGGGGCGAGGCTCAGCTCGAAGTAGTTGGGAACCTCGATAGGGCATACTTCTGCACATTCGCCGCAGCCGTTGCAGCGGTCCTCGTAGACGTACCGCGACTTCTCGCGCAGCTGGACCTTGAAATTGCCGACAAACCCTTCGACTCGCTCCACTTCCGTGAACGTTCTTACATCCACCTTCGGGTGACGCGACGCGTCAACCATCTTGGGGGCGAGTATTCATATGCTACAGTCCATCGTGGGGAAGGTCTTGTTCAGCTGCGCCATCACCCCT
>Ga0207797_1000086_pt1 | contig 60423 bp, 68 predicted proteins | sample PRCRCaboRojoPR_6_FD_187275 | JGI IMG/M metagenome (GOLD analysis project Ga0207797, IMG submission 187275) | Marine sediment microbial community from Cabo Rojo, Puerto Rico - PR CR 10% Liquid 1 (SPAdes) | ecosystem: Environmental > Aquatic > Marine > Coastal > Sediment | place: Cabo Rojo, Puerto...
GCCGTCCTCGGCGCGATCCCGTCGGCGTACCTCCCGCGCGCGCCGGATGCGATCCTAGAGGCGATCCCGCACGTGAATGCGGCGATCAGCCTCGTCGCTATCGGATTGATCCTGAACGGGTGGCGGTGGATCCGGCGTGGCCGGGTCGAGCCCCACCGCAACGCCATGCTCGCGAGCGCCGGGCTGTTCGGGCTCTTCCTCGTTTTCTACCTCTACAAGGTCGTGCTCGAGGGTCCGGCCGCCTTTCCCGGGCCGTCACCGGTCTACAGCTCCGTCTATCTCCCCCTGCTGGCGATCCACATCACGCTGGCCGTCGTCTGCATTCCCCTGCTCTATTACGTCCTGCTCGTCGGCCTCACCTATCCCATCAACCGAATCCCCGAAACCTTGCATCCTCGCATCGGCCGCCTCGCCGCCCCGCTCTGGCTGGTGTCGTTCGTCCTCGGCGTCGCTGTCTACCTCCTGCTCTACCACGTCTATTGAGGATCAGTCGTCGGCCTGAGCGCCCATGGGCTCGCCGACGGTCGGGGCGGTCACGTCGCGGTCGGTCTCCTCGCCCTCAACCGCATAGGGGTATTTCCCGGTCACACACGCCATGCAGAGATCGGCCCGTGACTCGCTCAGGGCTTCGGCCACCTCGTCGACGGAGAGGTAATCGAGGGAGTCAGCCCCGACGACGTCGCGAATCTCCTCGATCGACTGGTCGGCCGCGATGAGCTCTTCCCGGGTGGCCATGTCGATCCCCATGTAACACGGCGCGATGATCGGTGGCGACCCGATCCGGAGGTGGACCTCCTCGGCGCCGGCCTCCCGGAGCAAGTCCACGAGCTGGGTCGACGTCGTCCCCCGGACGATACTGTCGTCGATCAGCGTCACCGACCGGCCGTCGACCGTCGACCGGATCGGGTTGAGCTTCAGCCGCACGGCGCGCTCGCGCGCCTCCTGCGTCGGCATGATGAACGTTCGCCCGACGTACCGGTTCTTCATCAGGCCCTCGGCGAACTCCACCTCGCTCCCGGCCGCCTTCGCCGCCGCCGCATAGCCGGAGGCGAACGACCGCCCGGAGTCGGGGACGGGCATGACGACGTCGGTGTCCACCCCGTGTTCTCGATAGAGGGTACGGCCGAGGGAACGGCGGACCTCGTAGACCAGCTTGTCGTCGATGATCGAGTCCGGGCGGGCGAAGTAGACGTACTCGAAGAAGCAGTGGGCGGTGTGGTCCAGGTCGAACAGCTGAAACGAGTCGAAGCCGGAGCCATCCGGCTCGAGAATCACGAGCTCGCCCGGCTTCACGTCCCGGAGCAGCTCGCCACCGAGCGTGTCGATGGCGACGCTCTCTGAAGCGAGAATGTACCCGTCGTCGAGCTCCCCGATGACGAGCGGGCGGTTTCCCTGTGGATCCCGGAGGCCGAGAACGGTGTCGTCGTGCATGATCGTCAACGAATACGACCCGTGGATCCGGTCCATCGTCCGCTTGACCGCCCGTACGAGGTCCTCCTCGAGGAGGTTCCGGGCGAGGTCGTGGGCGATCACTTCGGTATCGCCGTTCGACGTGAAGGCGTGGCCCTGGTGCTCGAGGTCCGAGCGGACCTCGGCGGCGTTGACGAGGTTGCCGTTGTGCCCCAGGGCGAGCGACCCGCTCCGGAACGAGACCGAGAAGGGCTGCGCACAGTCTTTCTCGACACCGCCCGAGGTGGGATAGCGGACGTGACCGATTCCCGCCGAACCGGGCAGGTCCTCGATGTCGGCCTCGGTGATGGCGTCGCCGACGAGCCCCATCTCGACGTGGGTGTGTTGTTGAAACCCGTCGTGCGTGACGATACCGGCCGACTCCTGGCCGCGGTGCTGCAGCGCGTAGAGCCCATAATAGATCGATAAGGCCGCGTCCGTGTCAGCCAGCGATACCCCGACGACCCCGCATTTGTCCCTCGGTCCCCCCCGGGGTTCCATATCGCGCCGTTGGTCGACCGGGAAATTAAATCCCCCGTAACGACCACGTGGGGATAATCCGTCGTTTCTCGAGGTCCGGTCGAGCAAACCTGCTACTGAACGCGATGGAATAGGAACAAAATCAGGCCGTTAGTTGTCGCCGGTCTTGCCCTGCCAGGCGTACTCGCGACGCTTCGCGGACTTGCCGAACCCACAGTTCGAACAGACCTTCTTGCGGGAATGATAGGACTTCTCCCCGCAGCGACGGCACTTCACGTGCGTCGTTTTGTTCTTCTTCCCTTGGGCGGGTGTCCCGGAGCTCATGTGTTGATCGTGACGACGTTATCGCCGCGTATAACGGTTGTGCCTTCGCCCGACGGCGCTTCCGCGGCGTCGACGACGACGTTGAGGTGCTGGTCGAAACCGCGTAATTCACCTTCGATGGTCGTGCCGTCTTTGAGCGTGACTGCGATCGGTTCGTCGAGCGAGGATTCGAGGACGTCCATCGGTTTCTCGGGCATACGCCCATCGCCAACGTGGCCGGCATAAACATACCGACACCGGGTGGTGATTCTCACCTCGTGAAAACGTCCCGAACGGATAAGGACGGACGGCGCCTTAATGTCACCATGGACATCACGCTCTTCGAGATTCACCTGCCGGAAGCGCAGTTCAACGCCCCGTTCTCGTCCGGGTCACCGGCAGAGGAGACCGACGAGGGGGTCGAGACCGAGACGGCCGGTGACGGCCCGAGCCTCGTACCCATCGCCATGCTGGCGGTCTTCCTGGGGCTGGCGGCCCTGGTCCGACACTTCCGCAAGCCCGCCCAGACCGAGCTGGACGAGTTTGACGACGACTGACGGCGGAAACGTTTTGTCGCGGAGCTGTCAACGGAATTCGTGAACCTCTTCCGCTCGGTCGGCGCCATCGCGGGCGCGAGTAGCGACGGGACTGTCGACTGGGTGGCCGCGGCCGAAGCCGCCAAGGCGGCGACGTCTGCGGGTTCGATCGATCTCGACCCGGGGGAGCAGGAAGGATATGCGGACGATGTACGCGACGCGCGGGACGGTGTCCGGGCGGTGACGGGCCTCGACTTCGACGTCCCCGGGACGATCGAGGTCCAGAACCGTCATCACTGGATCGATGCCAACGTCAGGACGTTCGAGGAGATCATGCGCCCGCTCGAGTCGAGACGGGTCTTCCTCCCGGCTGTAACGGTCCGGGTCAACTCGCTCACGATGGCCACACTCCTGTCGTTTCTCGCGAATCACGTCCTCGGGCAGTACGATCCGTTGCTCCTCGCCGAAAGCGACGATCACGGCCTCTATTTCGTCCGACCGAACATCCTCCGGATTTCGGCTGAACTCGACGTCGATTATCCCCGATTTCGACGGTGGATCGCGTTTCACGAGGTCACCCACGCCGCCGAGTTCGCGGCCGCGCCGTGGCTCTCAGACTACCTCGAGACCCACCTCGAAGACGCGGTCGACGATCTCTCGCATGGCTCCTTCCGACCGGCCGGTTTCGCCGAACTGGATCAGGCCATGACCGCCGTCGAGGGCTACGCCGAATTCGTCATGGACCGCGCCTTCGACGACCGCTCCGACGATCTCCGGGCGAAGGTCGAAGCCCGTCGCCGAACCGGGGGCCCGTTCAGCCTCCTCGTCCGTCGGCTGCTCGGGCTGGGCATGAAACGGCGACAGTACGAACGCGGCCGGGCATTTTTCGAAGCGGTTGTCGAGCGAAAAGGGATGGCGACGGCGATGCGCGTCTGGGAGGACCCGGGCATGCTCCCCACGGGGACGGAGCTGGACGAGCCCCGGCAGTGGCTCGACCGGCTCTAACGCCCGACGCCCATCGCGACGAGCACGCCCGCGCCCACGATGAGCCCGATGAGTACCACCAGGACGATCTGGACCAGCGACGCATCGCCCCAGAACGCGGTCATTCCTGCCGAGAGGCCGACGAAGATGACGAACCCGATGGCAAGCTGCCGGTAGGCGAGGCTACGTTCCTCGTCGGAGATCGGACCGACCATCAGAAGAAGCCGCGGTCGACCTCGTCGTCCGTGACGAGGTCGTCGAGTTCCGCATCGAGGAGCTCCTCGGCATCCTCGAACGTGGTAGACAGGGAGGACAGCTGTTCCGGGCGATCGGTCGGCTCGTAGGCCATCGGCCCGTAGGCGGGTGATTCGAGGGCCTCCATTACGTCGCTGAACAGGTCGTCTGGCGTGGTGGGCGCCTCGGAGTGGGCCTTGATCGTCTCCTCGAGATGGCGGGCTTTGGTCTCCGCCTCGCGCTCGTCCGTCGGGGGGCTGTGAATGGCGAACTTGGCCGGGGTCTCCTGGGGGAGGTAATCGCCGATCTCGTCGTCGAGGCTTCGGGCGACCTGCGTTCCGACGCCCCGCACTTCGAACGGATTTTTCGCGTAGGTCTTCAAGAGGAAGAGCCCGGCCTGTGGATGTCCCAGGTAGAGGTCTTCACCGAGCCCGGACTGCCGGTCGCCGGCAACCGCCCGCCAACCCTCGGGGTCGACGTCGCGTTCGACTACGTCCGAGACGATATCCTGCCAGTCACGAACCCGCATACACCGCTCTTTTCGGGTGGGCGGGGATGTAACTGTCGGCTTCTGGCCGGAAACGTGATACGGCTCCGTTGCCTTGCGAGAGGCGATGCAGGTCCGGGCGCTCATGGCGACCGATCTGGCCACGGTCGGACCCAACGACTCGCTCCAGACGGCCGTCGACGTCATGCTCGAACGGGCCATCGGGAGCGTGATCGTGTGCGATGTGCAGCACACACCCCTGGGGATCGTCACGAAATCCGACGTACTCCGAGCGGCTTCAGAGGTAGGCAAACCGCTCGATGAGATCGGTGTCTCCCCCGTGATGAGCCAGCCCTTGGAGACCATCCGACCAACGGCGACGGTCCAGACCGCCCTCAACCGGTTAGCAGAGGCGGGGATCAAGCGGCTCGTGATCGTCGACGACATGGAGCTCATCGGGATCGTCACGATGACCGATATCGCCCTTCACCTTCCCGAGGAAGTCTCGGAAGTCCGGCACACGGAGCGTCACCGCGAGGAGTGGACCGAAGAGGATTGAGCATCCAAACGGTTTCCCATCCCGCCCGTCACTCACCGAGTATGAGCCTCCGCCAAACCCCGGAATCCCGGTTCGTGGACATCCCGGACTACGATTACGATCCACAGTTCGTCGAGGTCGGCGGGCCACGGATGGCCTACGTCGACGTCGGGACCGGTGATGAGACCGTCCTCTGTCTCCACGGCGAGCCGACCTGGGGCTTCCTCTACCGAAAACTGATCCCGTCGCTGAGCGACGTGGGTCGGGTGATCGTTCCGGACGCGATCGGGTTCGGTCGGTCGGACAAGGCCGACGATCCGGCGTATTACTCAATCGATCAGCACTACGAGGCGCTCGTCGCCTTCCTCGAGGCACTCGACCTCACTGACATCACGCTCGTCGGCCAGGACTGGGGCGGCATCCTCGGGCTGACCGCGGCCGCCAACCATCCCGATCGCTTCGAACGGCTCGTCCCGATGAACACGGGCCTACCGGACGGTTCAACCGGGATGCCCGACCTCTGGCACCAGTTCCGGGAATTCGTCGAATCCGTTGACGAACTCCGGGTCGGCGACCTGGTAGCAAACGGGTGTGTCACCGAGCTATCCGAGCCGGTCAAAGCGGCCTACGATGCCCCGTTTCAGTCCGAGGCCGTGAAGGCCGGCGCCCGGGCCTGGCCGGGGCACGTCCCACTCTCGCCCGACGATCCCGGCGCCGACCTGATCGGGGCGGCCCGGGAGCGGCTCGCCAGCTGGAACAAGCCTGCCTTCGTCCTCTTCTCCGACAGCGATCCGATCACCGGCCCCGCCCGGGACGACCTCCGTTCGCTGATTCCAACCGCCACTGAGCAGCCCGATACGTGGATCGAGGGTGCCGGACACTTTCTTCAGGAAGACGCCGGCGAGGCCGTCGCCGCGGAGATCGTTTCGTTCGTCGAGCGGACCTAGTCAGGCCTCATCGATCGAGGTCGACACCCGCTCGTGGAACGCCTGCAGGACGGCGTTCTCGTCGTCGGCCAGGACGACGTCGCTCGAGGCGAGTGTGGCCAGCCCGAAGGCCCGCGGCGTCGGCGAGGAAACAACGTGATCGACCACCTCGACCTCGCCGGCCTGGATCGACTCGGTGATCGTCTCGATCCCGCGAACGTCCAGCTTGTCTTCGAGGATCTCCCGGTAGGTCTCCTCGAGCACGGCGAAGTCGTCGAGCGACTCCGCAAAACCCAGCAGCATCTCGCTCGAGACCTGTTGTTTCTGGGCGGATTTCTCGTGGCCTTTGTACCGCTTGAGGATCATCAACGATCGCGTGGCGTTGATCCGGAAATACCGCTGCAGGAGATCCGTGCCGTCGAGCGCTAACCGAAGTGCGGGCCGGATGTCGTCCGGCTCGAGTGCGCGAATGACGGCGGCGACGTCCACCTTTCGGTTGAGCGGCATCGAGAGGGAGAACCCGTTGTCAGCGACGGCGACGGCAACGTTGGCCTTGGCCGCCTGGGCCACCTCGTTGGCGATGATACGGGAGAGGCCGTCGTTGAACCGCCGGCCGTAGTTCGAGTGGACATAGAACCGTCGCTTGAAGTCGTCCTCGTCGCGCTCCTCCTCGATGACGAGCCGAGTGTCGGTCGAGACGCTGTTCGAGCCAGCGTAGTCCACCTGCTGGGCGAACATCTCCGAAAGGGCGTAGACGGCGTTCTCGTCGAGCGGAAGTTCGCGTAACCACTGGCGAAGGCCCGGGAGACCACCACGGTCCAGATGATTCAGAAGCTCGCCCTGGAACGCAAGGATCTCACAGCCGAGGTCGTAGGAGAGCGGCAGTCGTTCGGAGAACCACGACGGGACGGTGGGCCGGTCGTCGGTCGGGTCCACGTAGACATGCGAGCCGCGCCGATACCGGTACTCGAATCGACGGCCGCCCAGGACGAACACGTCACCGGGCCCGAGCGTGTCGAGGTACTCCTCGTCGAGGTCGCCGACCCACTCGTTGTCCGACCGGGTGAACACGTTACAGGTGAAGGAGTCGGGAATGGTGCCGACGTTCTGGAAGTAGATCGGACGGGCCAGCCGGCCCCGTCGTCCGATTAGGTGTTCCCCAACTTCGAATTCTTTGTAGTGGTGCTCGCCTCCCGGCGGATCGTTGGCGTCCCGCCAGATCTTCGCATAGACGTTTCGATCCTCCAGGCCCGCATACTCGGCGGTCAGGTATCGCATGAGCTGACCCCAGTCGGGCGGCGCGTAGTTCCGGTAGGGGTACGCCCGTTTGAGCGTCCCGTAGATATCGGACTCCCGGTGGATCGCGTTGATCGCCATGCCGTAGACGTGCTGGGCGGCGACGTCCTGCGGGTCCTCGGGAATGAATACCCGGTCGATGAAGCCGTCCTCGGCGGCGGCGAGCATCACGGCGCACTCGACGAGGTCGTCCCGATCCAGTGCCATGACCCGGCCCTTGACGGTGTCGCCCACCCGATGGCCGGCCCGCCCCACTCGCTGGAGCAGCGAGGCGACGGATTTCGGGGACCCGACCTGCACCACGAGATCGAGCGTCGGCATGTCGATACCGAGCTCGAGGCTGGTCGAGGTGGTCACGACGTCGAGGTCCCCCGCTTTGAGTTTCCGCTCGACCGCCTGTCGTGCCGTTTTCGAGAGCGAGCCGTGGTGACAGCCCGAATTCTCCTCGGAGTAGCCCGGGAATTCCTCGCGGAGGGTGTGCAGGACGCGCTCGGCCCCGGACCGGGTGTTGGTGAAGACCAGCGTCGTGTCGTGGGATTTGATAGCCTCGTCGAGCTGTTTGTAGAACCGGTCGTTGATCGTCCGCGAACTGGTGCCGATCAGGTCCTCGACCGGACACACCAGTTCGAGGTCGAACTCGCGGACGAATCGCGTGTCGACGATCTCGTAGTCCCGGACAGGTCCCTCACTGGTTTCCTGGCCGACCAGGAACTTCGCCATCTCCTCGACCGGCTCGATCGTGGCCGAACACCCGATACGGGTCGGACTGGTTTCGGTGAGGTTCTCGAGGCGCTCGAGGCTGACCGCGAGGTGAGTGCCTCGCTTGTTCGCGGCCATCGCGTGGATCTCGTCGACGATCACGTACTCGACCGTTTGGAGCTTCTCCCGAAATCGTGGGGCGTTGAGCAGGATGGCGAGCGTCTCCGGCGTGGTGTTGAGGATATGGGGCGTCTCCTCGAGCATCTGGGTTCGCTCGCGGTCCTCCGTGTCGCCGTGCCGGATGGCGTGTCGGATCGGCTCGACGTCGGCTCCGTCGGCCTCCAGGTTCTCGTGGATTCCCTCGAGGGGAACCTCCAGGTTCCGGTGGATGTCGTTGGCGAGCGATTTGAGCGGCGAGACGTAGAGGCAGTAGACCGTGTTCGCCAGGCCGTCGTCCCGTTCGCGACGGTAGAGCTCGTTAATGATCGAGGTAAACGAGCTCAACGTCTTGCCTAAGCCGGTGGGCGCGCACACCAACGTGTTCTCGCCCTCGTGAATCAGTGGGATAGCTTCCTTCTGCGGTGGGGTGAAATACCCGCCGTTCTGCTCGATGTACCCCCCGAACTGCTCCACCCACCACTCCCGGACCGCCGGCTCGAGCAGTTCGAGCACGTCGGCGTCGTCGACCCGGTCCTGATCGATCTGGCCGACCAGGTCCCCCTGTTCCATCTCGGGGTTGATTGGCGTGATCCGGGTAAGTGCGTTGGGATACCACCCCGAAAGTGAAACGGCGGGTGACGAACGCCTTTACCACAGCCCTCCTTCGCCCCGGATATGCAGGTCACCGTCCTCGGCTCCGGGAGCGCCATGCCGACGGGGAAACGCATGCAAACGGGCCTCCTCGTCGACCGGGGCGAAACCGCCATGCTGGTCGACTGTGGGAGCGGCGTCCTCCACCGACTGGCCGAAACCTCTGTCGGCTATTCGGGGGTCGACGGCCTGCTCCTCACCCATCATCACTTGGACCACATCTCGGATGTCATGCCGCTCCTGAAGGCCCGATGGCTCGACGGTGCGACCGAGTTCACGATCGCCGGCCCACCGGGGACCGCGGCCCTCCTCGACGGCCTGTTCGACGTCCACGAGTACATGCAGGATCGTATCGACCTTACGATCACCGAGGTCGACCCTGGCTCGTGCGATTTCCTCGGGTTCGACCTCCGGGCGATCGAGACCCGACATTCGATGTACTGCCTCGCCTATCGGTTCGAGGGCGAGGAGGGCGCGTTTACCTTCAGCGGTGACTCCGAGGCCTTCGAGGATCTAGCCGCCTTCGCGGACGGCTCTGACGTGTTCCTCCACGACTGCTCGTTCCCGGACGAGGTCGACGTCTCGAACCACCCGACGCCGTCGAAACTCGGCGCCGTCCTCGAGGGACATGACTACGGGACGGTCTATCTCACGCACCTTTACCCGCATACAAACGGGAAGCATCGAGAAATGCTGGACTCGATCGGCGACCGCTATGGAGGCGACGTCGAGTTTGCCCGGGACGGCCTGACCGTCGAAGTCTGAGGGAGACAGCCCATCGACAATGGGTTCGAAACGTCGTCGCGACCGCCGTCTGTGCTGAGTTTGAGAGCTACGTGATCCGGTACCGGAGGAGCGCCGCGATGCCCCCGAGGGCATCGAGCTGCCGGCCTGGATCGAACTCGCCGGAGAACACGGTGACCGAGCCGCCCTGTTGCTCCACCAACTCGATGATGTCGTCCGCGTCGACGCCCCACTCACCCTCGCCCCCACGCTCCTCTCGGAGCCGTTCGTCGAGCACGAGAAGCTCGTCGACGGCCCCGTATTCGGCCGCCTGTTTGACCTGCTCCGGGCCGTAGACGGCGGTCTCACCCTCCTTGATCCGTTGCATGAGTTCGTCGATGAGCGCGGCCTCGTCCGCGATGCGCGTTTCGGCCAGGACCTCCTCGACCGCCCCCCGGGCCAGCACCTCGTGGACGCCACGGTCGCCCGCGGCACTCGTATCCACCGTCGTGACGAGCTCGGCGAGCTCGCGGTCGTTCTCCTCGATATAGTCGAGGGCGTCCTGCTTGGTGAACCCCGGGCCGGCGAGGATGATCGCGTCAACCTCGAGGTGTCGAAGTGCGCCGAGGAGGTCGTCGAACAGCTCGCTCCGGGCCCGGGCGTACTCGCCCTTCCCCGTCGGGCCCCGGAACGAGGCATACTCGTCCGTCCCGTACTGGGAGACGGTATGGATGAAGGCTTCACCCTCCTCGACGGTCGCGATCGCCACGTCCGGCCGACCGCTGGCGGCCTCCGCCTCCTCTAACCGTTCGAGCTGGTCGGGCTTCCACCGCTTTTCGATGCTGACCTCATCGAACTCCTCGACGTTCAGGGTGTGGTGGTGCCCGAGCTGGTCCTCGCGGGAACACCCGACGATCTCGCCACTCACCCGCAGCCGGTTGGCGAACTTGTGAAATTCCACCTCATCGACCGCGAGCGTGACGTGCATGGGCTCACGCTGGCCGCCAGTATCGCGAAGCTGGTCGTCTTCCCGTTGGATACGGCGGGTGGTCTCGCCCCCCACCCGATCCCCCGGCTCCAAAACGTACTGCAGGTGCCAGAGGTCGTCGAGGCTTTCAGGCACGAGCGTGATCCGCTCGAGATCCTCCTCAAGTGCCTCCCGGCCCTGGATCCGCATTATCGAGGACTGTGACGGCGAGGGCTAAGTGCCCTGCTATCCGTTATTCGGCGACGTATTGCCTCGGTGGGGCCGCCGCGGGCAATCGAATCTCGATGACGGTCCCGCGGGGCTCGTTCTCCTCGATCGTGAGCCTCCCGTCGTAAGTCTCGACGAACCACTTGATCAACCAGAGGCCCAGCCCCGTCCCGTGTCGCATCGAGGTTTCGATCTCTTCGGTGAGGACCCGTTGTTCCCCCTCGGGGATGCCGGGTCCGTTATCGGCGATATGGATGACGACCTCGTCGTCCCCCGTGCCTTCGACGGACACGGTGATCACCGGATCACGATCGTTGTGTTCGATCGCGTTCTCGAGGACGTTATCGATGACCGACCCGATCAACGGCCCAGCCTGTACCCAGGCCGACTCGGGGAGCTCGGCCTCGACGGTGGCGTCCGGATAGGAGGACTCTGCGACGGATATCCGGTCGCGGACGACCGTGACCGCATCGACTGGGCCCTCGTCGCCCGCCGAATCGAGGGATTCGATCCGCCGGGCAGACTCGCTGAGGTTGATCACGTCCTCGGCCTTCTCCCTGATCGGCGTCACCAAGTGGCCGTTCGTCTCGCCCTCGGTTTCCGCCAGCTGTCGGGCATAGCCCAGGACGATGTTCATGTCGTTCCGAATGTTGTGGCGGAGCACCCGGTTCAACACGACGTTCCGCTTGTAGAGTTCGGTCTTCTCCTCGTTCTCCCGTCGGAGTTCGATGGCGGTGCCGAACAAGACCCCCGCCACGCCACCCGCCGCGATGTTGTTGATGAGGAGGCTCGGGAACAAGAGCGGGAGCGGCGGGGTGATCTGGATGACGGTCAAGATCACCCCCAACGTCGTCGGGATCGAGAGGCCCAACGCGCTCCAGCCCGCGACGGTCCAGACGTGATCGTCCACGAGGTCGCTCCCCCTGAGCCAGAAGCCGACGTACAGGAGCGAACCAGCGAGGATAATGGCGGTTGCGCTGCCGACCAGGGTGACCGAGAACGGTTCATTAATGAAGAGAATGTGCCCGATGATGCTCGCGATGAGTCCGAATCCGGACCCGAGGAGATAGCCGATCCCAAGGTCCCGCTTCGTGAGATCAATCGTGGTGTCTGGCATCGGAAACATATCAACCCACCGTTCGATGTGGATGATATGTCACTCGGACTAATACTTAATCTCCATCTCGAAATTATCGCACGCGATATTCCTCGGGCGGACGACCGGGACCTACTCCACGATCCGGCTGCCGCCCGGCGGGAGGAACTTCCCGATCTCGTCGGGGCTGGCGATCTTGCGGACGAAGGCGGTGTCGGCGAACCGATCGCGAAACTCGCGATAGACTCGCTTGGCGACATCGGCCTGTGCGAACTCGCCGGGTTCGACGCGCAGGCTGGTCTCTGCCCGGGGCTCGATGGCCGCCGGGGGGCCTCCGATCACCCGCGTGTCCGGTTCGCACCGGATGCCGACGGCACAGCCAACCGGGGTATCATTGTAATAGGCGCGGTCCCCGCGAATGACGAACGACCCCTTTTCGACGTATTCACCGGGTTCCGGTGTCTTCGTCACCTGGTCCGGTTCGACCATGTAGGCGTCGCCGCTGAAATGGCCGTCCTTCCAGACCGACGAATAGGTCACGGCGAACTGGGCGGCCTGTTCGAGCGTCGAGTCGGGGAACTCGACCTCCCGGGCCGCTTCTGATGGCCCTGTGGCCTTCAGGATCGTCGCTGGCGCCCCATGGGCCTGGGTGTGGAAGAACCGGTCACCTGGTTCGAGGTATTTCTTGACGAGCTCCTCATTCTGGTCGGCGTTGCGACCCCCGATAACCAGGAAGCCGTCCGACGTGTGAAACCAGCGGAACCGATCATACCACTGCTCGGTTTGCCTGACGGGAACGGAGGGTGTCGACAGCCAGTCGATCGCCTCGCTCTCCGCCTCCGGTTCCTCCTCGGCTGGCTCGCGTTCCCATTCGTTGCGACGCCGTTCGAGAGCGGCTAATTCCTCTCGGGTGTCCTCAATGGCTTCGAGCGCCCCCTCGCGCTTCTCCTCGATTCGCTTGGCCTCCTGATACAGGCGATCAGCGTTCCTTTCGACGCCTTCCGACGGATCGACCTCGATCTCGAACCCGTCGAGCTGGATCGAGACCGTCCCGCGTTCGGGATGAACGGCCGTGACGGTCTCCGCGGCCTCGATCCCCTCCTCGCGGCCGGTATCGAGCCGATCGGCGATCTCGTCCCAGCCGTGGTCCTCCCTGGCCGATCGAACCGTCCGAAGGATTTCGTCGACGAGGTCGTACCGGGCATAGAGCAGCTCCGCCATCTCCCGTTCGGCCTCGGCCTCCTCCTCGAACCGTTCGATGGCCCCTTCCTGCTGATCGATGATGCGCTCCTGCTTTGCGATCTGTGCCTCGAAGTCGGGGCGGTCCGGCGTTCTATCGGTCTCTCGCTCGAGCGTCCAGAAGTACTCGTCGAGGGCCGCGTTGAACGAGTCGAAGGCCTCCGCGTCCAGCCCCGCACGTTCCTCGAGCGGAAACGGCGTCACGTCGACCGGGCGGTCGTCCTCGCGGTAGAGCCGGGGGTCGAATCGGCCGGCTGACAGCGTCTCCTTCAGATCCTGGACGGCTGCGAAGATCGCTTCGTAGTCGTCCTCAGTGGCATCGGCGATCGATCGCGTCTTTTCCACACCCGCCCGAGTGCAGAGTTCCTCGCCGTAGAGACCGCCAAAGTTGAGCAGGGTCGCGAGCGTCCGAACGAGGTCGGTGTCGGATTCGTCCATCCGTGCGGCAAACCCATCGTAGTTCAGCTGGAGGGGATTCAGCCGCGATGTCGGATACTCGTACTGGGCGCCGGGCACGACGGTGCGGGATTTCAGCCTGACCGTCTCGAGACAGGCCGTCACTTCGCCGGTCGCGTCGAGGACGGCCACGTTCCCCTCGCCGAACAGCTCGACGACGACCGTCGTCGACTCGTCGGGTCGGTCGAACTCGAGGGTGAGGATCCGGTCGAACTCGTACTGCTCGACACCGGCCAGCGAGGCACCGCCGATCCGGCTACGCAGCTTCCGTGCGAAATCCGGTGGCCGCTCTGGCGCCTCGGGGACGTGGTCCTGATCGGCCAGGTGGGCCCGCTTCGTCTCGCCGACTTCGATGAGGAGCTCGGTTCGACCGCGCTCCGGGTGGCGAAGCTTGAGCCGGACGAGATCGTCCCCGTAGAGGTAGGCCTTATCGACAAAGGCGTCCGTGTACCCCCGGAGCTCGGATGCGAGTGCCGCGATGTCGACGCTCGTGAGCTCCCGCTTCGCCTCCATATTCCCGACGACCGGACGACGCGAGAAAGGCGTATCGTTACGGGATATTCCCGGTGGGTGTTCGAACCGCTGCCTTTTCGCAGGTTCACACCGTACGAAAAATGTGAACGGTACCCGACCGCTTCGTCCCCTTTTGGTCCTCGTGATCGGTATCGCGATCGGTGCCGGTGGGACGATGCTACTGACCCCGTCTGAGACGACGACCTCGCCGACCTACGCCACGTCGACCGCAACCGGGTGTTCGACTGAGCCCCTCCCGTCGGGCTGGCTCGGCCAAATCGGCGTCGACGAGTCACGGCTTGTCATCCTCAACGTCACGATCGGCCACGACTCCCCCGGCATCGACCTGACCCACTCCCTAACCGAGGTGTCGGACGGGACGTTCCGTTTCGCCATCACCTCGACACCGACGACGGTGAAGGGCGAACCGCCGGCCGGTTGCCACCCGCGGACCACGCTCGAGGCCTCGATCAGCCTCCCCGCCGACTTCGAAATCCTCGAGATCACGATCGATGGCGATCCGTTCGCGACCGTGGAGAACGACGACGAGTCGTTCCCGTCCTTCCGGGTCGTCCAACCGGTCGAATCGTAAGGACCGGAGCGGCCAGCCTCAGTCGAGCCGCTTGGACACGTACGGGCCGTCCTGGTGATACCCGAGTTTGCGCCGGTAATATTCCCGCGCCCCGATCCCGGCGATGACAGATAGCTTAGTAAAGCCCGCGTCTGCCGCCCGGCGCTCCGCCTCGGCCATCAGTCGTCGACCGTAACCCCGGTGCTGCCAGTCGTCTGAGGCCTGGCCGATCGAGACCTCGCTTCCGTACACGTGGAGTTCGCGGAGCAGCGCCGCGTTCTCGAGTTCGCGCCGAACCGGCTCGCCTGGGAACCGGAGCCGGGCGAACCCGACGAGAAGCCCCTGATCGACGTCCTCGTAGCTGATGAAGTGTTCCGAGCCGCCCGCCGCCTCGTACTCGATCACGTCGAGCCTGACGTCCTCGGGGTCGGCCTCCCGCATGCCGACCTCGCGACACCGGATACAGTCGCACGTCCAGCCGTGCTCGGCCATCCGCTGCCGGGCGAGCTGCCGGAGGTTCGATTTCCAGACCCCAGCGTCGATGAAGTCGGCCGGGATGTCCCGTTGGACCCGCTGGAGGCGGACGTATTTCGGGAGGCCGGCCTTTATCTCCGCGACCAGCTCGGCCGCTTCTTCGTTCGTGAGCGGCTCGTACTCACCACGTTTCCACATGTCATATACGCGGGTGCCCCGGACGACGAGGGTCGGATAGATCTTGAGGTAGTCCGGCCGCCAGTCTGGATCGTCGATTAGCCGCCGAAAGTCCTCGCGGTTCATCTCGGGGGTCATCCCGGGCTGGCCCGGCATCATGTGGAAGCCGACCTTGAACGCGGCGTCGCGGAGCCGGCGGTTGGCGTCGATCGACGCTTGCACGCCGTGTCCGCGGTGCATCTCCCGGTTGATCTCGTCGTAGGTCGTCTGGACGCCAACCTCGACCTTCGTCCCGCCGAGGCGGAGCATCCGATCGATCTGTTCCGGATCGCACCAGTCGGGCTTGGTTTCGAAGGTCGTCCCGATACACCGGACGTCGGCCGACTCGTTCTCGGCGATGACGTCCTCGAGGTAACGGAACGGGTACTCATCGGGGGCCTGGGCGAAGCTCCGGCCTTCAGCCGGAGAGGGGTCGACATCCACGTCGAACTCGTTCATCGCCTGCAGCGCCCGCTTGACGAACCACTCCTGGTAGTCATGGCTCCGCGCCGTCATCGTCCCACCCATGAGGATGAGCTCGACCTTATCGACCGGGTGGCCGATCTCCCGAAGCTGATTGAGCCGGAGCGTGACCTGACCAAAGGGGTCGTAATCGTTCTGGAGCCCCCGGGCGGCCGCGGGCTCGTGCCCGGTATAGGACTGTGAACTGGAGAACTCGCTCGCCGGCCCGCCTGGGCAGTAGAGGCACTTGCCGTGGGGGCACATGGCGGGCGACGTCATGATCGCCACGGGTGACACCCCGGAGGCGGTGCGGACCGGTTTCCGCCGGAGCACCTGCTCCAGCTCGTCTCGATGCTCGGCGGGCGCGCGATCCAGAAGCTCCGTGTTCTTCGGGACTTTCGGGGCCGAATACTCCCCACACACGTCGACCTTGGTCGATTCGAGGTTGTCCGCGTCCACCTCGCCGTCGAGGATCCGGTCGATCAGCTCCTCGCAGACCTGCTCGAAGGCTTCGGTCTCGGCTGGGGTCTCGGCGCTCATTCGGGGTTATCGATGAGAGGTCGGCCGCGGATAAGTGGGTTGTGGGGCGTTACAGCTGTTCGGCGATCGCGTCGACGGCTGCGGACATGACCGCCTCCCGGCGCCCGACGAGGAATCGAAGGTGGCCGTCGCGACCTCCGACGGTCTCGACTCCGCCATCCGGGACCGCCTCGGCCGTCTGCTCGCCGACGGTACGCATGTCGATGACAGCCGGACTCCAGACGTAGAGGGCGTCCTCGGCCAGGCCGACGACGGCGTCCAAGCCCGTCCCCTCGGCTAGTTCACCCAAAAGTATCGTGGCCGGCGGGAAGTCGTACTGATGAGTGAAGGCGTCGAGGTCAAGCACGCCGAACGACCGACCGTCGACGTCACGGGTATCGAGGTGTGGTTCGGCCGTCCGGACCTCCTCGGCCACCCGTTCTTTGAACTGCTCGCTGGCGTGTTCGGCCAGCCCGCGATCGCCGAACAGGAGGTCGGTGATGAGCTCGCGCTTGTCGCCATACGACTGGTAGAACGCCTTGAGTGCGATAGCTTCCCGGAGCGTTTCGACCGCCTCGGCATCGTATCCCGCGTCGGCAGCCAGGTTGGCATAGAGGCCTGGCGGCGATCGTTCGTAGCTGACAGCCGGGAGGTGACTGAGGTCGCCGCTGGCATCGGGATTCACGAGCACCGCGAGGTTGGCCGCCAGGACGCTCGTCGGGGGACCCCGGACGTCGGCGTCGTCAGCGAGATGGGGACTGATAAACGCGGTACAGCTGTCGGTCATGGCCGCGTCGGGGTAGTCGCCGTCGACGACCACCCGCTCGGCTCCGTAGGTCTCGAGCAGCTCGAAGCCGTCGCGTGACTCCTCCGTACTCCCGGCGTTCACGAGGACGAACAGGGGGACCTTCTCGTCGTGTCGCTCCCGGGCATCAAGCATCTCCGTGGTGTCCCGCATCGCGTCGTTCATCCCGTAGATCCGGCCATCGAGCGGTCGACGGTCGACGTAGTGATATTCGGCATCGGCCTCCTCGTGCTCGCCCCGAACGAGTGGAAGAATGGCGCGTTCGAGGGCGGCCCCGGCCACGTAGCCGTCGACCGTCGCGTTATGGCGAATGACGATCGGCCGCGATTCGAAGACGGCACGGCGGATGGCCGTCGCGGCGGCCACGAGTGATCCTTCGATGGCAGCCACCGTGTCGTCCAGGGCAAGCAGTTCGGTACTCGGTGGGTCGGCCCGCTCAGCGATGGCAGCTTGAATGCGGTCGACAACCGCCGTCCGGTCGTCCCCCTCGAGGACCTCGAGATTTGTCGTCTCGACCTGAAGCTCGCCCCGTCGTTCCTCGACCTCCCCGTCGATCCGGACGATGTCGCCCACCTCGGCTTCGGGATAGGCCCGGACGCCCGCGGACTCGAAGGCCGCACACTCGACCGTCCCGGTTTCATCGTGAAGTTCGAAGATGGTCGGCCCGCTCGTCTGCCTGACATCGGTGACCTCGCCCTCGATCCTGACCGGAGCGCCGACGTGTTCAGAGAGGGCACCGATCTCGGCCCGCTGGAGTTGGGTCTCCGCGGCCACACCGCCACCGCCCGATGGCTCCGCGGTGGCCGTCGACTCCTCACCCCGGGTTGTCGTCGCGACCGTGGCCGGTTCGGGCGCCGGCGCCGCACTCGCCCCCGACCCCGGCTCGGGCTCGGCCGTCGTTGCCTCCTCATCGTCCGGCAGCCGGTCGCCCTCGGGATCGTCGATGATCTTCCCGCGGAATTCGGACTCGTGCTGGCGAATCGACCAGCCGAGATCGATATTACCGTTCTCGCGCACGTTCTTGACCTGCACGTACACCGTGTCCCCCGGCTCCCAGTCGAGGCTCTCCAGCCGCTGATTCAGCTCGCTGGTGTGGAGCAACCCGGTAACATGGTCACCGATATCGATGAACACCCCGAAGTCGGCGAAGCCGTCGACCGTCCCGCGATAATACCGGCCCGGCGAGAGTTGATCGGGTGACGATCCGGTGAACTCAAAACAAACATCCTCCTCGTGGCTTGAACAGACCCAACCGTCGACGTCTGCCCCACAAATGATGCATGAACCCATTTGATGGAAAAGAACGTGTCCGCCCTAAAACGGTTGTCGAATCGGGTCGACCTAGTCGAATAACGGGCTCTCGGCTGCGAGCGACTCGATCCGGTCGGCCACGGTTTCGGCCTGGTCGGGGAATAGCGCTACCTCCACCTCGTTTCCCTCGCTGTCGGCGAACTTCAGCTTGATCCGTTCGTCCCCGAACTCATCGACGCCGAGGTCGTCGACGTCGTAGAGCTTCACCGTCGCGGCCTTGTTCGGGGCGGCGACGTTCTTGATCGACCCGTCCTTGAGCTCCACGTGGAAGTTGTCGAGCTGCAGCGTGAGCATCGGTCGAGCTGTGCGCCGGCGGCGTCAAATAACGTGCCATCCCTCGAGAACCGCTACCAGCGCCGGAAAGCCTCGAAACGCGATCCCGAACACGATCCCCGCCGGCAGGAGCCCCGCGACGGCGGTCTGCCAGGGCTCGAGGTCGTGGACGATCGACAAGCCGAGCAGATAGAGGCTCGCCCCGTAGACGGTGCAGATGAGCCGAAGCGTGGGACTGGGGACGCCCGCCAGCACGCACGGGGCGGTGGCATACCCCAGCACCTGCACCGTTTCGCTCACGCCGCCGCGATCCGTGGTGATCGGCACGAGGAGGATGGTCTGGAGCCCGGAGACCAGGTGCAGGGCCGCGGGCGTAACCAGGAGGATCGCCAGCATGAGGGTCAGGATCCCGGATGCCAGTCGGGAACCCGCGATCATGGGGATGGCCGTCGGAACGAGCGTCAGCCGGACCCCCTCCTCGATCAGGACGACCGTCATGACGAACGTCAATCCCGGCGCCTGATCGCCCGGCGAGATACCAGTCCGGAAGAACCGTTGGGGACGGAGGAAGACCTCGAACCAAGCCCGGACGAGCCCGCGGGGACCGCGGGCCCGACCGCCCTCGGGCTCCTCCACCCAGGTCGTCATCTCAGTCGGTGGCTCCCACGTTCTCCCCGCTCTCGAAGGAGGCGGGATCGGGTTCGATGTTGGCGAACTGGACGGCCCGCTCGCCGAGCCGCTCCACCCGATTCCGAATCGACTCGTCCACGAGTTCACCTGCCTCGATGTGGCTGGAGGCGTCCGGCACGGCCGCCTGGAACGGGATCACCCACGCGTTGAGTGACCGGCAGACGCTCCGGAGGTGGTCGAGGGCGGTGATCGGGAAGCTCCCGCCGGATACCCCGAGCAGGCCGACGGTCGTGGCATCGAACTCGTCGAACCCGCAGTAGTCGATGGCCGTCTTGAGGGCGGACGAGTACGAGCCGTGATACATCGGCGTGCCGAGGATGATAGCGTCGGCTGCACCGACGCGTTCGGTGAGTTTGGAGGCATCCCCGGCCATGTCGTGATCGGCATCGAAGATCGGGAGGTCGAACTCCCGAAGGTCGAGTAACTCGGTTGAGGCACCGTAGTTCTGGGCGCCATCAAGGGCATGGGTGAGGGCGATTCGGGTCCGGCTGTCGTCCCGGAGGCTCCCGCAGATCGCTACGATGTGGGGGCCAGCTGACATACGCGTGCAGCTTGTTTCGACGGCGAAAGTAGCTGCCGGATTATTCTTGTAATTTAGCAACGGTTCCGTTGTCACGTTCCTCGATAGTCACCAGACCGTCGGTCTGAAGCCGTTCGAGGAGGTCCCGAAGCCAGCCCTCGTCCGCCTCGCCATCGGGTGAATAGTCGACCCGGATTCGTGGGCCGAGTTCATCCAACGGAAGCGGTCCGTGCTCGCCGAGCGTGCGAACGATCCGGCCCCGAAATTGCCGGCGGCTCCCCTCGAATTCCGGCTGTGTCGGGACGTCCGGGGCCGTGAAATCACCCGTCTCGTATGCCGAACAGTGATCCCGCCAGGGACACGGTGCCTCGTCACACCGGGGTGCGGTCCCGCAGATGACCCCGCCGAGTTCCATCATCGCATTGTTCCAGGTCCTGGATCGGCCATCAGGTACGAGCCGTTGGGCGGCGGCCTCGAATGCCTCGTCCTCGTCGGGGATGTCGAACGCCCGATAGAGGACGCGTTTGACGTTGGTATCGACGACCGCATCGCCCGCGTTGAACGCGAAACTCGCGACGGCGTTGGCAGTATACGGGCCCACTCCCTGCAGGCGTTGGAGGGTCTCCGGCGTGGTCGGGAACTCGCCGTCGAACTCCTCGACGATCTGGGTGGCCGCCTCGTGGAGATAGCGGGCGCGATTGTTGTAGCCCAGTCGCTGATTTGACCAGAAGGCGACGACATCGGCACGGTCGGCGGTGGCAAGGGCCTCGACCGTGGGCCATTCCTCGAGGAAGGCCGCCCACGGCTCGACCACGCGATCGAGCTGGGTCTGCTGGCTCATCACCTCCGAGACGAGGATCGGATAGGCCTCCTCCGTCTCCCGCCACGGGAACGACCGGGCGTTCGCCTCGTACCACAGGATGAGTGCGTCTCTAACCGCGTCGAGTTCACCCGGGACGCCCTCATCCGGCTCGGTGGCCATGACGAGCGGGTTCCGGAGAGGTGGGCTTACCGCTGGCGGTTTTCCCGTGGACATTTATATCAGTATTTCGTTGCGTTCCCGTAATGAATCGGCGTCGCCTGCTGGCAACGGTCGGGAGTGTTTTCTCGCTGAGTGGGTGTTTACGGCTGCAATCCGGGAATGGCAGCAACTCGCCGACCCCGGCTCCGACCGTCGATGATGCCCCGTCTGGAACTGACGAGCCTTCGATTGAGACGACGACCGATCAAGAATCCACGCCCGAACCTGACACGCCGACGCCTCCGCCCGCGAGTGGACCGCTTTCCGGTAGCTGGCCGCAGTACAGTTTCGATGCCGCCAATTCGGGCTACGTTTCGGACGGGTCCGGCCCTACCGGCGATGTCATGGTCCGGTGGCGCCACGACGTCGACGATCTGCTCACGTCCTCGCCGGTTGTAGCCAACGGCATCGCGTTCATCACCGTCCACGGGAAGAGTCCAAAGATCGTTGCCATCGATACGCAAGACGGCGCTGAGCTATGGGTCCAAAGCCTCCAAGGAGCAAGCCCGATCAGCAGTCCGGCGGTCCTCGGCGATCGCGTGTACGTCGTCTCCATGAACGGCGACGTGTTCGGTCTCGACACCGAGGCCGGGAGCTACGTCTGGCAGGCATCGATCGACGAGCAACCCTTTGCTGCACCGACGGTGGTCGAAGACACGGTCGTGCTCACCTCGATGGAAGGCTCGGCGTACGCCTTCGATCGGGCATCCGGCGACGAACGATGGCGGTATCAACCGGAGGCCTACGCCTTCCTGTCGACGCCAGCCGTGGCGGGCGACACCGTGTTCGTCACGAGCCTGACCCCCCTCGAACTCCCCGATGGCGTCGACGAGCTCTTCGAGTTCAACCCACCTCCGCAGTTCTTCATGTGGAACGATCTCGGAGAGGACCCGATGGCGACCGTCGCGAGTCTCGATGCGAGGGGCACGGTCCATGCGCTCGACCGTGTGGATGGAACGAGGATCTGGACACAGGAGCTGCCGGATTTCGTGGTCTCCTCGCCGGCGGTCGGCCAGGATTCGGTCGTTGTCGGGTGTTGGGATCACCAGCTCTACGCCCTCGATCGCGCGTCCGGAACCGAACGGTGGACCCACGAGACAGACGCGCCGATCACGTCGACCCCGGCGATTGCCGGGCGATCAGTCTACGTCGGTGGCTGGGATGGTAACCTCTATTCGGTCGATCGCTCCTCGGGCGAGCGCGAGTGGTTTCTCCCCCTTGGAAGCAAGTCGAACGCACCCCCCGCCGTCGTGGACGACACCGTGTACGCCGTCGCCGACAACCGCGGGATTGTCGCCGCGAGTACATCGGGCCGTCGCCGCTGGGAATTTACGGGCCCGATCGGCGATTACAACGCCTCTGCGCCGGCCGTTGTCGATGGATCGCTCCTCGTCTGTGGCGATAGCCGATCGGTCGACGAGGAACGCGAGCTCGGATCGCTGTTCCGTCTCGATGCGGCCTGATTGGGTGAAGCCGAAGCCCCTATGCCCGATGACGGCCTGAGCCGACCCATGAGCATCGATAGCCTTTCGGAGGACGTCGAGGGGGCCTCCGCCGACCTCGGCGACTCCCTCTCGGTCCCGCTCGACCGGGAGTCCAAACACGAACTCGCCATGTTGATGGCAGTTCTCGCGGACGACCCGGGGGACCTGGTTCAGCGGGGGATTCACCTCTTGTTTCAAACAACGGTCGACACCGGCAAGCTCGACTTCCACCTCCGGAACGAGTACGACCTCACCTACGACGAGTATCTCGCGGGGATGACCTACGAGGAGATGACCGGTGGCCAGAGCTTCCCGCCAGCGGACGACGACCGCCGCTATCAGTTCTAGGACCGCCAGTACGACCGGGTCAGGATCACCAGCACCGGGAAGATCTCGAGCCGACCGACCCACATCAGCCCGACCATGAACAGCTTGCTCGCCCGTGAAAACGGGAGGTAGCTGTCCATCGGTCCGATGATCCCGAACCCGGGGCCGATGTTCCCCAGCGTGGCCGCGGCCACGGTCATCGCCTCGATAATGGAGAGGCCGAGACCCGCCCGTACGGAGTCGAGAAAGAGCAGGCCGCCCGCGATGAAGAAGACCGCGAGGTAGAGGACGGTAAAGGCGTAAATGCCGCGAATGGCCCGTTCGTCGAGGGCATGGCCGCCGAGGCGGACCGGCCGAACCGCATCGGGGTGGACCGAGGTGAACAGTTCTCGCCGGAGGGCTTTGAGGATGACCAGCCAGCGGACGACCTTGATCGATCCGCCGGTCGAGCCGGCGCTCCCGCCGATGAACATCGCGATAAAGAGGGCGTACTGGGCGATCGGGCTCCACGTGTTGAAGTCCTGTGTGGCATACCCGGTGGTCGTCAGGATGGAGACCGCCTGGAACACCGCGTGGCGGACCGCGGTCCCCAGCGAGCCGACGACCGTCTCGCCCTGGCCCGGGAGGAAGCCGGTGCCAGTGAAGAGCAGCCCCGTGAGAATGGCCGCGATGACGCCCATGAGGCCGAGATAGAACCGGAACTCGACGTCCCGCCAGAGCCGTGAGGGGTTGCCGTCGAGGACGTGCCAGAAGAGCGCGAAGTTGGTGCCGGCGGCGATCATGAACGGGATGATCAGCCACTGGACAGCGGCGGAAAACGCCTCGATACTCCGTGCTGCGGGCGAGAATCCGCCAGTCGATAGCGTCGTGAAACCGTGGGCGATGGCGTGATAGAACGACATGCCGGGAGCGAGGCCACCGAGGTGGAGACCATACAGCAGGAACACCTCGACGAGGGTGATACCGAGATAGGCCACCCAGAGCGCCCGTGCGGTCTCGGCGATTCGCGGGGTGAGCTTCTCGATCCCCGGGCCGGGCGCCTCGGCGTCGAGTAGCTGGGCGCCACCGACAGACAGCTCCGGGAGGATCGCCACCGCGAGGACGACGATTCCCATCCCACCCAACCACTGGGACTCCTGCCGCCAGATGAGGAGCGCCCGGGAATGGGTCTCGAACGAAATGTCGCCCATGACGGTGGCGCCCGTCGTCGTGAACCCGCTCATCGACTCGAACAGGGCATTGGCCGGCGCCGCGACCGTCCCATTACCGGCGATCACGTACGGGAGCGAGCCGACCAGCGAGACGACCAACCACGTGAGCGCCACCATCAGGAACGCTTCGCGGTGCCCGAGTTCGGATCCGGTTCGTAGCTGTTCCAGCCCGAACCCGGCGACGAGCGCGATGGCGGTGGTGATGCCGAAGGTGACGACGGCGCTCACCTCGCCATAATAGATCGCGACGAGCAGCGGAAACACGAGGGCGAGGGCGAGCCATTTGACCACCGTGCCGACCAGCCCGAGGCTGAGCCGCCAGTCAACCCGGAGCGTCATATGGCGTCGAGTACGGTGTCGACGACGCCCGTCGACACGAGGATCACCACGTGGTCGCCGGCCTCTACCACGGTCTCTCCCCGCGGGGTGACGAACGCGCCAGCCCGGGTGATCGCGCCGATGACGACCGGGGCAGGGAGCTCCTCGACGGTGTCCTTGATGGGCCGGCCGGCCAGCGGGCTGTCGGGCGTCACCTCGACCTCGATGACCTCCGCTTGGTCGGACTCGATCAACGCCACGTTCTCGGTGTGCTGCTCGCGGGTGAACCGGGTGATCTCCTCGGCCGTCACTTCCCTGGGGTTGATCGCGACATCGATCCCGACCGCCTCGAACAGCTGGACGTATTCGCCGGTTTCCACCACGGCGACGGTCCGGCTCGACCCGATCTGCTTCGCGAGGAGCGATGCCAGGAGCGTCCGCTCGTCCGAGTCGAGCGAGACGACCACCAGGTCCGCCTTGTCGACGTGCTCGCGGATCAGGAATTCCACGTCCGTCGCGTCATGACACATCACGACCGTGTCGGAAAGCCGTTCGGCCAGCGTCTGGGTGTGATCCTCGTCGTTGTCGATCAGCCGTGGCGTGAGGCCGCGTTCCTGGAACAGCCGGGCGGTCTCTTCCCCGATGGCGTCGCCCCCGATGATCACGACCTCCTTGGTCCGGTGCGCCTCCGGCGCCATCTCGCTGGCGAACTCGCGAAGGCTCTCTGGCGTTCCGATGACGACCAGCCGTGCGCCCCCCTCGATGACCGTATCACCGTCCGGGATGATGACCTCCCCCTCGTGGATTATCCCGGCGAAGGTGAGCGCCTCATACTGGTCGGCCTCGCTGATGCGTTGGGTAGCAATCGGGCTATCGGGGGCCACCTCGAACTCGGCCATCTGGACGATCCCCTCGGCGAAGGTATCGACGTCCCGGGCGGCCGGCAGCCCGGCCATCCGGACGATCGACTCGGCGGTCAACAGGTTCGTACACACCATGAAGTCGACGTTGAACACCCGGACGCCGCGGTGCCACGTCTCGAGAAACGAGGTGTTGCGAACGCGTGCGATCGTGAACGGGTCGTAGCCGACCTTGGCCGTGCTACAGGCGACAAGGTTGGTCTCGTCGTCGTCGGTGCAGGCGATGACGATATCCGCCTCGTCGAGCCCGGCCTCCTCGAGGACGGACAGCGACGTCCCGTCGCCCTCGATGGCGAGAACGTCCTCCGAAAAGGTGAGGGATTCGACCCGGTCGGGATCGAGGTCGACCACGACGATATCGTGGGTTTCCGAGAGGTCGGCGGCGATGGACGAGCCGACCTCCCCCGCGCCGATTACCACGATGTGCACGGCGCGACCTCCGGCGACATATCCGCGGATGGTCGGGGACGCCGTAAGTGAATTTCGACCGGTGATCGGCCGATGTCGGTGATGACGTCGGGACGAGGTGCGACGGTTTAAGTGACCGAGCCCGTAGGGCTTGGCGATGCTCTCGGGCGTCAACGTCGCGATCGGGGTGACGGGCAGTATCGCCGCCGTCAGGGTGGTCGAGCTGGTCCACGAGCTCCGGCGACGGGGCGCGGCCGTGCGGGGGGTGATGTCCGATAGTGCGACAGGGATCATCCACCCCTGGGCCCTCGAATTCGCCACGGGGGAGGCGGTCGTCACGGAGCTCACCGGGGCGGTCGAGCACATCGAACTCTGTGGCGAAGACGGCTGGGCCGACCTGTTCCTCATCGCCCCCGCGACGGCGAACACGGTCGGCAAGCTGGCCGCGGCGATCGATGACACGCCGGTAACGACCTGCGGGACGACCGCGGTCGGGGCGGGCCTTCCCCTCGTCGTCGCGCCGGCGATGCACCAGCCGATGTACGAGCACCCCGGCGTCCTCGACGCCATCGAGCGCCTCGAATCGTGGGGCGTGAACTTCGTCGACCCGCGGATCGAGGAGGGCAAGGCAAAGCTCGCCGAAGACGACACGATCGCGCTGGAGACCGCCCGGGCGGCCGGCGAGCGGCCGCTAGCGGGGTCGCACGTCGTGGTCACGAGTGGCGCGACGACCGAACGGATCGATCCCGTCCGCGTGCTTTCGAACCGGGCGTCGGGCAAGACCGGACGGGCGGTCGCGAAGGGCCTCTATGTTCGGGGGGCCGACGTGACGCTGGTTCACGACGGCCACGAGGTCCCGTACGCCTCGGTCGAATCGGTCGAGTCTGCGGGAGGGATGATCGAGGCAGTCGAAGCGGCCGTCGAGGGGGCTGATGCCCTGGTATCGGCGGCGGCGATCAGCGATTACACGGTCGAGGCCGCGTCCGAAAAGATCCGATCCGGGCAGGACGACCTGACCCTCGACCTGCAGGCCACGCCAAAGCTCATCGATACCATCCGGGCGGCCCATCCCTCGCTGCCGATCGTGGGGTTCAAGGTCGAATCCAGTGGGGATGACGAGGCCATGATCGAGGCCGCCCGCGACCTGCTCGAACGGGTTGACCTCTCCTTCGTCGTCTCGAACGACGCGAGCGTCATGGGCGAGGACGAGACCCGGACGCTGTTCGTCTCCGCGAACGGGACAAGCGAATACCAAGGCGACAAGGCCGGGCTCGGCCTCCGCGTGGCCGACGAGCTGGCCGATATCCTGTAGGCTCAGAATAGCAGGACGAGGAGGGCGACGAGGACCACCACGACGAGCAGCATCGAGAAGCCCACCCCGGCCTGGAGGGCGAGCCGGTCCTCGTCCGGGTCGGGGAGGACGTCGTCACCCGCGACCCGTCGAATGGCCGCCTGGGGCTGGTTCACGACCTCGATGACCGCCCGCGTCCCGCCGACGACCGCCCGATCGACCGCCGCATAGAGGTCGGTGAGACCGAAAACGAGCGCCCGTGTGCCATAGAAGAGCACACGGGTGTAGACCGCATCGACGTCCGTGACGCGGCCGACGCGCGACAGCTGTTTCCTGATGAGGACGAACCCGATGAGCCCGGCCGCGGCGAGCCCGAGTCCCTCGAGGATGTGGCCGATCGTGAACGGGTGGGCCTCGGCGGCGCCCGTGCCCGGGAGGATCGAGAACAGCGCGTCTGGATAGACCCCGTAGAGGACACACAGGCCCGCCACGCCGAGCATCACGACCGACTGGCCACGGTTGGCATCCCGGACCGGTTCGGTCGCCGGGCCGTGGAGGAAGGCGTAGTAGCCGAACTTGATGAACGAGAGGAAGGTCCCCACGCCCCCGAGGATGAGCAACCACCAGAGGGCGTCGAGGTGTTCCTTGTGGGCCGCCGCGACGACCATCCCCTTGCTGACGAACCCGTTGAATCCCGGAAAGCCCGCGATGGACAGGGCCGCGATGGTGAACGCGATCGCCGTGATCGGCATCTCGCGGGCGAGCCCGCCGAGCTTTTTGAGGTCCTCGTGGCCGGTCCGATAGATGATGACGCCCGCCGTCATGAACAGCAGGCTCTTGTAGAGGATGTGGTTGTAAACGTGGGCCATCCCGCCGGCGGTGGCGAGCGCCGTCCCGATGCCGACGCCCGCGACCATGTAACCGACCTGTGACTGGATGTGGTAGGAGAGCAGCCGTCGCATGTCGTTCTGGAGGAGAGCGACGAACGCGCCGAAGACCGCCATCGCGCCACCCATGTAGGCGATCCAGAGCTGGCCCTCCGGGAACGCCCGCGCCATGGCGTACACGCCGGTTTTCGTGGAGTAGACCGACAGGAACACGCTCGCTGCGATGTGGGGACTGGGATAGGTATCGGGTAGCCAGGTATGCAGCCCGATGAACGCCACGTTGACACCGATCCCGAGAGCGGCAAGTAGCGATGCCGGCCCGGTAGCGATCCCGCCGTCGAAGAGGAAACTGCCGGCGGCGACGTAGTGCCAGATCGCCGCCGCCATGAGCAAGCTGCCGCCGATGCCGTGGGCGATCGCATAGCGGAACCCCGGCCGGATCGCCCGCCCCCCGTGGTGCCAGACGAGGAGCGTGCTCGAGACGGCCATGAGTTCCCAGAAGAACACGAGGGTGAGCCAGTCCCCGCCATAGACGGCACCGATGCTCGTCGCCACGTAGGCGAGGGCGTATCCCGTCTGAACCCGGTCGGCCGCGGAATAATACGAATAGGCCACGGCACCGGCACCGATGAGCCCGAAGATGATCCCCATCAGCCGGGAGAACCCGTCGACGTTGAACAGTACGACGTCGAACCCGAGGAACTGGACGGCGAGGTGGGGGCCGGCGGGCACGAGCAGCGACCACGGAACCACGATCCCGGCCGCAATGGCGCCGATGGCGTGGCCGACGCCCCGCGGGAGCCGTGGCATGATGAAGGCCGCCGCGAGCACCACGATCACCGGGGGCAGGAGGGTGAGGTCGACCATGCTCAGAGCCCTCCCACGATGAATTCGACCAGCCGGAGGAACCACGCCTGATAGGGGATGATGCCAAGGGCGACCGCGCCGACCATCGCGGCGAGGATCGGCCCGAGCATGAACCAGGTCGTCTCGTCACCGCGCCAACTCCGGCGCGCCCACCCCGCGGCCGGGTGCTCCTCGCCGCCGTCGGCGCGGGCCGATTGTCGGCCGCCGAACGGTCCCTCGATGACCGGTTTCGTGTCGTGCTCCTCCGGCGTCTCGAAGAAGGCGGTGTAGACGACGGGCCAGAAGTAGCCGATGTTGAGCAGCCCCGAGACCAGGAGGGCGATCGCGAAGAGCTCGCCCCCGGCGGCCACGCTGCCGATGAGGAGGTACCACTTGCTCACGAACCCGGCGAGCAGCGGGATGCCGGCCATGCCCGCGCTGGCGACGGCGAAGGCCGCCATCGTTACCGGCATTCGTTTCCCGATGCCGGCCATCGCGCTGATGTCGTCCGTATGCGTCTCGACGTGGATGGCGCCCGCACAGAAGAACAGGGTGAGCTTCATGAACGCGTGGGCGGGGATGTGCAGCAGCCCGCCGACGAGGGCGGCGGGCGCCCCGACGCCGAGCCCGAGCACAATGTAGGAGAGCTGGCTGATGGTCGAGTAGGCGAGCCGGCGCTTGAGGTTGTCCTTGCGGAGGGCGATCAGGCTGGCAACGAGAAGGGTGAAGGCGGCCGCCGCGGCGAGCCAAATGCCGACGCCGAGATCGGCCATCAGTCCCGGGCCGTAGACGTCGAGGGTGACCCGGGCGATGCCGAAGACGCCGCTCTTGACGACGGCCACCGCGTGAAGCAAGCCCGACACCGGCGTCGGCGCGACCATCGCATCAGGCAGCCAGGAGTGCAGCGGCATGATCGCCGCCTTGACGCCGAACCCGGCGATGAGGAGGGCGAAGACGCCCCGGGCGACGACCGGATCCGCCGCCGCGAGCGCCTCGATCCCGCCCGGCGTGAACGCGGTCGTCCCCCCGACCCACTGGAGCACGACGGCGCCCGCGAGGACGGCGACGCCCCCGGCGAAGGTGTAGGCGAGGTACTTCCGGCCGGCCGCCCGGGCCTCGTTGGTCTCGTCGTGGGTGACGAGCGGGTACGTCGCGACGGTGAGCAGCTCGTAGAAGACGAAGAGCGTCACCAGATTGGACGCGAAAGCCACACCCATGGTCGCGCTCAGGCTCGCGGCGAATGCGGCGAAATAGCGGGTCTGGGCGTGTTCGGCCAGCCCGCGCATGTAGCCGATGCTGAACAGGCTGGTGATGATCCACAGGCCGCTCGCGAGGAGGGCGAAGAGGATCCCCAGGCCGTCCGCCCGGAGGGCGAATCGGACGCCGGCGACGATCGTGCCCATGTCCGTCACGTAGACCGTCCCCGAGAGGACGGCCGGGAGCATGCTCGCGACGATCCCGAACTTAGCCACGGCCGCGAGGATCGTCCAGACCTCGCGGAGGTTGGGGCGGCGATACGAGGCGATGATCCCGACGATCGCGATGGCCGACACCAGCACGGCGGCGAGGGGCCGGAGCGAGGCGACGTCCGTCATAGGCCGAACAGGAACTCCATCGTCGGTTCGAGCAGCGATGCGAACCACGTCGCACCAAGACCCATCACGATCACCGCGACGACCGCAGCGACCGCGATGGCGAGCTTCGGCGAGATCGTCGGTCGACCGCCGTCGGCGACCGCCGCGGTCTCGCCCGGAACGTCCATGCCGAAATACATCCGCTCGATCACGCGGGCGAAATACGCCAGCGTCAGCAGCGTGCTGAGCAGGATGACGGCCGCGATGATCCAGACGCCCTCGGCGACCGCCCCGAGGGCGATGTACCACTTGCCGACGAAGCCGACGGCCGGTGGCACCCCCACGAGCGCCAGGCCGAGGACCGCGAACGTCCCGGTCGCGATGGGCGCCTCGGCGGCGAGGTCGGCGTATTCATCGACGGTTCGGGCACCGGTCCGGATGGCGATCACGCCGGCGGCGGCGAACAGCCCGCCTTTCATTACGGCGTGGCCGACGAGGTGGATCGTCCCCCCGAGGAAGGCCGTCTGGTTCGCGAGCGCGAAGGCCGCGACCACCAAGCCGAACTGCGAGACGGACGAATAGGCGAGCATCCGCTTGATCTCGGACTGGAGGACGGCGAGGACGCTCCCGGCGAGGACGCTGAGGGCAGCCGCGTAGACGAGGAGGTCCTGGGCGGTCGGGACCGCGGTGAAGAACTCCACGGTATAGACCGAGTAGAGTATGCGGGCGATCGCGTAGGCGGCGGCCGTCGAAACGAGGGCGGAGATGAGCGTGCTCACGCTGTCGGGCGCGCTGGCGTAAGCCTCTGGCTGCCAGGTGTGGACCGGGAAGAGGGCGATCTTGATCGCGAGGCCGGTGACGATCAGCGCGAAGGATGCCAGCACGAGTCGGGACCGGTACCCGGCCGCGGCCAGTTCCGCCGAGAGGTCCATCATGTTGAGCGTCCCGGTGGCGACGAAGGCGTAGCCGACCCCGAGCAGGAAGAGGGAGGCGCCGATCGTGCCGATGATGAGATACCGGAGGCCCGCCAGTGCCGACCGCCCGGTGTTGGCGCTGGCGACGAGGGCGTAGGCCGCGAGCCCGGTGATCTCGAGGAAGACGTACATGTTGAACAGGTCGCCCGTCAGCGTAACGCCGGCCAAGCCGCCGACCAGCAGGAGATAGCCCGCGTAGAACGCGGTCCGATGGGTTTCACTGCCGCGGGTGTACCCGAGGACGACGAATCCGACGACCGCGACCACCGAAAGGACCGCCGCGGAGAGACCGTCGGCGACGAGCTGGATTCCCTGGGGCGGGGGGAAGCCGGCGAGGTGGTGGGTGATCCGGCCGTCGCCGAAGACCTGGGTCGCGATCCCGATGGCCAGGACGACCTGGACGGCCGTCCCGATGAGTGCGAGATACCAGCCACTCTCCTCCCGGACCCGGCCAACGATGACGGCGGCGGCCGAGGCGACGATCGGGAGGACGATGGCAAGCGGCAGGAGCTCACTCATTCGCCCGCACCTCCCGGATGATGTCCTCTCGGAGCGACCCGTACTCGGCATAGATGCGGACGATCAGCGTGAGGGCGACGGCCGTCAGGCTCACCCCGACGACGATCGCCGTCAGGATCAGGACGTGCGGCAGCGGGCTGACGAACGGCCCCTCGGCGTGGGGGCCGAGGAGTGGAGGGGCACCCCCGGTGACCATCCCAGTGGTGATGAAGAAGAGGAAGATACCGGTCTGGAAGATGTTGAGGCCGATCACCTTGGCGACCAGGTTCTTGATCGCGATCAGCATGTAAAGGCCGATGGCCAGCAGCAGAATGGCGGCGATATAGTGATACCGCGTGAGGATGAGGTCGATCACTCTTCCTCACCCCGTTTGAACTCGAACCCATGGACGATCGCGAAGAACAGGCCCGTCAGGGCCGCCGACACGATCCCCCCGATGCTCAACTCGACGAGCTCGATCCCGTATTTCGAGGCCGTGACGCTCCCGTATTCGAGGTATTCGAGGAAATCCCCGCCGAGCACCATCGCCCCGAGGCCGACGCCCGCGAAGGTGAGAACACCCCCGCCCATGAGTAGGACGATGAGCCGGTTGGAGAGCCACTGGCGGGTGGGCTCCATCCCGTAGGCGAAGGCGAGCATGATCACCATGGCCGCGACGATCGCCCCGCCCTGAAAGCCCCCGCCGGCAGACTCGGCGCCATGGAACATGACGAAGAGCCCGTAGGTAAGGACGAACGGTGAGAGGATGCGGACGACCGTCATGATGACGTTGCTTTCGACGTAGGGTCGAAGGCGACGGTCGGCGCTCACGTGAAGGCCTCCTCCTTGAGCACGACGAGGACGGCGACTCCCGCGGTGAAGACCACGACCGCCTCGCCGAAGGTGTCGAACCCACGGTAGGCGGCCAGCACCGCGGTCACGGCGTTCTCGACGCCCGTTTCCTTATAGGCGTTGTCGAGGTAGTACTGGGAGACCTGCTCGTTATTCACCGCGGGGGCCGCTGGATCGCCGATCGCCGGGATGCCGGGGACAGTGAGTAGCATGACGGTCGCGAACAGGCCCACCACCACGAGGACCTTCCAGTCCACCCGGCGGAGGACTCGGTCGGTCGAGGGCCGGAGGGTCTTCGAGATGGCCACGAGGAACAGGATGGTCGTGACCCCGGCCCCGATCGCGGCCTCGGTCAGCGCTACGTCGGGGGCCCGGAGCAGGAGCCACAGGACCGCCATCGAAAGGCTGTAGGCGGCGAACGTGATGATGGCGGCCAAGACGTCCCGGAGGAGCATCGTCGCGATGGCCGTCCCGATGATGAGGAGCAGGAGGACGGCCTCGGTGATCGAGATCATCCCTCATTGCCCTCCGTTGTCCACGGTTCGATGCCCTGATCGTAGGCGGCCCGGGCGATGGCGTGAACGGCCGTCGGGTTGGTGAGGAGCATGAAAACGACCAGCAGTACCACCTTGAGACGGGGGACGGTCTCGGTCCCGACGATCGCCACACCGACGAGCGTCAGGATGGTTCCGAGCGTGTCCGCGGTGCCGGCCGCATGTGCCCGGGTGTAGAGGTCCGGCAGCCGGATGACGCCGATCACCGCGACGGTCGTGAAGAAGATCCCGCCGATCACGAACGCGAGACCGAGCCAGCCGAGCGGCGTCATATGACCCCACCCCGCTCGACCGTGAACTTCGAGATCGCGATGCTCATGAGGAAGTTGAGTAGGGCGTAGACGAGCGCGATATCGAGGTAACCCGGCTGTCCCAACGCGCTCGCGATGAGGGCGATCACCACCACCGTGTTCGTCCCGAGGACGTTCACGGCGATCACCCGGTCCTGCATGGTCGGCCCCCGCACCACCCGGTAGAGGAGGATCACCGCCAGCAACACGAGTACCCCGGCCGCGATGAGGAAGGCCCCGGAGGTCCCGGCCGTCACGTGCCGTCGTCACCCCCGTCCGATCGCTCGCGGGGGGCCGGGATGCGGGCCGCGGCCCGGCCGTAGAAGACGAATCTGACGGCCCGCTCGAGCGTCCCGCTCAAGAGGCCCTCCCGCGCGACGGTTGTCAGGTGATGGACGTAGAAGTCGCCCTCCCGGACGTCGACGGTGAGGGTCCCGGGTGTGAGGGTGATGCTGTTGGCCAGCGTCGCCACCGGGAGGCCGTGCCAGACGGCCGGCTGGAACCGGACGATATCGGGGTCGATCGGAAGCCGCGGGTGGAGCACGACATAGGCCACTTGCAGGTTGGCCTTCGTGATCTCCCAGAGCAGAAAGGGCAGGTAAATGAGCCACCGAATAAACACCTTTGATCCCCGGCGTAAGGTCGGCGTCGTCTCGAAGGCCACGCGGGAGAGCAGGGTCGCCACGATCAAGGCACTGATCGCCCCCGTCACGACGTCGTACAGGCCAGAAAACCCGCCGATACCGAGGTAGAAGACGTAGGCAAAGCCGAAGGTGATCCAGAAATCACGAGCGCCAGCCGTCCGCCGAATTATTCGAGTCCGGCGACGGATCGGGCGTGGTGACGGGGCTTCCTCGAACTCGATGTCCTCGACGATCTCGAGCTCCGCCTTCAATGGTGTCAGGAGGGGGGCCCGTGACCCGGGGTAGTATTCGGGATCGAGGACGATCCGCCCGATATCGTGATCGCGGGCGTAGTCGATCAGGACCTCGGCGTAATCAACCGGGCTGAAGAGGAACCGCTCCTTGCCGATGATCGCCGTCGTGACCGGTACCGCCGACGCCACGTCCTCCGCTTCGATACCCAGATCCTCGTGGGCCCAGGCTTCGACGCGTTCGAGGATGTCTTCGGCCTCCTCGCCGACCTCGTCGATGATCCCCCGTCGCTGCCATGGGACCGGGTAGACGAAGTGAACCTGGGGGGCGTGGCCGGCCTCCTCGGCCTCCCTGGCGAGGCGAATGACGTGGCCCACGGTGGATCTGAGCGATGCCGACTCACCGACCGGGACCAGAATCCGATAGCTTCGGGGGTCAGCGTCGTCGGCCGCCCCGTCGACCGTCTCAATTGCTGACGGATTGCGGCCGGCATCCATACACGCACCGTAGCCATGAGGGCGCCTAAATCGTTTTGCTCCCGACCCGCTTTCGGCATCTTTTATTGTGTTCCTCGGAACGGAGAGTATGGATCAGCTCAAGGACTCCCTCCTCTCGGCCCCGGTGATCGAGAAGGAAGGCTATCATTACTTCGTCCATCCGATCAGCGACGGTGTTCCGATGCTCGAGCCCGGGCTGCTCCGCGAAATCGTCATCAAGATCATCCGCAAAGCCCAGCTCGAGGACGTCGATAAGATCGTCACGCCGGCGGCCATGGGCATCCATATCTCGACGGCGGTCTCCCTCATGACCGACATCCCGCTCGTCGTGATCCGGAAACGTCAGTACGGCCTAAAGGGCGAGGTCGCCCTCTCGAAGACGACCGGGTACGCCGAGAGCGAGATGTACGTGAACGACGTCGACCCCGGTGATCGCGTCCTGCTCCTCGATGACGTGCTCTCGACCGGCGGGACGCTGCACGCCATCCTCGGCGCCCTCGAGGAGATCGGTGCGGAGGTGGTCGACGTCGTGGCCGTGATCAAGAAGGTTGGCGGCGAGAATGCCCTCGACGAGACCGGGTACGAAGTCAAGACGCTGATCAACGTCGAGATGGTGGATGGGGACGTCCGCGTCATCGACGAACACGGCGACGGATGATCCCACCTCGCCTCCGATCACTCCTGAATTCGATCCTGTGGGTGCTCGGGGCGGTGCTGATCGGCGGGGCGTTGAACTCGTCCGTCGTGTCGGGGCAGGCATCGATCACGGCGACCGGTATTGTGTTCCAGTTCCTGATCGGGGCAGTCATGTTGATCGGGGGGTACCTCATCCGACCGACGCCCGAGAGTCTCCCGGGGCGGTCAGAACCCCCTGAGGAGGAGAGCGACGATGGATTCGATCCAGCCCTCTCCCCCCTTACGAATGAGACCGAGGACGACGATCCCCGATAACCTTTAACCCGGGTCTGTCCCTCGACAGGTCATGGTGACGATCCGCGAGCGGGTGCCCGAGTCGCTCCGGGGACCGGTGAGCCTCGTCGCCCTCGCGGTCGGGGTGCTGGGGATCACGGTCGGATTCATCATCACGGTCCTCGGCGTCACCCTGTACTACGATCTCAATGGGCTGGGCGATGCGATCACCACGATCGAATCGCTGGTCGTCGTCGTGATCGGACTCGCCGTGCTTTTCGTTGGCTACCTCGGCTGGCGAGGGTTCATGCACTTCGCCTACTGACGGGAGAGGATCAATCCGGTCAGCGACCGGTGAAGACGTGCATTATCGCGAAGACCGTGACCACCGTCGTGATCAGGAGGCCGGCGAAGACCGGAACGATCGACCCATAGTCCCAGATCCCCGTCCAATACCCGCCGTAGGCAAGCAGGATGAAACCCGGCACGGCCAAGAGATAGAGGAGGGAGGAGAGGTAGCTCGCGAGCGTCGGATCGGTGTTCCCTCTGGCATGCAACCCCCGTTCCTTGGCGGAGCGCTCATGGGACGGGGTGTCCTGGCCCATGTTTTGAGGAGTCGGCCGTCCCGTCAGAAAAACACACCGGTGGGCCCTTATTCAGTCGGCTCGGCTGTCGGCGGCCGACCCCCGGGTGAATTGGGATAGAGGTGGCAGGCCGCCCGCTGGTCGCCCGCCGACCGCATTCCCGGAGATTCGGCCTCGCAGATCGTGGGATATACCCCATCGAATCGGGCGACGGCCGCCTCGTACTCCTCGTCGAGGGCATCCTGGGCCACCGCCTCGAGCGTCTCCCGGGCATCAGTGGGGAGGTCGAGCCTCGAGACGTCGATCCCCTCGGTAAGTTCGTCCGGCCCGGACCGATGTTCCTCCGGGACGTCCAACGTCAAGCCATGGGCGAGGAGCTGCTGAACCGCGTCGCCGTCGTTCATCGTATCGATGTCCTCCGGACCGAGCGTCCGGGTCAGGACGCGATATTTGAACTGGAGGAACCGTCGATAGGCGGGCTGGCCGCCGGTCCAGTCGTCCGGGGGGATCACCGATGGACACCGCGGGTGGAACTTGCAGCCGCTCGGCGGGGCGCGGGCGCTCGGGACCTCGCCCGTGACGTTCGCCCGCTTCCGGTCGCGTTTCGGATCGGCGACCGGGACCGCGTCGAAGAGGGCCTGGGTGTAGGGGTGTTGAGGATCGGTGACGACATCCTCGGTCTCGCCGACCTCGATGACGTCGCCGAGATACATGATGGCCGTCCGGTCACACATGTAGCGGATCAGCGAGAGGTCGTGACTGATGAAGACGTAGGTCAGGTCGTACTCTTTCCGAAGCCGCTTCATCAGGTTGAGGACGCTCGCCCGGATCGAGACGTCGAGCATCGAGACCGGCTCGTCCGCGACGACGAACTCGGGATCGACCACGAGTGCGCGGGCGATTGCCACCCGCTGGCGCTCCCCGCCCGATAGTTCATGGGGGAACTGCTCGAGGAAGGCCTCGGCCGGCGCCAGCCCGACGTCTTCAAGGACCGTTACGACCCGCTCGCGACGGTCATGGTAGGAGTCACCCATCTTGTTGATCCGAAGGGGTTCGGCAACCGCATCAAGGACCGTCATTCGCGGATTGAGGCTCTCGAACGGGTCCTGGAAGATCATCTGGACCCGCTGACGGAACGCTTTCTCGTCCTCACGGGTGAGGGACGCCACCGGCTGGCCGTCGAACCGGATCTCGCCCTCGGTGACCTCGTGGAGTTTCACAAGCAGTTTACCGAGCGTGGTTTTCCCACACCCCGACTCGCCGGCGATCCCGAGGACTTCTCCGCGTTCGATGCGCAGGGAGACATCGTCGACGGCCCGGACGGGCTGGGGATCCCGACCCATGATCGTGTCGACGAACCCCCGCTGGAGGTCGAAGAACTTGCTGACGTGGTCGATCTCGACTAGTGCGTCTGGACGTCCTGCCATGTGTCCTCCTGGTCGGCGGTCTCGCGCATCTCGTCGAGGATGTCAAGCCGGTAACAGGCCGACCGGTGATGGCTGTCCTCGGTTGCCTTACGGGTTCGGCCGGCCACCGCGGCCTGGACATCGAACATCGGGGGGTGGCCGGCGCGGCATTCCTTGGTGGCGAACGGACACCGGTCGGCGAACCGGCACTCCTCCGGCGGGTCGATCAGGGTCGGGGGCGTCCCGGGGATGGAGAGGAGCTGCTCCTGGCGTTCCTCGATCGACGGGAAGGAGTTCTGCAGGCCGAGCGTGTAGGGATTGGCCGGTTCCTCGAAGATTTGCTCGGTCGTCCCGGATTCCATCAGCCGCCCGCCGTACATGATGGCGAGCCGGTCGCAGGTTTCAGCCATCACGCTGATGTCGTGACTGATGATGAGCATGGAGACGCCGAAATCCTCCTGGAGTGCCGTGATGGCGTCCAGGACCCGATCCTGAATGATCACGTCGAGCGCCGTCGTGGGCTCGTCGGCGATCACCAGATCCGGATTGCACGCCATCGCCATCGCGATGACCGCCCGCTGTCGCATCCCCCCGGAGAACTCGTGAGCGTAATCGTCCATGCGGTCCCGGTCGATCCCCACCCGCTCGAGCAAGGAGGCCGTCGTCGCCCGGGCCTCGCTATCGGTCGTTCCCGGTTCGTGAAGCTTGATCGCCTCGACGATCTGGTCGCCGACCTGGTAGACCGGGTTGAGGGCGTTCATCGCGCTCTGAGGGATCATCGAGATCGTCCGCCAGCGAACCCGACGGATCTGCTCGTTAGTCAGTGCAGTGAGGTCCATCATGCCATCGGACCGGACCGGAATCGCCGGATCGTCGATCGCCCTCGGCAGCGGCCGGCCCTCCGCATCGCGCCACTCGGGCAGGAGTGAATCCAGCCAGACCTCGCCGGTTTCCACGGAGCCGTTGTCGTCGAGCAGGCGGAGGATTGCCTTGCCGAGCGTGGTTTTTCCACACCCCGATTCCCCGACGAGGCCGAAGGTCTCGCCTGGTTCGATCGAGAAGGAGGCGTCCTCGACGGCATGGACCTCCCCGGCGTCACCGCCGTATCGAACGGTCAGGTCGTTGATGTCGAGTAGGGGCATGGTCAATCACGCTGTGGGTTGGCGACGTCTTCCATCGAGAAGCCCATGAAGTAGAAAGCGGCCGCCACGAGGGTGATGGCGATCCCCGGTGGGAGGAGCCACCACGGCGCCTGGAAGATATAGCCACGTGACTGGATGTTCTGGAGCATGAGCCCCCATGAGAAGGTTGTGAAATCGGCCAGGCCGAGGTAGGCGAGGGCCGCCTGGGTGAGGATCGCCGCTGCGGCATCCTGGGCCAGGTAAACGAACGAGAGGGGCAGGATGTTGGGCAGGATGTGGCGGAACACGATGCGGGCGTCGCTCGCGCCCGCCACCTTCGCCGAATCCACGTACGCCCGCTCCTTCAGCGAGAGCGTCTCGCCGCGGATGATGATACAGTTGTTGACCCAGGACTTGATGACGATCGCGAGGATGATGTTGGTGGTCGTGATTCCCCGGACGGCGACCAGCACGATCACCAGCGGGAGGAACGGCAGGCTGTAGGTGATATCCGCGATCCGCTGGATGGTCTCGTCGATCCAGGTGTCGCCGTAGTAGCCCGAAATGAGCCCCAACGGCACACCTACCAGGCTCGACAGGATCCCCGCCGCAAAGCCAATGTAGAGGGCCGTCTCCGCTGAGTAGACCATGAGCGTGGCGATGTCGGTCCCGTAATCGTTGGTGCCGAGGGGGGCGTAGAACGGGTCGCCGAAGGCTGGCGGATGGGGGAGGGTTTCCACCTGCCGCGCCGTCAGTCGACCCGGTTCAGTCCCGAGATACGCCGTCCATTGGGGCGAGTGGGGCGCGAAGACATCGGGGAACAGCGCCCAGAACGAAAAGAACACCAAAATCCCAAGCCCGAGAATCCCCATCCGGTGTTGTCGATATCGCCGCCAGCCACGGGCGATCCGTTCGAATCGTGGCTCCCATTTCCGGCGGGTGGACTGATACCACGAGCGTTCCTCGGCCGCCATCTATCCCTCCTCCCCGAACTTGATCCGGGGGTCGAGATAGGTGTAGGCGATGTCGGTTACCAGCCGGGCGACGACGATCAAGACGGCCAGGACGAAAAAGATGGCCTGCGTTGTCGGGAAGTCCCGGTTGAGCACCCCCTGCACGAGGATCTGGCCCATGCCCGGCCAGTTGAACACGTTCTCGATAATGACCGACCCGTCGATGATGAAGGCGATCCCGACGATGGCCTGGGTCGCGACCGGGATGAGCGCGTTTCTGGCGGCGTGTTTGATCATCACCGTCCGCTCGGAGAGCCCCTTCGCCCGGGCGAGGTGAACGAAATCCTCGTCGGTCACGTTGTTCATCTGGGTCCGCATGACGAGCATCGATCCAACCCAGCCGACCGCCGCCACGCTGATCAACGGGAGCGTGATGTGCCAGAGGAGGTCACGGATCACCGTGAGCGGTGTCAGCTCGAATTCCGGGAACGGCGTGAGCATGTACGCGCTCGGGAGCCAGCCGAGTTCGAAGTTGAACAGCCAGATGAACAACCAGGCGATCCAGAAGACCGGCATCGAATAGGCGAGCAGCCCGCCAGTGAACACCGTCTGATCGCGCGAGGACCCCCGCCACCACCCCAGATACATCCCGACGAGGGGGCCGATCATGAAGCCCAGGATGAAGATGCCGCCGAAGAGGATGACCGTCCGGGGGAGGCGCCGGATGACGAGCTGCCAGACGGGTGTATTCCAGGTTGGGGACCATCCGAAGTTGCCCATCTGGTAATTGACGAGAAACCGGAGATACTGGAGCCAGAGCGGGTCGTTGAGCCCCCACCGTGCTTCGAGCCGCTCGACCTGGGCGGCGGTCATCTCCGGCGTGATCATCCCGGAGATGAAATTGCCGGGCATGCTCCGTAGCAGAATGAACAGGAGGGTCATGATGATCAGGATGGTGACGTACGAAATGACCACCCGCTTGGCGAGGTACTTCGCGCTGATCCTGGTCATGAACCGGGGGTGTGTGATGATGTGATTGCCGGCATGAGACTCGTGACTCCCCAGGGTCGGAAACGACGGTTAGGTTACTCCCGTTGGTGGATATTCAGATACTGCGTCGGTAGCTCGGAATCACCTGGACCGGCGATCCCTTGGATGAACCCAGCGAAGGCCGAGGACTTGACCGGCCAGAGTAGCTTGTCGTAATCGAATACCATGAGTGGGAAATCGAGGTAGATCTTCTCGACGGCCTGTCGGGCAAGTTCGTTCCGGCGCTCGGCGTCCATTTCGGTCCGGGCTTCGGCGATCAGGTCGTCCGCCGTCGCGTCTTCGAATAGGCCGTAGCCCATCGGGTTGTTGAGGAGCCGGGAGTCGTTCTCCTGCTCGCTGCCTTCCTCCACCTCTCCGTGGTCGTCGGCGTTATCCCCGTGATAGAGGTTGTAGAGCGAGCTGGTCGCGAACGGCGAGAGGTCGCCCCACCCGAGGTGGGTGATATCGAAGTCCTCTCGGGCGAACACGGCATCGAGCAGGGAGTTGAACGAAATGACCATTCGCTCGATGGGGATGCCCAGGGCCTTCATGTTCTGCGTGTAGTTCTCGTCCATCTTCGTCAACTCGGGGACAAGCTGGGGTGGATAGGTGTGATAGGTCAACGGCCCGCCATGCAGTTCGCCGATCGTCTGGCCGTCGATCCGGATCTCCTGATCCGCGCCGTAGTCCTTGAGGACCTGGGACTGGACCGGCCCGAAGGTGTATTCGTGTTTGCTCTCGGTCTGGCTGGCCGTCACACCGGTGAGGCTCCCCGGGTAGTCCTGGCCGACGAAGGTCCCGGCTTCGCCCGTGATGGCCTGTCCCTCGGTGAGGAACGTCCGGATGCCCTCAATATCGGGGACGCCCGGGCCGGACTGCCGGAACGTAAACGCCTGCGTCGCCGGGTCCTCTAGGACCTCGGCGTCCTCGCTCACGGTTTCCGGGCGAACGGCGCTATAGGCGGGTGGCATGACGAAGTCGCCCTCGAACACCAAATCCCGGTTGAGGCGAGAGGTCCAGTAGATGTCGTCCCAGAGGAAACCCATGGCTTGCCGAAAGGTGATGTCGTCGAACGGCACCCGACGGAGGTTGAATCCGACCCAGCCGAACCCAGTATCGCTCCCCTGGACCAACGACAGCCCGTCCGTTTCCCGGACCCGTTCCACGCTCGCGCTGGGGATGGACTGATACATCGAGTCGATTTCGTCGTTGAAGAAGGCCTCGACCCGGGCCGATTGGCTGGTATAGACGAGGTAGCGAACCCGATCGAGGAAGGGCCCACCCGCCCGAAGATTCTGATGGTCCTGCATCCATTGGAGCCGGCTGAGTTTGTATTCCTCGGGATCCCGAAACTCGAGTTCGATGGCCGTGTCCGGTTCGTATCGCGTTACCACCGCCGGGCCGAGCCCGACGGGCCGACCATCGGCGATTCGCTGGCCGGGCTGGTACTGTTGAAAGTTGTCGACCTCCGACCAGATGTGTTCGGGGAGAAGCGGAAGGGCGAGCTGGGTGGAATCATAGGTCCCCACCGACTTGTTCAGGGACATGTGGACGTCCCAGTCGTTTCCGGCCTCCTCGACGGTTTCGATCGGCTCGAGGATGCTGACGTACTTCCCGGGTTGCTGCTCGATCAGGTAGTCGTAGGTGAACAACACGTCGCTGAGCGTGAAGTCCTCCCCGTCGTTCCACGTGAGCCCCTCCCTGACGTTGAAGTAGACGTCCGGCGCCCCGGAGTCGACGTTTTCGACGGTCCAGTTCGTGTAGACCCAGGGCTTGACGTCGTAGGTGACGGGATCGACGAAGATGCCGCCCGCATAGACGTTGTCGTAAATCGCGGCCGAATAGGCCGACGAGGTCGAGAGGATGTTGATTCCCTTCGGTGGTTCGGGGAGACCGAGTCGGAAGGTGCCACCCTTCGGGACGTCTTCCCCTGGTTCGACCGGTTCAGGCGTCACGGTCGGTGTGGGGGTAGGTTCGTCGGTCGGGGTAGCGGTCTCGGTCGGGGACGCTTCGCCATCGCCCCCCTGCTGGCCACAGCCGGCGAGTCCGACGGTGAGGGCCCCGGTCCCGGTCACCTTGAGGAACCGTCGGCGGTCGAAATCGCCTGCTTGGCGTTCCGTAGGGTCGGGCATACGAAGGCTGGTTTAGGAGAAAGGACCCATAAAAATGTGGTTCGAAACCGCCCGGTGTGATAATCGAAACCCGGCAGAAGCGGCCATTATTCATCGGCCCGTCGCTGGGAATCAGCGGATGGTTTCAGAAGGGGCCAGCTCTGTTGCTGGCCCGCAGGCCGAAATAGAGCGTCGTCACCGCTGCGAGAACCGCCAGCGAGAGATACCCGTCCGGGGGCGCCATGCTCGCGTGATTTTCCGCCCAGAGCATCGACAAGAGCGACCACACCGTCGCCAGCGCCGATCCGAGGGCCAGCAGCCAGGCCGCCACCTGCCCCGCCCCGCGACGGAGGGCGACGAGGGCGACGAGGAACACGCCGGCGGTCATGACCGCGAGCACCCCCCGACTGGTCACCATTACTCGCGTCTTTGTGGCTCGAGGGTATGAAAGGCTCGTCGGGGAAAACCGGGCGAAAATAGCGGGAGGTGGATTTGAACCACCGATCTCCGGGTTATGAGCCCGGCGGAATCTCCTGGCTATCCTATCCCGCTGTGTCTCCGTATTCCGGAACGACGATTAAGAGTTGTGATTCGGCCGCTCTACCTCGTTTACTGGCCATGCCCGACCCGCCAGGTAAAGAGGCTCTCGGCGACGTAATTGACGACGAAGCCAACGCCGATCCCGATGGCGTTCGCGACGGTTAGCCACAGGGGTTCGCCGCCGTACGGGAGACTGACGTCGAGGCCCGAAACGAGGACGAAGACGACGGTCGCGACCAGCACCCCACCCACCCGAACGAGGTTCGATTTCGCCAGCCGTCGAAGGAACGACCGAAGCCCTGCCGCTCCCTCGTCGGCGAAGGTCCAGTGTTCGTTGATGAGGAACATGAGGATGATGGCGAGTTCAGCCCCGACCAGCTTTGCCGATCCCCGGTAGATGCCGAGCTCGGTGGTCAGAATAAGCACCGTCCCGGTGTCGACGACCGCCCCGAAAAGCCCGACGGAGGCGAACTGACTGAACCGAATCCCCGAGAGGAGCGATTCGAACCGCGCGAACGGATCAGTCATCGTTCGGACCCGGTCGTTCGACGAGCGCCGGCTGATCCGCTCGATACGTCTCGAGTGCCGAGTGCAACGGATCGTCTCCGAGGAGCTTCGCCCGGTGTCGAACAGCGAACAACGATTGAGCGAGCTGAATCGACGTTCCGATCGGCGAGACCGTCGATCCGGGATAGTCCTCCCACTCGATGGGGATCTCCTGGATGCTGAGTCCCAGCGCTGCCGCCATCGCCACGAGTTCGATGTCCCAGGCGAAACCGGGTTCGTAGAGGTGCCCCCGGACCGCCTGCCAGGCGTCCCGATCGATCGCCTTTGCCCCACACTGGTAGTCATAGAGCGAGGCATCGAGGAGTACGCGGGCGACTCGGGCGAAGGCATGCCCCAACCAGCGTCGAGCATACGTCTGGTGGGAATGGACGATCGATTTCGGGTGTCGCCGGGAGCCGACGGCGAGGGCCACCGATCCGTTCCTGACCGGGGCGATCACGGACCGTACCGACGACGGTGGGGTGCTCCCGTCGGCGTCGACGAAGGCGAGAACATCGGTTTCGAGGTGCTCGAAGCCGTCGGTAATCGCCGCGCCCTTCCCGCGTCTGGCCGGGACGGTATGGATGGTCGCCGGTAGGTCTGCTAGCGCTGCCTTCACCCCGGGGTTCGGGGCGTCGAGCTCGATCCTGATGGCATCCGGTTGGAGGTCAGCATCGAGCGACCGGACGTAGTCGCTTAACCGATCGGTATCGGGACGGTAGGCGGGGACGACGATACCGACCGATCGAGCCATCGCCCGTTCATCGGCGGGCGGTCGATAAAAGGGGTTTGTCTGGTGGCGAACCGAAGACGTTTATCACGGCTGTCCCTTCTCCGGCCCGATGGATATCGCCTCGGTGGCCGCGATGGTGTCCTGGTGGGTGCTCTTTCTCATTCTCGCCGGCATCGGACTGCCGATCGCCGCCACCGTCTTTGCCGGTCTCGACGACCGCGGGGCCGGCTTGGCGATTCCGACGGCGATCGTTGTGCTGATCCTTCCGATCTACTGGCTCGGGCACCTTCGCTACAATGGGATCGTCATCGGGGTCGGCGTCCTGGTTCTCCTCGGGGTGTCCTATTGGTGTTGGAACCAAGGGCCAACGATCGATCGACGTCGCATTCAGGAGGTGGCCATCGTCTTCACCGCCGGGTTCGGCCTGGTCGTCGCGATCAGGGCAGCCGATCCCTCGATCCTCCCTGCAGGCGGCGAAAAATTCCTCGATTTCGGCCTCTTGAACGCCATCCTCCGGACGGATCAACTCCCACCGGAGGACATCTGGTTTGCGGGCGAGCCTGTCCAGTACTACTACGGCGGGCACCTGATCGCCGGCGTCCTCACCGAACTCACGCAAACCCCGCCACGGTATGCCTATAACATCGCCCTCGCCGGGTTCTTCGGAACGCTGGTGGCGGCCGCTTACGGGGTGGCCGGTTCGGTCGCCGCCGGACACGGCCATCGGTTCCAAACCGCCGGCGGGTTCGCCGCCGTGTTCGTCGGGTTCACCTCGAACCTCGTGCCGGTCGTGCAGGTCGTCGTGACGGCCCTCCCGGACGGAATCGCCGCTGGAATCAGCCGCTGGCTGGCCGGTCGTACCGCCCTCGAGGCCGGTCGCGTGACTGCTTTCGATACGCTCACCTACTGGACGGCGAGCCGGGTGATCCGGGGGACCATCAACGAGTTTCCGCTGTTCGCCTGGATGAACGGCGACCTCCATGCCCACATGATGAGCACGCCCTTTCTCCTCCTCGGCGCCGGGGTGGCATTCGCGTATTTTGTGACCGAAAGTCAGGATATTCGCCGACGCCGACTGCTCGCCTTCGGGGCCGTGCCGCCGGTGGCGGGCCTGATCGCCGTGATCAATACCTGGAGTTTTCCATCGGTCATTGGGGTGATTGGCCTGACGTTGCTGTTCTCGCCGAGCGATCCGCGCGATCTGTTCCCGGACATCCTGTCCGGTCACTCTCGAAAGTCTCACTGGCGAGAGGAAACCCGGCGATTGCTGGCCGCGTTGGTCGGGGCAGTGATGATCGCCGTTCTCGGCATTCTCTGGACGCTTCCGTTTTTTATCGGTCCGGCGACCGGGGCGAGTGGCCGCTCGATCGGGTTCCTTCCCGCTCGGAGTGGGCTGGTCGAGTTTCTCCTCGTCTATGGGTGGTTACTGCTCGTTTTCACGCTCTATCTCGGCGGTCGGGCCCGAGGGGAGTTCGGCGATCGCACCGGCAAGATTGGTCTCGCCCTCGGTCTCGTTGTGATCCTGTCCCTGATCGCCAACGCCGCGGCTGTGGCCGTCGTCCTCCCGATCCTGGGGGTGGCCTGGTTCCTCCTCCGCCGGGAAACGGTCGGGTTCGAGTCCGTCCTGATCGTGGCCGGGGCCGGCCTGGTACTCCTCGTCGAGTTCGTCTACGTCCAGGAGCAGGCCGGACCAGGGCGGATGAACACGGTCTTCAAAACCTACATGCAGATCTGGGTGCTCTGGGCGACCGCCGCCGGGGCGGCCCTCGTCAGGATTCGACCGCCACGCCATCCGTCGGTCGACCCGGGCTTGATCGCCCGTGGGCTCGTTGCCCTGCTCGTCCTGTCCGGCTCGCTCTACGGGCTGATCACCCTCGGGATCCACTTCGGGACCGCTTCCGAGGTGACGCTCGATGCGACCACCTGGGCGGCCTCGACACACAGCGAGGAGTGGGAAGCGATCCAATACTTGGGGGATCAACCCGGCCAGCCGAACATCGTGTCGGCACCCGGCTGTTGGTGTAACTCGGTCGAGAGCACTCGGCCGTACCGATGGGTGAACGCCCCTTCCTCGTTTACGGGTATTCCGACGCTCGCCGGGTGGTCCCACGAGGTCGGCTACCGGGGGCAAGGACCCTATGAGACCCGTGTGGAGGACGTCCGGACGATCTACACCGGGACCGCCGATGAACGGCGAGCCTTGCTCGATCGGTACGACGTCGAGTACATCTACGTCGGGCCGAACGAACGGGCGCTTTACGGCGACATCTCGTTCGAGGGGGTCGACGGCGTTACTGTCGCGTTCGAAAACCAGGTCGTCAGTATCTATCGGGTAAACTAGACCCGCTGATTCGCCCGTAGTAGGGCGTGGTGTCCCGAAAAACCGCTACACCGCGAGGTCGCCTTTGCCCTTGATGACGGTCAGCGCCTCGGCGTCGATCGATTCGGTCTCGAGGAAGTGGGGGATGTAGTTCCGTCGGTCGAAGTCTTCGCGTTCGTCTTCTGTTCCGATCACACACCAGAGCTGGACCTCGTTCGGGCCATGATAATCCCCATTACGGGTCACGGAAAAACAGACCATCTCCTGGTCGTCGTATTCGATGATCCCGTCCTGGCGGATGCCGGGGTCACCATTGACGATCAACCGCTTCATGGCCGCGGCTTCCCATGGCGAGCAATTAAGGGCTTCGGAGAGCCTCAGATCCACCATGTCAACCTTTCCGGTCGCCGACGACGTCTACGGGATCGACCTCGAGATGTTCGATACGGAGGTACTGTCGGCGTTCGTCATCGACGCGCCCGAACCGACGCTCATCGAAACCGGGTATGCCCGCGGGGTCGACCGCCTCGTGGCCGACCTCGAGACGATCGGGCTCGATCCGGACGACCTCCAGCACGCTGTTGCCTCGCACGTCCACATCGACCACAGCGGCGGAGCGGCCGGGCTGGTCGATCGGGCACCCGACCTGACCATATACATCCATGAGTCGACGGCCGATTTCCTCCTCGACCCGACCCAGCTCAACGAGAGCAGCGAACGGGCCATGGGTGAACACTTCGCCGAGTTCGGTGGACCCGAGGCCCTTCCAGAGCCAAACCTCTCACCGGTCTCGGATGGCGAGACGATCGATATCGGCGATCGGACGCTCGAGATCGTCCACGCGCCCGGGCATTCACCCGATCACATCGCGGTCTGGGACGCGGCCGCAGGTCGACTGTTCGCGAACGAGGCCATCGGATCGTATTATCCCCGTGTCGACCGGTGGTTCCCGCCAGCCACGTTGCCCCGGTTCGACGTCGAGGCGGTCGAGCGAACCATCGAGAAGCTACGCGCACTCGACCCGTCGGAAGTCGCGCTGGCCCACTTCGGGGTGGCTCCAGATGCCGACGAGGCGTTCGACGCGGCGGCGACCGTCCTGCACGAGTTCGACGAGCAGATCCCGGCACTCTTTCAGGAACTCGGGGATGTCGATGCCGTTGTCGACGCCGTCCGAACCGATCTCGTCCGGCTGGATGACGCCTATGCCGACGCTATCGCTGATTTCGAGTCGTCGTTCCAGGCCAAAGGGTTCCTCCACTACCACGAGTTCCTGTAACCGCCTCACGCGAGACCGTGCGGGTTTTAAACGATCACGACCAACCGAGCGTAACTAACCATGCAGATCCCTCGACGGTTCAATACCTACTGTCCGCATTGTAATGCCCATACCGAACACGAGGTACAGAAAGTGCGAACCGGCCGGCAGACCGGCATGAAATGGATCGATCGGCAGCGAAAACGCCAGACTGGCATCGGGAACGACGGGAAGTTCTCGAAGGTGCCCAGCGGGGAGAAACCGACGAAGAAAACCGACCTCAAGTACCGGTGTTCGGAGTGTGGGAAGGCCCACCTCCGCGAGGGCTGGCGGGCCGGTCGGCTCGAGTTTCAGGAGTGAGCATGGCGGGGAGCTTTTACCGCGTCAAGTGCCCGGATTGTGAGAACGAGCAGATCATCTTCGATCGGGCGGCGACGCCGGTCACCTGTGCCGTCTGTGGGCACACGTTGGCCCAACCCACCGGGGGCAAAGCGACCCTCGAGGGCGAGGTCATCGAGACTGTCGAGGCCCGATAACGCCGCGTCCGGCTGAACGAAATCCTTTCGGTGCTCAACCTCCGACCGACAGGTATGCAATACGAGGGCTGGCCCGAGAAGGGCGAACTCGTCGTCGGAGAGGTCGACGAGATCGAGAGCTTCGGGGTCTTCATCGATCTGGAAGAATACGAGGGCAAACGTGGCCTGGTGCACATCAGCGAGGTGGCCTCGGGCTGGATCAAGAACATCCGCGATCACGTCCGAGAGGGCGAACGGGTCGTCGCGAAGGTCCTCGGCGTCGACGAGGATTCCCAGCAGATCGATCTATCGATCAAGGACGTCAACGACCACCAACGCTCGGAAAAGATCCAGGAGTGGAAGAACAACCAAAAGGCCGAGAATTGGCTCAATCGCGCCTTCGGCGACGAGATGGAGGACGAGGATTACCGCCGCGTCGTTCAGGCGCTCCTTGATATCTACGATACGCTTTACGAGGCGTTCGAGCAAGCCGCCATTCATGGAACGGAGGCCCTCGCCGACGTCGACCTCGACGAGGACGAGATCGAGGCGATCGTCGAAACCGCCCGGGAAAACGTCTCCGTCCCGTATGTGACCGTCACGGGGTATCTCGACCTCGAGAGCGCGGCGGCCGACGGCGTTGACGTCATTCGAGAGGCGCTTAAAGCCGCCGAGGGAGACGGCGACATCCCGGATGAGATCGAACTCGATGTGACCTATGTTGGGTCGCCCGAATACCGGATCCGGGTGAAGGCACCGAACTACAAGACGGCCGAATCTCAGCTCGAGGAAAGCGTCGACCGGGCCCAAGCGGCCATCGAAGGCGGTGGCGGAACGGCCCATTTCCACCGGGAACGCCGGACTGAGGAAGAGGCGGCCTGAACCCGTGAAGTCGGATATTAAGGTGTGTTCGGCGTGGTCGAGCAACCACGACCGGCCGGTCTATACCCTCGGCGACTACTGCCCGGCGTGCGGGGCGGAAGCGGTGAATTCGGCCCCGGCACCGTTCAATCCCGAGGATCCCTACGGCGAGTACCGACGCGCTCTTAAATGGCGGGACCGCGGGTAGCGGCATGGATGAAGTCGAGGTCGACCGGCTCGCCGACCCCGACCTCGAAGAACCGATTCTGATCGAGGGCCTGCCCGGGGTGGGCCACGTTGGCAAACTCGCCGCCGAGCACCTGATCGAGGAATTCGACAGCGAGATCGTCAGACGGGTGCATTCCGAACACCTGCCCCCGCAGGTGACCGTCGATGAGGAGGGGGTCGCCTCGCTTGCCGCCATCGAATTTCACGCGGTCGACGTCGGCCGCGACCTGCTGATCCTCGTCGGTGACCACCAGGCCGGCGATACCGTCGGTCATTACCGGCTGGCAGAGGCGTTTCTCGACGTGGCAACCGACTTCGAAGTCGCCGAAATCATCGCCCTTGGCGGGGTCCCGACCGGCGAGATCGTCGAGGCGCACGACGTGATCGGGGCCGTCTCAGGTGAGGACCGACGGGAACCCTACGAGGAAGCCGGAGTGGAATTCCGGGCGAACGAACCTACCGGCGGGATCGTGGGGACCAGCGGGCTCCTTCTCGGTCTCGGCGACCGACGTGACATTCCCTCGATCTGTTTGATGGGAGAAACCAGCGGCTACCTCGTCGATCCGAAGAGCGCCCAGGCTGTTCTCAATGTCTTGAAGGATGTCATCGGGTTCGAGGTCGACGTGACCACCCTCGAGGAACGCGCCGAGGAGATGGAGGAAGTCGTCCGCGAACTTCAGGAGATGCAGGGCGGCCAGACCGCCCCCAGCGACGAGGACCTCCGCTACTTCGGCTGAGTTATTCTCGATCCGTAATGGGGGCGACCTGAACCGCAGCCGTCAGGACTTTATCGATACCGACCCTGTCACTGGATGTGATCCAGCCCGTCCCCATCCCGCTGACCGACACGATCGCTTGGTTGGTCATCGGCCTCTTCCTCGGGGGATGGGCGGCACTGGGCTACGACCGCAACCTAGCCAGAATCGCGACCGCGAGTGCCTGGGTCGTCTTCGGGGTATTCTGGCTGCTCTTGATTCCCCGGTTCGCCCTCGCGATGAAGAGCCCGATCGAGACCGTCCTAAGTGCCCTCGCGGTCCCAGCCTGCCTCTACGCCGGCTACCTCCTCTGGCAGGGCCGGGAGACGCTCTTCACGCTCTCGCATGCGGTCGCGATCATGGGCGTCCTCTATCTCCCCTTCACGTCGATCGAGCTGCTCGGCAGAACGCTCATCGAGACGGTCGCCCGCCAGTCCCACGGCATGATCCTCTGGGCGGGCTTCGACGCCGCCCTCGTGACGGAACCGGAGACGGGATACAACAGCATGCTCGTGTTTACCGACCCGACGGGCCATCAGTACGTGACCCATATTGTCCTCCAGTGTACCGGCATCGGGAGCATGAGCATCTTCGCCGGGCTGATCGCCGCGATCGATGCCTCGACCGTCCGGAAGGTCCAGGCTCTGCTCATGGCGGTCGTGGTGATCTATATCCTCAACCTGATCAGGAACGTCTTCATCGCGGTGGCCTTCGGCCAGCAGTGGTTTCAGTACTTCATCGACCCCGTGATGACCGTGACCGGGTTCACCGATCCGGGGTTGGTCTCCTTCTTCATCGCCGACCGGGTCATTAGCCAGAGCGCATCGGTCGTGGCCCTCGTCGGCATCACCCTCCTGACCGTCCGGATCGTCCCCGAGCTACTCTCCGTCGTCGAAGACGCCGTTTATGTTGTCACCCGGACGGAGGTCGACCTCCACGCCGCCTTCGCCACCGATGGCGGTCGGTGACCGGCTCGGGTTCCGGGATCGGGCGGTATACCTCCCCGAAAGCAATGCGCTGGTGATCGCCGACCTCCACTTGGGCCGGGCCGTCACGTCGGGGGTCGACCTGCCGCTCCCCGAGGATTCGAGCATACGCACACGCCTTCAAGAACTGCTCGATCGGTTCGAACCGACCGAACTGGTGCTCGCGGGTGATGTCCTCGATTCCTTTTCGAGGGTTCCGAATGGCGTCGAAACAACCCTGGCGGACCTCCGGGACCAGGTCGCGGCGACGGGGACAACGCTGACAGTCATCGAAGGAAACCACGATCCGATGCTGTCGGAACTGGTTGAGGCCGTCCAGGAACATCGGCTCGGGAGTTCGACCGTGGTGTGCCACGGCCACAACCACCCCGAGCAGTCAGCCGATCGGTACGTCATTGGGCACGACCACCCGGCGATTGTCATCGAGGGGCAGCGCCGACCCTGCTTTCTCTACGGACCCGGGGCGTACGAGGGCGGCGATGTAGTCGTCATTCCTTCGTTCAACGAGTTCATCGCCGGGACGAAGGTCAATCGGCTCGATGGCGACTACTTTCAGTCCCCGATGCTCCGATCGCTCGAGACCTTCCGACCGATCGTCGTCGAGGAATCTTCCGGTGAGACCTATCGGTTCCCGCCACTCGGGTCGATGCGAGAGTTCCTCTGATCGAGTCGTTCCCCGTAAGGGGGAAACATACAAAGGGATTTGTGAGCGTCCGGTCAGGTGCGGATATGGAAACGACGGACGCCTTTCTCGGCCTCGATTGTCGAGGCTGTGGCGAACGGTTCGATGCCCTGACACCGGGGCCCTGCCCGGAATGTGGCGGGGTCCTCGATCCGGTCTACGACTACGATTCGATCGATCTCTCACGGGCGGATATCGCCGGGCGGCCGTTCCGGACGATGTGGCGATACGAGGAACTGCTCCCGTTCAGCCGGTCATCCGCGGTCACGATGGACGAAGGTGCGACGCCTCTCGTCGAGTGTCCGCGGTTGGCCGAGTCGATGGGCGTCGCCCGAGTCCTGATCAAGGACGAAGGCCGCAACCCGACCGGGACATTCAAAGACCGCGGTCACAGCCCCGCGGTTTCGGCTGCGGTCGCCGGCGGGGCCACGGATATCGCTCTGGCATCGGCGGGAAACGCCGGGCAGTCAGCCTCGGCGTACGCCGCCCGCGCCGGGCTCAACGCCCACGTCTTCCTCCCTTCCCGAGCGGGCTTTACGCAGAAGGCGATGGTGAACGTCCATGGGGCCGACCTCACGGTTGTCGAGGGCCGGCTGGATCACGCTGGGGCGGCCTTTCGGGATGCGTTGGCCACCCACGATGACTGGCAGTCGACGGCGACCTTCGATACGCCCTATCGACACGAAGGGAAGAAGACGATGGGGTACGAACTCATCGAACAGCTCGATTGGGCAGTCCCTGATGCCGTCATCTATCCGACCGGAGGCGGGGTTGGGTTGATCGGGATCCACAAGGCGGCGACCGAGTTACAGGAACTAGGCCTTATCGACGACCGGCCCGGGATGTACGCCGCCCAGTCGACCGGTTGTGCACCGATCGTCGAGGCCTGGGAGGCGGGGCGCGATGACATCGAGGCGTGGGAGACGCCGGACACCATTTGTGGTGGCATCGAGGTCCCGAACCCCGGGGCGGCGGCCTGGGTGCTCGAAGCCATGCGAGAGAGCAATGGCGGTGCCGTATCGACGACCGATGCCGATATCCTCGAAAGTGCTGCTATCGTTGCCCAGGAGGAAGGCCTCGAGATGGGGGCGACGCCCGCGGCAGCAGCGAGCGGAGCGTGGGCGCTGGCCGAACGAAACGAGTTCAGTTCCGATGCGACGGTCGTGATCATCAATACCGGCGCTGGGAACAAAGACGCCGATATCGTGCGGAGCCACCTGATGGGACAGGGCGTTTAGCCCGATCCCGTCCGTTACACGGGGAGCAGTGCGAGTAAGGCGTCGCTCAGGCCGGTGACCACGGTCTCCCAGATGGAAAACCCGGTCGCAACCGCCAGAAGGGTGTCCAGCCCGAAGAACAGGAAAAGTCCACCGGCGGCGAAGTGGGCCCGGCGGAGATCGAACTTGCCGGCGAACCGGTGGAAGAAATAGGCGTTCGCCAGGCTCACGGGGATGATGGCCAGCATTTCGCCGACCCAGATCGCGGGATGAGCCCCATACTGGATGGCGAGCGTAATGGTGATCATCTGAGTCTTGTCGCCGAACTCGCCCGTCGCCATCATGGCGAAGATGGGCAAAAACCCGCCGAGGGCGTTCGGCACCTCGTAACCAAACACCGTGACATCAAGAGGTTCATCCTCCGAGGCGAGCAGGCCGCCATCGGGGGTCGCTGACGTGTCGGCCGGCGCTGATCGAATGAGCAAGATAGCGAATAGGATGAACATCCCAGCCGTGATGAGATCGAGATAGACCCCGGGCAAGGCGCCTTGGATCGCGCTACCGAAAAGAATCTCGAGGACGGTCCAGCCGGCGAAGGCCGTCCCGGCTGCCGTGACGACGATCAGGGGGTGATACCGGGTAGAGAGTCCAGCGATGATGAACTGGACTTTCTCTCCGGGAAGCACCGCGAGCTGTGCCCCGAATGCGATCAGGAGGATCTCGAGCCAGCCCGTCATCGTCGAGTGACTGGATCGTTATCGGCGGTCAGTGAAGGGCGGGACCAGCGTAACCATCGCATCCGTGTTTGGAATTCGAGTCCCCGAAAATAAAAATACACCGCCTCTAATTGAGGGGTCACATCACCGGAACGGTAGCCTTATCGGGGGACCATCGGCTATTCCCGGTGTAATGGCAAACCCCCTGCCGAGCCTCGCGCTCGGGGCCGTCTTCGGGCTCGCGTTGGCCGCACCTCCCGGACCGATGAACGCTGTCATCGCCGAGGAAAGCGTGCTTCGGGGTTGGCTCGCCGGATTCAAGGCCGGGCTCGGCGCGATGACCGCAGACATCTGCTTCTTCATCCTAGCCTTCCTCGGAGCGGTCGCGTTTATCGGGTCGATGCCCACCCTCCGGGCCGTCATGGTCGGGATCGGGGGCCTTCTGATGCTCTACTTCGCCTACGGCGCCGTGACGGATGCCGCGGAGGGGGTCGACTGGACCGCCGGCGCGTCGGGAAAGGGGTTTTGGAAGGCGCTCGTGCTGGCGCTAACCAACCCCTACCAGATCGTGTTCTGGCTCACGGTCGGGGTTGGGCTCATCCAGCCTGGGACCGTGGATGTCCTCTCGCACACCCCCTACATCGGCGACTCCTTCGACGGCCTCCTGGTTATCCAGACCGGCAGTCCGGCGTTGCTCGTCGGGTTCTTCGGCGGTATCGTCCTCTGGATCGTTGGCTTCCCTGCCTCGTTGATCATGGCAGGCCGACGCATCGACCGCTTCGCACCGACGGTCGCCTACGCGAGCGCCCTGGTGCTTGCCCTCTTCGGTGGCTGGTTCCTCTTCGACGCCGCAGAGACGCTACTCTGAGCGTTCCATTCGAACGACTTCCTCCTCGAGCCATTCGCGAAACCACTTGACCCGCTTGAGCCGCTTGTGGGCGATGGTTCCGGCCGCATCGCTCTGGACCCGCTCTCGGGCCTCCTGGCCGCGTTCGAGCACCCGTTGAACCATCTCCGAGGTGTCGAGGTGGTTGCGGGATTCGTAGCCCATGCGGAGCAACATGAGCGCCGTCCCGTTGGCCCCGATCTTGTCGAGGAGGTCCGCCTCGATCAGGCACTGCGCCTCGAGCGAAAGGTCCGTCAGTTCACCCTGGTAGGAGTGGTCATCGATGGCTTGGCAGACCCGATCGATGAACGAATCGGGGAAATCGCCGTGGGAAGTGAGGTATTCCCGAGCGATCCGGGATCCTTCCTCGGCGTGTATGTCCTGATCGGCCTCGAGTTTCGCCACGTCATGGAAAAGGGCCGCGACTCGGACGACATCGACGTCGGCCCCTTCCCGCTCGGAGATCTCGGCGGCGAGTTCGACGACGTTGATGATGTGGTTAAACCGGTAGGTCGCCGAGTGCCAGGGGTACCACCGCATCCGCCCACCGTCCTCCTCGTTCTCGACACTGGCGACGAGGTATTCCCTGACGAACTCCTTCATCTCCTCGAACTCCGCCTCGCTGACGGGGGATTCGCGAATCTCGACGCCCATACTACCACCTCCTCTTACGGGGGCTAGCGTTGTTCATGTTAACCGATAGAAGGCCCGTTGCGGTCTTTAGGTTTACGACGACAGCGAGAAGTGGCGTCGGCCCATGGCTTGAGCCATGACTGAGGCGCTCTATCTGGATGCTGCGGAGGATCGGTCCTTCTCGGCCACCGTCGAACGGGTCCTCGACGACCGCGTCGTTCTCGACCGGACGCTCTTCTATCCGACGGGCGGCGGCCAACCCAACGATACCGGAACCCTCGCGGCCGATGGCCGGACCTGGCGAGTGACCGATGTGCAGAAGAAGGATACCATCTATCACACGCTCGACGACGAGCCGCCGGCGGAGGGAACGACCGTCAGCGGGGAACTGGATTGGGATCGACGGTACGCCCATATGCGGTATCACACCGCCCAGCACCTCCTTTCAGCTTACCTGCTCGAAGCGTTCGACGCCGAAACGACCGGAAACCAGCTGTACGCGGATCGGGCCCGGATCGATTGTGCCTTTCCCCGGTTCGACGAGGCTGACCTGGACCAGATCGAGGTGGGCGTGAACGACCTCGTCGATGCCGGCCTCCCGGTCACTTGGTACACCCTCGATCGTGAGGCGGCCGAGGCGACGCTGGATCCCCAACGCACCCGGTTGGATCTGCTTCCTTCGAGCGTGACCGAAGTCAGGATCGTCGAGATCGACGATTACGATCGAACGGCCTGTGCGGGCACCCACGTGCGTAATACCGACGAGATCGGTCGAGTCAGTATCACCGGCCGCGAAACCAAAGGGTCGGACGAGGAACGCCTCAGCTTCACGCTCGAGGCGTGACCGCAGCGGCTGTCGCCTGGTATCATCGAACCACCAATCTCGAAACTGGTTAGTGCGCCGGTCGGAAGGTGTGGGCATGCCGGCCCATGGATACCTGCTTCCGACGAGGGGCGTGGTGTTTGCTGCCGACGGACCGACGACGTTGACCGCCAAGGTCCAGGCAGACGTTGTGGGCCTGGCCCGTCGCGCCGAATCCCTCGGGTTTTCCGGCGTCTGGGTCGGTGACAGCGTCCTCGCGAAACCCCGGCTCGACCCCCTGACCACCCTGGCCGCCGTCGCGACCGAGACAGAATCCGTTAGAGTGGGAACGGCCGTCTATCTACCACTGCTCCGGCACCCTGTAACCGTTGCCCACATGACCGCCACACTCGACCACCTCTCGGGTGGCCGGTTCGCTATGGGGGTCGGCGTCGGCGTCAGGCCGACCGAACGCGAGGAGCAGGAGCAACTCGGGGTACTGTTCGACCGCCGGGGTGCTATGCTCGACGAGACCTTAGGCCTCGTTGACAGGCTTTGGCAGGGCTCACCGGTGGATTTCGACGGAGAGTTCTACAGCCTGTCGGACGCGAGCATTGGTTTCGAGCCAGCCGTCAAACCGTCGATTTTCCTCGCCTCTGCAGCGTTCGACCCGGCTGACGGATTCCCCAATCGGATCCGTGATCGGCTCGCGGTTCACGGAGACGGCTGGCTACCCATCGCCGTCGGTCCCGAGAGTTATGCGACCGGTCTCGACCACGCGAAGTCAGCCCTCGAATCCAACGGTCGCGACCCGAATTCGCTAGAAGCCGCGTACTACCAGGACGTCGTGATCGCCGATTCCGAAGAAGCGGCGCTTGAGCAAGCCCGGGAGTTCCTCCTGAAGTACTATCCTCCTGAGGAATTGACCTACCTCCCGGAGGGAGCCTTCGATAACGAGCAGATTCGGCGGCGAGGGGTGTTCGGCCCCCCTGAACGGGTCGAAGCCCACCTGGAGCGCTACCGGTCGGCCGGCGTCGAAACTTTCGTGACACGGTTTCCGGCTGACAATCAACGCGAGCAATTGACCCGGTTTGCGGCGCTCATGGATTAGCGAGAGCCACTTCAGCGCATGATGACGATATGTGTGACAAACACTAATACCGCCGTCGCGAAGGCCACCGTTCCCCAGTCAAAAGCGATCATATCCAGGAAGGCGAGGCCCCACACCACGAACGAACTGAAGATGAACGACAGGACGAGGTTCATCACGAACAGGACGCGAGGATCACCCTGAGAGGCCATCGCCGGCGGGCTACTCCCCCGGGGGGCTTAATACCCGCCCCGAAAGCATTTGCCCGCGTCGACCGTTCTAGACATCGTGTCGGTTTCCCGGTTCAAACCCCGTAACAAACACGGCACGCCCATCGACCCGGTACCGTTCCTGGTCGTGTTCCTCTTAGGTTTCCTTATCTGTTTTTCCTACGGGCCACCGTATCTGACAACCTTCGGATTCACCATCCCCGAGTCGCTGCTCATCTCGGCCGGGGTTGTGGCCGGGATCGGCGTTCTCGCTTACCACCGCTACGTCTGGACCGCGCGGCCCGATCTTCGCGGCGAGGTCCCCGCCTCGGTCCGGTTACAACGGTTGTTTTACGCCGTGATCGCGGGAGTGTTTCTCCTCGCATTACTTGCGCTCCCGATGTTCCTCCGTTAAGGGTTTAGCCCCCCGAACCGCGGATCCACACGGATGCGAACGGTCGAAGTCTCGCGGTTCGTCCGGGCGAGTCGGCCCGCCGTGGAGCGGCTGCTCACGCCGGAAACCCTCCTCGATTACGAGGGGACGTTTCGGGTTCGAGATGTCACGGAAACCGAGGAAGGGATAATCGTTACCGCGGGGGCGGCCGGGATGGAGACCGAATTCGTCTTCGAGGACCGCGAGGACGGCCTGGAGTACCGACAGCGCGGGAGGGCCGGCCCGTTCCGAGCGATGGAGACCGAGATGGAGGTCACGCCGGAGAACGAGGGCGTTCGAGTGACGATGCGATCGTCGGTGAGCCTGAACCTCCCCCTCCCATTCGCCGACCGCATCGCCGCATGGAAACGGCGTGGAGAACTCCGCCGGGCCCTCTCACGCCTGGCCGACGACGTCGAATGACGGGTGTGCGGTAACACTACATGACCGACCGGTGATTTATGACGGATCGAGGATTTTGTACACGACATGAGCGTCTTGAACACGGTCAAGGACATCCTTGCCGCCTCGAACCAGTCCCCGAACCGGGGCGAGGGGACGACGGAATCCAAGGGCGCCTACTGGTGTCACGACTGTAGCGAACGAATCCTCGATCTCGATATCGAGGGTGACGATCCACCCGCGTGTCCTGAATGCGGGGACGAAATGGAGTTCGAGCGGTCCGTCGGCGCGACCGGCTGCGCCTGTTAACGAACTGGGGTTTATAACGGCCAACCGTTATAGTAGCTCCAATGACAGCTGACCTCGAGCTCCACGAGCGGATCGAACGGTTCCGCGAATGGCTGCATGAATGGCTGCACGGCCTCTACCACGGGATGATCGAACACCCGGCGTTCGAGAAGATCGAGAAGGAGGCCGAGGACACCGAGGACGCACTCCTCTTTGCGATGTTCGCTGATGCCTTCGGGATCCCGAGCCCCGTTTCGTATTACACGTCTGAGCTCCTCCCGTACCTGGCCGAGGACTTCGAAAAATGGGAACGGCGCATGTGGGACCGTGAATCCATGATCGAACGGAAAGGGCAACAGTACCACTTCTGATATGGATAAGTTCGTCTTCTTCGGCGGCAAGGGCGGCGTTGGGAAAACGACCGTCTCGAGCGCCTTCGGATTGAAGTGTGCCCGCGCGGGCCTCCGAACGCTCATCGTTTCGACCGATCCCGCCCACAGCACCTCCGACGTCTTCGATCAACAGTTCGATGATGATCCCCGATCGGTCGATGGCATCGACAACCTCTGGGCCATGGAGATCGATCCCGACGACGAGGTCCAGGCCCACCTCCAGTCGGTAAAGGAGGAGATGGGCGAGCAGGTCAGTCCAGCCATCGTCAACGAAATCAACCGACAGATCGAGCTCGCACACCGGACCCCGGGCGCTTACGAGGCGGCCCTGTTCGACCGGTTCATCGAGGTGATGCGCGATGCTGACGACTGGGACCGGGTGGTGTTCGACACCTCGCCAACCGGGGGAACGCTCCGGCTCCTGGCACTGCCTGACTTCCTGGAGGACTGGATCGACCGGTTGATCGACAAACGGGAAACCAGTATCGACCTCTTCGAGAAGGCCGCAGTCGGCGAAAAATCGGCCCGAAAACGGGCGGAAAACGATCCGATCATCGCCCGACTGCGCGAGCGGAAGGAGAAGTTCGAGTTCGCCGGCCGGGTGCTCAAGGACGACGCTGCGTTTTTCCTCATCCTGAATCCTGATGAACTGTCGATTCGAGAGACGGAACGCGCCATCGGCCAGCTACGTGACTACGGCCTCGATGTCGATGGCATCGTCGTGAACAAGGTGACGCCGTCCCCCGATGAGGACGAAACCGGTCGTGGCGCGGACTTCCTCAGACAGCGGATCGCCACCGAACAGGACCGCATCGAAGAGATCAACGGCTCGTTCGAGCAGCCGATCATGGGTGTCATCGAAACCCGGGTGGAGGAGGTCAAGGGGTCGCTCCTCGACGATGTGGCGGCGGACCTCGATATCGAAGTCGCGCCGGAAGCGGCCGCTTGAGGCCCTCACCACAAAGTATTCAGGTAACAACCTGGCGGTAAATTACCGACCGGTAACCCACTGCGAATCGGCAACTTGGGGGCTGTTTCCGGTATTTATCGGGTCATTAATCCTGAAATAATCCGTCAACTTTTATAACGAAGTTTCCAGTTACCTTGAAATGAGGTACCTAATCCATGGTAGCAGTGTTGTGGCTGGTCATCGCGGTACTAGTCCTGTTCAGTGCCGGGTATCTCGGTT
>Ga0207797_1000087_pt1 | contig 60380 bp, 52 predicted proteins | sample PRCRCaboRojoPR_6_FD_187275 | JGI IMG/M metagenome (GOLD analysis project Ga0207797, IMG submission 187275) | Marine sediment microbial community from Cabo Rojo, Puerto Rico - PR CR 10% Liquid 1 (SPAdes) | ecosystem: Environmental > Aquatic > Marine > Coastal > Sediment | place: Cabo Rojo, Puerto...
CGAGCCAGCTCCGGGGCCACCTCCCTCACCTCCTCCAGGAAGACCGAGGCCTTCCAGAGGAAGATTCCGCTGTTCCACAGGTAGCCCCGGGCCAGGTACTGCCGAGCCGTGTCCCGGTCCGGCTTCTCCACGAAGGAGGCCACTTGAAACCCCTGGGCCGTCCCCCGTGAGGCCAGGGTCTCACCGGGCTGGATGTAGCCGTAGCCCGTCTCCGGGCGGGAAGGGGGAACGGCCACGGTGAAGAGGCGTTCTTCTTCCCGGGCCAGGGCGGCGGCGTCCACCAGGAGCCGGGCGAAGTCGTCCGCCGGCTCGATGGCGTGGTCGGCGTGGAGGGAGCAGAGGACCGCTTCCGGATCCTCCCGGTGCAGGGTCCAGGCTGCCCACAGGAGGACCGGGGCCGTCCCCCGGGGCTCGGGCTCCACCATGAAGCAGGAAAAGGGGAGCCCGGGCAGAGCCCCCCGGAGGGCCCCCACCAGGTGGTCTCCGGCCAGGATCCGGATTCGCTCTTCCGGAGCCGCCAGAAGAGCCCGCTTCACCGTGTCCCGGATCAGGGGCTCCTCTCCCGCCAGGGGAAGGAGCTGTTTCGGACGACGGGGTGTGCTCAGGGGCCAGAAGCGGGTTCCGGATCCTCCGGCCAGGACGGTGATCCAGAGGTGGGGGTCAGGCGGGGTCGAGGAGGTCCTGGATGCGTGCAAGGAGCTTCTTCGGGCTGAAGGGTTTCGTGACGAACTCGTCGGCCCCCAGGGCGAAGGCCGCTTCCCGGTCGGTATCCTGCCCTTTGGCCGTGAGGATCACCACAGGGAGGTTCTTCCGGTGTGGAAGATTGCGGACCCTCTCCAGGATTTCCAGACCCGTGAGCCCGGGCATCATAATGTCCAGGAGAGCCATCCGGTAGGACTCGTCCGAGGTCAGGGCTTCCAGGGCCCGGCTTCCGTCTTCCGCCGGATTCACGTCGAAGCCGGCCGTTTCCAGCATGGTGGCGAGGATGCGCCGGATGTGGGGCTCATCATCGGCCACCAGGATCCGGCCTCGGGAAGGATGGGAGGGATCCAGCTCCGGCATGGGCCAACCTCCTCATTGCCCTGGGAAAGCGTGGCGGGGAACCTACCGGGGGAATGGTGTAAAGTCAAGAAACGGCGGGGGTTTTCAGGGTTGACACCTTCGCCTCCCTTCCGGTAGTCTTCTCGCGCCGTGCACCCTTCGTCAAGGCATGGGTAACAACGTGGTCCAGACCGTTCTTCGGTACCTCGCCAGGAAGCTGTCGTCCCCCTCCCAGGGAGGCCGACGGAGAGGGCTGGCCGTCGTCCTCCCCCTTCTCCTTCTCCCGGGTCTCTGGGGCTGCGACGACGATCCCTTCAAGATCCGGTGGCAAGCAGACCCGGATACCGTCCGGCTCTACGCCCTGTCCCGGCCCGAGCTGAACCTGTACTCGGCCTTCGACTTCGTGAGACGGGTTCCCATTCGGATCGAGGCCCCGTCCACGGCCGGGGACTGGGATCTGGCCGTGGACACCCGGGAAGGGGACCTGGTTCTGCTCCCCCCCGGGGCCCTGGGGGTGGATTCCAGGGCCCGGATCGCCGTCATGGCCGGGATGACCTTCGACGAGGTGACCCGAGCTCCGTCCGATTCCACTGCCTACGTGTCCGACGAGCCCGTGCCCTTCACCTTCGGCAACACCTATGTCATCCGGACCCGCCAGGAAGCCGGGTCCTTCGGCCGGCGCTGCGTGTACTACGGCAAGCTGGAGCCCGTGGCCAAGGACGCGGAGCTGGGCTCCGCCACCTTCGTCTACGACGTGAGTCCGGTCTGCAACAGCCGGAAGCTCCTCCCACCGAAGGACTGAGGCTATGCTGGATCTCCGACTCCTGCGCAAGGACCCGGGGCGGGTGAAATCCGCCCTGGCGAAGCGGGGCGACCGGGAGCTGAGCCCGGCTGTGGACCGGGCTCTGGCCCTGGACGAGGAGCGCCGGGAGGCCATCGGAGAAGCCGATGACCTGAAGGCCCGGAGGAACCAGGTCTCCCGAACCATCGGGGAGCTGAAGCGGAAGGGGGAGGATGCCCAGGAGCTGATCCGGGAGATGCGGGCCGTGGGGGACCGGATCGGAGAGCTGGACCAGGTCATCTCCGCTCGAGAGGAGGGCATCCGGGAGGTCCTGCTGAACCTTCCCAATCTCCCCATGGACCGGGTTCCGGCCGGGGGAGAGGACGCCAACCAGATTCTCCGGAGCTGGGGCGAGGAGCCCACCTTCTCCTTCCAGCCCAGGCCCCATTGGGAGTTGGGAGAGGCCCTGGGAATCCTGGATCTCCCCCGGGGTGCCAAGGTGTCGGGTTCCGGATTCCCGGTCCTGGCCGGTCCGGGGGCCCGACTGCAGCGGGGCCTCATCGACTACATGCTGGACCTGCACACCCGGGAGCACGACTACCGGGAGCTCCGGATTCCCTACCTGGTCACGGCGGAGACCATGACCGGGACGGGGCAGCTGCCCAAGTTTGCCGACGAGTCCTACCTGAGCGAGAAGGACGGGCTCTGGCTCATCCCCACGGCGGAGGTACCGGTGACGAACCTCCACCGGGACGAGATCCTGGAGGAGGAGGAGCTGCCGGTGCGCTATACGGCCTACTCCCCCTGCTTCCGCCGGGAGGCCGGGGCTGCCGGCAAGGACACCCGGGGCCTTCTCCGGGTACACCAGTTCGACAAGGTGGAGTTGGTCCGCTACGAGAAGCCGGAGCGGAGCCAGGAGGCTCTGGAGGAGCTCACCGGGGAGGCGGAGAGGATTCTCAAGGACCTGGGCCTGGCTTACCGGGTGGTCCTCCTTGCCGCCGGGGACCTGGGGTTCTCCAGCGCCGTCACCTACGACCTGGAGGTGTGGGCACCGGGGGTGGAGGCCTGGTTGGAGGTGTCCAGCTGCTCCGTCTTCACGGATTATCAGGCCCGCCGGGCGAACCTGCGGTTCCGCCGGGGGCCGGGAGAGAAGCCGGAGTTCCTCCACACCCTGAACGGGTCGGGGCTGGCTCTCCCCCGTCTCATGGTGGCCCTCCTGGAGACCCATCAGGAAGAGGACGGCTCGGTGGCGTTGCCGGACGTCCTCCACGACTTCGTGGGCTTCTCTCGGTTGGCCCCTTGAGACGGGAGGGCCCGCTCCTGGAGGAAGACGAGAAGGTTGACCCCCCGTTCCGGGGTGGAGATGGCCCATGACACGCCGGAAATGGCCCGTTCTCCTGGCGATCCTCTTCCTGGCCCAGCTGGTCTGGTACCTGCTGTACACCGACCGGATTGTCCAGGCCCTCCGGGCCAACGCCGAAGACGTCTCGGAGATCTACGCCCGGGTCCAGGCCGGAATCCAGGATCCCGCACCCGGGGCCGCCGAGGAGGCCCTCTTCGGGCTCCAGGGCGTCATTCGGGAGAGCGGTGTTCCCCTGGTCCTCACGGGGCCGGGGGACACGGTCCTGGCGGCGGCGAACCTCCCCTTCGAGGCCGATCCGGCCATTCCCCTGGGCCAGGAGCGGATACGAGAGTTCACCCGGAGGCTGGACCTCCGGAATCCCCCCATGGGGGACTCGGCCCTGACCCTGATCCACTTCGGTGATCCCCCGGCGGCACGGGGGCTGCGGTGGATTCCCTGGCTCCAGGCCGGTGGGCTCCTCCTGACGGCTGTCCTGGGGTTCCTCCTCATCCGGATGCAGCGCAGGGCGGAAGCGGAGAAGGCGTGGACGGCCATGGCCCGGGAGCTGGCCCACCAGCTGGGCACGCCCATCTCCTCCCTGCAAGGCTGGTTGGAGCTCCTGTCCCTGCCCTCGCCGGAACGGCCGGAGGGCCTGGGGGAGGGGGAGATCGCCCGGGAGATCGGAGCCGATCTCAGGCGGCTGGAGAGGATCAGTCACCGATTCGAGCTCATCGGTCGGGAGCCGGAGCTCAGGGAGGTTCAACTGGGAGACCTGATCTCCTCCCTCCACGGCTACATCGACGCCCGTCTGCCCCGGTTGGCGGCGGGCGTGGACCTCCAGATCCAGGTGCCGGAGGACCTGCCGCCCATCCTGGGCAACGAGGTCCTGCTCACCTGGGCCCTGGAGAACGTGGTGAAGAACTCCCTGGACGCCCTGGCCGGCCGGGGAGGGGTGATCCGGATGGAGGCCCGGAAGGAGAAGGACAGGGTGACCCTCATGATCTCGGACACGGGCCCGGGCGTGCCGCCGGAGGTCCAGGGCGAGCTCTTCGAGCCGGGGGTCACCACGAAGCCCTACGGCTGGGGCGTGGGCCTTGCCCTGTCCCGTCGGATCGTAGAAGGCGTTCACCAGGGAAGGATCGAGTTGGCGGAAGACGGGGACCCCGGAGCCACCTTCCACATCGTCCTTCCCGCAGCGGAGAGTGCGGGGTAGTGGCGTGGCTCTTCCTCATCTGAGGGGACTCAACCCGGAACAGAAGGAGGCCGTGGAGCACTTCCAGGGGCCCCTGCTGGTTCTGGCCGGTGCCGGTTCGGGCAAGACCCGGGTCCTCACCTCCCGGATCTGTCATCTCATCGAGCATCACGGGGTGCCGCCCTATCGCATCCTGGCCGTGACCTTCACGAACAAGGCCGCCGGGGAGATGCGGGAGCGGATCCAACGGCTCCTGGGCCGGGAGCCCACGGGAATGTGGGTGGGGACCTTCCACGCCATGGGGGCCCGGATTCTCCGGGTTCACGCTCCCCGGGTGGGCTGGTCCCAGACCTTCACCATCTATGATCAGGACCAGAGCCTGCGGCAGATCAAGGCCGTCCAGGAAGAACTGGGCATCGACTCCCGGCGGTGGAATCCCAAGGTGTTCCGGGCCCAGGTAAGCGGAGCCAAGAACCAGCTCATCTCCCCTCAAGAATTCCTGGAGGAGAACGGAGAGAGCTTCGACCCACTGGTCCGCTACGTAGCTCGCCTCTACCCCGCCTACCAGGAGTCTCTCCGGAGCCACGACGCCTTCGACTTCGACGACCTCCTCATGAAGCCGGTCCAGCTCCTGGACAAGCATCCGGACGTACTGGAGAGCTATCGCCGGCGCTTCTCCTTCCTCCTGGTGGACGAGTACCAGGACACGAACCGGGCCCAGTTCCGGTTCCTGGAGCTCCTCACCGGGGAGTCGGCCAACCTCATGGTGGTGGGGGACGACGACCAGAGCATCTACGCCTGGCGAGGAGCGGACATACGGAACATCCTGGACTTCGAGAGCGCCTTCCCGGCGGCCCGGGTGGTCCGGTTGGAACAGAACTACCGTTCCACCGAGCTCATCCTGGAGGCGGCGAACCAGGTCATCCGCCACAACGTGGAGCGGAAGGGGAAGACCCTCCGAACGGAGCGGGCCGGAGGAGAACGGATCACCGTCACCGAGACCGCCGACGAGACGGACGAGGCCCGCTGGGTGGCCGGGGAGATCGGGGCTCTCACCGGCCAGGATCCCCACCGGGACTTCACGGACTTCGCCGTCCTCTACCGGACCAACGCCCAGGCCCGGGCCCTGGAGGACGCCTTCCGCAGAGCCGGGCTTCCCTATCAGGTGGTGGGGGGCGTCCGGTTCTACGAGCGTCGGGAGATCCAGGATGTGCTGGCCTACCTCCGCCTCATCTCCAATCCTCGGGACGGGGTGGCATTCGACCGGGTGGTGAACTACCCTCGGCGGGGGATCGGCGCCGCGTCCATGGGACGCCTGCGGGCCTGGGTCCGGGACGAGGACCTGACCCTCCTGGAAGGAGCCCGTCGAGCCCGGGAGGTGCCGGACCTGCCGGCACGAGCCCGACACTCCCTGGAATCCTTCGCCCAGTTCATCCAGCGCTATTCGGCCCGGGCCTCCCAGGTGGGCGTGGGGACCCTGGTGGAAGAGCTGGTGGAAGAGCTGGAGCTCCTTCAGGCCCTTCGGGACGAAGGCCCGGACGGGGAGGACCGGGCGGAGAACGTGAAGGAGCTCATCGCCGGAGCCCTGGATTTCGAGGCCGAGATTCCAGAGGACGAGGATCTTCCCCGGGACCGCTTCACCGACCTGGACCTCTTTCTCCAGCAGGTGGCCCTGGTGGCGGAGGTGGATCTCCACGATCCCCAGGCGAACACCGTTACCCTCATGACCCTGCACAACGCCAAGGGGCTGGAGTTCCCCGTGGTCTTCATCTCCGGGATGGAGGACGGCCTCTTTCCCCTGAGCCGGGCCTACGACGATCCCTCGGCCCTGGAAGAGGAGCGTCGCCTGTTCTACGTGGGGATCACACGGGCCCAGGAGAAGCTCTACCTCACCCACGCCCAGCGACGGCGCCGAGCCGGCGATTACATGTACGGCCGCCTCTCCGCCTTCGTGGAGGCGGTGGATCCCTCCCTGATGGAGGAGCGAACGTCGGCCAGGCTCCGGCAGGAGTCCACCTCGGGGTTCGGCACCGGCTTCGGTACCGACCTGGACGGGGATTTCGGCCAGAACACGGGCTTCGGGCCATCCGGCCGGGGGCCAGGGAGAAAGGGGGCCGGCAAGGACATCGGATCCCAGGGAGGTGCCGGGGAGGAAGATGGGGTCCTGGAAGAGGACATGAACCAGGATCGTCCCCACTTCGTCCGGGGAGAGCGGGTGAGCCATCCCACCTTCGGATCGGGAACGGTCCTGGCCATCTCCGGCTTCGGACGAGACCTGAAGGTGACGGTGAGGTTCGATTCCGTGGGTACGAAGAAGCTACTGGCCCGCTACGCGGACCTGGAGAAGGATTACTTCTGAGAGCCGGCCCGGGCTTCGTCCTCCACCGACGAGTCCGGGGCACCCTCGCCGTTGGCCGCCTGGCCCGGGACACCCTCCTCCCGGGCCGCCTCGCCCGGAACGGGCCTCTCTTCCGTCGGCTCGCTCTCGTCCCCCCCGTCGGCGTCCGCCAGGGGACTGGACAGGCCGTTGAGGACCTCGGTCCCCGGGGTGAGCTGCTGTCGCTCCTGGGCTTTGACCTTGGGCCAGTAGAGGAGGGGGCCCTCGGGGAAGGGGAAGAAGCGCTCCACCAGCTCCTCCAGGACCGCCGGATCGTCGTACCCCCCCTCGGCCAGCCCGGCCCGGCGGAGCTTCTTGGCGATGCGGAGGTTCAGGGCACCCACCGGGTCCAGCTCACGGGGCCGGGACTCGCCCTGGCTCACCAGGTAGTCCACGACAAAGTCGAAGGAGGTTGCCAGGTAGCTCTCTACCCGCTCCGCCGAAAGCTCGTAGCGGGAGCTCTCCAGGACCTTGTCGAAGACCTGCTTCCACCGGTCGTTGTCCTGCACCTGGATCATACCCCGGAAGATCCTCCGGTTGGTCCTGAAGCTGAAGAGGGTCCGACTCAAGACGGAATCGAAGAGCTCGTCGGCCTCGCTGTGGTCGTAATTCATGACCAGACGACGGGCCTTTCCCACGAACTCCTCTCCCACCTTCAGGTCCATCCGGTGTTCCCAGTAGGTGTGTCCGTGGGCCTGACCGGTCCGGGTGAGAAAGAGCTTCCGGGGGATGAACACGTTGTGGGCCAGGGTATCCGCCGCCAGATGGGCCAGGTAGCCGTAGGCCGCCGCTTTCAGGGCCTCGTTCGGGGCCGCCTCCAGGATCTCCTCCCCCACCTCCCAGCTATGGCTGTGGCGTCCCTCGGGAACGTACTTCTTGGCGAAGGAGATGTCGGCGGCCACCGAGCCGTAGAGAAAGTGGATGGGGAAGCGCTCCAGGAGGGCCCGGAGAGCAGGGGGCAGGAAGTAGAGAGCGTTCAGTAGCGCTTCCCCCAGGGCCACGTGGGTGGCCGGTCCCCATCCGGCCAGGGGCTCCGGATCCACGAGGAGCCACCCCAGGGCCAGTCCGGCGCTGGTGATCCAGAAACGTGCCATGGCTTCGGCCGGCTCCCGGTCAGGCTCCCGGGCTGGTCTTTCCCGGAACCTCACCGGCCTCCGGGCCAGGGCCGTCTTCAGCTTCGGCGGCCGGGAGGGAGCCGGGGCCCTCTTCCTCTCCCAGTCTGGGGGCGGCGGTCTCTCCGTCTCCGGACAGGGTCCGGGATCCGGCCCGGACTCCCCGGACGGCGGCGGCGGCGTCCAGGGCGATTCCCTCCGCCTCGTCCTGGAGCACCTCCACCAGGGCGTTGAAGTCCTGGATCCGCTCCTCCATCTGGTTCGAGGCCTGCACCAATCGGTCGTTCAGGCGGCTCACCGAGTCGCTTACCTTCTGGATGTCGGTGCGAACGGCGGTGGCGATGAAGTCCACGTTCTCCGCCACGCTTCGGGCCCGGTCCATGACCGGCCCCGCTTCCGCCTCCAGGTGCCGGGCCATCTCCCCCAGGGACGAGGCCACGCGCCGGGCCTGCAGCAGGAGGAGGACCAGGACCACCAGGACCGCCAACAAGGCGAGGGTGAGGACGATGGTGGAGACGGCCTCCGCCGTGATGAGGAATCCGTTGGGTTCCATGGGGTTTGCGGCCTCCGTTGCGGTAGCCTGGAGGGCTGAAAGAGGGAGAGCAGGGACCAGGTTCTCCATACTCCAAGTGTAACCGGGCAGGGGCTCAGAGATCCAGATCCCCCTTCGGACCGGCCTGCGACTCCCCGGGGGCATGCTCGATGGCTTCGGCATGGGCACGCTGCCGGGGCCCGGCCCCCAGGGCCTCCTCCACCCGGGGAGAGATCTCCCCGGCCCGGATCAGGATGTTCCGGGTGAAGAAGGGGCCCGTGAGCTCCGAGAGGATCACCCCCAGGACCACCACCGCGAACAGGAAGTCCACGGCGTTCATCCCGCCCAGGGCCAGGCCCGAGTAGGTCAGGACCCCGGAGATGGCCATGGCCAGGGAAATCCCCCCCTGGGGAAGAAGGCCCAGGCCGAGGCGTCGGGGAGGGCGGAAGGGAAGGGGTGTCGTCTTCACCACCAGGAAATTCCCCAGGACCTTGCCCAGGGCACGGAGCAGGGCATAGCCCAGGGCCAGGGGAAGGATCCACAGGGTGGGGAACTGCAGCAGAGCCCCGGCCAACATGAGGAAGACCACGTAGATGGGCTTCTCCCACTCCTGGAGGACCCGGTAGACCCGCTGGGGATCCGGCGAGAGATTCGCCACCACCGCCCCCATGGTCACGGACACGAAGAGAGGGGAGAGCTGGAGTTCCAGCGCCGCCCCGCTGGCGAAGGCAGCCATACCCAGGAGGAAGAGGACGAGCTCCTCCCCTCCGGGCCGGGGCCGGGTGAGCCAGAGGAAGAGGATTCCGCAGACCGCTCCCAGACCCAGGGCCACCAGGACCCATTCCAGGGCCGGCTCCAGGGGCAGACCCCCCACCAGATTCCCGGGGGGGAAGAGGGAGTAGATGACCTGGAGAGCGACGATTCCCACCAGGGCGTCCAGAGAGGCCACGAAGAAGAGGAGGTCCCGGACCTTCCCCCTCACCAGGTAGTTCGTGGAGATGAGAGCGATTCCCGCCGGTGTGGACACGCAGGCCGTGGCCGCCGCCCCGGCCAGCAGGAGGGCCTCTCCTTGCCCCATCATGCCCAGACCTTCCAGAACGAGCCATCCGCCACCCAGGAAGATCAGGAGGGTGAGGAGAGCCTGGGCCATGGCCGCCACCAGGTAGACCGGGGGGAAGAAGCCCAGGTTCCGTCGGTCCAGCTGTAGGCCGAAGAGGAAGCCGATCCAGCCCAGCCCCAGACCCAGGAGGGGGAAGAGCTGCCGGATGGCCTCCGGTGTCAGGAATCCCAGGAGCTGGGGTCCCAGGAACAGTCCCAGGAAGAGGAAATGGGTTCCGGTCCGGAACACCAGACGGGGACCCGGGGGGACCCGGAAGGTGGAAAAGGAGAACCGGGCTCCCAGGAGAGCCAGCAGGATGAGAATGAGAGTGGAGATGAAGGGATCCATGGGACGGATCAGAAGGGCTGCTGATCTCCCCCCAGCTCGGGAGCCAGCCCCACGACCCGATCCAGGGGCAGGGTGAAGACGATCCCCGTGGCCGGAGCCGTCAGGTCTCCGCAGACCTCCTGCAGGAGGGCCACGGTGGAGTCCACCTTCTCGTCCTCCACCACACTGAAGATGGTCCGGTTCTGGGGCCTGGACCGGGAGATGAGGGTCTGGAGTCCGGCGAAGATGGGGATGTCGTGACTCAGGACCCGCCCCATTCCCTCGCTGTTGATGACGGTGGCCCCGGTGATCCCCAGCTCCAGGAAACCGGAGAGGATATCGTCCACCTTCTCGGGGTCGTTCACCACGGCGATGAGAACCTGCATCAACGGGCCTCAGACATGCTGGGCGTCCTCCTGCCGGAGGGCCTTCAGGAGTTCCTCCTTGCTGGACGTGCTCTTGAGGTCGTCCAGGAAGCCCGGGTAACGCACCAGGCGGCAGATCCGGGCCAGGAGCTTGATGTGCTCCCGTTCCCCTCCCGGGGGAGAGAGGAGGACGAAGAAAATCTCCACCGGTGGGCTCTCCGGAGGCCCGAAGGGAACGGGGGGAACGGCCGTGGCCACCATGAGGAGAATCTCCTCCAGGGAAGACACCGTGGCATGGGGGAGGGCAACCCCCTCTCCCAGGACCGTGGTGTGGGCCTCCTCCCGGGCAGACAGGGCCTGGATGATCTCCTGGGCCGAGGCGTCGGAGGTCACCGAAGACAGGTGGGCCCCGATGGCATCCAGGACATCTCGGGTGCCGGAGGCCTGGATCCCGTGAACCACCAGGTCGTCACGGAGGTAGTCGTTGAGGCGCATGGGGATCCTCGACTGCGAGGCGGGTATGGACTGAGCGATTCTAGAGGACCCGAAAGAACGGTGTCAAGCGAATCCTCGACCTCCTCCTGCCGGTCAGGTTGCTGGAATCCCCGAGCCTGGAATATGTTCCCGCCGGTCGGCGTCCCCAGGCGGCGGAGGATCGTGTCCGTCCTGGGCCAGGCCGGCGTCCCCTCGCACGAGCGCGCAGAACCGCTGAACCAGGTAGATCTCATGCCAAGCTTCGTCGTAGACGGTGGCAACCCCCTCTCCGGTAGCATCCGTCCGGCGGGCAACAAGAACGCCGCCCTCCCGGCCCTGGCCGCCACTCTCCTCACCGGGGAGGAGGTGGTCCTGGAGAACCTTCCCCGCATCCGGGACGTGATGACCCTCCTGGAGATCCTGGAATCCCTGGGGGCCCGGGTGGAGTGGGAGGGCCCCGGCCAGGTCCGGATCAGCGCCGCCGCTGTCACGGAGGGACGGCCGGATCCGGAGCTGGCCAAGCGGATCCGGGCCTCGATCCTCCTGGCGGGGCCCCTCCTGGCCCGCTTCGGGTTCGTGGCCCTCCCGCCCCCCGGTGGCGACGTCATCGGCCGTCGTCGGTTGGATACCCACTTCCTCGCCTTCCGGACCCTGGGAGCGTCGGTGGAGACGGACGCCCGAAGCGGAGAGATCCGCGTCCAGGCGGCTCGACTCCGGGGGGAGGAGATGTTCCTGGACGAACCCTCGGTGACCGGGACGGAGAACGCCATCATGGCGGCGGTCCTGGCCCGGGGCACGACGGTGATCCGGAACGCCGCCGCCGAGCCCCACGTGCAGGACCTGTGCAACCTGCTGAGGGAAATGGGGGCCCGGATCGAAGGGGTGGGGACCCACATCCTGACCATCGAGGGGGTGGAGAGCCTGGGTGGGGCCCGGTTTCGCCTGGGATCCGACCACATCGAAACCGGCTCCTTCATGGGTCTGGCCGCCGTGACCCGGAGCCGGATCACCGTGGAGGGTGCTCCGGTCCAACACCTCTCGTCCACCCTCCTGGGTTTCCGGCGCCTGGGGCTGGACTGCTCGGTGGAGGGAGATTCCCTGGTGGTCCACGGCGATGACGACCTCACGGTCCGTCGGGACGCCTTCGGTCACGTCCCCAAGGTCGACGACGGGCCCTGGCCGGCTTTTCCCGCCGATCTCACCTCCATCGCCCTGGTGACGGCCACCCAGTGTACCGGCACCGTCCTGGTGCACGAGAAGATGTTCGAGTCCCGTATGTACTTCACCGACAAGCTGGTGGGCATGGGAGCCCAGATCATCCTGTGCGATCCCCACCGGGCGGTGGTGGTGGGACCCAGCGATCTACGGGGAGGTGTCCTGGAAAGCCCTGACATCCGGGCGGGGATGGCCATGCTCATCGCCGCTCTGGGGGCCAAGGGGCAAAGCCGCATCCACAACATCGGGCAGATCGAGCGAGGATACGAGGGAATCGACGACCGGCTCAGGGCTCTGGGAGCCCGGATCCGCAGGGAGGATGGAGACGGATGAGTGGAAGAAGCGAGGGCAAGGAGGGGAAGAGGGCCCAGGAGGGAAAGAGAAGGAGACAGGAGGGGCCGGCGGGGGAGGAAGGCACGCCCCGGGACCGGCTGCAGGACGGCTTGGACGCCCTGTCGGGGATGAAGGATCGTCTGGAAAAGGCCCTGGACGAGGCTCGGGCTCGAGGAGACCTTGACCCGGAGAAGGCCGGAGAGCTGGCCCGGGAGGCGGGCAAGCGGCTGAGGGGGGCGGCCGACAGAGCGGGCCGGAAGGTCCGGGAGACGGACCGGGAGGACCTGGAGAAGGCCGTGGCGGATCTGAAGCAACGCATGAATCGGGTGGAGGAGGGTCTCCGGGAACGATGGAGCGGTGGAAAGGGTGGAGGCGGAAAGAGTGGGGAAGGAGCAAGGAACAGGGAGGGGGACCCGTGAGGCCCTGAGCCTTGAAGGCAGGTAGGCCTTTCGCTATCTTTCCGTGCGAAGGAGCCGCCGGAAGGCGGCCATTTTGTGAGTGGGGGTGCCGGTGGCCCCCGCTTTTTTATTCCCGTCATACCGGGTGAGGCATCCGGAAGGAGCGAGGCCATGGCCATCCCCCTTCCTGAGCTGGCAGGTGAGCTGGAGGTTCGCCTGGAAGGCATGGGGTACGAGTTGGTGGAAGCGACGTGGGCAGGAAGCCGGAGGCGTCCCATCCTCCGGGTCCGCATGGACCTTCCGGACTCCATCCCCGGCGAGACGGGTGTCACGGTGGACCAGTGTGCCGAAGTCAGCCGGGCTCTGGAGCCCTGGCTGGACGCCCACGGGGAGATTCCGGAGCGATACGTCCTGGAAGTCTCCTCCCCGGGAGTGGATCGGCCCCTGGTTCGCCGGAAGGACTGGTCCCGCTTCCGGGGCCAGACGGTAACGGTGAAGGGCAAGGAGGTCCTGGCCAGGGATCAGTACCGGCTGGAAGGGGAGCTCCTGGGCCTGGACGAGGAAGCCGGGAACGGCTCGTTCGTCCTTCTTCGCCTGGAGGACGGCAGCGAGATCAGGATCCCCCTGGACCGGGTGGAGAAGGCCAACCTCGTGTTCAAGTGGGAATGAGCGACCAGGTCGGACTCCCGGGGCCGTGAGGGGCCCGGGAGATCCGGCAGGCACAAGAGGACTACGATGACCAACGCTGGCCAGATCGTCGCGGCTTTCCGGGATATTGCCTCGACCAAGAGCCTCAACCCGGACGAGGTGAACGACCTCATCCGGGATGGGATCGTTGCCGGACTCGTGAAGATCTATGGTCCCAACGTGGAGGCCGAGGTCGAGATCGACGAGATCACGGGCGACATCGACATTCTCGTCTTGAAGCGGGTGGTGGAGGAAGTGGAAGATCCCTCCTCCGAGATCTCCCTGGAAGAGGCTCGCTGGGATGATCCCAGCTTCGAGGTGGGAGACGTGATGGAGATCCCGGTGGACTTCGCCGAGTTCGGCCGCAACGCCGTCATGGCCACGAAGCAGCGCATCGTGCAGCGGGTGAGGGAAGGGGAGCGGCAGCGGATCCGGGAGGAGTTCTCCGATCGGGTGGGCGAGCTCCTCTCCGGGGAGGTGCAGCAGATCGAGCGAGGCAAGATCGTGGTCATGATGAACCGGGCCAGGGACGCCGAGGCCATCATTCCCTGGCGGGATCAGAACCCCCGGGAGCGCTTCCGGCAGGGTGATCCAATCCGGGCGGTCCTGAAGAAGGTGGACGAGACGCCCAAGGGCCCCAGGCTCATCCTGTCCCGGGCCGATCCCCTCTTCGTGGCGGCCCTTTTCAAGCTGGAAGTGCCGGAGATCTTCCAGGGGATCGTGGAGATCCGGGAGATCGCCCGTGAGGTGGGAGGCAGGACCAAGATCGCCGTGTCCAGCCGGGACGATTCCATCGACCCGGTGGGGGCCTGTGTGGGTCTCAAGGGCTCCCGGGTCCAGGCGGTGGTGAACGAGCTGGGTGGCGAGAGAATCGACATCGTGCCCTGGCATCCGGACCCGGAGGTCTTCGCCCGGCGGGCCCTGGCTCCGGCCCGGGTGGCCAAGGTCATCAGTGATCCGTCCCGCCAGGTCATCACGGCCATCGTGGACGAGGACCAGCTCTCTCTGGCCATCGGCCGTAACGGTCAGAACGTGCGGTTGGCGTCCCAGCTCATCGGCTGGCAGATCGATCTCTACGGGTCCCGGGAGTGGCTCGAGCGAGGGGCCGATCTCAGCCTGTTCGGAGAGCCCCAGGCCTCGGAAAGCTTCGAGACGGCGGACTTCCCCCTGGAGGAGCTGGACCTGGAGGAAGCGACCCTGGCGGCCCTGGAAGGCGCGGGATATCATACCTTTCTCGACATCATCGACCTGGAGAAGAAGGACTTCCTGAAGTGTGAGGGGATCTCCGAGGAGGAGGCGGATCTCCTGCTGGCCATCATCGACGAGCTGACGGTGGTGGAGGAGCCGTCCACCCGGGACGAGGCGGAAGACGAGGAGGACGAGGAGGAGGAAGAGGAGGGCGAGGAAGGGGAGGAGGAGGAGATGGAGGAGGAGAAAGCCGGGGAGGCGATGGAGTCCGTGGAGGCTGCGGAGGAAGGCGTCGAGGCGGAGGGAAGGGAAGAAGAGGGTGAGGAGGACGAGGAGGAGGACGAGCAGGAGGCTGAGGACGTGGACGTAGATGAGGCCGAGGAGGCGGTGGCCGAGACCGAGATCCAGGTCCATGCCGAAGAAGACGAAGAGGACGAGGACGAGCGGGAACGCTGAAGCCCTAGCTCTCCTGGGCCTGGCCCAGAGAGCCGGGGCTGTCGCAAAAGGTACCGAGGCCACTCGCCGGGCCCTTCAGCGGGCGGAAGCCCGGCTGGTGGTTCTGGCGAAGGATGGCTCCGAGGCTCAGCGGGAGAAGGTTCTCCCACTGGCCCGAGCCCGGGGAGTTCCCTGGGAGATTCTGGGGACCCGGCAGGAGCTCGGTGACGCCGTGGGAAGCGGGCTTCTCTCGGCGCTGGCGGTGACGCGCGGCGACCTGGTCTTGGAGATCAGGGATCGACTGGGCCGGGAATGAACGAGACGGGCGGAAGGTTTGCCCAGGCGGAGGTAGTACAGACGCATGCGGGTTATTGATCTAGCAGAAGATCTGAGGGTTCCGGCTGAGGGACTGCTCCATCTCCTTCGGGAGATGAGGATCTCGGTAGCCGATCTGGAGGCCGAGGTGCGGGATGCCGACGTGTCCCGGATCCTGGCCCGGATCGAACGCGAACGCCGGGCGGGACACAAGGACGTTTCCGAAGCCCTGGAGGCGGCCATCGAGGAAGCCCAGAGCTCCCATCGTCCCCGCCGCCGCCGTCGTCGTCCGTCCAGACGCCGGGCCGCGAAGCCCGAAGAGGAAGAAGCAGGGACGACCGAGGAGGCCGAGGGCCCGGAGGAAGAGGCGGAGGCGACTGCCGAGGCCGAAACCGGGGAAGGAGACGTGACGGAGGCGGAAGAGGTGGAGGAGTCCCGGGAGGAGGCTCGAGCCGAGGCCGCTGCTGAGGAGGCCCGGGCGGAAGAGGCCCCGGAAGAAGGGGAGGAAGAGAAGGCGGAAGAGGTTCCGGAGGCTCGGGAGGCCCCCGAGGAGGCCGAGGGTGAAGAGACGGAGGTCCTCGAGGCCGAAGAGGAGTTGGAGGAAGAAGAGGAGGGTGAAGAGGCTGCGGCCCGAGGGAAGGAAGAGGAAGAAGAGGAGGAAGAGGAAGGGGCGGAGCTTGTGGAGGAGGAGCCCACCCTGGAACCTGCCGCGGAGGAGGAGGCTCGGGAGGCACCAGCCGAAGAGGGCGCTGCCGAAGCCGAGGGGGCCGAACCCCCTGAGGAGCCGGAGGCGGAAGAGGAAGAAGAGCAGACGGAGCCCGCTCCCAAGCCCGAACCGGTGCGGAAGGCAGCTCCGGAGGGACCGGCCCGGACCGCCCCGAAACCCAAGCCTGCGGCCAGCGCCGGCCCGGGAGGTCAGGTCCGGATCCAGGCCGAAGGCTACACCTCCGACGGTCGGCGGAAGAAGAAGGACAAGAAGAAGAAGCGCCAGCGGGTGGACCAGGAGGCCGTCCAGTCCAACATCCAGCGCGTCATGGCGGAGTTGAAGGGTGGAGGAGGAAAGAAGCGTCGCCGGAAGGGACCGGCCCCCTCCAAGGAGGAGCAGGAGGCTGCCGCCGAAGAGGAGCGCAAGGAGGAAGAGCGAGAGCGGACCACGGTCCGGGTGAACGAGTTCCTCACCGTGGCGGAGCTGGCGGAGCTCATCGACGCGTCTGCCACGGAGATCATCTCTTCAGCCATGAAGAACCTGGGCCTCATGGTGACCATCAACCAACGTCTGGACTTCGACCAGATCGAGCTCCTCCTGGACGAGTTCGGCTACACGGCGGTCCGGGAGGAGGAGTACGCCGCCGAGGAGGAGGCGGAGGAGCCGGAAGAGGCGCCGGAAGACCTGGTGGCCCGGCCGCCGGTGGTGACCATCATGGGCCACGTGGATCACGGGAAGACCCTGTTGCTGGACTACATCCGGAAAACGAACGTGGTGGCCGGGGAGGCCGGAGGCATCACCCAGCACATCGGTGCCTACCACGTTCAGCTGCCGGACGAGCGGGCGTTGAGCTTCCTGGACACCCCGGGCCACGCCGCCTTCACCGCCATGCGGGCCCGGGGAGCCGACGTCACGGATATCGTGGTCCTTGTGGTGGCCGCCGACGACTCGGTTATGCCCCAGACCATCGAGGCCATCAGTCACGCCAAGAACGCCGGGGTTCCCCTGGTGGTGGCCATCAACAAGGTGGATCTGCCGGCGGCCAACGCCTCCAAGGTGAAGCAGGAGCTCCTCCAGCACGAGGTCACCGTGGAGGACTTCGGTGGGGACGTCCTCTCCGCTGAGGTCAGTGCGAAGACCGGGGACGGTGTGGACGACCTCCTGGAGAAGATCCTCCTCCAGGCCGAGCTCCTGGAGCTCAAGGCCAATCCCGAACGGGAGGCTCACGGAGCCGTCATCGAGGCCCAGCTCGACGTGGGGAAGGGGCCGGTCATCACGGTCCTGGTCCAGAACGGGACACTCCACGTCGGGGACAGCTTCATCTGCGGTCTCTACGACGGTCGGGTCCGGGCCATGCTGGACGAGCGGGGGAACTCCCTGCAGGAGGCGGGGCCGGGCACGCCGGTCCAGATCCTCGGAGCCCCCGGAGTTCCGCAGGCAGGAGACGCATTCACGGTCATGGACCCGGACAAGGCTGCGGAGATCGCCGCCACTCGGCAGCGCCTGGACCGGGAGAAGCAGCTCCGCATCAAGGAGCGCGGCTTCAAGCTCGGGGACTTCTCCCAACTCCTGGCCGAGGGACAAACGGGAACCCTTCCCCTCATCATCAAGGGAGACGTGGACGGCTCGGTGCAGGCCCTGTCCGATTCCCTGGAGCAGCTCGGCACCGACGAGGTGGCCGTGGAGATCGTCCACCGGGGTGTGGGAGCCATCAACGAATCCGACGTCTTGCTGGCCGATACGGCCGGCGCCGTGATCCTGGGCTTCCGGGTCCGTCCGGACACCAACGCCCGGAACCTGGCGGAACGGGAGCACGTGGATATCCACGTTTTCGACGTCATCTACGAGGCGGTGGACCGGATCAAAGCCGCCCTGGAAGGGATGCTCGCTCCGGAGAAACGGGAGACCATCCTGGGGACCGCCGAGGTCCGGGAGACCTTCCGTATCTCGAAGGTGGGCACCATCGCCGGTTGCTACGTCAGCGACGGCACCATTCAGCGAGACGGCCGTGTCCGCCTCATCCGGGACGGGATCGTCGTCTACGACGGGGAGCTGGGTTCCCTGAAGCGTTTCAAGGACGACGTGAAGGAGGTCCGGGAAGGGTTCGAGTGCGGCATCGGCATCGCCAACTTCAACGACGTCAAGGTTGGCGACATCATCGAATGCTACCAGGTGGAGGAAGTGGCCCGGACCCTGGCCGGGGCGAGCTGAGCCCCGGGCGGTGGCCGAAGGCCTCGTCCCGGCCCGCCACCGGGTGGCCCCGAGCCAGGAAAGGCCGCCGAAGACCATGGTCATCGGAGTCTGCTCGTGGGATCTCTCCCTTCCCGAATGCCGGTCGCTGAAGGCAAAGCGGAAGGTCGTGAAATCCCTGAAGGAGCGCATGCAGCATCGGTTCAACGCCTCGGTGGCCGAGACGGACCACCAGAACGTCTGGACCCGAGCCCGCCTCACCGCCGCCGTGGTTACCACGGACCACCGGGGCGCCGATTCCGTGTTGAGCAAGATGGATCAGTTCGTGGCGTCCGACGGGCGGGCTCTGCCTGTGGGGGTCGAGAGGGAGTTCTACTGAGGGAGCCTTCATGACGGATCGGCGCACGGCCCGTCTCAACGAACAGTTCAAGCGGGAGATCTCGGAGATCCTTCTCCGAAAGGTGCAGGATCCCCGAGTGGGGAGGGTGCTGGTCACCGAGGTCCGGGTCACCGCCGACCTGTGGATGGCCCGGGTTTTCGTCCGTCCCCAGGGTGAGGACCGAGACGTGGAGGAGGTGCTGGAGGGGTTGGAGGCCGCCGAGTCGTTCATCCGAAGGGAGCTGGCCGACCTCCTCCACCTTCGCCGAATCCCCGAGCTGCGTTTCGTCCACGATACCACCCTGGATTCGGCCCTCCGCATCGAGGCCATCCTGAAGGACGTGCTCCCGGACGACGCCGAGAGCGACGAGTGAGGAGCCCCACGGGCGTCCTTCTCCTGGACAAGCCACCGGGTCCCACCTCCCACGACCTGGTGGCCCGGGCCCGGAAGGCCACGGGACTCCGCCGAGTCGGGCATGCCGGCACCCTGGACCCCTTCGCTTCAGGGCTCCTCCTCATCCTCCTGGGCCCCGCTACCCGCCTCTTCGAATACTTCCTGAGCCTGGACAAGGAGTACGTGGCCACCGCCCATCTGGGCATCCGCACCGTCACCGACGATCCGGAGGGGGACGTCCTGGAGGAACGGGAAGGGGCCCACGAGCTCTCTCTCCCGGAGGTGGAGGAGGCCGTGGCCGCCTTCCGGGGCACGATCCGCCAGGTTCCCCCGGCCTATTCGGCGAAGAAGATCCGGGGCAGACCGGCTCACCGCAGGGTCCGAAAGGGGGAGGAGGTGAGGCTGGAGCCGGTGAAGGTCACCGTTCACGCCCTGGAGGTCCTGGAGCTGGCCCCCCCTTACCTCCGGCTCCGGACACGCTGCTCCTCCGGAACCTACCTCCGGGCCCTGGCCCGGGACCTGGGGGAGCGCCTGGGCACCGGGGCCCACCTGACGGCTTTGAGACGGACGGCCATCGGCGCTCTGACCGTGGAGGACGCTCATTCTCCCACGGCCCTGGATGCCTCGGGGAATCCTGAGGACCTTTTCCTCTCCCCGGTCCGGGCCCTTTCCCACCTCCCCTTCCTGGAGCTGGGACCTGAGGCGGTGGAACGGGTTCGACAGGGTCGGAACATCCCCGCCCCCGGGACCGGTGGCCCTCCCGACGGTCCCCTCCTCCTTCTCCGGGACGGAGAGCTGGTGGCCATGGGAGAGCGACAGGGGTCTCGGGTGAGACCCAGGAAGGTCTTTCTCCATGGTTGAGTACGCCATTGATCCCTCCCTGCCCCCGGGTTTGCCCCGGGACGGTCGAGGAACGGTCATCACCGTGGGGACCTTCGATGGGGTCCACCGGGGACACTGGGCCGTGCTCCAGGAGATCCGGCGCCGGGCCCAGGAGTCGGGCCTTCGAAGTGTCCTGGTGACCTTTCACCCCCATCCCCTGAAGATCGTCCGACCCGACGAAGCGCCCCCCCTCCTCACCACCCCGGCGGAGAAGAAGGAGATCCTGGCCGAGACGGGCCTGGACTACGCCGCCTTCCTCTCCTTCAATCACGTCCTGGCGGACTACTCCCCCCGGCGTTTCGTGGAGGAGATCCTCATGGCCCGCCTCCACGTGGAGGAGTTGGTCATCGGCTACGACCACGGCTTCGGGAGGGGACGGTCCGGGAGCGTGGCCACCCTCCGGGAGATCGGGCAGGAGCTGGGATTCGCCGTGGACGTGGTGTCTCCCGTGAAGACCGGGGAGACGCCCGTCTCCTCCACCCGGATCCGCAAGGCTCTCCTGGATCGGCGTGTGGAAGATGCCCGGCAGGGGCTCGGTCGGCCCTATTGCCTCCGGGGCCTGGTGGTCCGGGGGGACGGAAGGGGAAGTCAGTTGGGGTTTCCCACGGCGAACCTCCGGGTGACGGTGAACGGGAAGCTCATTCCTCCTGCCGGGGTCTACGCTGTCCGAGCCGGTCTCCGAAGGGGGACCTTCGACGGGGCCATCCACATCGGACCTCGCCCCACGTTCCGGGGCTCCCCCCCCACCATCGAGCTCCATCTCCTGAACTTCGAGGGAGATCTTTACGGGGAGGAGGTCCGGGTGGAGTTCATCCGGTTTCTCCGGGACGTCCGGCCCTTCTCCTCCGCTTCGGCCCTGGTGGATCAACTCCGGGCCGACGTGGAAGCGGCCCGAAGGATGCTTCGGGAGGATCGGATGCGATGGGTTGAGGAGATAGGGAGATCCTGATAGTTTTCAAGGCTTACGATACTGTAGACGAACACGTTGAGAGGGGCTTCCCCTGCAGCGTAGACTCCTGTGGAGGCTCGACGAGGATGTCCGAGGAACGCGAAGAGATCATTCAGAAGTACCAGCTCCACGAGGGCGACCGGGGCAGCGCACCCGTCCAGGTCGCTCTCCTGACCCATCGGATCAACGACCTCAGGGACCATTTCTCCCGGCATGGCAAGGATCATCACAGCCGCCGGGGGCTCCTGAAAATGGTGGGTCGGCGCCGGAGACTCCTGGATTACATGCGCAGGAAGGACCCGGAGCGTTACCGGGAGCTGATTTCCGACCTGGGGCTTCGTCATTGAGGGACCCGGAAGAGGCGGCGACAGGGAGTCTCCTGTCGCCGCCGTTCTTCTGCTCCCGATTCTGGCTCTCCCCTCATGCCCCGGATTCCCAACGCGAAGAAGGCCATCGACGGGGTTCTACGCTCATCCGGCCCTTCTCCCGGTGCGTCCGGGACCCGTTGGGTGCAGGGAGCGTCGAGACCCTGGGGGGAGGAGCCAGCCGTGGCCCGGGCCTGACCCCAACGACGTGAAGCGACAAGACGAGACCGAAGCGATAGAGACGCGATAGAGACGCGAGACGAGAGACCGAGTGGAGCGAAAGAACCGATGAGAAGCGGAACGATTCAGAGGATCGAGCGGAAATTCGCAGGACGAAACCTGACCATCGAGATCGGCCGGATGGCCCGACAGGCCGCCGGGTCGGCCCTGATTCAGTTCGGGGACACGGTGGTGCTGGTGGCGGCCACGGCCCAGGACCATCCCACACACCTGCCCTTCTTCCCCCTGACGGTGGAGTACCGGGAGAAGAGCTATGCCGGAGGGAAGATCCCCGGGGGATTCTTCAAGCGGGAGGGGCGCCCCGGCGAGAAGGAGATTCTGTCGGCCCGGCTCATCGACCGGCCCCTCCGGCCTCTCTTTCCCGAGGGGTACATGAACGAGACCCAGGTGGCGTGCTTCATCTTGAGTGCCGACCAGGAGAACGATGCCGATGTCCTGGGGATGCTTGGAGCTTCCCTCTCCCTGAACATGTCCCCCATTCCCTTCGACACCGTTTTGGCGGGGGTGCGCATCGGTCGGATCCAGGGCAACTGGGTCCTGAACCCCACGTTCCAGCAGTTGGAGTACTCGGACGTGGACATCGTGGTGGCCGGCTCCGAGGAAGCCATCCTCATGGTGGAAGGGGGGGCCGTGGAGGTTCCGGAGGAGGAGCTTCTGGAGGGGCTGGCCGTGGCCCACAAGGGGATCCGGGAGCTGGTCGATCTGCAGAAGGAGATCCTCAAGGATCGCCGGGCCCCGGAGATGGACTGGACTCCGGTCCTCCCGGACCAGGACCTGAGAGCCGAGGTGGAGAACCTGGCGAGCCCCCGGGTCAGCGAGGCCCTGGAGCTCACGGAGAAGCAGGAGCGGAATCAGGCCATGGCCTCCGTTCTGGACGACATCCTGGCGGAGCTGGAGGAGCGGGACGAGGACCATGGGGACGACCGGGGAGACATCCGGGACGTGATCCGGGGGGTGGAGCGCAAAGCCATGCGGGAGCGGATCCTGGACCGGGGAGAGCGGGCCGACGGCCGGGCTCTGGAGGACGTCCGCACCATCACCTGTGAGATCGGGATCCTTCCCCGGACCCACGGCTCCGCCCTCTTCACCCGGGGGCAGACCCAGGCCCTGGCCGTGACCACCCTGGGCACGGCCCGGGACGAGCAGCGCATCGACACCGTGGACACCCGGGAAGAGGTCACGAAGTCCTTCATGCTGCACTACAACTTCCCGCCCTTCTGCACCGGGGAAGCGAAGCCGTACCGGGGCACGTCTCGGCGGGAGCAGGGCCACGGTGCCCTGGCGGAGCGGGCCATCCAGCCCCTTCTGCCGGCCTATGACGACTTCCCATACACCATCCGTGTGGTCTCGGACATCCTGGAGTCCAACGGGTCTTCCTCCATGGCCTCCGTGTGCGGGGCCTCCCTGGCCCTCATGGCGGCGGGGGTACCCATCAGCTCGGCCTGCGCCGGGGTGGCCATGGGGCTCATCAAGGAAGACGATCGGGTGGCCATCCTCACGGACATCCTGGGAGTGGAAGACGCCCTGGGGGACATGGACTTCAAGGTGGCGGGCACCCGGAAGGGGATCACGGCCATCCAGATGGACATCAAGATCAAGGGGCTGACCCACGAGATCCTCCGGGAGGCCATGGATCGGGCCCGGAAGGGACGAATCCACATCCTTGACATCATGGACCAGGCCATCGCCGAGCCCAGGGACGAGCTCTCGGAGTTCGCCCCCCGGATCATGACCATCCAGATCAACCCGGAGAAGATCGGGGACATCATCGGGCCCAAGGGCAAGACGATCCGGGCCATCCAGGACGAATCCGGGGCCAACATCGACGTGGATGACACGGGATTGGTGAAGATCGCCGCCGTTTCCGGGGAAGCCGGGGACCGGGCCCGAGAGATGATCGAGGCCATCGTCCAGGAGCCCGAGGTCGGTCGGATCTACGAGGGGCCGGTGAAGAATACCACGTCCTTCGGCGCCTTCATCGAGATCCTTCCGGGCGTGGAGGGGCTCTGTCACATCTCCGAGCTCCAGGACAAGCGCACGGAGAAGACGGAAGACGTCCTGAAGAAGGGCGACATGACCCGGGTGAAGCTCCTGGCCATCGACGAGAGAGGGCGCCTGAAGCTCTCCCGCCGTGCGGCCCTGGAGGAGGAAGGCCAGGCCGGAGGTCAGGCCTGACGGCGGGGGCTGCCGGGGCCCGGGCCCGGGAGGAGGCCCGGATCACGTCCCTCACCGGGGAGATGGCCGAGACCCGTCTCTCCAACGGTCTCCAGGTCTTGACGGAGCGGATCCCCGGGGTCCGCTCCGCTGCCGTAGGGGTCTGGACCCGACAGGGTGCGGCCCACGAGGACCCGGAGCTCATGGGGGCGTCCCACCTCCTGGAGCACCTGGTCTTCAAGGGCACCCGTCACCGGACGGCCCGGGAGATCGCCATGACCCTGGAGGGCCTGGGAGGGGCCCTGGACGCCTACACGTCCCGGGAGCACACCAGCTTCCAGGCCCGGGTCCTGGACGAGCACCTTCCCGTGGCCCTGGAGGTCCTGGCGGATCTGGTGCAGAACCCCCTTCTCCGGGACCAGGACCTGGCTCTGGAGCGGGAAGTGGTCCTGGAGGAGATCGCCACGGTGGAGGACACTCCGGACGACCTGGTGTTCGACCTCCACGGCGCCCACCTCTGGGGAAGCCACCCCTACGGACACGCCATTCTGGGTACCCGGGAGACGGTGGCGGCTCTGCCGGGTGAAGCCCTCAGGGAGCTTCACCACCGGCGCTACCGGGGCCGGAACGTGGTGGTGGCCGCCGCCGGGAACGTGGAACACCGGGAGCTTGTGAATCGGGTCGGTGCCCTCTTTGGGGAGCTCCCTGGGGGCGAGGCCAGCCCGACCCTCCCGGAGCCTGAGGGAGGGGAGCGGGGAGAGGTGGAGATCCATCGGGACTCGGCCCAGAGCCATCTGGTCCTGGGCGGGACCTTGCCCGGCCACTCCGATCCTCGCCGCTACCCCCTGGTCCTCCTGTCCGCGGCGCTGGGAGGCGGGATGAGCTCCCGGCTCTTTCAGACGATCCGGGAGGAGTTGGCCCTGGCCTACTCCGTCTTCACCTTCCAGTCCTTCTACACCCGGGGCGGGATCTTCGGCGTCTACCTGGGAACCCGTCCCTCCGCCGTGGAGCGGGCCGGGGAGGCGGTGAAAGGGGAGCTGGAGAGGGTGGCTCGGGAGGGACTGGATGCGGAGGAGCTGGAGCAGACCAAGCGCCAGATCAAGGGACAGATCATGCTCTCCCTGGAGTCCACCGCCGCCCGGCTCTACCGGCTGGCGGGGTTCGCCGTCCACAACGAGCCTTTCATGACCCTGGACGAGCTCCTGGGCAAGCTGGACGCCGTGACCCCCGGTGCCATCCGGGAGGCGGCAGGGGAGTTCCTGGATCCCGAGAGGCTCCTGCTCCTGCGCCTGGGACCGGGAGAGAAGGGATAGGCTTCGGCCTCCCGGGCTCCACCCTCGCGTGGCCCGGGCTCTTTCGGTACAATGAACCACTCTGTTCGCCATCAACGGGATCTCACGGGATCCCCTCCGTTGCCACCTTAGATGAGTGAGACGCGTCTATCATGCTTATCGGGGTTCCGAAGGAAATCAAAACCAACGAGAATCGCATCGCTCTGGTGCCGGCCGGGGCAGAGGTCCTGATCCGGGAAGGCCATGAGGTTGTTGTGGAGAAGGGCGCCGGGGAGGGCAGTGGCTTTCCCGACGAGCTCTATACGGACGTGGGCGCCACCATCCTGGATTCGGCGGAGGAAGTGTGGGCCAAGGCGGAGATGATCATGAAGGTGAAGGAGCCCATCCGCCCGGAGTGGCCCAGGATCCGCAAGGACCAGGTCCTCTTCACGTACTTCCACTATGCCGCTGACGAGGATCTCACCCGGGCCCTCCTGGATACCGGCTCCGTGAGCATCGCGTACGAGACCGTGGAGCTTCCCTCCGGAGAGCTTCCTCTCCTGACTCCCATGAGCGAGGTGGCCGGTCGCATGGCGGTTCAGGAGGGGGCCAAGTACCTGGAGAAGTTGCATGGCGGCCGGGGGGTTCTCCTGGGTGGAGTGCCCGGGGTGGCCCCGGCCGAGGTCCTGGTCCTGGGTGGTGGCGTGGTGGGCACCCATGCGGCCAAGATGGCCGCGGGCCTGGGCGCGCGGGTGACGATCATGGACGTGAACCTCCACCGCCTCAGGGATCTGGCGGACTTCATGCCGGCCAACGTGGACGTGATCTACTCGAACCGGCAGAACATCCTGAAGCTCCTGCCCACCACGGATCTGCTGGTGGGGGGGGTCCTCCTCCACGGGGCCAAGGCTCCGAGCCTGGTGCGGCGGGAGGACCTGAAGATCATGCAGGACGGCTCCGTGATCACCGACGTGGCCGTGGACCAGGGTGGGTGCGTGGAGACCATCAAGCCCACCACCCACGAAGATCCCATCTACGTGGTGGACGGCGTCATCCACTACGGGGTGGCGAACATGCCCGGGGCCGTGCCCCGGACCAGCACCCTGGCCCTCACCAACGCCACCCTCCCCTACGCCGTGGACCTGGCCAACAAGGGATGGCGGCAGGCCTGCCGGGACGACGAGTCCCTGGCCCTGGGGGTGAACATCGTGGGCGGCGCCATCGTCTATCCCGCCGTGGCGGAAGCCTTCGGCATGGACTGGGAGCCCCTCGAGCCGCATCTGAAGGGTTGAGGGACGAAGCCCAATCGTCCCGGGACTCCGGCGTGGCCCGGTGGGGGGCTGGAGGGAGCTCGGAGGAGGGCCGGGACGAGGTCCGGTTCCTCCGGCTGGGCTCGAATCCGGACCTGCCTCTACCCGGCCGGGCCACGCCTCTGTCTGCCGGCTACGACGTTCGCTCGGCGGAGGAGGACTTCCAGCTGGAGCCGGGCCAGATCCGGGGGGTCTCCACGGGCTTGATCCTGGAGCTTCCTTCGGGGCTTGAGTGTCAGGTCCGGCCTCGCTCGGGCCTGGCGGCCCGTCACGGAATCACCCTCCCCAACAGTCCGGGGACCATCGACCCCGACTACCGGGGGGAGCTGAAGATCCTCCTGCAGAACGGTGGATCGGAGCCGGTGACGATCCGGCGGGGCGACCGGGTGGCCCAGCTGGTCTTTGCCCGGTTCGAGACTCCCCGAGTCGTGGAGGCCGGGGAGGTGAGCGAGACAGACCGGGGTAGGGGAGGCTTCGGTAGCACGGGGAAGGATTGAGGGGGGAGAACTCCTGGAGGTCTCCCGTTGGATGGCAAGACCTTGAGGTTCCTTGCCTTGCAAGGATTCTGAGGTCGTCGTAGGTTCGTTCGTTTCCTGTCGGTTGCCCCGGCGGTCCGTTCCCGTCGGCGCCGGTGCTCCTCTCTTTTCACAAGACCTGAATTGGCCAAAGACAGTTCTTTCATCTCCCGCTGGCTCAACTCCGGACGCCTCGTTCCCGTAAACGACATCGCCGTGGACCTGGGTACCGCGAACACCCTGGTCTATGTGAAGGGGGAGGGAATCGTCCTGAACGAGCCCTCTGTGGTGGCCGTGGAGAAGGATTCCCGGAAGATCATGGGGGTGGGGCTCGAAGCGAAGAGAATGCTGGGGAGGACGCCGGAGGGGATCGAGGCCGTCCGTCCCCTGAAGGACGGCGTCATCGCCGACGTGGACGTGACGGAGATGATGCTCCGGCACTTCCTCAAGCAGGTCACGGCCAAGCGAATCTTCCGCATCAAGCCCCGGGTGGTGGTGGGAGTCCCGTCGGGGATCACGGAGCTGGAGCGGCGTGCCGTCCGGTCCTCGGCCATGGCCGCCGGAGCCAAGGTGGTCTACATGGTGGCCGAGCCCATGGCCGCCGCCATCGGCGTGGGGCTTCCGGTGGAGACGCCTACCGGGAACATGGTCATCGACATCGGCGGGGGCACAACGGAGATCGCCGTCATCGCCCTTTCCGGCATCGTCTCCAACACCTCCATCCGGGTGGGAGGGGACGAGATGGATACCTCCATCGTCACCTTCCTGCGCAAGAACTACAATCTCCTCATCGGAGAGCCCACGGCGGAGGCCATCAAGCTCCAGATCGGATCCGCCTTCGACCAGGGAGACGAGAAGGAGATGGAGGTGAAGGGCCGGGATCTGGTGAGCGGGATCCCCAAGACGGTGTCTGTCCACTCCCAGGAGGTGAGGGAGTGCATCCAGGAGCCCATCCAGGCCATTGTGGAGGCCGTGAAACGCTCCCTGGAGATCACCCCTCCGGAGCTGGCCTCCGACATCGTGGACCGGGGTATCGTCATGACCGGGGGCGGGGCCCTCCTCCGGGCCCTGGACCGGCTCCTGGCCCACGAGACCAACCTCCCCATCCACGTGGACGAGGAACCCCTGACCTGCGTGGTCCGGGGGGCCGGGAGGATCCTGGACGACATCGCCAAGTACAGGACCGTTCTCGCCACGTGATGGACCGGTGGTGTTTCCCATCCACCTGATCCCTTCGACGGATGGCTAGCTACACGGACGCTCCCGATGAGGGCCGGGGCCGGCGGGATCTCTCCATGGCGGCCTTCTTCTTCCTCTGTTCCGTGGTGGTGTTTTACCTTCCCGGAGGCGTGCAGGAACGCATCGCCGCCGGCCTGCGCTCGTCGGTGCTTCGGCCCTTCATCGTCACCCAGGAGCTCCTGTCCCGGGCCCGTCTCCGGGCCGAGGACGCGGCGGAGCTCCAGGCTCAGCTGGATTCCATGGCGGCCCGGATCGTGAGCCAGGCCCCCCTGGTGGCGGATCACCGACGCCTCCACGAGCTCCTGGATCTCCACGAGCGGGCCCCCCTCTCCTTCGTGCCGGCTTCGGTCATCCGGCCTGGCACGGCCGGGTCGGAGAGCATGCTCCTGCTGGACGTGGGCTCGGCGGCGGGCGTGAGCCCCGGAGACCCTGTGATCATGCGGGACGGTCGGGTGGGTCTGGTGGGGGTGATTCGTGAGGTACGGCAGGGAACCTCCCTTGGGATCGATTGGAGCCACCCGGATTTCCGGGCCAGTGCCATGTCCGCCGACGGAGAGATCTACGGAATGGTGGAGCCCCGAAGAGGCATCTTCCGTGAGGAGGATCGCCTGATCCTGGACGGTACTCCCTTCAGCGAGACCCTCCCCGTGGGCACTGTGGTGACCACCTCGGGCCTGGGAGGTGTCTATCCCCGGGGCATCCCCATCGGCACCGTCCAGGGACTGGCGGAGGCGGAGGCGGGCTGGAGGAAGGCCTATTGGGTCCGGCCGGTGGTGGAGACGGGGAGCGTTACCCACGTCCTGGTGCTCCTGGATGACGACGTGACGGAAGACCTGATGGATCTCTTCCGGGAGGAGGAAGGATCGTGAGCCGGCGGGTCCTCCTGGGGGTGCTGGTCCCGGGTCTGGTCATCCTCCACTTCCTCCTGCACCTGGGCCTGGGCCTGGGTCGGGTGGCCCCGGATCTTCTCACCATGGCCCTTCTCCTGGCGGCCCGGGAGGTGGGAATGGGCCCGGCGGGGGCCCTGGGCTTCTTCTTCGGCCTGTTGGAGGACGCCTTCTCCATGCTGGCCTTCGGAGCCAATACCCTGGCTTTGACCCTGGTTGGAATCCTTGGGTCCCGGACCCGGGATCTATTGGTGGGAGACTCCCTCCTCTTTCTCTTTCTGTACCTGGCCGGGGGAAAGCTCCTCCGGGATCTCCTCTACTGGGTGGCGGCGGGAGAAGGGGTCCGGGAGCCCTTCCTGAACGCGGTCCTGGTGGAGGGCACGCTCTCGGCTGCCTATGTGGCTGCTCTGGGGCTGGTTCTCTTTCTTCCCTTCGGAGGACGTGAGGCTTTGCGATGAAGCGGGACCACCCCATCGCCCGGCGAAAAAGAGCCCGAGGGGGGTACGTGTTGGTGCTCACCCTCATGGGGATCCTGGGTCTGGCCTTCTTCCGGGCCCAGGTCCTCCGCTCGCAGGACTGGGAGCTCCAGTCCGACTCCAACCGCCTCAGGCCCCTCCCTCTGCCGGCGGCCCGGGGGACGATCTTCGACCGGGACGGGCGTGTCCTGGCCGACAACGTGCCCGGCTACTCGGTGATTCTCCTTCCGTCCTCCCGGGACACCATCCGGGCGACCCTGGCCCGCATCGCTCCTTTCCTGGATCTCACGGAAGAGCGGATTCAGGAGTTGGAACGCCGGATCCGGGTGGCCCCGGGGCAGCCTCTGACGGTGAAGGTGAACGCGGACTTCGAAGAGGTCTCGGCCGTGGAGGAGCGCCGAAGCTGGTTCCCGGGTCTCTACCTGGAGACCCGCCCCCGGCGCCGGTACCTGAGCGGTGAAAGCGTGGCCCACGTCATGGGCTACCTGGGAGAGGTGACCTCCCGGGAACTGGAGGAGCCCTTGTTCCAGGACTATGAGTCCGGGACCATCGTGGGGAAGGACGGGGTGGAGCGGCAATACGAGAAGGCCCTGCAGGGAGAGGAGGGCACCCGGTACGTGGAAGTGGACGCCCGGGGCCGGATCGTGGGGTCGTTCCGGGGGCAGAGGGCCCGGGAGCCCGTTCCCGGGGAGGATCTCTCGTTGAACGTGGATCAGGCCCTCCAGGAGTGGGTTCACCGCATCTTCCCGGATACCATGCGGGGGGCCGTGGTGGCCCTGAATGTGGAGGACGGGGGGATCCTGGCTCTCTACTCCGCTCCCACCTTCGACCCCAACGCCTTCGTGGGTGGCATCGCCTCGGACCGTTGGGAGGCCCTGCTCCAGAACCCGGATCAGCCTCTCCTGAACCGGGCTACCCAGGGCCTCTACCCCCCGGGCTCCACCTGGAAGCTGGCCACGGCGGCTATCGCCCTGGACCTGGGGGTGGTGGAGCCCCAGGAGATCATGCCCGAGCCCTGCACGGGAGGCATGACCTTCGGGAACCGCTACTGGAGATGCTGGGACCCGGAGGGCCACGGGGAAGTGGATCTTCTGGGAGGGATCCGGCATTCCTGCAACGTCTACTTCTACCAGGTGGGTCTGCGCATCGGCCTGGAGCGCCTGCTCCGGGAAGGCACCCGCATCGGCTTCAACCAGAAATGCGGGATCGACCTTCCCTCCGAGGCCCAGGGCCAGTTTCCCGAGGGCCCCTCCTACTGGGAGCGGACCCGGGGGTACAGGCCCACGGAAGGGGAGGTTCTGAACCTGGCCATCGGACAGGGGCCGAACTCCCAGACGCCCTTGAAGATGGCCCAGTTCTACCTGGCCATGGCCCGGGACGGGTCCGCTCCGCCCCCCCGCCTCTTGAGGACGGAGGGGGAGCCGGAGGGGGGCTGGAGCCTGGACCTGTCCCCGGAGAGCCTGGCCATCATGAGGGAGGGTCTCCGAGGCGTCACCGAGCCGGGAGGAACGGCCTACCTCTCCTCCCTGGAGCACTGGGCCATCATGGGAAAGACAGGGACGGTGCAGAACCCGCCCAACCCGGATCACGCCTGGTTCGCCGCCATCGCCGGCCCCCGACAAGGGCCGCCGGAGGTGGTGGTGGTGGTGATCGTGGAGTTCGGGGAGAGCGGCTCGGGGGTGGCGGCGCCCCTGGCAGCCAAGACGGCGGACTACTACCTCCGGAGGAAGCACGGCATTCCCACCGACACGATCCAGACCCTGGGGGAGCACTACCGGACGGGGCGTCCGGCCCCCTGGGCGGCCCACCTCCAGGGGGACGCCGAGTCCCAGGAGGAGGGGTAGGAGTGAGGGACGGGGCCGCGGGTACCGCCGGGAGGCACACGTGGTGCGCCTGATCCGGAGCTGGGCCGGGGATCCGCCCCTGGTCTTCACGATCCTGGGCCTCTCCCTCTTCGGGGTGGCCATGATCTACTCCGCCGGGGTCCTGAACATCCCGAGCCCCCTCACCGAGTCCATCTGGCAGCGGCAACTCCTCTGGCTGGTCCTGGCCCTGGTGGTCTTCACCGTGGTGTCCCGGATTCCCATGCGCTGGTTCGAGTGGGCGGCTCTGCCGGCCTATCTGGCCGCCGTTCTTCTCCTGGCCGCCACCCTGGTCATCGGAACCGGGGCCGGGACCGCCGCCGGGGTGAAGAGCTGGATCAGCCTGGGGGGATTCCGGTTCCAACCGGCGGAGGTGGCCAAGATCGCCACGATCCTGGCTCTGGCCCGGCTGCTGTCCCTCCGCAACGAGGCGCCCCAGAACCTCCGGGAGCTGGTGGCCCCCACCTCCGTGGTGGCCATCCCCCTGGCCCTGGTCATCCTCCAGCCGGACCTGGGCACGGCCCTGGCCTTCGTGGGCATCCTCTTCGCCATGCTCTATTGGGCTGCCACCCCCGTGCCCCTCCTCCTCCTCCTGGCCAGTCCGGGTCTGGGGCTCATCCTGAGCTTCGATACCCGGATCTGGTCCCTCTACATCGTGGCCCTGACCCTCTCCCTCTACTTCTACCGCTACCGCCTCTACCTGGTGGAGTCGGTGGCGGTGGTCCTGGCGAACCTGGCCGCCGGGACCATCGCCCTTCCCTTGTGGCGGTCCCTGGCCGAATACCAACGGAACCGGCTCCTGGTGTTCCTGGACCCCACGGTGGACCCCCGGGGGGCCGGATGGCACCTGATCCAATCCAAGGTGGCCATCGGGAGCGGGGGGATCACGGGGAAGGGGTTCACCCTGGGATCCCAGAAACGACTGGACTTCCTGCCGGAGCAGCACACCGATTTCATCTTCAGCGTGGTAGGGGAGGAGCTGGGATTCGTGGGGACGGTCCTGGTGATCCTGGGCTTCACCCTGGTCCTCACCCGACTCATCCGTATGGCTGTGGGGGCCCCGGATCCCTTTGCCGCCCTCATCCTCTTCGGTATCTTCGGTGCCTGGATCACCCATGTTTTCGTGAACATCGGGATGACCATCGGGATCGTTCCCATTACGGGAATCCCGCTTCCCTTTGTGAGCTACGGGGGATCCTTCCTTCTCATGTCGTGGGTGGCAGCCGGTACGGCGGTGCGGGCGGCTCAGGACGTCTGAGACGTCGCTGCAGGCGGCGACGCCTGAAAGACGAACAGATCGCCAGGGAGAAAGGGGTGCGGATGGCCTGGTTCCGGAAACCCAAGAAACCTCTGAAGTCCGCCGACAAGCGGGATCTGCCCCCGGACGTCTTCGAGAAGTGCAAGGGCTGCGGGGAGATCGTCTACCGGGAGCGGCTGGCCCGGAATGCCCACGTGTGTCCGAGCTGCGGGTTCCACTTCCGCGTCTCCCCGGACCTGTACCTGGAGCTCCTCCTGGATGAAGGGAGCTTCCGGGAGCGGGAGGCGGAGATGAGGAGCTCCGATCCCCTGGACTTCCACGACCTGAAGCCCTACCCGGATCGCCTCCTGAAGGCGGAGCAGAAGCTGGGAAGGCGAGAGGCGGTGGTGGTGGGAGAGGGGAAGATGGAGGGCATCGGCGTGTGCCTGGCCATCATGGATTTCCGGTTCATCGGGGGCTCCATGGGCTCGGTGGTGGGAGAGAAGGTGGCTCGGATCATCCGCCGGGCCCTGGAGCGAGAGCGGCCCCTGGTCATCGTCAGCGCCTCCGGCGGGGCCCGGATGATGGAGGGGATCTACTCCCTCATGCAGCTGGCCAAGACGTCCTCGGCCCTGGCTCGCCTCCACGAGGCCGGCCTCCCCTTCATCTCCATTCTCACCGATCCCACCACCGGCGGTACCACGGCGTCCTACGCCATGCTGGGGGACGTGCACCTGGCCGAGCCCGGGGCTCTCATCGGCTTCGCAGGACCCAGGGTCATCGAGGAGACCATCAAGCAGGAGCTCCCCGAGGGGTTCCAACGATCCGAGTTCCTCCTGGAGCACGGCATGGTGGACCGGGTGGTGGACCGACGGGAGATGAAGGAGACGGTGGTCCGGCTCCTCCGGCATCTCCGGGCGGGATGGGACGAGGAGGCGTGAGGGCTCCTCCGGACACCCACGACTTCGGCCGGGAGGGGGCTCTCCAGGGTGGGGGGGACGTGTCCCTGGACCGGCTCCTTCCCCCCCTGGCCACCGGCGTGCACTGGGGCCTGGAGCGAACGGAGACGGTACTTCGGGAGCTGGGCGATCCCCACCGGTGCTGTCCGGTCCTCCACGTGGGGGGAACGAACGGGAAGGGCTCCATGGCCGCCGTGTGGGCCCGGATACTCCATCATGCGGGGCACCGGGTGGGCCTTTACACCTCACCCCATCTCTGCTCCTTCCGGGAACGGTTCCAGGTGGGCGGTCGGCCGGTGGGGGGGGCGGAGCTGGAGGCCGCCGCCCACGAGGCCCGCTCCCCCATGACCCGGGTGGGGCTGACCTTCTTCGAGGCCGCCACCGTCCTGGCCTTCCACCTGTTCCGGAGGCTGGAGGTGGACGTGGCCCTGGTGGAGGTGGGACTGGGGGGGCGCCTGGACGCCACGAACGTGGTCTCACCCCGGCTGTCCGCCATCACGAACGTAGCCATGGATCACGCCGACTACCTGGGGGACACCCTGGCGGCCATCGCCCGGGAGAAGGCGGGGATCATCAAGCCCGCCGTTCCGGTCATGACGGCGGAGACCGACCCCCGGCTCCTGGACCTCTTCCGGTGCCGAGCCCGGGAGGTGGGGGCTCCGTTCCGGGCCCTGGACACGGAGGCCGTGATCCACGAGCTGGAGGTGGCTCCCCGGGGGAACGCCTTCACCCTGGAGACGGATCTCTGGGGCACCCTTCCCCTCATCTCGCCCCTACCGGGCAGACACCAGGCCTCCAACGTGGCCCTGGCCGTCCGGAGCCTGGAGCTTCTGGACGAGGACCTCCGGCCGGACCGGGAGGACGTGGTGGAGGGGGTGGCGGACGTCTGTTGGCCCGGTCGGCTGCAGATCGAGGGCCGGGAGGAGGGGGTGTGGGTCTTCGACGTGGCCCACAACGTGGCCGGGGTCCGGGCCCTGGCCGCCGCCCTCCCCAGCCTCCGGCTCCCGGAGCCCCTGGTCCTCCTGGTGGGCATTCAGGGAGACAAGGACTGGCGGGCCATGTTGCCTCCCCTCTTCACCATGACCCGGGAGGCGGTTCTCACCCAGCCTCCAACGGTGCCGCCGGGGCGCCGCTGGAATCCCCTGGAGGCCGCCGGAGCCGTGGAGACCCGGCCCAATCTCCACATCGTCCCGGACTTCCAGGAGGCCACGTCCGTGGCCCGCCGGGCCGCCGGCCGGGGGACCGTGGTGGTCACGGGCTCCCATCACACCGTGGGGGACGCCATGAACGTCCTGGGGATCCGACCCTACGGCTGACGGGCCCCGTGGGGCCCCCGGGGGTTCCCCTGTCTTCGGCCCCTGGGTAGATTCGCGGCCATGGCAAAAGACAACGATTTCGCGAGACTTCCGGGCTTCCGGGATTTTCCCCCGGAGGATCTCCGGCTCCGGGCCCACACCTTCCGGGCCTGGCGCCGGGTGTCCCGGCTCTACGGTTTTCAGGAATACGACGCCCCGCCTCTGGAGCCCCTGGCCCTCTTCACCGAGAAGAGCGGTGAGGAGATCGTGGAACAGCTCTACAACTTCCAGGACAAGGGGGGCCGGGAGGTGACCCTTCGTCCGGAGATGACCCCGTCCCTGGCTCGGGTTCTGGCCGACCGGAGCCGGGCCCTGCCCAAGCCCATCCGCTGGTTCGCCATCCCCCAGCTCTTTCGGTACGAGCGCCAGCAGCGGGGACGCCTCCGGGAGCACTTCCAGTGGAACGTAGACGTAGTGGGGGAGGCGGGAGTGGGAGCCGACGCCGAGGTCCTGGCCGTGGCCCTCCACGCCCTCAGGGAGCTGGGCCTCTCGGAGGAGGACGTCCGGGCCCGGGTCTCGGATCGGCGACTCCTCTCGGCTCTCCTCCGGGCCGTGGGCGTTCCCCGGGAGGCCCTGGCCCGGGTCTTCCCCGTCATCGACAAGCTGGAGCGGGAGGAGGAGGGACGAAGCCGGCAACGCCTGCAGGAGGAGTGCGGACTGGACGGGGACCGGGCGGACGACGTTCTGGCCCTCTTCCGGGAACCGGGTCTGGAGGGGGTGGGGCGAACCCACGGGACTCATGCGGAGGTTGCCCGGGCTCTGGAGGGTCTCCAGGCCTACCGGGAGATCCTGGAGGGCCTGGGGATGGGCGGGTTCGTAGAGTTCGATCTGCGCATCGTCCGGGGCCTGGACTACTATACGGGCATCGTCTTCGAGATCTTCGACCGGGCCGGAGAGCTCCGGGCCGTGTGCGGTGGGGGACGGTACGACCGGCTCCTGGAGCTGGTGGGAGGAGAGCCCCTTCCCGCGGTGGGGTTCGGGATGGGGGACGTGGTCCTTGGGGAGCTGCTGGCGGAGCGGGGTCTCCTCCCGGACGCGGACGGGGACGTGGATCTCTTCCTGGTGGCCATCACCCCGGAGCTTCGGCCCCTCATGCTGGAGGTGGCCCGTGCCCACCGGGAAAAGGGACGGTCGGTGGTCTACCCCCTCAAGAGCCAGTCCGTGCGCAAGCAGTTCTCCTCCGCCGCCTCCGTGGGCGCCCGGCAGGTGGTCATCCTGGGGCCGGAGGAGGTGGAGCGGGGCGTGGCCGTGCTCCGGACCATGGCCTCCGGACAGGAGCGGGAGCTATCCCTGGCGGAGCTCCAGAGGGGGGAGGGGGTCGGCCATGGCGTCGGTGATGGAGGTCCGTGATGGGAGAGGGTGATGAAGGACGGTGAGCGGTCCCGGGAGGAGCAGGACGAGGAGCTCCAGGAGTTCATGGACCGGGCCATACGGCGCCTGAACCTGCTGGAATACGTGTTCCTGGGCGTGGCGCTTGTCCTGGCCCTCCTGGGTGGGGCCCTGGTGGCGTGGTTCGTGAGCCTGACCGTGGGCCTGTCCTTCCGATGGGTCTGGGTGGGGGTGTCCCTCCTCCTTTTCCTGGTCCCCGGCATCCTGGTGTATCTCCGTGAGTTCCGCCCCGGCGGCAAGGGGAGGAACCACGAAACGCAAACCGAACCGAAGGACATTCATGGCTGACGACAAGGGGCTCACGGCCCGGGACGAAGACTTCAACGCCTGGTACAACGAGGTGGTGCTGGCCGCCGAGCTGGCCGACTACTCCCCGGTACGGGGCAGCATGGTCATCCGCCCCTGGGGGTACGGGATCTGGGAGAACATGCAGCGGGCCCTGGATGCCCTCTTCCGGGAGACGGGTCACGAGAACGCCTACTTCCCCCTTCTCATCCCCATGAGCTTCATCGAGAAGGAGAAGGAGCATGTGGAGGGCTTCGCTCCGGAGCTGGCCGTGGTCACCCAGGCCGGCGGCAAGGAGCTGGAGGAGGCCCTGGCCATCCGGCCCACGTCGGAGACCATCATTTACCACATGTACGCCAAGTGGGTCCAGAGCTACCGGGACCTTCCCGTCCTCCTGAACCAGTGGTGCAACGTCATGCGTTGGGAGCTCCGGACCCGTCTCTTCCTCCGCACGGCGGAGTTCCTCTGGCAGGAGGGGCACACGGCCCATGCCACGAAGGAGGAAGCGGAGGAGGAGGCGCTGCAGATGCTCCAGGTCTACCGGACCTTCATGGAAGACTGGATCGCCATGCCCCCCCTCACAGGCTTGAAGAGCGAGTCGGAGAAGTTCGCCGGGGCCGTCCGGAGCCACGCCTGCGAGGCCCTCATGCAGGACAACAGGGCCCTGCAGGCCGGAACGTCCCACTTCCTGGGGCAGAACTTCTCCCGTCAGTTCGACCTCCGGTTCCAGTCCGAGGAGGGCAGGGAGGAGTTCGCCTGGAACACCTCCTGGGGGGTAAGCACCCGCCTCGTGGGCGGGCTGGTCATGACCCACGGCGACGATGTGGGCATCGTGGTACCCCCCCGTCTGGCCCCGGTCCAGGTGGTGGTGGTTCCCATCTGGCGCAAGGACCACGAGGAGGGTCCGGTGCGGGAGAAGGGAGACCAGGTGGCGACCCGACTCCGGGAAGCCGGTGTCCGGGTGAAGGTGGACGCCCGACCCCACCTCACCCCCGGGGCCAAGTTCTGGGAGTGGGAGCGGAAGGGGGTCCCCCTCCGCGTGGAGATCGGCCCCAAGGACCTGGCCAAGGAGCAACTCGTCCTGGTCCGACGAGTGACCTTCGGGGAGGAGAAGCGGAAGGACTTCCTCCCGGAGGAGCAGGCTCTGGCCGAGGTTCCGGACCGGCTGGACGCCTTCCAGCGCGCCCTCCTGGAGGGAGCCCGCAGGCGTCGGGAGGAGCGGTCCTTCCGGGGGGTCTCGGAGCTGGGCGAGCTCAAGGAGATCATGGAGGGAGGCGGTGGGTTCGTCTACACGGGATGGAGCGGAGATCCGGCGGTGGAGGAGAAGGTGAAGGAGGAGACCAGGGCCACGATCCGGGTCATTCCCGATCCGGAGTTCCGTTCCGAGACGCCACCGGAGCGGTGCATCGGCGGAGACGAGGCGAAGATGGAAGTGGTCTGGGCTCGGGCGTACTAGCCCTGTCGCCCCGGAACCGTTAGGGGGAGGAGCAATGGAGCAACCGAGGATGCCGTTTCCACGGCAAGACGGGGAGATGACCTGCGGGCCCTTCCGGGTCCGGGAGCTGGCCGAGAGATTCGGTACGCCCCTCTACCTGTACCATTTCGACGCCGTCCGGGAGCGCTACGAGGCCTTCCAGGAGGCCTTCGCCGGGGTGAACCTCCAGGTCGCCTACTCCATGAAGGCCAACGGCAACCTGGCTCTCCTGAACCGTCTGGCGGCCCTGGGAGCCGGAGCCGACATCGTAAGCGGCGGAGAGCTCTTCCGAGCCCTGAAAGCGGGGGTGGAGCCGGGGAAGATTCTCTTCGCCGGGGTGGGCAAGACGGAGAAGGAGCTCCGGGAGGGACTGAACGCCCGGATCTACTCCTTCAACGTGGAGAGCACCGGGGAGCTCCACCAGCTGGAGGCCCTGGCCCGGGAACGGGATGGGCGGGCCCCCTTCGGCATGCGCATCAACCCGGACATCGTCTCTCCCACTCCCCACGAGTACACCCGCACCGGACATGCCGAGACCAAATTCGGCCTCCCCGTCCCCGTGGCCGTGGGGCTCTACCGGTGGGCCGCCACCCGGCCCCACCTGCGGCCCCGGGGCATCGACGTCCACATCGGCTCCCAGATCGTGGACGTGACCCCGTACAAGAAAGCTCTCCGGGCGGTCCTGGAGGTGGTGCACCTGCTGAAGAAGGACGGGGTGAGCCTGGAGTACCTGGACCTGGGTGGTGGCTTCGGCGTGGCCTACGATGGGGTGCCCATGGACATCGCAGCCCTGGGCGAGGCCCTGGTGCCCATCATGAAGAACAGCGGTCTGCGCCTCATCCTGGAGCCGGGCCGAGCCCTGGTGGGAGAGGCCGGCCTCCTCCTCACCACGGTCCTCTCCCTGAAGAAGTCAGGGGAGAAGACCTTCGTCATCACCGACGCCGGCATGACGGAGCTCATCCGCCCCAGCCACTACGGGGGGTACCACGCCATCGAGTCCGTGGTGGAGAGCCCGGAGCGGGAGGTTCGCCCCCTGGACGTGGTGGGCCCGGTCTGTGAGACCGGGGACTTCCTGGCCCGGGACCGGGAGATGCCTATCCCCAGGGCTGGGGAGCTCCTTGCCGTCCGGACGGCCGGGGCCTACGGGGCCACCATGGGGTCGAATTACAACGCTCGTCCTCGGCCACCGGAGGTCATGGTGGAGGGGGAGGAGGTCCACGTCGTCCGGGAGCGGGAGAGCTACGAGGATCTGGTCCGGAACGAGGTCATCCCACCGGTGCCATAGCTCATCCCGCCGGTGCCATGGCTCATCCCACCGGTGCCATGGCTCACTCCACCACGGCTACGGCCTCGATCTCGATGAGCATGTCCGGGTGGATGAGGCGTGATACCTCCACCAGAGTCGTGGTGGGTGGATGTTCGCCGAAGGCCTCCCGGTGGGCCTGGCCGTAGGCTTCCCAGCGGTCGATGTCCGTGACGAACATCCGGGTCCGGACCACGTGGCGAAGTCCGGCACCCAGCTCCTCCAGGGCCTCCCGGATGATCTCCAGGCAGCGTTTGCCCTGGATGTAGCCATCCCCGGGTGCCGTCACCTCCCCATCCGGCTCCACTGGCGCCGTTCCCGTCACCCAGATCGTGTTCCCGGCCCTCAGGGCCCGGCAATACCCCACCGTCCCTTCCCAGGGGGCGCCGCTGAAGCTTCGCTGGAATTCCATGATGTGGGCCTCCGGGGTCAGGAGCGTACAGGATTCTCCCCTTCCCGGGCAGCCCGGAGAAGGGAGTCCACTTCCTGCCAGACGTCGTGCATGAAGGGGATGTCGGTGCCGTGAACGTCGACGAATCGAAGGAGGTCTTCCTCCGTCAGGTTCCGTTCCTCCAGGATCCGGGCCTTCTCGGAGAGGTCCAGCTCCTCCCGGGGGGCCCTCAGGGCCGCCAGGCGAAGGGCCACGTAGGCATCCACGAAGGCCTCGGCGGAGATGGTCTCCCTGCCTTCCTCGGACCCGGCGTCCTCTCGCCCGCAGGCCTGCAGGGCCAGGAGCGCCACCAGGAGAACGACGGCCAGGAGCCACGTCCGGGCCGTTCCGGCAGGGGGACGGATCCCGGAAGGGGGGAAGGACGGGCCTGGGTGTCCGGAATGCACGGTGGCGTTCCCCGGTGACGATGGAATCCCCCTCCGATCCCCGGATGCTCGCCATTGACCCTGTGGGTCCAGAGCCGACTTCCGGGGGAAGGGAGAGGAGGCGGATGCCCGAGTGAAGCACGCGAGAAGTTGGATCGTTTCGTGGATGGCTGTCAAGCCTCCTCACCGGGCCCGTGGGGTGGGGGCCCTACGAAAAGAAGCGTGGGTGAGGCCGTGCCTCAGAAGCCCCCTCACCGGCCCTGCCGGCCGGAGGATATCGGAAAGAAACCTGGGCCCGGGGGGCGTGGTTTTTCGAAGCGGCGACCCGGCACCAGGCGGAGCTTCCCCGGGGAGTTGGTGCGTCTTGCCGCCCGTCCTCGGGAGTCCCTACCTTGACGCCTCTCGTGGAGTTCAGCTCTGGCCTCTTTCACGGATTCGTCATGCGTCACCCGAAAGCCGTCCTTTCCGCCTTCGCTCTGGCTCTCCTCCTCCCCCTCCTCTCCCCGCCGTCGGCATCGGGTCAGGAGATTCCCTCTCCCGCCGAGTTCCTGGGCTACGAGCTGGGAGAGCGCTTCACCCCGGTGGCGGGGCTCGTGCACTACTTCTCGAACCTGGCCGAGGTGAGCGACCGGGTGTCCGTCCATCCCTACGGCGAGACCCCGGAGGGCCGGCCCCTTCTCCAGGTTCTGGTGGCGTCGGCGGAATACCGGCAGCGTCTGGAGGAGATCCTGGAGCTGAACCGGGAGCTCACGGACCCGGAGACCACCCAGGACCGGGCGGCGGAGATCATCCGGACGAATCCCGCGGTGGTGTATCTGTCCTACGGGGTGCACGGCAATGAGAGCTCCTCCAGCGAGGCCGCCCTGTGGACGGCCTGGGATCTGGCCCGGGGAGCCGAGGATGTGGGATGGACCCTGGATTCTGTGGTGGTAGTCATGGAACCCTCCGTGAACCCCGATGGCCGGGACCGGTACGTGAACTTCTACCGCCAGGCCCGGGGCGTTGAGCCGAATCCGGACCCGAACACCCGGGAGCACGATCCGCCCTGGCCCGGGGGCCGGGCGAACCACTACCTCTTCGACCTCAACCGGGACTGGTCCTGGATGAGCCAGCCCGAGACCCGGGCCCGACTGGCCACCTGGTCCCGGTGGAGTCCCCAGGTGCACGTGGACTTCCACGAGATGTCCCCCAACTCCACCTACTTCTTCTTCCCCCCGGCCAAGCCGGTGAATCCCATCTACCCGGAGCACACCCGGGAGTGGGCGCAGCGCTTCGGGGAGGGCAACGCCCGGGCCTTTGATGAAGAGGGGTGGCTGTACTACACGGCGGAGGGGTTCGACCTCTTCTATCCCGGCTATGGCGACTCGTGGCCTTCCCTCCTGGGGAGCATTGGCATGACGTACGAGCAGGCGGGCGGGGGGGGCGCCGGCCTGGTGGTAGAGCGCTCCGACGGGACCCTACTCACCCTGGAGGACCGGGCCACCCACCATTGGGTGGCAGGAAAGGCCACCCTCCGGACCGCTGCGGCGGGTCGCACGGAGCTGCTGAACGGCTTTGCCGAGTTCCACCGGACGGTGGATGAAGGGCTCCTGGACATCCTCCTGGTGCCCGGAGAGGATCCGGAGCGGGCCCACGCCCTGGTGAATCACCTCCTGGATCAGGGCATCCAGGTGGAGAGGACCCAGGAGCCCTTCAGGAGCCGGGCCCAAGCCCACCAGGGCTTCCCCGCCTTGGAGTCCTTTCCGGCGGGAACGTTCCGGGTTCGAGCCCGGCAGCCTCGAGGACGGCTGGCGGGAGCCCTCCTGAAGCCTGAGCACCTCCTGGAGGGGAGCTCCACCTACGACATCACCGCCTGGTCCTTGCCCTACGCCTACGGCGTGCAGGCCCACTCCCTCCAGGGTGAGGTGGGCGGGGACTGGGAGTTCGTGGATCGCCTGCCCCGAGCCCCCGCTCCCGTGGCCTTCTCGGGCACGCCGTACGGTTACCTCCTTACGCCGGGGTTCGACGCGGCCCCGGCCCTGGTGGCGTTCCTCACCGCCGGAGGCCGGGCCTACGCCCAGCCCGATACCTTCCGTCTGGACGGCATCCTCTATCCCCAGGGGACGTTCTTCCTGCCCCGGGGCAAGAACCCGGACCTCCGCCGGAAGGTGGAAGAGGCGGACCTCCTGCCCTTCCTGGTCCCCGTCTCCACGGGGTTCACCGAAGAGGGGGCCGATCTGGGCACGGACGATTCGGGCTTCGTGGAGCTTCCCCACGTGGGCCTGCTGGGTGGTGAGGGCGTCAGCTCCACCTCCTACGGTGCCCACTGGTTCTTCCTGGAGCAGGTTCTGGGCATGCCCTTCGACGCCCTGGACGTGGGAGGATTGGCCCGGGTGGACCTGGAGGACTACGACGTCCTGGTGGTTCCCGAGTCCTATGGGGTCCAACGATCCCTGGGGGAGGGAGGGACAGAGGGCCTCCGGGCCTGGCTCCGAAGCGGCGGGACCCTGGTTGCCGTGGGGAGCAGCGCCCGGGCCCTGGGGGAGAGCCTGGGGGAGTTGGAGTTGAGGGAGGAGGAGGAAGAGGAGTTGGAGCGGGACGAACGGCTGGCCCAGGCCCTGCGGACCCGTGAGGAGCGGGAGGAGGACCGCTGGAGAGAAGCCGTGCCGGGCGCCATTCTCCGTGTGGAGCTGGATCCGGATCATCCCCTGGCGGCAGGCGCCTCCGCCGACGGGCTGGACCGGAGCCTCTTCGTCCTGTCCCGGGGACGGGCTTTCGAACCCAGTGAGGGCTACGAGTCCGTGGTCTTCCATCCCCAGGGGCTGGAGAGGATCTCCGGTGTCATCTCCCCGGAGAACCTGGAGCGGCTGGACCGGAGCACGTGGATGGCCCAGGTGGGCGTGGGTCGGGGTAGTCTGATCCTCTTCGTGGAGGATCCCCTCTTCCGCATGTTCTGGTACAGCGGCTACCCCCTCATGGCCAACGCCCTCCTGGTGGGGCCCTCGAGCTGAGGTCCAGGGCGGTCGTGGGACGGGATCCGGCTGATCACCGGGGTGTAGCTGAAAACATGAACGCCATGGCTTCCCGGATCCGGTGTGTCCTCCTCAGGACCGTGCTCACGGTCCTGGTCTTCCTCACCCCGGCCTCCTGCGCCGTGAACCCGGCCACGGGGGAGCAACAGCTCAGTTTCCTCTCCGAGGCCCAGGAGATCGAGATGGGCCGGGAGTCGGACCCGGAGATCGTGGCCTCCATGGGCCTCTATCCCGACGACGACCTCCAGGAGTACGTCCAGGAGTTGGGTCGGGAGCTGGCGGGCGCCTCCGAGCGTCCGGACCTTCCCTGGACCTTCCGCCTCCTGGATCAGCCGGCAGTGAACGCCTTCGCCGTTCCCGGGGGGTTCATCTACGTGACCCGGGGCATCCTGGCATACCTCCAGTCCGAGGCGGAGCTGGTGGGAATCCTGGGCCACGAGATCGGTCATGTGACGGCCCGGCACTCGGTGAACCGGATCAGCCGGGCTCAGCTCGCCCAGCTGGGGTTGGGCGTGGGGATGATCCTGGCTCCCGAGCTCCAGCGGTTCCAGAACCTGGCCGGGGCCTCCCTTCAGCTCCTCTTCCTCAAGTTCAGTCGGGACGACGAGAGACAGGCCGACCAGCTCGGAGTCCGCTACATGAGTCGGGTGGGCTACGAGCCCGCGGAGTTGAGCGGGGTGATGGGAATGCTGAGCCAGGTCACCTCCGCCGGGGGCGGGCAGGAGGTGCCGGAGTGGCTCTCCACCCACCCGAACCCGGAGAACCGGGAGGAACGGATCCTGGAGATGGCCCGGGAGGCGGAGGTGGCCGGCGGGCCGGCCCGGGTGGACCGGGAGGCCTTTCTCCGCCGTCTGGACGGCCTGGTCTTCGGAGAGAATCCCCGAAACGGGTTCTTCCGGGGGGAGGCTTTCTACCACCCGGACATGGCGTTCCGGATGGACTTCCCCCGGGGCTGGAGCACGGCCAATCTGGCCCAGGCTGTCCAGGGCGTGAGCCCGGAGGAGGACGCCATCGTGGTCCTCTCCCTGGCCCGGGAGGACACGCCCGCCCAAGCCCTCGACACCTTTCTGGGCCAGGAGGGTCTGGAAGCCGGTCCTGTCTCCCGGAGCCCGGTGAACGGCAACCCCGCCGCATCGGCACCTTTCCGGGCCACGGCGGAGCAGGGCGCCCTGGAGGGGCGAGCCCTGTTCGTTCAGCACCAGGGCCAGGTCTTCCAACTCCTGGGCTACGCCCCGGAGGCTGACTGGTCTGGACGCCAGGACGCCGTGGTGAGCAGCCTCACCAGCTTTCGGGCCCTCACCGATCCCTCCTACCTGGACGTCCAGCCCACCCGGCTGAAGGTCCGGACGCTGCAGCGGTCCATGCCCCTGTCGGCCCTCCTGCGGCAGGAAGGTGTGGAGAGTCGGGCTCAGGACGTCCGTCTCCTGAACCGCCTGGAGGGAGATCCCACCCTGGAGGCGGGCCGGATTCTGAAGATCCCCGTGGGAGGGGAGTTGCCCGGCTCTCTTTGAGTCCAAGGACATCCCTCCCGAAGAGTGCTGCCGGGAGAGTGCATCCGAACGAGTCTCTCCCCGCTGGCTCCCCCCACCGAGGACCCATCCTTACCCTGATCCGGCTATGGTCCGGATCTTGAATCACTCTACAGGGCAAAGGGTTACGGGGTGGCCATGGAGCCGCCGTTGTGGCGGCTCGGCCACGGTTTCGGCGACGAAGTCTGCCACAATGGCAGTGCCGGGACCGGAACCGCTGGAAGGCATGGCCAGGGAGGCTGATTGGGTCTCCCGGCGGGGAGAGGGAGATTCGAAGGACGACTGAGGAACAGCAGAAGGAACGATAGAACCATGGTGAACCCGGAACGGCTTACGATGAAGGCGGGGGAGGCCCTGCAGAGGGCGGCCCAGGCGGCCCGCAAGCGGGAGCATCCCCAGATCGAGGGCGTCCACCTTCTCCAGGCTCTCCTGGACCAGGAAGAGGGCATCGTGACGCCGGTGCTCCAGAAGCTGGGAGTATCCATCCACGTTCTCGGCGAGAAGCTCCGGGAGGCCCTGGATACCCGGGCTCGGGTATCCGGTGGGGCGGACGCGACACTGGCCAGGGACCTGAATCGGGCTCTGGACGTGGCCGAGGACGAAGCCCGGGAGCTGAAGGACGAGTACGTCTCCACGGAGCACCTTCTCCTGGGCCTCTCCGAAGAGAAGGGAGATGCCGGGCGCCTTCTCCGGGAGGTGGGGGCGTCCCGGGAGGCTCTACGGGAGGCCCTGGACGCCGTCCGGGGAGGTCACCGGGTCACGGACCAGAACCCGGAGGAGAAGTACCAGGCCCTGGAGCGCTTCAGCCAGGACCTGACGACCATGGCTCGGGAGGGCAAGCTGGACCCGGTCATCGGCCGGGACGAGGAGATTCGTCGGGTCATCAAGGTCCTGGCCCGACGCACGAAGAACAACCCGGTCCTCATCGGAGAGCCCGGGGTGGGGAAGACCGCCATCGTGGAGGGCCTGGCCCAGCGTATCGTGGCCGGTGACGTCCCCAGCAGCCTGGCGGAGAAGAGGCTCATCGCCCTGGACATCTCCTCCATGCTGGCCGGCGCCAAGTACCGGGGGGAGTTCGAGGAGCGCATGAAGGCGGTGTTGAAGGAGATCGCCGAGGGGGAGGGACGTTTCGTCGTGTTCATCGACGAGCTCCACACCATCGTGGGTGCCGGGGCCGCCGAGGGGGCCGTGGACGCCGGGAACATGCTCAAGCCCATGCTGGCCCGGGGAGAGCTCCGCATGGTGGGCGCCACCACTCTGGACGAGTACCGAAAGCACCTGGAGAAGGACCCGGCCCTGGAGCGGCGCTTCCAGCCCGTCTTCGTGGCGCCCCCGTCCGTGGAGGATACGGTGGCCATCCTCCGGGGCCTGAAGGAGCGCTACGAGGTCCACCATGGCGTCCGGATCACCGACGATGCCCTCATCGCCGCCGCCCGCCTCTCGGACCGCTACATCGGAGGACGCTTCCTGCCGGACAAGGCCATCGACCTGGTGGACGAGGCCGCCAGCCGCCTCAGGATCGAGATCGACTCCCTTCCCCAGGAGATCGACGAGGTGGATCGGCGCATCACCCAGCTGGAGATCGAGAAGCAGGCTCTCTCCAGCGAAGAGGAGGGTTCGGCCCTGGAGCGGCTGGAGGGAATCGAGGAGGAGCTGGCGGAGCTCCGGGAGAAGAGTGCCGGGATGAAGGCCCGGTGGCAGGCGGAGAAGGAGGCCATCGACCGGATCCGGAAGCTGAAGGAGCGCATCGACGAGCTGAAGCTGGAAGCGGAACGGGCCACTCGGGCCGGAGACCTGAACCGGGCCGCCGAGCTCCAGTACGGGGAGTTGCCCGGGACCCAGCAGGCCCTGGAAGTGGCGGAGGACCGGTTGGAGGAGCTCCAGTCCGAAGGAGAGTTCCTCCGGGAGGAGGTGGACGCCGACGACATCGCGGAGGTGGTGGGAGAGTGGACGGGGATCCCGGTGAGCCGGCTCCTGGACTCGGAGCGTCAGCGCCTCACCCACCTGGAGGAGCTTCTGGGCGCCCGGGTCATCGGGCAGGACGAGGCCCTGGCCGCCGTGTCCAATGCCGTCCGGCGTGCCCGGGCGGGGCTGCAGGATCCCAACCGACCCGTGGGCTCCTTCATCTTCCTGGGGCCCACCGGGGTTGGAAAGACGGAGACGGCCCGGGCCCTGGCCGAGTTCCTCTTCGACGACGAGCGGGCCATGGTACGCATCGACATGTCCGAGTACATGGAGCGGCATTCCGTGGCTCGTCTCATCGGCGCCCCGCCGGGCTACGTGGGTCACGAGGAAGGAGGCCAGCTCACGGAAGCGGTCCGGCGCCGGCCCCACGCCGTCATCCTCTTCGACGAGGTGGAGAAGGCCCACACCGAAGTCTTCAACGTCCTCCTGCAGATCCTGGACGACGGGCGCCTCACCGACGCCCAGGGCCGGACGGTGGACTTTCGGAACGCCGTCATCATCATGACCTCGAACATCGGCAGCCAGTTCATCCTGGAGCGGGCCGGGGAGATGGAGTGGGAGGACGTGGACGCCCACGTGCGCAAGGAGCTCCACGCTCATTTCCGCCCCGAGTTCCTGAACCGCATCGACGACATCATCCTCTTCCGGCCCCTGGGCGAAGAGGAGCTCCGGGCCATCGTGGAGCTTCAGCTGCGCTGGGTGCAGGCCATGGCGGCGGACCTGGGGGTGGAGCTGGAGGTGGCCCCGGAGGCCACGGACCTCATCGCCCGGGAGGGCTTCGATCCGGCCTTCGGGGCCCGTCCCCTGAAGCGAGCCATCCAGCGCCTGATCCAGGATCCCCTGGCCCTGAAGCTCCTGGAGGAGGACATCCCCGAGGGATCCACGGTGAAGGCGGTGCCCGCGGAAGGAGAGCGACGCCTGGACTTCCAGGTAGCCCGTTGACGCCGGGGCCCCGGTCCGCCACTCTCCGTAGCGGTGATCGGCGGGGCTCCGGAGGGCTGGCCCGTAGCCTTCGACCCCTGGACCCTATTCCTGGTGGGCGCATGAGAGCTCTGGCACTCGGTCTCGTTCTTCTCGTTCTGGGGGCGTGCACCACGACCCGGATCCAGTCCCCCTCGGAGATGGCGTCGGTGGCGCCGGTGCTGTCGGTGGAGCGCTTCCTGCAAGCGGCCAACGCCAGGGACCTTCACGGCATGGCCCGTCTCTTCGGCACGGAGGAAGGGCCCATCATCGAAACGGGGGGGACTCTTGGGTGCGCCTTCAAGAAGATGGGCTCCTGGATCGGGCTGGGCGATCCCTGCCTCACGCTTCAGGACGTGGAGATCCGCATGGACGCCATCGCCCGGATCCTGGAGCATGATGACTACACCATCGTCTCGGAAGGGGACGTGGCCGGACGCGTGAATCCCACGAGCCGGGTCGGTGTAGATCTGACCATCGGAAACAGGCTCATCCGGGACGTGCCCTTTCTGGTAGTCCGGACGCCGGAAGGGCGGTGGCTGATCGAAGAGATCGGGTTGGACGAGATTACGAGCCAGTAGGCTCGGAGGTCTGGACCAGCTCCACCAGGATCCCTCCGGTGCTTCGAGGGTGTAAGAAGGCCACCTGGTGGCCCCGGGCTCCGGGACGCGGCTCGGCGTCGATGAGTTGGAAGCCCTGGTCCCGAAGACGGTTCAGGGCCTCGGGCAGGTCCGGGACCCGGTAGGCGATGTGGTGGAGACCCGGTCCTCGCCGGTCCAGGAAACGGCCCACGGTACTCTCGGGTTCCAGGGGCTCCAGGATCTCCAGGGAGCCGACGAAGGACACCCGGACGCCCTGGGCAGGAAGCTCCTCCACGGGTGAGCAGGTGGTTCCGGTGAGGAGCTCGTAGAGTGGGCAGGCTTCCTCCAGGGAAGCCACGGCCACGGCGACGTGGTCGAGAGGGTACGGAGTCATGATGAAGCTATTCGGTTTCTGGGTGGGTTGGACATGGACACTCGTCAGTGCCGCGTCCCGGCGCCATGGTACCCAGGACCGCCCGCAAGGACAAGGAGAAGGTTGAATGGCTGACAGCGAGAACATCTTCGAGGTGACCGACCAGAACTTCGGCGAGAAGATCGAGGGCACGTCGGGCCTGGCCATGGTGGATTTCTGGGCCGCCTGGTGCGGTCCGTGTCGCATGGTGGCCCCCATCGTGGCCGAGCTGGCCGACGAGTTCGCCGAGCAGGGGCTTACCGTGGGCAAGCTGGACGTGGATCAGAATCCGGCGGTGGCCAGCAAGTTCGGGATCCGGTCCATCCCCTCCATCCTCTTCTTCAAGGACGGTAAGCACGTGGACACCGTGGTGGGTGCCGTCCCCCGGCCGTTCCTGGAGGCGAAGATCAACGAGCACATCTGATCGTCTCCCCGGACGAGGACCAAACCCGGTGGGGCTCTTCCCTGGCGTTGAGCCCGCCGGGTTTCCTTTTCCCCCCTGGACCGGCCCTTCCCCCCTCCCCATCCTTTCAGGATGTCGACGCTTTATGTGGTCAGCACGCCCATCGGGAACCTGGACGACCTCACCCGGCGAACGGAGACCACCCTGGGGTCCGTGGACAGGATCCTGGCGGAGGACACCCGGCGCACCCGGAAGCTCCTGCACCATCTGGGCCTGACGATCCCCCTCGTCTCCCTCCACGCCCACAACGAGGCCGGGCGGCGGGAGGCGGTTCTGGGGTGGTTGGACGCCGGGGAGGACCTGGCTCTGGTCTCCGACGCCGGCACTCCCCTGGTGTCCGATCCCGGGGCCCGGATCGTGGAAGCGGCCATGGAAGGAGGGCACCGGGTGGTCCCCCTCCCGGGTCCCTCCGCGGTGACTACGGCCCTCTCCGCCTCGGGCTTTTCCGGAGATCGGTTCACCTTTCTGGGTTTTCCGCCCCGGAAGGGGACAGGGCGACAGGAGCTGCTGGATCGGGTGGCCCGGGCCCGGGAACCCGTGGTCCTCTTCGAGTCGCCGGAGCGCCTGGACTCCCTCCTGGACGAGCTGGAAGAGGCGTGCGGGGAGGATCGACCCGCCGTGGTGGGCCGAGAGATGACCAAGGTTCACGAGGAGTTCCGTCGGGGATCCCTGGGGGAGCTTCAGGCCCACTTCCGGGACCACCCGCCCCGAGGCGAGATCACCCTGGTGCTGGCCCCCGGAGAGGGAAGACCCGAAGCCGGCGGGATGGATCGGGTGGATGAGGTGGCCGCCCGGGCCCTGGCCCGGGCTCTCCTGGGGGAGGGGCGGTCCCCCAGCCGGGCGGCCCGGGAGTTGGCGGCACGCCTGGACGTGCCCCGGAACCGGGCCTACGAGATCGTACTCTCCGTGTCGTCCGGGGAGGAAGGGGGGACGGCCGACCTCCCGGACGAGGGGTCGCCCTGAACCCCGTTCCCATGGCTTCCTCTCCCCTTCTTTCCCCGGACCCGGATACGCCGCCGCCCCTGGTCCTCTCACCGGAGGCCGCGGTCCTGGTCCGGGAGGAGATCCGGAGGGCCCGGGGGCGGGAGGTGTCCTTTCTGGCGGAGGTGGCAGACGACCGGACCCTGATCCGGGCCCGGGCCGTGGCCCGGGGCAACCGGGCGGCGGTGCTGGTGGCTGCCCGGGATGCCCGGGAGGGTAGCGTGGTCCTCCACAACCATCCCTCCGGCCTCATGGAGCCGTCCGATGCGGACCTGGCCGTGGCGGCGGAGCTCTATGAGCGGGGCCTGGGGACGGCCATCGTGGACAACGAGGCCACCCGGCTCTACGTGGTGGTGGAGCCCCCCCGGCCCCGTGAGGTCCGTCCCCTGGACCTGGAGGAGGTGGACCGGCTCCTGGGCCCCCAGGGGCCCCTGGCCCGGGAGCTGGCCGGCTTCGAGGATCGACCGGGGCAGCGAGCCATGGCCCACCAGGTGGCCACCCGGTACAACGGGGGCGGGGTGGCTCTGGTGGAGGCGGGGACGGGAACCGGGAAGTCCATGGCCTACCTGCTACCGGCGGCCCTCTGGGCTCTGGAGAACGAGGAACGAACGGTCATCTCCACGAACACCATCAACCTCCAGGAGCAGTTGGTGGAGAAGGACCTGCCTCTCCTGGAGCGGGCTCTGGGCCGGGAGCTGCGCTGGGCCCTGGTGAAGGGTCGGGGCAATTACCTCTCCATCCGGCGGGCCCGACTGGCTGCCGCCACGGCTCATTCCCTCTTCGAAGACGACCGAAGCGCTGAGATCCAGGGCCTGCTGGAGTGGACGGAGACCACCGCCGACGGGTCCCTGGCCGACCTCTCCACCCCCCCATCTCCGGAGGTGTGGGAGGAAGTCAGGAGCGATCCGGACATCTGCCTTCGGGCTCGGTGCCCCCACTTCCAGAGCTGCTTCTTCCAGAGAGCCCGGCGCCGGGCGGCCTCCGCCGAGATCCTGGTGGTGAACCATCACCTTCTCTTCGCGGACCTGGCGGTCCGGCGCGTGACGGACAACTACACCCAGTCTGCTGTCCTCCCCCCCTACCGGCACCTGATCCTGGACGAGGGCCACAACGTGGAGGAGGTGGCTACGGATCACCTGGGGGTTCAGGTGACGCGCCGAGGGCTCTACCGTCTCCTGGCCCGCATGGAGCACCGGGGGAAGGGGGTGCTGGCGGATCTGAGGGAGCAGCTTGCCCGGGACCCGGAGCGGGGGTTGGCCCAGGAGCACCTGAGCCGCCTGGATCGGCGGGTACGGGGCGGGCTGGAGCGAAGCCGGGAGGCCCTGGAGCCCTTCCTGGCTCCCCTGGACCGGGTGGTGGAGAGAGGCGAGGGGGACGCCCTCCGTCTGGGGGGTGAGGAGGGGATGGAGCCCCGGGAGGAGGTGGACGTACGGGAGGGAATGGGGGCGTTCCTCTTCCAGTTTCGGAGGTTGGCCCGGGAGGTGGGGGAACTGCGGGGCCGCCTGGCCGAGGACGAGGCCTGGGTGGAGCTCCTGGAGGGAAGGCTGCTGGACCTTCGGAGCATCCAGGGGCGCCTGGACGCGGCGGCTCTGGGGGTACAGAGAGTTCTGGATCCCGGAGAGGAGGAGTCGCGTCTGGTCCGGTGGCTGGAGCGGAAGGGGAAGGTCAGGAGGGGAGTGAAGAACCTGGCTCTGGCCGCAGCCCCCATCCAGGTGGGCCCCATCCTCCGAGACGATCTCTTCGGACGGTTGAACACGGTGGTGGTCACCTCGGCCACCCTCACGACCCGGGCGGGGTTCGAGTACCTCCGTTCCCGTCTCGGGTTGGAGAGGGAGGTCCTGGAGGCCGAGGGAGAGGGACCGGAAGTGGTGGAGGAGGTGGTTCCTTCCCCCTTCGACTTCGAGACCCAGAGTCTCATGGCCGTACCTGCGGACCTGCGGGAAGCCCGAGGCGCTGGAGAGGGTTTCCAGGAGGACACGGCCCGGGTGGTCCGGGAGGTGGCCGCCGTCACCGGCGGTGGCATCTTTGTCCTCTTTACGGCCCACCGGGCCCTCCGACAGGTCGGGGAGCTTCTCCGGGCGCGGGAGGAGGCTCTCCCCGGTCCCCTCTTCCTGCAGGGGGAGATGCCCCGGGCTCGGCTCCTGGCTCGGTTCACGACGTCCGGCAGGGGGATCCTCCTGGGCACGTCCTCCTTCTGGGAGGGGGTGGACGTTCCCGGGGACCCCCTCCGGGCCCTGATCCTCCAGAAGCTTCCCTTCCAGGTCCCCACGGAGCCCATCGTGGCGGCCCGGATGGAGGCCGTCGCCACCCGGGGAGGCGATCCCTTCTGGCGCTATACCCTCCCGGAGGCGGCTCTTCGCCTGAAGCAGGGATTCGGTCGGCTGATCCGGACCCGGGAGGACCGGGGCGTCGTCCTCATCCTGGACAACCGGATCCTCACCCGCCGCTACGGCCCCTTTCTGCGGCAGTCCCTCCCTCCCGCTCCCCTGGTGAAGGGTCCATGGGAGGTGGTGCGGCGGGCCCTGGAGGTCTTCTATGCCGGCGGCGAGCCCGGCGTGCCGGATGTCTCCTGAGGAGGGTGGGATGGCCCATGGGGTCGCCCCTTTCCCCGGCGCCGCCTTGGGGTAGATTAGGCGACATGAAGATCATCATCGGCATTGTCATCGGGGTCATCTACGCCGTCCTTGCCGGCCTGGCCTTCGGCGTGTCGTCCAACGGCTGGCAGGCGGGTCACGCCGACCTGGGCTTCTGGTGGGCAGTCATCGGCAGCCTCCTGGTCGTGGCGGGTCTCGGGGCCCTGGCCGGGACCTGGATCCACACTCGGCCCTCCGAGGATTGAGGGGCCGCCGGCTCTCCGTGTCTTCCGCGGCGCCTCCTGTCCCCGGGCGGTTTTTCCGCCGGGACGACGGGGGGCGCCGCCGGCGTTCCACCGCCGGCTGAGAGAGACCCCGGGATCCCACGAGAAGGGCAGAAGAGAAAGGAAAGACCGCCATGGGGGGCATCTCCCGTCCATCCAAGATCGTCTGTGTGGGGCGCAACTACCTGGCCCATGCCGCGGAGATGGGGAGCCAGGTTCCCGCCGAGCCCCTCCTCTTCTTGAAGCCCTCCTCGGCTCTCCTCCCCCCTGGTGACCCCATCCGCATCCCCCCGGGGGTAGGGCAGGTGGACTTCGAGGGAGAGATCGGCGTTCTCCTGGGCGGGAGGGCCCGGGGGGTCTCCGAGGCCGACGCCCTGGACTTCGTGGAAGGCCTTCTTCCCGTGAACGACGTCACGGCTCGGGACCTCCAGAGGAAGGACAGCCAGTGGGGCAGGGCCAAGGGCTTCGACACCTTCTTTCCCGTGGGTGAGCCCGCTCCCCTGGAGAGCATCGACCTGCTGAAGCTGGCCGTGGTGACCCGGGTGAACGGACGGGAGCGGCAGCGGGGAACGACGGAGCAGATGGTCTTCTCTATCCCCTTCCTGGTCTCCTACATCTCCCGGATCATGACCCTGGAACCGGGAGACGTCATCGCCACGGGGACGCCGGAGGGGGTGGGTCCCCTCCAGGTGGGCGATGAGGTGGAGGTGGAGCTGGAGGGGCTGAGCACCCTGACCAACCCGGTGGCTTCCTGGCAGGAGGACGAATCGTGAAGACGGAACTGAGTGAGCGCTTTCAGTCCCTTCCCCCCTACCCCCTGGCGGGGATCCCCGAGACCCGGAGACGCCTCGAGGCCGAAGGGGTGGACATCATCGATCTGAGCGCCGGAGATGCGGACCTGGCCCCTCCTCCGGCGGCTGTGGAGGCCATCCAGGCGGCGGTGGAGAACCCGGCCATGTCCCGCTATCCCTTCAACCTGGGGCTGGCGGACTTCCGGGAGGAGACGGCCCGCTGGATGGAGAAACGGTTCTCCGTGAGCCTGGATCCGGCCCGGGAGCTGGTGCCTCTCATCGGCTCCAAGGACGGCATTGCCCATCTGCCCTTCGCCTTCCTGAATCCGGGGGAGGCCGCCCTCATCCCCGACCCGGGCTACCAGCCCTACCGGAGCGGGGTGTGGCTGGCCGGCGGTGAGCCCATCCTCGTGCCCCTGGAGGCTTCCAACGACTTCCTCATGCCCCTGGAGGAGCTGCCGGCCAGGGACGTGGAGCGCTCCAAGCTCCTCTACCTGAACTACCCCAACAACCCCACCACGGCCATCGCCTCCCGGGAGTACCTCCAGGAGGCCGTGGCGTTCTGCCATGAGCACGGCCTGGTCATGGTCTACGACAACGCCTACAGCGAGGTGGCCTTCGACGGCTACCGGCCCCCCAGCATCCTGGAGATTCAGGGGGCCCGGGAGGTGGCCCTGGAGTTCCATTCCATCTCCAAGACGTACAACATGACGGGCTGGAGGTTGGGGTGGGCCGCCGGCGGTCCGGAGCTGGTGGGGGCCCTGGCCCGGGTCAAGAGCTTCGTGGACACGGGTGTCTTCCTGGGCGTCCAGGCCGCCGGCGCCGCCGCCCTCCGGGCCTGGGAGGACTGGGTGCCCGGCAACATCGCCACCTTCCAGAGGCGCCGGGACGCAGCCGTGGCGGGCTTCCGGGAGGCGGGATTCCAGGTGGAGCCGCCCCGGGCCACCATGTACCTGTGGATTCCGGTGCCCACCCAGGAGACCTCTCTGGACTTCTGTCGGAGGGTCCTGGAGGCTGAAGGGGTGATCGTCCTCCCGGGCAGCGCCCTGGGCAAGGGGGGGGAGGGATTCTTCCGGGTGGCCCTCACCACCTCGGAAAGCCGGCTGGAGGAGGCGGCCCGGCGTCTGGGGCGAATCCTGGGTTGAAGCCCGGCCTCCGGGTCCGCCCCCGGAGCTCTCCCGCCCCTTCCCGGCTCCATGGCCGGGCCGGCAGCACTCGGGCCCGAAGGACGCCCTCCTGCCGAGGAGCCGGAACCGGGTTCCAGGAGGAAGTTTAGAAGACACAGCATGAGTCATTCCGATCCCCACCTGGACCCCGACGAGGGGCGTCTCTCCAGGCGGCACCCTCTCCGGTCCCGCTATCGAGTAGCGCTGACGTGGTCCATGGGGATCTCCCTGGCTATCCACCTGTTGGCTCTCTTCCTCTATCCCCGCCTCCTGCCCCGGATCCCTTCGGGGATCCTGCCCATGGGGGGAGAGACCTCCGCGGTGAGTCCCGAGGGCACGGAGGTGGTGAACCTGGTGGAGTTGGTCCAGGAGGAGGAGCCGGAGGCCCCCCCACCTGAAGAGGAGGAGGAGCCGGAGCCCGAGGCGCCGACGGAGCCCGCCGAGGCACCGGCCACCGCCGGGGAGCCCGGGGCCGAGCCCTCCGAGGCCGAGGGGGAGGCCGGACCCACCACCGCCGCCGAGGCCCTTCGGCCCCGGGCCGGGGATCTTCGTCTCTGGGCTCCGGTGGATCCGGAGCTCACCGAGCTCTCGGAGGAGGACTACCTTCGCCTCATCCTCTCTGCTGAGCTGGAAGCCCTGAACGATTCGGCGGCCATCGCCGAAGAGCTGGCTCGCCGGGCCCGGGACTGGACGTACACGGACGAGGAGGGGAGGAGGTGGGGTGTGTCTCCCGGGAAGCTGCACCTGGGGGACCTGACCCTGCCCCTCCCGTTCTCCTTCAGCGCACCCCCGTCGGTCCGGGAGGGCATGCGGGACCGGGTGTGGGAGTGGGACGAGATCGAGCGGGGGGCGGCCTCCGGGGCCATACGGGAGAGCTGGAGGGAGCGGGCTCGGGCCATCCGGGAGAGGAAGGAGGCGGAGCGACGAAAGGCCGACTCCGCGAAGGCCGGAGGAGGGGGAGGCGGAGGCGAGTCCGAGCTCCTCTGGCCCTTCCGAAATTGACGCTTCCCGGACCTCCGGGTAATCTTTGCTGATCTCCGCTCCTTCCGGACCTTCATGCCGGACGGAGCGGACCCGTTTCACGATATCGAACCTGGAGAACCCGTGGCCGTCGAACTGGCTCCCCGCCTGGATCCCAACGCCATCGAACCCCGCCTGTACCGGGAGTGGACGGACAAGGGGGCCTTCCACGTGGCTCCCTCCCAGGTGACGGCGGAGGGCCGGGAGCCCTTCGTCATCGTCATTCCCCCGCCGAACGTGACCGCCGTCCTCCACATGGGCCACGGCCTCAACAACACCATCCAGGACGTCCTCATCCGTTGGCGGCGCATGCAGGGACGGGCCTCCCTCTGGATTCCGGGAACGGACCACGCCGGGATCGCCACCCAGAACGTGGTGGAGCGCCTGCTGGCCGAAGAGGGGAAGAACCGGGATGACCTGGGCCGGGAGGCCTTCCTGGAGCGGATGTGGGACTTCGTGGGGGAGACCGGCGGGGCCATCCTGGACCAGCTCAAGGCCATCGGGTGCAGCTGCGACTGGGAGCGGACCCGGTTCACTCTGGATCCGGGTCTGAGCCGGGCGGTCCGGGAGGTATTCGTACATCTCTACGAGAAAGGCCTGATCTACCGGGGAGAGTACATCATCAACTGGTGTCCCCGGTGCCACACGGCCCTGTCCAACGAGGAGGCGGAGGGAGAGGAGGTGGAGGGCCGTCTCTACCATCTCCGCTATCCGCTGGCGCCGGAGCTGGGACAGAGAGCCCAGGAGGCCCAGGACGCCGGAGCCGAGGCCCTGGGACGTCTTCCCGACGGGACCTGGTATCTCACCGTCTCCACGACCCGGCCCGAGACCATGCTGGGAGACACGGCGGTGGCGGTGAACCCCTCGGATGAGCGGTATGCGCCCCTGGTCGGGGGAGAAGTCGACCTTCCCCTCACGGGTCGCCGGATTCCCATCGTGGCCGACGACTTCGTGGACCGGGAGTTCGGCACGGGCATGGTGAAGGTCACCCCGGCCCACGATCCCAACGACTTCGAGATCGCCCAGCGCACGGGGATCGAGCTCCTGGACGTCATGACTCCGGAGGGCCGGATGGGGGAGAACGCCCCGGAGGCCTTCGTGGGAATGGACCGGTTCGAGGCCAGGAAGGATGTGGTCAAAGGGCTTCAGGAGGCGGGGCTCTACGCCGGGGAGGATCCCCACAGCCACGCGGTCCCTCGTTGCTACCGCTGCGACACCGTGGTGGAGCCCCGGCTGAGCGAGCAATGGTTCGTCCGGATGAAGCCCCTGGCGGAGCCGGCTCTGCAGGCGTCCCGGGACGGAACGGTGACCTTCGTGCCGGCCCGCTGGCAGAAGGTCTACGAGCACTGGATGGAGAACATCCGGGACTGGTGCATCTCCCGGCAGCTCTGGTGGGGCCACCGGATTCCCGTGTGGTACTGCCAGAGCTGCGGTGAGACCATCGTGGCCCGGGAGGACCCCACCGCCTGCTCCCAGTGCGGCAGCCAGGACCTGCGGCAGGATCCGGACGTCCTGGACACCTGGTTCTCCTCCTGGCTCTGGCCCTTCTCCGTCTTCGGGTGGCCGGAGGAGACGGAGGACCTGGACGTGTTCTACCCGGGACACGTGCTGTCCACGGCCCCGGAGATCCTCTTCTTCTGGGTGGCCCGGATGATCATGGCCGGGTACGAGTTCATGGGGGAGGCGCCCTTCCAGACCGTCTACCTCCACGCCACGGTCCGGGACACCCAGGGGCGCAAGATGTCCAAGTCCCTGGGCAACGGGATCGATCCCCTGGAGGTGGTGGATCGATTCGGGGCCGACGCCCTCCGCTACACCGTCATCTCCGCCGCTGCCGTGGGGACGGACATCTACCTGGATCCCGAGGACCTGGAAGCCTCCTTCGCCCCGGGGAGAAACTTCGCCAACAAGGTCTGGAACGCGGGACGGTTCACCCTCATGAGCGTGGGGGAGGATCCCATCCGCACCCTGGAGGAGGTGAAGGGAGACCTGGAGTTGGCGGACCGTTGGATTCTCTCCCGCCTGTCCCGGACTGCCGAGAGCATGACCCGGGAGCTGGAGCGGTTCCGGCTGCACGACGTGGCGGAGACCGCCTACCAGTTCTTCTGGAGCGAGCTGGCGGACTGGTACCTGGAGCTGGTGAAGCCCCGCCTCCGGGGGGAAGAGGGAGCCGCGAGCCGGGAGGCGGCCCGGACCACCCTGATCACGGCCCTGGAGGGAATTCTCCGCCTCCTGCACCCCCTTATCCCTTTCGTCACCGAGGAGCTGTGGCAGAAGCTTCCCTGGATCCGGGCCGATGCGCCCCGGCCCGAGACCCTCATGGAGGCTCCCTGGCCCCGGGGGGAGTCGGCCCTGGAAGACGATGCCGCCGAGGAACAGATGGCCTCCCTCCAGGAGCTCATTACCCAGATCCGTCGGCTCAAGAAGGAGTACGGGGTGCCGGAGGCCACCCGGGTGGACGTCCACCTGGACGGGGCGCCCGGCGCCTTCCAGCAGACCCTGGCCACACAGGAGGAGGCCATTCAGCTCCTGGCCCGGGTCTCCCAGGTCCGCCCGGACGCCGGCGGGACCGGGGGCGCTGGAGCCCACGGGGTCCTGACCAACGGCACCGAGCTCTTCATTCCCCTGGAGGGGGTCATTGACCTGGATGCGGAGAAGAAGCGACTGCAGGAGGAGATCCGGCGCCTGGAGGGACAGCTTCGAGGAAGTGAGAAGAAGCTGGAGAACCAGGACTTCCTCCAGAAGGCCCCCCAGGAGATCGTGGAGCGGGAGCGGGAGAAGGCGGCGAGTTTCCGGGAGCAGCGGGAGAAGCTGGAAGAGAAACTGAACGCTCTGGAAGGCGTGTGAGCAGGACGACTCGGTGGTGAAGACCTGTCCCTTCCTCCTCACCCTGGCCCTGGCTTCCACCGGGCTCTCCCTGCTGGCCTCCTGCGCCCGCCCCGGCCGGCCCCCGGGAGGGCCCGAAGATCGGGCACCGCCCATGGTGGTCTCCACCTGGCCCGACACCTTCCAGCGGATTGAACCTACCCGGGATCCAGCCGTCATCCGCTTCAACGAGCGCATCAGCGAGTCTCCGGTGGGAGGCACCCTCCAGGATGCCGTCCTGGTCTCTCCCCTCACCGGGGACTACGAGGTTGGCCACTCCAGGGCCGGCCTGGAGATCTCCCTCCCGGGAGGGTTCCGGGAGGGTCTGGTCTACCGCATCCGGGTCCTTCCCACGGTGAAGGACATGTTCGGCAACACGATGGTGGAGCCCTTCGAGCTCGTGTTCTCCACCGGCGGGGACTTCGAGGACAACGTCCTGGCCGGTGAGGTGAAGGACCGCATCACCCTCCAGGCCGTGGAGGGAGCTCGGGTGGAAGCCTGGCCCACGCCCGGGGACCAGGAAACCGGAGGGGAGGGAACGGAAACACCGGAGACAGCGGTCGGAGAGGAAAGGGCTCGGGAAGAGGGCCAGGAAACGAGAGGGCAGCGGGCAGCCGTGCGGCCCGTGTACGTGTCCCGGACGGACCAGGACGGGATCTTCGTTCTCCGGTATCTCCCCTCGGGATCCTACGATGTCACGGTGTACCAGGACGTGAACCGGAACGGGGAGCCGAACTTCACGGAGAGCCAGGGAGACACGGCAGTGACGGTGAGGACCACCGAGACCGGGACGGACACGGTCATCGCCAGCCTCACCCTCCTCCAGCCCGACACCACGCCCTCCGAGCTCATCCGGGCCGATGCCCAGGATTCCCTGACGCTGTTTCTGGCCTTCTCCGACTACATGGATACCGGGTCCCCTCTGACGGGAGTGGAGGTGGCTCTGCACCGGGCCACGGAGGAGGGAGAGAGGGGGGAGCCGGGACCGGAGGTGGATCGGCTTCTCTGGGAGTTCCAGTTGGATTCCCTGCGGGCCCATACCGACTCCCTCCGGGCGGCAGACTCGGCCCGGGCGGTGGCCGATTCCCTGCGCACGGTTCTGGACTCCCTGGAGACGGTCCTGGCCTCCCTCCAGGCCGTGGCCGCGGATACGACCAGGGTGGATTCCATCACCACCCGGATGGAAGCTCTCCGGGAGGAGCTGGAACCCCCGGAGGCCGAGGAGGAACCCACGGAAGAGGAACGGGCACCGGAAGCCGAGCCCGAGCCCGAGCCCATTCTGCCCGAGACCCACTTCTTCGCCCTCCTGGCCGAGCCCATGGCGCCGGGTGTCCTCTACCGGGTGACCGTGACCGGGGTGGAGAACCTGGTGGGTCTGGGCGGTGGCGGTGGGGAGGCAGGAGTGACCTGGAACCCGCCGGACACGGCGACGGCGGATACCGTCGCGGCGGACAGCGCCGCGGCAGCTCCCGACACCATGGGTGCGCCCCCGGATTCGGTGGCGCCGCCGGATACGACCGCGACACCGCCGGATACGACGGGCGTACCCCCTGACACCTCGACGGTCTCCCCGGATTCCGCCGCCCTGCCACCGGATACGACGGGTGCCCCTCCGGACACCATCGCGGCCCCTCCTGACACCACGGGGACGCCCCCGGACACGACGGTGCACCTTCGGGATGGGACTGCGGTGCCTCCGGACACGGGCCTGTCTCTGTTTCATGGCCTGGTACGGCGGGCCGCCTTACTCCAAAGAGGCACCCTGTGACGGACCCCAGGCGCAACCTCCCCGGCGTGGACGTCCTCCTCTCGGCTCCGGCCTTTCGGGAGCTGGTGGAGGGCCATCCCCGGCCTCGAGTGGTGAAGGCCATCCGGGAGGTTCTGGAGGCAGTACGCCGGGAGCTGGAGGAGACCGGCGGAGAGGAAGAAG
>Ga0207797_1000088_pt1 | contig 60338 bp, 51 predicted proteins | sample PRCRCaboRojoPR_6_FD_187275 | JGI IMG/M metagenome (GOLD analysis project Ga0207797, IMG submission 187275) | Marine sediment microbial community from Cabo Rojo, Puerto Rico - PR CR 10% Liquid 1 (SPAdes) | ecosystem: Environmental > Aquatic > Marine > Coastal > Sediment | place: Cabo Rojo, Puerto...
CTCCGCGTGCTGTTGAGTGCCGGGACCGTCGGGAAGCCCCTCTCTCGATCGAAATCGACCTCTATCGGGCCTCCATCGCGCTGCTCGGTCACCAGGTGTCTCCTTCCTCGAAGTCGCGAGCGATCTCGAGATAGTATCCCCGGTCCCCCTGCAGCAGACGGCGCATCTCACCAGCGTCCTCGACCGGCATCTCTCCCATCTCCTCCAGGCAGAGGTAGAACTTCTGGAGTGAGGCTATGTGGAACTCAACGGCTTCAAGCGGCCGCCGGTCTTCCTCGTAGAGGAGCCAATCGGCCAGGAAGCCGTCGATGTCCTCTGGCACAGCCTCATCGGCGGGACCGGGGATCTCCAGGGCTCCTCCTGCATCGGCCAGGTAGCCATTGATGAAGCGATCCACGTTGTCCAGATGTTTGCGAATCGTCTTCGCCGACAGCCCCTGTTCCAACAGCCATCGCTCAAAGATGTCCAGGAGCTCTGCGTTGCGCTCGTACACTCCCATCTCTTCTGCGATGGATGCCCAGCTATCCTCGGCGGGTATCTCGAAGTCCGGGACCGGGAAGCCCAACGTGATCTGATCTTCTCCGTCTGCCATTTGAATCGATAGCATCTCCTTCGCCGGTTGGAGAGGGCCGTCCTCGGCTTTCATATGTTCCTTCACGAAGCGGGGAATGGCGAGCAAAGCCGCTTCCGTCCGCAGCAGTTCCGATTTGCTCGGGCGGGTGGGACGCCCCGAAAACCCAATCTGAAAGAGAAGGGGATAGGCGTACGGCCCGGCGACCGGCCAATCGTAGGTCTCCATAGCGTCAAGATCATCAAAGGGCATCTCGATCGCTTCCCCGAAGATGAGCGCGGTCCATGTATGTCGTCCAATCAATTGATCTGGAGGGATTCCTGCGTAAGTCTCGTGGAGCACGTCCTTGGAGTCGTAGATCGCCAGGCCGTAGGTCTGTCCGCCATGCCCCATCACGACGGCATACCGGGGGTGACCGTCGGTGGGATAGTGTATCTCGATAGGGTGCGTATCCTCGATCCAGCGCCACGGAGTTTCCCGGTAGAAGAAGGCAGCCGCCTCGAATAGTCCTCTGGCCATAAATGGGGTGACCCCTGGGGTCTGTAGAAGGCCGGCGAGAGGCTCCTCTCCCATATAATCGGCGAGAGCTTGCAATGCTACATCCGCCTCGCGCAGGATTGATCGAAACTCACAGCGGACACCGACCTGCTCCAGTTCGCTCGCCAGTGGCTCGACCAGAGCCGTCTCGTCCACGTAGACGACTGCCGGGCGACATCTTCCGCCTGCGCCAGGAGTGGGATAGAGCATCGCCTTAGCCAGCGCATTCACGACTTGTGGTGTCGTCGGTGCCTCCTCAACCAGCTCTGACCCGCGCACCTTGCCGGCTCGAGAGACCGTCAGAATGATGTAGGGTCGGTACGGATTGCCATCGTCCGGCGTGATCCAAGCGCGCGCCTGGCGCACCGCGCATTCCCAGGCCTCATCCCTCTGAGGAAGGTCGCGGGCGTTTTCCAACGGCACTTGATCGGGTCTGCCCAACGACATCAAACGCCCCATCGAGCCGGCCATGAAGTCCAACATGTCTCGTTTCATAGTAGTCCTCCATTCCTGGAGTATAACACATTCCATCCGATCGGAGAATCGCCGACCGGGAAGTTGACCTCTGGGATTTTCGATGGTAGACTTGGGGTCTAAGCTACGAAGTTTCAAGGGACCACGACAGAGCATGATCCCCGAGACGCTCCAAATATACACCATCGGTCATAGTGACCATACGTCGGCAGCCTTCATCGATCTGCTACGCCAGCACGACGTCACGCTGGTGGTCGACGTGCGCAGTCAGCCGTACAGTCGGTGGGCGCCACAGTTCAACCGCGAAACACTGAAGCAGGATCTCGAGCAAGCCGCTATCGACTACCGCTTCCTGGGTGACGCCCTCGGCGGCCGCCCGTCGGATTCCGGGCTCTACGTGGCGGGGGAGCCTGACTACAGACGGATGGAACGGACAGAGGCCTATCAGCGCGGCATCGAGCATCTGCTCGACCTGACAAGTAGTGAGTGTGTGGCCATCATGTGTGGTGAGGGGGACTACCGGCAGTGTCATCGTCACCTTCTCATCGCCCAGACGCTGCTCAAGCGCGGCGTCGATGTCATCCACATCAAACCTGACGGGCAGACGATCGACGGAGAACGAACTCCCGAGCAACTCTCACTTTTCTAAAGGCGGACAAGCACACAAGTATATATGAGGGCGGAGGGACACCAAGTATCCCTCTTTCTTATCCTGTTGCCATGGAGGTGGCGCCCATGCGTACGGTGTATACGATCGGCACCCGAGGGAAACCGCTTTCTACCTTCATCACGCAGCTGCGCGACGCCGGCGTGGATGCGGTAATCGACGTCCGTCTGCGTAATACCTCTCACCTGCTCGGCTACGCCAAGCAGGATACCTTGGCCTTTCTGCTACGAGAGGGATTCGACATCGCCTATGAGCACCACCCTGAGCTGGCTCCGACGTCGGAGATTCTGGATGCCTATCGGGATAGCGGCGACTGGAGTGCCTACGAGACCCAGTTTCCTCCCATCCTGGAGGAACGCGAAGCCGAAGCGATAGGACGCGATATCCTGGCTCGGTACTGTGTGCCTTGTCTTCTCTGTGCCGAGCCGACGGCCGAGCACTGTCACCGACGGCTGGTGGGGGAGTATTGGGTCGAGCGATTATCAGGACTGGTGGTGGTGCACCTATAACGCCGCTACAGGTAGGGAGAGTCGGGGCGCGGTTTGCGACACACGGCTGGACTTGCCGCATCGATTTGTCTCTAGCCTGCAAATCCATAGAGGGTTGACCTGAACGGCGGTGACTCGGACGCCAGCTCCAACTTCGGCTAGACTCGACGCGCAATGGGCTGAGGGACGAATTAGCTGCACGACATCGGTCAAAGTGCACCAAATGCAGGAGGTATCAGCTATGCCGACTGAGGAAGTCCTCGTCCTGGCTATGACGAAGATGCGTAGTGGTATCTGCACGGCCGGGTTCACTCGCGAACGGGATCCCGTCACCGGCCTGCGCTGGGTGCGCCCGGTGCGGGAGTTCGATACCGTCCAACCGGGCGACATGGCCGACATCGACGGGCGACCGCTCCAGTGTTGTGATGTCGTCGAATTGAAACTGATCGAGCCTCGCCCCGATCCGCCTCACGTCGAAGACTGGCTCACCGACTTCGTCCACCGCCGACCGCGCCTCCTCCGACGTCTGGAGGGTGAGAGACGAGCGGCATTCTTCCCCAAGCACCTGGATCGAGCGCCAGAGGACGTGCTCACTTATCAGGCGCGGTCTCTCTGCCTGGTGCAGCCAGAACAGGTGTGGGCGCACTTCTCCCTGGATACGTACTCCGGTAAATATCAAGCCCGGATGCGTTTCGTGCTGCCCGGGGACGCCAATCATCCCCGAACTACCAGCCGACGCGGCGTCTCTGTTACAGATCTCAAATGGCGCGCTTTGGGACGATCGTGGCTGGGAGCGCGCAGCTATCTGGCGCTGGATCACGATGCCCTTTTCAGAAGGCTGAGAGCCAAAGCTCTCTACCTGGCCATAGGGCTCAGCCGCACCTATCAGGGCGAGTACTGGCCTCTGGTCGTGGGCGTTCACGTTGTGCCCGATTACACGGTTCCCTCTCCCCGCCGGGAAGAGGGTTAGGGTGAGGGGAGATCCTCCGAGGAGCGACAAGTGACCGAAGAAAAACGCCACCCTCGCTCTCCACCCATCGATCGAGCAAGAGAACTGCGCCGGCAACAAACCCCGGCTGAGGCGAAGCTGTGGGTATGCCTGCGCAACCGACAGATCGCTGACCTCAAGTTTCGGCGTCAACATCCCATCGGACCTTACATCGTCGATTTCTACTGTGCGGCCGGCCGGCTGGTTGGCCGCTTGCCGGCTGGTTGTGGAGGTTGACGGGGATTCGCACGCGAACCAGCTGACTGATTATCGGGAACGGATGGGAGTGCGGCTATCGGGTGATTCGCTGCACCAATTGGATGTACTTCAACATCTGGAGGGAGTTGTGGAGATGATTATGGACGAATGTGGCCAGTCTGGGCGTTCACCCTCACCCCCGGTTCCTCTCTCCGCCAGCGAGGGAGGAGCAGCTGCCTCTCCCGAAGAGGGAGAGGGTTGGGATGAGGGGGGAGACTTTCTCAGTTCACTGGGTTTGACGCCGGAAGATACCCTCGAGTTGCCCGGCAATCACCGAAGCCGCTTGTTGAACTTTCTCCTCCGCTGGGAGCGGTGCGACGCACTCCATGCTTGCTTGGATATCCTGATCCCTCGAAATCCTACGCTCGTTTCCCTGCGCGACCTACGAGCGAAGGCCTTCCTGGCCCAGGGCCAGTCTGATGAGGCTCTGCCGGTGATGGAGCACCGCCTCGAGCGCAGAGAATCTCTCCGCGCCCGTGCGCTCTTGGCCCGCATCCATCTGGCGCGAGGAGACGTGTCCCACGGCCGCCAGATCGCTCACGGCCTTCTCGGGGAATTCAACGAAAGTGCTCTGGTCTGGAACCTGCTCGGCGAGGTGGAATTGGCCGGGGGCGACGAGGAAGCAGCATTGGCCGCCTACCGTCGTCTTCACGAGCTGTATCCCCATAGTCGGGCCTACCTGCTGGGCATGAGCAAGATCTATCGCAATCGCGGCGACTGGGTGACGGCCAGCGGGTATGCGGTGCAGTTGCTGGGGCTGGATAAGGACGATAATCCCCTCTCCATCGTCTATCTGCGGCGCTTGCTTGACTACTTCCGGGCCAGTGGCGAGACCACACGCGTCACTGAGATAGAGGCTGCGCTGAGGCGGCGCTACATCCGCGAAACGGCTGATCTTCGCGAATGCCTGTTCCCGACCCACAGTCTCCCACCCGGGCCGGAGACCGAGGAGCATGAGCCTCCTGAGCCCGGGGAACCGTTGCCCTCGTTCGACGACGTGCCGGTCTCTGAGGGGGAGCGGTGTCGCATTTCCGACGCTGTCCAGCGCCTGTTTGGCTTCGAATCGCTCCTCCCTGGTCAGGTAGAGACCATCGCGTGTGTCTCGCGCGGCGAGGACGTGTTGACTATTCTTCCGACCGGCGGTGGCAAATCCCTCTGCTACCAGCTTCCGGCGGTACTGGCGGAGGAAGGCGCGACGCTGGTCATTTCTCCCTTGATCGCGCTGATGAAGGATCAGGTGGATTCGCTTCCCGGAAACCTGCGGAGACGCGCGATAGCGATCAACCATACGCTCGACGGCGACGAGCTTCGACGCCATATGGACCATATCGCCGACGGGGCTTACCGGTTGATCTACGCTGCGCCGGAGCGCTTGCGCCAGCCCTCCTTTCTCCACGTACTCCGTCGGGCCGGCGTAAACCGTCTGGTGATTGACGAGGTGCACTGCGTCAGTATGTGGGGCCACGACTTCCGTCCTGACTATCTTATCATTGGGTGGGCCCGCCGGGCACTGGGAGACCCTCCCCTGCTGGCGATGACGGCTACGGCCCCCTTGCGCGTGCGGCGCGATATCGTCCACCGTCTGGAGAGCGACAAGGACGCTGAGCCCGGGCTGCGGATCGTCGCTGGTGATGTCACCCGTCCAAACCTGCAGCTGGAGGTCTTCCACGCCCGGAGTGTGGACGACAAACTACGTCGTCTGCTAGCTTTCTGCCGGGCTGAGCCGGGCAGTGGAATCGTATACGCCGACACCCGCGCCCGCTGCGAGGAGCTGGCAGCTCTGCTGCGTCAACATGGCGTGAACGCGGCGCATTACCATGCTGGCATCGTGGATCGACATCGCGTTCAGGATGATTTCATGGGCGGGCGTACTCGGGTGGTCGTGGCCACGATCGCCTTCGGCATGGGAATCGACAAGTCGGACATTCGCTTCATCATCCATTTCTTTCCGCCCGCGTCACTGGAGTCGTACTATCAGGAAGCGGGACGGGCTGGGCGTGATGGGCTCCCCGCCCGCTGCTTGCTGATGATCGCGCCTCACGACCGAGGCCTGCTGACCCGCCGTACCCGGCGAGACATCCTACCGGTAGAGTTTCTGCGTGACGTGTATGGTGCTGTGAAGAAGCGCTTGAATGGGAAAGAGGCGGGACGGGTCCTCACGGCTGACCTGGAACGTGACCTCCGGAGCGACGACACCCGCATACGGGTCGCCCTGAGCCTGCTTGAGGAGGCAGGGCTCCTGCGGCGAGGTCCTGACCTCCCACGCGCGGCTATGGTGCAACTATCGGCCGTCTGCCGCGATGGTGCCCTGCCCGACGAGCTGGCGGCCTTCCGCCGGGCTGCGAGGCTCCGTCCCGAGCAGTGGCTCACGCTCGACCTGGCGCAGGTGGCTCCGAAAGCTGGAGTTCCGCTTGCAGGGATTGAGAGCAGAGTGTTGGGTTGGGAGGAAGCCGGTTGGTTGCTGTATAGGCCGGCCGGACGCGATCTGCTGATCCAATTGCTTCCGCCTCCTCCGGAAGCCACTGAGCGAATCCGGACATTGCTGGAGCGGTACGAGGCGGTACGGGCCCAGCGCGTGGGTGAAATTACTGCCTATGCCAAGACCCGCCGCTGTCGTCATGGGCACCTCAATGCCTATCTTGGCGGCCGCGTCATCGGGCGCTGTGAGGCCTGCGACAACTGCGTCGAAATTGATCCCCCTCCGAATCCCCTTCTGCCTGAAGAGCGAATGCAACTGATGACGATCCTGCGCTGCGCCAAGAATGCACCGTGGGGATGGGGACGCCATACGCTGACGCGCATCCTGCGCGGTGATCTCCGGCCGCGTCCCCGCGCGAGGCCGCTGCGCGAGGAGGCAAGGGGGCAGCCCGAGTTCGGCGCGCTGTCCTTTCGGTCGAAGACGGCCATCGAGCGCATGGTGGAGCGACTGGAGACCGCTGGCTTCCTGGCGTCGCGTCAACTCGATCACGGAGGCATTGTGCTCGACTTGACTGGCAAGGGCGGTGCGGCGCTGCAGAATCCGGCCACGCTTGACAATCTGATCGTGGCAGCGGAGAGCGGAGGCCCTGTGGAAACCAGTAGACGAGCATCGACCGAGGGTGAGTATATCCCGGACGTAGACGAGCCCCTGTTTCAGACACTGCGCGCATGGCGACTTGAGCAAGCGCGCGAGCAAGAGGTCCCGCCATTCGTCATCTTCCACGATAGCCATCTGCGTGCTATCGCTTCGCGAAAACCCACAACACCTGAGGCTCTGTTGAAAGTGAAAGGAGTTGGTCCCAGGCGGCTGAAAAGGTATGGCTCTGAAGTGATCGATCTGGTGCGTGAGCATCTGCAGAAGGAGACCGGGAACAAATGAAGGTGATCGGTATTGCAGACCGTGGATCACAAGATGGGAATCGCTTCTATCGATGGCATCCACGGTTACAAGGGACTAGGCTGGATGTGCTGGTCTCCCCGGCGGGAGAATCATCAGGCTCTTCAAGACCGTCGAAAAGTCGTTGACAGCGCCATCTCCCTGTGATATACTGACTATCAGTCAATTACTGACCGTCGGTTAGCAGGAGGCACGAGTGTGAGCACGAGTGCGCGTCGCGAGCGCGAGAGACGGCAGCGCCGGCGATCCATCCTCCAGGCGGCTCGAGAGATGTTCTTCGAGAATGGTTTCCACCATGCCACGGTGGAGAGCGTCGCCGAGCGAGCTGAGGTCAGCAAGGGAACCGTCTATCTTTACTTCGCGAGCAAGGAAAGCCTCCTTGCTCATTTGCTTCTCGAAGGACTCGAGAACCTCGTCTCTGAGCTAGACCGAGCCTACGCCGATACGATGGACCTCCCCGCCGATGAGCAGCTAAGCGCATTGGCTCGAGCATACTTGACCTTCTTCAGTCAAGCCCCCCAATACTTCCCATTCCTGATGGCTATGGATCGCGGACGGTTCCAGGAGGCGGTGCCGCCGGAGCTCTACGAGGAGATCCTCGAGGCAAGCTTGGAAGGCCTGAGTCTGGCAGTGCGCGTTCTCGAGGCCGGAATTGAGAAGGGCGTGTTTGCCTGTACCGATGCTCAGAAGGCCGCCTGCGTCTTCTGGGCCTCGCTTAATGGAGTACTCCAGTTGATGGAGCATCCCCTGCGGCGGGAGATGGTCGGCGTTGACGAGACCGTGCTCTATCAATCCACCATTCACACGGTGATCAAGGGGTTGAAGATGGCTCCCGTAGTGGAGTGAAGCGTGAGATCTGGATCGAGGTGGATCAACTAGAAGGAGGCTAGTATGAAGGACGTGGTGATTGTCGGCGGATGCCGCACGGCGATCGGTAAGCACGGTGGGGCGTTCCGCGACATCCCTGCGCAGGAATTGGCTGCGACGGTGCTCGAAGAGGCGGTTAGGAGGGCGGGTATCGATCCTCACATGATCGACGACGTCATCGTTGGCTGCATCGGCCAGCAGAGCGACGCGCCCAACATCGGCCGGGTGGCGGCCTTGATGGCTGGGATCCCCGCGCACGTGCCCGGTTACACGGTCCAGCGTAACTGCGTGTCCGGGATGATGTCAATCAGCAATGCCTACCAGGCCATCCAAGCCGGCGATGGGGATGTGTTTCTCTGCGGGGGTGTCGAGAGTATGTCCACGGCACCCTATGTCGTACGGGGCGCCCGCTGGGGTCTCAAGCTTCGTCACGATACGTTCGTAGACACCCTCTGGGAAGGGCTCACAGATCCTGTCTGCGGCCAGATTATGGGGCACACCGCAGAGAACCTGGCGATGATGTACGACTTCAGCCAGGAGGAGCAGGATGAATACGCCGTCAAAAGCCACCAGAAGGCCTTCCGGGCCACGCGGATGGGCAAGTTCCGTGACGAAATCGTACCCTTCCGGGTGGTCAAGCGGGTAGCCGGGAAAGAGGTCGCCCACGAGGATATTGTGGAAGACGAGTGCATCAACCCGGGTCTGACGGTGCAGAAGGCCGCCCTCTACCCCACCGTGTTCAAGAAGGGGGGAACGGTCACGCCGGCGAACGCCTGTCCGATCTCTGACGGGGCAGCCGCCGTGGTCGTGATGACGGCCGAGAAGGCCGGGGCGCTCGGCGTCGAGCCGATGTGCACCATCCGTAGTTACGCCTATGCAGGCCTTCCCCCCGACATCATGGGCCTTGGCCCCGCCTACGCCACACCGATGGCGTTAGATCGAGCTGGTCTGGAGCTTAGTGACATCGATCTGATCGAGTTAAACGAGGCGTTTGCTGCTCAGGTGCTGGCCGTCGGCCGGGAGCTGGAGGATCAGGGCTGGGACTGGGATAAGGTCAACGTCAACGGCGGCGCGATCGCATTGGGGCATCCCGTGGGCTGCACGGGGACCCGTTTCGTGGTCACACTGCTATACGAGATGATCGAACGGGACGTCCCCCTGGGGCTCGCCACGGCCTGCGTCGGCGGTGGACTGGGCGGCGCGATGATCATTGAACGGAACCTATAGGGGAGGCAGAGCAATGGCGGATATCTCCATCTGGCAGGATGAGGAAGCTCGAGCGGCCTTCGTTGCCAAGGGCAAGGAAGCTTTCGAGAACATCAAGGGACAATTGGAGGGTCGGGAAGGCGCTGTGGTTGTGGCTATTGAGCCCGAGAGTGGCGACTACTTCGTGGGGGAGACGCTGGGCAAAGCGGACCGAGCTGCCTTTGAGCAGTACCCCGACCGATGGATGTATTTCGCTCGCGTGGATAATCCAGAGGCGGCGATTCCGCTGCCTACGTGGTGAGGATGGGAGAAGGAGTTAGGAGGGAGTCGATATGTATATCTTCAAAGCAGGCGTGCTTGGCGCTGGCACGATGGGGGGCGAGATCGCCCAGGTCATCACCTACGCCGGCTTACCGGTGGTGATGAAGGATATCGACCAGCAGATGCTCGATAGCGGGATGGAGCAAATTCGTTCGATCTATCAGCGGCGTGTCGATAAGGGGAAGATGAGTGCCAGCGACATGGAGTCGAAGGTTGATCTGGTGACGCCCACGCTCTCCTACGACGCATTCGGCGACGTTGACATCGTCATTGAGGCTGTACCGGAGAAGATGGCGGTCAAGAAGCAGGTCTTCCAGGAGTTGGAGGAGGCCTGCCCCGAGCAGACCATTTTCGCCAGCAATACCTCAGCACTCTCAATCTCCGAGATGGCAGCGGTCACCGATAAGCCTCACAAGGTCATCGGGATGCACTTCTTCAACCCGGCCCACGTGATGAAGCTGGTCGAGGTAATCCCCGGGCTCGACACTGGACGGGAGACCCAAGATGACGTCGTGATGTTCGCCGAGTCTCTGCGCAAGATTCCAGTTGTGGTGCAGGAGTGCCCCGGCTTCTTGGTCAACCGGTTATTGATGCCTTATCTGAACGAGGCGACCCTGGCACTGGAGGAAGGGGCAGCTACGGCGACTGAGATTGACAAGGCGGTGGTAGAGTGGGGTATGCCGATGGGGCCCTTCACCCTGATGGATATGCTCGGCATCGACGTGTGCGCCGACGTTGGCGAATATCTCTACTCCGAGTACGGCGATCGGATGACGCCAGCTCGTCTCTTCGAGAAACTCCTCGACGAGGGGCGTCTGGGTGAGAAAAGCGGTGCTGGTTTCTACGATCATCCGGGCGGCGAGTCCGAGGTGGTCCATCAGATGATCGAGACACTCCAATCAGCTGGGGATGTGGCCTCGGGGACGTCGTTCAGCGTCGAGCGGGTGATGTATCCGTTGATCAACGAGGCGGCGCAATGCGTGTTGGAGAACGTGGCCACGATGACGGATATTGACATGGCGATGGTCGCCGGAACGGGCATGACCTACGAAGGGGACCGTGTAGGTCCGCTGGTTGTCGCCGACCGGATTGGCCTGGACGAAGTTGAGGGGAAATTGAAGGAGCTGGAGGACGAATTTGGTCCCCGGTTCCGTCCTGCTCGCCCGCTCCGACTGCGCGTCCGCGCCAAGCACCTGGGCGTGAAGACTGGCAAGGGGTTCTACGAGCATACATAGGAGGCACGCAATGGGAGAATGGCAAAACATCCGTACGGAAGTCGAAGATCGCATCGCATTGTTGACCATCGATCACCCGCCGGTCAATTCCTTCAATACGGAGGTGGTCACTGAACTGGACGGAGCCGTGGATGAACTGCTGGCCCACGATGAGGTCAAGGCTATCGTGATCACCGGTGGAGGGACGAATGCTTTCGTCGCCGGTGCGGACATCCCCGAGATCAAGGAGTTGCTCGAGGATCCCGAGGAAGGCTATCCTGAGGCACGGGAGTTCATTGAGCGAGGGCAGAGTGTCAATCTCAAGATCGAGAGGGCCGACAAGCCGGTTATCGCTGCCATCAATGGTTTCTGCCTCGGCGGCGGTCTGGAGTTGGCTATGGCCTGTCACATGCGCATTTGCTCGGACCGTGCCCGCTTGGGACAGCCGGAAATTAACCTGGGGCTGATCCCCGGCTGGGGCGGCACGCAGCGACTACCGCGGATTGTTGGTAAGGCCAAAGCTCTGGAGATGATCCTTACAGGAGATATGGTCACAGCGCAGGAGGCCTACCGCATCGGGCTGGTCAACAAGGTCGTACCCGCCGGTGCAATCCTCAAGGAGGCCCGGGGATTGGCTCGGAAGATCGTCTCGAAGTCTAAGTTCCCCGTCGCGGCCACACTCCGCTCAGTCACCAAGGGCCTGGAAGTTAGCGTTAAGGAGGGTCTTGAGATCGAGAAGGGGCAGTTCGTGGGGCTGGCTGACACAGAGGATATTCGGGAGGGGCTTAGCGCTTTCCTGGAGAAGCGACAGCCAGAGTTCAAGGATAAGTAGGTTGGTAGATTGGGAGACTGATAGATTGGGATGCTGGTAACCTGGCGGAAAACCGAGCTTCCGGTTGTCAGCTTACCGGCGTCTCAATAGAGCAATACCCTGTGGCAGGATCGTGTTCTGACGCTACGGTCATCTATGAACCCAACATCGCCTTCGACAAACAGCTCGATATCGCCGCTCCATTGCCGTCCGTCACAGCTTACAAAGAGCGCTACGTCGTCGCTACAACGTGCTTCGATGCTGACAACACCGCAACGTCGAACCGGGACCAAGCTCGACAATTGGGTCGACCGTCAGAACCGTTGCCTGTAGGTGCTCCAGCCCCATCGTTATCTTATCATCGCTCTGCTTGGGCTGGAGCACCTGACGGGAACAGAGTAGGCTGAGCCATCAGCGGAAGGGGTTGGGATGGATTTTTCTCTCAACGAAGAACAGAAGATGTTCCATTCGATGTTCGAGGACTTCTCTTCCAAGGAGATTGCGCCCATTGCGGAGGAGTTGGATCATGAGGAAAGCCCCCCTCTGAGCGTGCTTAAGAATGCAGCTCGTCAGGGCTTCCTGGGAGCAACGCTTCCGGAGGAGCACTTCGGCGCGGAACTCGACTTTGTAAGCTACACGCTACTCATCGAGACGCTGGCGCGCGACTGCGTTTCGGTGGCAGTGACGCTGGGGACCCACGTGGGCTTGGTTGCCATGTCAATCCTCGATCACGGAAGCGGCGGTCAGAGGGAACAGTTCCTCCCTTTGCTGGCAAGCGGCGAGTTGCTTGGCGCCTTTGCAATGACCGAGCCCGATGCTGGAAGCGACACGACGGCACTCCGGACGAGGGCGGACCCCAAAGAGGAGGGATACGTCCTTGATGGTGTAAAGACGTGGGTCGCCAACGGTAGGATTGGGAACGGCGGTATGGACACCATGTTCCTCGTCTTCGCCGAGGCGCCGGAGGGGTCGGCGGCCTTTCTAGTTCCCGCTGACACCCCAGGGCTGACAATCGGATACCGCGAGCCGACGCTGGGGCTGCGCAACGTTCCGTTCCATACGATCTATCTGGAAAGATGCCGGGTGTCGGGCGCCAATCGCCTGGGTGATGAAGGCGAGGGGCGCAAGATCGCCGAGGGCGCGCAGCAACGCATGGCAGTCACATTGGGTGCGGCTGCCCTGGGGGTCGCTGAGGACAGCCTGGAGGTGGCCGCTCAGTTCGCCAGCGAACGGGTTCAATTTGGGGTCCCTATCGCCGAGAAGCAGGCTATCCAGAATTACGTCGCCCAGAGCGCCGCCGAGATCGAATCGCTCCGCTATCTGGTCTATCACGGCGCGTGGCAAGTTGACCAGGGCAACGACCTGGCTTTTGACGCCTCAGTCGTAAAAGTGTTTGCTGCTCGGGTCGCACGTAGCGTAACGAACCGTATGGTCCAGGTGATGGGGGGGTATGGATATATGGAGGACTACCCGATGGCGCGCAAGTACCGCGATGCCCGGGCGCTCAGCCTCATCGGCGGGCCGACTGAATTGCATAACGTGCGCATCGCCGAGAAGGTCTTCGCCGGGTGGGACGTTGAGGTTACGCCGTAAGGAGGGTGCCATGGACTTCACGTTTTCTACCGAACACAAAGCCCTGCGCCGGATGATCCGGGCGTTCGCCGAGAACGAAATCGCGCCTATCGCGGCGGAAATCGACCGCGAGCACCGGGTCCCGATGGAGATTATGCAGGAGCTCGGCGAGACCGGCCTTCTCGGAGTCTGCTTCCCGCAGGAGTATGGAGGGATGGGGGCCGGCGAGGCGGGCTACTGCATCCTTATGGAGGAGTTGGGGCGCGTCTGTACCTCGACGGCGACGAATGTCGGTGCGCACATCGGCATCGGCGCGATGGCGATTCACCTCGACGGCAACGAGGAACAGAAGCGGAAATACTTGACGCCGCTGGCACGAGGTGAGCAGTTCGCCGCCTTTGGACTGACCGAGTCCAACGCTGGCTCGGATGCGGCGAACATCAACACCCGTGCCGTCCGCGACGGCGACGAATGGGTCATCAACGGCGGTAAGATCTATATCACCAATGGGGGGTACGCAGACGTCATCACAATCATGGCTGTCACGGATCCATCGCGCGGTGCTCGGGGAGGCATCACGGCCTTCATCGTCGAGACAGATTGGCCCGGCTTCGAGGTGGCCCGGGAAGAGGACAAGATGGGCATCCGCGGTACGAGCACGGCCGAGCTCGTCTTCGACGACCTACGGGTGCCTCATGAGAACGTGCTGGGCAAGGTCGGCGAGGGCTTCGTCACCTTCATGAAGTCCCTCGACATGGGGCGGCTGACCCTCGGCGCAGCTTGCCTTGGCGGTGCCCAGGCGGCGCTGGACTGGTCGATCGATTGGGCGAAGACGCGGGAACAATTTGGCGCGGAACTGGCGCAGAAGCAGTCGGTCCAGTGGATGATAGCCGATATGGCAACGGAGGTGGAGGCGTTGCGCAGCCTGGTCTACCGCGTGGCGTGGATGGTCGACACAGGCCAGCCCTTCACGCGACTGGCGGCGATGTGCAAACTGTACGGCTCTGAGGTCGCTTCGCGGGCGATCGACATTGCGCTCCAGATCCACGGTGGCCTGGGCTATACGCGTGACTTCCCCGTTGAGCGGGCCTTCCGCGACGCCCGGATCGCCGAGATATTCGAGGGGACGAACGAGATTCAGCGGATCGTCATCGCCTCGCGTCTCTTCCGCGAGCATGGCGTGCGAATCAGCCCATAAGCACAAAGGCCCAAAGGCATAATTCGCGCGGACATTGAAGACATGGCGAAGGAGATCGAATGATGAGGATTGTAGTTCCACTTAGAAGAGCCCTCGATCCGGCAGGGATTGTGGCCCATCGACGATTGCGTCGATTGTTCATCAACCGAGAGGAATATATGATCGAGCCGGCCGATCATTGCGCCCTGGAAGCGGCGCTGCGCATTGAACAGGACACAGGCGCAGAAGTTGTCGTCGTCTCCGGACGGCCCGAACCGGACAGTGATACACTGCGGCGCGGACTGGCCATGGGAGCGGATCGGGCGATTTATCTGGCGGGTGACGGGTTCGAGAATGCCGACGAGGCGGTGATGGCGCGGGCCCTGGAAGCTGTGATCGAACGGCTGGGCGGGGCTGACCTGGTTGTCGCTGGGATGACGACTCTGGACACCGATCAAGGTCAACTGGGCCTCCGTCTTGCCGAGCTGCTGGGATGGCCCCAGGTCACCGGCGCCTGGTCGGTGGAGGCAACGGACGGGCGGCTGGAGGCGGTGCGCTGGGACGGAGACATGTACGTCTGCGTCGATGTCGACTTTCCTGCCGTAGTAACGCTGCCGGCAGGGGCGCTCAAGCCGCGGTATCCCGACGGCGTGCGCTTGATCAATGTATACCGCGGCGAATGTGGAATGGCCAAGGCCCTGGATCAATGGGACGTGGCTGACTTGCTGCCAACCGACGAGCAGGCCCCGCTTCTTCAGAGCCGGGGACGCGATTTCCCGGCAGAGCGGGAGCGCGGGTCGCGTGTGGAGGGCTCAGCCCAGGAGGCAGGCCTGGCCGTGGCCGAAGCGCTCCGACAGCGGCTGCGCAGGTAGTGACGAGGGGGTGTCATGGACGCTTCATACCTTGATTTGGTGATGGCTCAGCAGGAGGAAGTTTCTGAGGAGGCTGAGGGCGGTGGCGGAGTGTGGGTCGTCGCCGACCTCTCAGACGGTCAGATCGCGCCCGTGACTCTGGAGGCTGTCGGTGCGGCTCGCACGCTGGCCGATGCGTTAGGTGCCTACGTCTACGCCGTCCTCCTCGGCGATGGCGTAATGTCTTTGGCCGGAATGCTCTATCAAGCCGGTGCCGATGGCGTACGGGTCGCTGACCATGATGGATTGGCGGCCTTTGCCGTGATTCCCTATCTGGAGGTCCTGGTCAGCCTGTTCGAAGAAGAGCAGCCGGAGATCATCCTTTTCGGGGCGACCGACGTCGGGCAGGCGTTGGCGCCACGACTGGCGCAACGCATGGGCGGAGGGCTGATCGAACACGTGACGGCGGTTGCGCTCGACGAGACTACCCGGGCGGTAGAGGCGACGTTCCCTGTCTACGGAGGCGAGTACTTCGAGATCCGAGCTTGCCCCGAGGCAAGACCGCATGTCCTTACCATCGAGCCAGGGGCATTCGGAAAGCCATTCCTCGACGAGTATCGCAAGGGCGAGCCCACAGTCCTTGAGGTCGAGCCTGTAGAACCAGCCGTCCGGGTGCTGGGCCCGGCCGATGGATTTGTGCCGCCAGAGATATCGTTGTCCGAGGCGCCCGTAGTCGTGGCCATCGGCCGCCAGGCAGGAAACGTCGAGTTGGTTGAACAACTGGCGGAAAGATTGCAGGCACACCTGGCGGGGGATCGCGGCGCCTGGGATGCGGGATTCATCGATTCTGAACAGATCGTTGACGTACGTGGAGTGACCGTTTCCCCCGAAATTTACGTGGCAGTGGGCGTCCGAGGTGATACGTTTCACAACGCGGCGATAGAGGGCGCGAGGTTCGTCGTCGCCATCCATCCAGACTCTGATGCGCCCATCTTCGAGGTGGCTGATCTATGTGTGGAGGCGAGCCCAGAGAAAGTGCTACCCTCACTGCTCGAGGCGCTTGAATAGACGGTAGCTTCTGACGCTCGGTGTCTGTTTGGAACAGCCCCTGGGAGCTCGCATATCCCCAGGGGCTTTGCTCTGCGACAGGATTGCGACAGTCGCAAGGGATTCATGAGACACCTGTTTGCTAGCATGCTTGTCGCTTCGCAGTGGAATAGGTAGCATGAAAAACATGACAACCATTCTATTGATTGAGGATGCCATAGACTTGGCGAGGGTCGTCCGGCGTGAGCTGGAACAAGAGGGCTACCACGTGCTCTATGCCGGGGACGGCGTCGTTGGGCTGCAGATGTTCCGCAGCTACCAGCCCGATCTGGTGATTCTGGATTGGATGTTACCAGAGCTGGACGGCCTCGCCGTTCTCCGCGAGATACGTGCTGATTCCCCGGCGCCGGTGCTTATGCTCACAGCGCGCACGGAGGAGGCGGACCGTGTCATTGGGTTAGAGGTAGGCGCGGACGACTATCTTACGAAACCGTTCGGTATGCGTGAGCTCGTCGCCCGCGTTCGAGCATTGTTGCGCCGTCTTGAGCACGTCGAGGCTATTCTGGAGGAGGATCGTGCTGTCCGCGCGGCTCAGCTGACGTATGGACCTATCCGCCTCGATCCGGAGGGGTATCGCGCCACACTGGACGGCGAGGACCTCAACCTAACCCGTACGGAATTCGATCTACTCCACCTCTTGCTCCGTAATCCAGGCCGGGCCTTCAGTCGTTCCTATCTGCTGGACGTGGTCTGGGACCAGCGCTACATACCGGGGGATCGGTCCGTCGATAATGCCATTCTACGCTTGCGGAACAAGCTCGGTGATTGGGGAGAAGCGATAGAGACGGTCTGGGGTGTGGGGTATCGCCTACGACAGGAGGCGTGACGTTATTTCAGCAACGAGTTGCGCACTTGGGCAGCCGTTTACCGCCCTGTGTCGGTCACGGTGGCCCGGAAGGAGCTTGAAGGTCGATGATGGACAAGGGGTCATTCTGGCTAAAGAAGGGGCCTCCTCGGGGAATTCTGGAAGCGTGGGGAATAGGGCTTGGCATACTATTCCTTCTCTCCCGCCTAGAGGGACACGTGCTGGGAGCCGTGCTGAGCAATGGCCTCGTCGTCCTGTGCGGCGCGACGGGGCTGTGGGCTGTGGCTCGGATCCGCCTGCCGGAAGGGGGGTGGAGCCGACAAGTGCTCTGGGAGATCGGTGTCGGCTTGGCGCTAAGTCTCGCTATGGCAGCTGGCCTTCTCGGCTCCGCTGCTCTGCTGGGCTGGGACCGCGTGTGGCTACAGTCGAATCTCCGGAGTACGCTCCCTTTCGCGTTACTCTTGCTGGGCATCGGACCGGGTTATTTGCTCACCCGAGGCGTCTTGAGACTGTATCTTCTCTGGAATCGATTGCGTCGCCGGCGGATGGTCTGGAGTTTGACCCACGCACATCTCACAGTTGTGGTTATTGCAGGAATCCTGATCGGGATGATCCTCACCTTCGGTCCCCTTCGTTACTCTTCGTACGACTTGGGCGACGTCAGAGGGCGCTTGGGCCTCCTCATCGCCGAGAATTTCCTCCACACCTTGTTTCCAACCGCAGCTGTGATGGCGCTGATGGGCACGGCAGTAATGGTCATCGTACTGCCGCCTTCCGCGCTCTTCTCCTTTCTGGTTGCCAGGAGGACGACCCGTCGATTGGAGGATCTGACTGCAGCGGCAGGCGCTCTACGGGCAGGCGAATACGACACCCGCGTCGAGGTCGAGGGAGAGGATGAAGTGGCCCAGCTCCAGGCGGACTTTAACGCGATGGCTGCAGAGCTGGAAGGGACGCTTGAGAAGCTTGCAGCGGAGCGTGACAAAGTGGCAGAGCTGTCGGAGGCGCGACGTGAATTGGTGGCCAGCGTGTCGCACGAGCTGCGTACGCCGGTTGCCACCATTCGGAGTACCCTCGAGTCGTTGCGCCCATCAGGACGTGCGGATGTCTCCAAGGACTGGACGGCCCACAATCTCGAGGTCATGGAGAATGAAGTGCTGCAACTCCAACGTCTCATCGACGATCTCTTCACGCTTTCGCGAGCAGAGGTAGATGGGTTGGATCTGAACCTCCAGGCTGTCGATGTTGCTCACGTCGTCCAGCGCCGTGTGGGAGCGCTGGCTCCATTAGCCTGGGACCGTGGGCGCGTTGAAGTGGTCGCCGAGCTACCCGATGACCTGCCCGCCGTGGAAGCCGACGAAGGGCGCCTTGATCAAGTTCTGACCAATCTGCTGCGGAACGCGGTGCATCACACCGGACCCGGGGGGATTGTCGTGGTGGTGGCAGCGGCGGAACCGGAGGCCGTCCGCGTCGAGGTGCGCGATACGGGGGAGGGAATCCCGCTGGAGGAGCTGGACCACGTTTGGGAGCGCTTTTACCGGGGCACCGACAGCCGCGCCAGCGACGTGCAAGGCGCTGGCTTGGGCCTGGCACTGGTCAAGGAACTGACCGAGGCGATGGGGGGTAGGGTCGCAGTGGAGAGCGAAGTGGGGAAGGGCAGCATGTTTGCAGTATGGCTGTCGAGAAGTGGATGAAACGTAAGGCGCAAGACGCAGGACAAAAAACGTAACGAGGAAACTGAAAGCTCCCAAGGCCTGTCGGCTGCGGGAGCGTTTTCCAGTATGAAGAGGAAGTAGGTTCTCGGGAGAGGAAGCTGCCAGACAGCTGATGATTGCTGGCACTGCCAGCGGATTGTGACAGAGTAGCGACAGATTTCAGTAGATTCGGTGACCGTGCTCCTGTACCATGGCCTCAAATGGGAACAAAGGAGGTCGAAGTGATGTCGCTACTTGAGGCGCTGGTCTTAGCTGTGAGTGCAAGCTTGATGATGCTGGCGGGCATCGCCGCCGACATGATCGCACGGTCTGACCCAGAACAGTTGGAGGAGATGGGCGTCTGTCTCCGCTACGGCAGAAGGGAGAGGACCGGGACGAATTATTTGGTTGACACGGGAGAGGTACCTCGTCGGACCGTGTTTTAGGACCGGGCCCTGGGCCTATGTCCTGGCCCAGGGCGATTATCACGCCATCCGGCTTAGGGCTCTCAGGTGGCGGATGTCGGGGGCTAGGGACCTCTAGATTGCTCTCGGGTTGCTCCCTAAGGATGTCATGCAACTCTGAACGATTAGCGCCAAGAGCTCGCACCGCGCCGGATACGGTTCTTCCTGACCTTCAGACATCCTTGGACGTCCGGCTGTAAGACTCCGCAGTTGCTGTATCGAAGCACTTCATGAGCGAAAAGGCTCAAAGATTCGGAGCACTTCCAGCCTCTTTCCTCATCAGGGTTCCCTGGGTTATCACCGTCCTGCGGTACTCAGCGTATCCGGAATTCATGAGCTCTGCAGCCTGTCCTGGACATCCCATTTCCCTCGGTTGACCTCGGTAGCACATCTGTGTATAGTATGTGCAGCAGGGAGGAGATGGATTGGAAGAGCGGATTCTGATTATCGACGATAGTCTTGAGGCTCAACAGCGGCTTTCGAAGCAGGTACTCGAGGTCAACGGGTACCGGCACCTGCAAGCTCTGACTGGAGAGGAGGGCCTGGCAGCCGCGCGTGATCGCGATCCGGCAATGGTCATACTCGATCACCAATTGCCAGATTGGGATAGCTTCACGTTGCTGGAGGAGTTAAGAGAGCTATACGCCCACATTCCCGTGGTGTTTGCTACCGGCGACCACTCCACCGCGTCAATTCTGCGAGCCTTCCGGATGGGTGCGAGTGACGTCGTCTCCAAACCTCTTCAAGCTGAGGAGGCGCTGGAGGCGATTCGACGCGCCCTCGTCTCTCGCCGCTCCTCTTCGAAGCCCTCTAGTCTCACTGACGAACTGCGAGAAACCAACCGTCGGCTCGAACGTCGGCTCCAGGAACTGAATACCGTCTATACCATTGGCCGGGCGGTGACATCGCTTCTGGATCTGGGGCAAGTGCTCAACCGAGTCGTCGAGGCCGCGGTCTACACGGTAGGAGCCGACGAGGGTACCCTTATGCTCCTCGACGAGGACAACAATGAGCTCTACCTGCGTGCGGCCAAAGGTGTAGGCGAGAAGACGGCGCACAATCTGCGCCTTCGCGTCGATGACAGCGCTGCCGGTCGATCGCTCCAGTCTGGCCGGCCTGTGCACCTGACGGGGGACACGCTCAAGGTTGCCACCGGCTACCTGGTGAAAGCTCTGGCATACGTCCCACTCCGCGTGCCAGGCCGAGGGGCGATCGGCGTACTGGGGGTCACCAATCGGGTATCGGAGGTGCCTTTCTCTCGGCGAGACATCCATCTCCTTCTAGCCCTGGCAGACTATGCTGCTGTTGCTATTGAGAACGCGAGGCTCTTCGAGGACGTCGAGACAGAGCGGACCAAGCTAGAGGCGATTCTCCGAGAGGCCAGAGAAGTGATCGTCGTTGTTGACGAGGATAATCGGATCGTCCTCTGCAACGCCGCCGCGCGGGTTTTGTGGAACCTGGTCGACGTGGGTCCGATGAACTGTCCAGTTGAGGAAGCTATTCCCTCTCCCTCTATCCAAGATCTTTTCGCTGAGGCGGGTGAAGACAATCGGCCGGTACGCCGCGAGGTGACGCTCAGTGATGAGCGGACGTTCAATGCCCAGCTCACGCCTGTGGAAGGGGTAGGTCACGTGCTGATGATGCAGGACATCACACATCTCAAAGAATTGGATCGCCTCAAGACTGAGTTTGTGGCGACGGTGTCCCACGACCTGCGTACCCCATTGACCACTATTCAAGGATACGTTGAACTCCTACCCAAAGTAGGCCCGCTGAACGAGAGACAGACCCAGTTCGTTGAGCGGGTGGAGGGAAGCGTCCAGAACATCACCGATCTCATCAACGATCTCCTGGACATCAGGCGTATCGAGGCCGAACTTGACCTCGAAATGAAGCCCTGTGATCTACGAGACATAATCGACGACGCCGTCGAGCCGCTGCTCGTGACAGCTGAGGAGAAGGATCAGACATTACGCTGGAAGAGGCCCGAGGCGCTGCCACTGGTGCGGGCCAATCCTCAGCGCTTGAAGCAGGTCGTGACCAACCTTGTCAATAACGCGATCAAGTACACGCCAGAAGGTGGGCGGATCTCCGTCGAAGCTGCTAAGGACGACGAGTATGTCGTGGTGCAGGTGGTCGACAATGGCATCGGCATACCGCCGAACAAGCAGCCGCGGGTTTTCGATAGATTCTATCGCGTGGAGTCAGAGGAGACCGCGGACATCAAGGGCACTGGCCTGGGGCTTGCCATCGTCAAAGCGGTGGTTGAGAAGCACAAGGGGCGGGTCTGGGTCGACAGCACCCCTGGGGAAGGAAGCGTTTTCACCTTCGTTCTCCCCGTGTTGGAGCAGGAACGCTAGCGACCTCGGGCTGCGGTGCAGGGGTCGTAGTCAGCACCCAGCAGGACCTGGAACTGAACGTCACTCTCCTCCGACGGGCGTGAGATCACATTGCCACCCTCTCGCTTGTAGAGACCTATCAACCGAGGCAGAGGCCACCCCCCGGGTGTGTTTCTGAGATCGACGATCTGGGTGTGTGAGCGTATCTCCTCTGCTCGCTGGATGCGCACTACTTTGAAGCCCTCCCACCGCAGTCTCTCAGCGGCGACTTGGCCCCACCCTTCGTAAGGTGTCCCGTTCACGACTTCAACTGGCCACGTTTCCCTTTGTGGCTGAACCGGCGGCGGTGCCAGCGCCTCGGCGACCACAGACTGGAGGGTTCCGGCGACGGGGACCAGGATGTAGGACCCTTTCGGATCTCTCCACGCCTCCACCGCGTCTTCTCCTACGAAACGACTCTTGACATTATCCAGGTTCAGCCGCATACCTATCGCCCCGAGGCGGACCATTCCCGGCAGATCCAGATCGGTAGCGACGCTCTCCTTCACAGCCCCCCACAGCGAGGGGATCTTCGGGATGACGCCCAGGCCTATAACCTGATGGTAAAGACTGCGGAGTACCTGTTGCTGGCGCCGGTGACGGTCGAAGTCACTCGTGTTCCAGCGCGAGCGAGCGTACCAAAGCGCGTGCTTCCCGTCGAGTGTGTGGATACCCGGCCAGTAATCCACGTCGGTCTGCCCGGAGGGCGAGCTTGGGTCGGGGAAGGTGTCGTGAAGAGGACACTCGACGGCCACAGTGACTCCTCCCAAGGCATCTACAATTCTTACGAAGCTGTCGAACCCGACGCGGGCGTAATAGTCAACCTCCACACCAAGGTTATGCCGGATCGTGGCCTTGATCAGCGAGGGACCACCGTACCTGAACGCCGTGTTGATCTTGCCGAAGCCGCGCCCCGGCATCCAGGCATAGAAGTCACGGGGGATAGACAAAAGCGAGACCGCGGGAGTCTCGGGGTAGATAGAGGCGATGACGATCGTGTCCGTGCGGCCTACGCTCCCGATATACCCCTGGTCGGAGCCCAGCAAAAGGACGTTGATGACGTTCTCAGGCTGACTAATCAGCGGGAGTGGATCCGACGACGTCAACGTCATACTCTTAGCGTTCATACTTCTTAAGACGACGGGGGTCGGCGTCGGCGTTCCGGGCAGGAAAGTCAGCGGTGCCGCGCCGCTGTCAGAAACCGCGGTCGGGTACGGTGTGGGCGTGTCAGTGGGATGGGGCGTCGGCGTGGGGGTAAATGTCGGCGCTCTGGTGGGCGTGCTCGTAGGCGTGTGCGTGGGCGTGGGGGTGGAAGTCACGGTCTCAGTCGGGAACGGCGTAGGGCTCGGCGTGGCGCTTGGAGTCATCTTAGGAGTCTCAACGACGGGCCTTGGTGTCGATTTGGGAGGATCGACCGTAGCCCCCGCTTGAGATGGATTCGAAAGGTCAAGGAACGAATGGCCAATCGCGACGACAAGTACCAGGATCACGACTAACGTCAATCCTTCCACCCATCGATTCACAGAGGATCTCATCGAATCTCTCCCGCCACCTTAGCGACGTGCTGGCTCCCCTACCAACAGAGATGTCAGGGAAGACAATCTTCAGACAAGTCAGTACCTTCACGATTCTACCACGTTCATTGCGGCCGAGCAATGAACAGGCAGAGATAATAACGGACGTGGCGCGACGGGAGGCGTCTACGGCTGGACCGAAAAGGAGCTGCTGAGAGATGAATCCACCTGCGAGCTCCGGTCTCGAGGGCAGATATGGGAGGGGATGTCGATTTCTTCACAGGAGAAGCGGATCGAGACGCGGGCAGCGAGACGAACACGTTACGCAGTGCGTAGGCAGTATCTTTGCCTGTATACTCCCCGCCGGAATATGAACACTAGCGACCGCGGACCGCGGTGCAAGGGTCGTAGTCAGCTCCCAGCAGAATTTGAAAGTCGAGGTCGCTCTCCTCCGTCGGGCGGGAGATCACGTCACGGCTCTCTCGTCCGTAAAGCCGCATCAGCTTCGACAGAGGCCATCTGCCCGGCGTCGTCCTGAGGTCGACGATCTGGGTGCGGGGTCGAACCTCGTCCGCAGGCCGAATGCCCATCACCCGGAACCCCTCCCAGCGCAGCCGATCTGCGGCGACCTGCTCCCATCCTTGGTTAGGCGTTCCATCCACAATCTCGACCTGTAAGGCGCGTCCCTGCTCCTGTTGCCCTCCAGCCTGCGAAGGGGCCAGCGCCTCGCTTACCAGGGACTCGAGAGCTTCGAAGTCGGGGATCAATACGTAGGCCCCTCTTGGACCGGTCCAGGGTTCCACCACACCTCCACCCACGAACCGGCTCTTGACGTTGAGGGCGTTCAGTCGCGTACCAATCCCGCCGAGACGGATTACGCCTTGAAGGTTCAGATCAGTCGCGATGCTCTCCTTGAGAGCCCCCCAAAGTGAGGGAATCTTCGGGATGACCCCCAGGTCCAATGCCTGATGGTAGAGTCCACGCAAAACCTGCTGTTGACGACGATTGCGATCGAAGTCGCTCGTGCTGTGACGGGAACGAGCGTATTGCAGTGCCTGCGCACCATCAAAGTGATGTAACCCTGGTTCGAGGTGCACCTCACGCTTCAGGAACGTATCGTGGAGAGGACACTCCACGGCCACCGTGACGCCACCGAGGGTATCCACGATCTTCACGAAGCTATCGAACCCGATGCGAGCGTAGTAGTCTACGTCTACGCCGAAATTGTACCGGATCGTCGCCTTCATCAGCTGCGGCCCACCCCGATCGAATGCTGTGTTGATCTTGGCGAAGCCGTAACCTGGCATCCAAGCGTAGAAATCGCGCGGAATGGATAGTAGCGAGACCGATGGAATCCCCGGATGGATGGTAGCGATGACAATGGTGTCCGTACGTCCCACCTTTCCAATGTCCCTCTGGTCGGAGCCAAGCAGAAGAATATTGATCGCATTGTCGGACTGACTGACCAATGCCTGCGGATCAGGGGCCGTCAATGTCTGGCTTATGTCGTTTGTGCGCGTGATGACGACGGGCGTTGGCGTCGGTATCCCGGGCGGGAAGGCCTCCGGGGTGGGCATCCTTTCAGTATCTGTAGTTGGATAGGGCGTCGGTGTATGGGACGGCGTGGCTGTAGGCTCTGGCGGCCTCGGTGTGGCCGTAGGCGTGTTCGTGGGTATTCGCGTGGGTGTGCTGGTGGGGGAGCACCTAGGCGACGAGGTTGGCGTCGGGAATTCAGTCTGGCTCGGCGCGAGACTCAAAGTTGAGACACTATCCTCAGGGAACAATGTTGACGTCGACGCAGGAGGATCGACTGTGGCGGTCGTCTGGACTGAACTTGGGCTGGCGAAACACGAGCAAGTGATCACAGCAACCAGCGCTGTGATCATGGTCAGTGCTAGCCCCTTACCCCCATCATTCATAGACAGCTTCATCGTATGCCCATGGGCACTTCAGCCAGAAGAGTGGGCCATTTCCCGAAAGCGACGCCGAAATCTAGAAAGACCTCGATCTGTTGATAGATGTATTCCGTGAGGATCATTGCCTCTCTGGATGCGAGGTCTCTGGGCCTATTCGGGATGTCCCCACGAGATTTCGTGAGGTGGGCTCTCCGGGCTAAGTTGTTCGACCATTTTGCCATCCTTTCCATAGATGACCGCAACCGACCAGTAATAAATCGCACCCGGGTCACCTTTCACAGCGTAGCGCTCCTCCTTCGACCATCCAACGCCGTAGTTGGGGGCCCCTTCTTTCCACAGTCGCACGTCGAAGTGCTCATGCTCGCTCAGTTCGCCATCCCATGTCCAACGCACCTCGACTCGCTCCCCTGCACGGAAACTAGCGCCGTCCTCCGGGGAGAGGAGGACCGGGGCAGGGTACGCCTTGGGCAGAGAAACAGACGCTTCCGTCGGCACGTAGAGGGTATCCCCGGCAGTGATAGCGTAGCTGGGCAGGCAGTTGGCCCTCTGAATAGTCCGCATATCCACGTTGTAGCGGCGTGCGATGGAGAAGAGGGTATCGCCACTCTGGACTGTGTATGAGGCCCAGTCTGACGGTGCACCGCATACAGTGGGCAGTGGCGTTGGCGCAGTAGAAAACGAAGGAGGAACGTAAATGGAATCCCCCGTCTGGAGGACGGACCTACTGAGACAGTTCCCATGCATCAGTGTCTCCTTGTCAACGTCCGACCGCCGAGCTAGGCCAACGAGGGTATCTCCTCTGCGAACCGTATAACTGGTCCAACCGGAGGGAGTCGTGCACCTCGCCACTGGAGGCGAAGTCTGTGTGGGGGCGGAAGTTGGCGTGGGCTCTGGAGTTGGGGTAGCCACCGCCTCTTCTGTCGGGGTTCGCAGTGGCTCAGGCTCTGTAGCGACCAGGGTCGGCGACGGTTGCGGAGTGAAGGTCGGCAAGAATGGGGTAAGCGTCGGTTCTATCGTGACCGGCCGGGAGGATGGTTGAGCTTCTTCAGGCGCCTCAAGCTGACTCAGCAGGAAGCTACCCAGTAGCATCCCCACACTGACGCCCGCCACGAGAAGTGCACGGAACAGCTGCTTAAGATCCCCAACTCCATTTCCTCGGGACCTGTGTTGATCACTCAACGTCGTGCCCCGGATGCTCCCTGATCGCCTCAACTCCCTCGAGCTCTTTGAGGGGCGAAAGCGGGAGGATGAAGCTGAAGGTGCTCCCGACGTCTGTCTCGCTCTCCACCCAGATGCGCCCGCCATTCGCCTCTACAAGCGCTTTGGCCACCGAGAGCCCTACACCGGTCTCACCCATCCCTTCGATAAGCGGATTCTTCGCCTGGTAGAAGCGCTGGAAGACGTGCCGCTGATACTCCGGGTCGATCCCCCCTCCGGTATCGGTGATGGAGAAGAGCACATGGCCGGGCAGCCCCTCCAGTTCGTCGGGGCGGCCCTCGACGCGAGCACGAATGTCAATTCCTGTGCCAGGCTTCGATGCGAGGATAGCGTTTGATGTCAGGTTGAACACGACCTGACGGAGGCTATCTCGATCGGCATAAACAGGGGGCAAATCTTGACTCAAGTCTGCGCGAACGTCGAGTTCCTTCTCCTTAAGCCTGGCTGAGAAAGAGTCCAGAGTATCTTCCAGGACGTCCCCCAGGTCAACCGGCTCTGGCGCGAGATCGACCTGCCCGGCATCTACGTCGGTAGCCTTGATGAGGTCATTAAGCAGTGCTTCCATCCGCTTGATGTTCGCCTCGATCCGCAGCAAGAATTGGTGCTGAGACTCGCCCAGGATGCCCACCTTCTCTTCCAGGAGTAGCTCTGTGTAGCCAGTGATGGACGTCATTGGGGTTCGCAATTCCTGGATGAGCGAAGCCACCATCTCACTCTGAACTGATACGCCTTCTCCGATGTAGAACACGGCCGCTATCCGTCCTGCCCAGCTTTCGTTCTCCGGGAGGCGGACCAGCTCAGCTTGTGCTATCCGCTCCCCCAAGTCGAGACTCACAACGGTACCGTTATGTGGCTGCCCATTCTCACTGAGCAAGCGTCTGACTGTATTCTTCCACAATGACTCGTCGAAGAGTGCCTCGAGATGGGTATCTATTACCTCCGGTCGGGAGCGCCCGAGTAGCTGATGGATCGCCTGGCTCGCCAGGACAATGCGCCCCTTTTTGTCGCCTATGAGGATCCCGCTGAAGCGTCCGTCGTCAGGCTGACCAGCCCTCGGACTGGTGGAGTTCAATTGCTCTTCCAGGCCAGCCTTCGCCTCACTAAGCCTCCGGGCCTTCTGTCGCCACTGAGACAATTGCTCCTGCAGCGCATCCCGCGTCTCGGCAAGATTCCGCACCTCTTCCTGCCAGAAGGCGGCCGCCGATGCCTTGGCGTCCTTACTCACCTCCTTCTCCCGCAAGCGCAGCGTTGTGGAGAGTTCCTCCGTCCTCTGGCGCTGCCGTTCAAGCTCGGTCTCCAGTTGCTCAGCACGTTCGGCCATGCGCTGCGTTTTCGCACGAGCCTCCTCCAGATCTCGACGGGACATCTCCTCTGAACGCTGCTCACCCGCGATAGCGGAAGCGAGGACAGCCGCTACTGCTTGCAGAATCTGTTCCTCCTGGTTACTCCATTCGCGCCGGGAATCCGGATTTCCTACCAGTATGAGGCCTAGGATTTCCTCTTCGGCAGTCAGAGGCTGAACCAGCAGCGGTCCCGCTATGTCGAACCCCAGACGACGGTAGAGACCGGCTACCCTAGAGGTCTTCCTCTCTCCGATAGCTCGCTCAAGGTGTCGGCTCTGAAACGCTGTCGCCAAGATAGGGTGTTTGGATACAATCAAGGTAGGTTCTTGGCCCGCCAGCATAACCCCGGTTGTGGGATGAAGCGCGACGATGCGGACGACGTCGATCGGGCCGGGGACTGAAAGACCCACTGCCACCATATCCGCGTCTACCGTACGCGCAATAGAAGGGGTAGCGAACTCGAGGGCAGAGTCGGCATTGGTGCCTTCGGCCTGGATGCGCTGTACAGCCCTGAGGATACCCACGGCGCCCAGCGTGCTCTCTCTGGTGTCCTCGCTCTCCTCCGCTTGGAGGGACAGCGAGGTTAGTGCCCGACGGAAGACAAGTGCTGCCAGAAGCGGCAGAGCAGCCAGGTTTGCCAATCGGACCCACCCGGGATTATTAAATTCTACAACAGGGACAGCGAGCTGCAGCCCGTGCCCGGCGAGCCATAAGGTCAAGAGTCCGGCGAGCCATCCCCATTCAGCTTCGCGCCAGACTGTGCTGCCGACCAAGGCAAGCGCGAGAATAGCTGTCGTCGATAGCTCCCAGACGCTCTCCTGCCAGTACCCGTTGTAGGTTGTCCCCGCACCTTCTGCCCCGGGCCAAAGAGCCGCGAAGGCCGCGTACGTTCCCACAGCGATGACGACGGTGACGATCAGGATTCCAGTACTCAGACGCTGAATCTGCTGCGAGATCGGTAGGAAGGCCCAAATGGTCAAGACGACGGATGTAAGATGAAGGAGACGCTCCAGAGGAGGGAGCACGACGTCCGAAGAGATCAGCCCAACACGGTCGAGGATGGCTACGATCATCAAGATAGCACGCGCTAGGAAGAGGCCAGCGCCCATGACCAGCAGCCGGGTAGAGTCTTCATCGCGCCGACGCTGCCAATGTCCTATCGCTACACCGACGATCAACTGGATTGCGAAAAGCGTGACGAGGTAGTAGATCAGGGCGCCGGGTTGAGTGCTGATCAATTGAAGGGAGTCTCGCAGGAGTGGCACGATCACCTCCGGAAGCTCGAATGCGACGTCATTATACCACAACCAGAGAAGAAGAAAAAAATCGAGAGCCCTGTCATCAATCTTTTAGAATCCATTGCGATCCCGCACCGTTTCGGAAACTTGCCCCACCGGAGCCATAAGCCGTGATCCTGATGCGGGCATCCTCATCGATGGTTACAAGAGCATCACCGCTACACTATCCAAAGCCTCGGCTTCCGCCACCGCCGCTGCCACCCGAGGAGCCACCCCCGAAACTGGAACCGCCACTGCTCCAACTACTGGAGCGGAATCCCCCGCCGCTGAAACCGCCGCCACCGCCGCCTGAAGAAGACTCCTCGAGGATATCGCCCAGTACCTTCATTGTGGACGTTCCGGCCTTCCAGGATAGCCGCGTGGCCGTTCCCGCCCCCTTCACGACCACCTCAAAGGGTGAGTCGACACCATCCACCTCTCCGACAGCTGTGTTCAGGAGTGAACTCATGGAACGGCTTGCCTGGTTGAGGGAGCGGCTAATTCGGTCTGAGAGCCCCTGGAGTGAGAGATCGGCACCAGGCGGACGCTGCGACAGGGAAGGACGCACCTTCGCCGTCCGCGCGGGCCTCGCTGCTGGCTCCGGAACACGGAGTCCCTCAGTCACACGATCGCGGAGCCTTCTACCCGAGGGCTCGGAGAGCGTCGGCCCAACGTTTACGGGGATTGGCACTGTCCAGATCGGCACGCGGGCCCCCATGTTCTCTGCCTGGTGCAATACAACCTCCTCCACGTCCAGCGCCACCGCATAGGGGAAATAGAGATCGAGCACGGCCTGAGCCTCCTCAAGATCCCCGAACTGTTTGAGGTTCTTCAGGTAACGCCGGAAGGCTCGCCAGCGGACCGCCTCCTCGATACCAAGCGTCGTCCGCTGCGGCATCCAACGGCTGATGCCCATCAGCATTACCCCCACTGCCGCGAGACCGACCGGCGGCGCACACGCCGGCCATCCGAGCGCTGTCATCCCACACAGGCTGACGATTCCCAGCGCACCAGCCGCGATGATCACGATCTGACCGGCCCACCTCCAGCGGCGGCGCGCCGTCTCCGGCAGCGCGGAGAAGTACCGGGATGCGGTCTCGCCCATCTGCTCATAGATGGTAGGCAGGGCGCTGTTAAACGTATACTCGATCTTGGAGAAGGGGACGGGTAAGCTTTCTCGCTTCCGCTTCCTGTCGCTTAGCCGGATCACCTCTCGGATTCGCCTGACCAGCACGTTGAAGAGAGTCCGTTCGTGCTCGGCCAAATCGATCTCCTCGCCCTCGTTTACCCGCACCGTCTCACCTTCGTCGATCTCGCGCGTCCAATTCAACCGGACAGTGAAATCCTCGTCCCGGAGATCCACGCTGATCAAGCCCAGGGTAGCCAGATGGAGCAGGTCGGCAAGAGCGCCCTTGACGGTAGGCCGTTCGTCGACCAGGTATGCGACGATGCCGGGCGGCAGATCCGACGGTGGCTCGCTCAGGTACGCTGCTATCGGAGGCGCGGCGCGATCCCGTCCCCACACATACCACGCAGCGAAGACGCCAGTGAGACCAAGTACGGGGAACAGACAACCCAAGGCGCCGAGGCCAACCTGGTACCGAGCACGGCGTACGGCTCGCCGACGTTCAGCTTCAATACGAGCTTCCTCTCTCGCCAATTGCTGCTCGAGCTCGACTTGCCAGACCGGCTTCTGGGCGGCGGTAGCGTCCGCGGGCATGCGCGCGCTCACGGACCACGCTTCCCCCTCTGGGACAGGGCCATCGTGCTCGATACGGAGTGCTCCGTCCGACTGAAGGGACGTCGCCCCTCCGGACACGGTCACATCGTCGGGGTTCAGACCTGTCGGCAGGTATAGGTCTACGCTGGCTGCGTGAACCGGGGCATCGCGGTCTCCGAAGATGGCAGTCCAATCGATCTCCTGCGAGTTAGACAGCACACGCACGGCGCCAAGCACCGTATAGCTGAGCTCGAAGGAGGCACTTTCGCCAGCATCCATGGTCGGGAAGGCCCACTCTACCAACGTTGAGCCAACCTGATCTTCATTGATGACCACGCCACGGCCGTCAAACGAGACCCAGTCTCCTCGATGCGGTTTCTCCTCCAGGACGTAGCAGTAATCGCAGGGTGTGTCGCTCAACTGGAACGCCTGCCCATTGGATCGGACCTCGATGTCGACGATCTGATCCAGATATAGCCGAGGGATGATTCGGTAGCCGTGGTAGAGATAGCCCTCGTCGACCTGCAAGATCTGCTCTTCAGTAACGTGGAGCTGACCGTCGGATGCAAGGGTTAGATCCACGTCAAACGTCTCCCAATGGTAGGACACCTGGCGTTGATCGATCTGACGCTGCCAGGAGGTGACGCTGGCGCTGGTCAACCCATGGGGGAATCCAACCATGACCTCAAGTGAAGTCCCATCGGGAAGAGGGCCCTGGGACTCGAACACGATGGTCTGTGCGTCGGGAATCTCGACGGAAGCGTCTGCACCCTGAGAATCGACACTCAAGTCACTCGGGTCGACGGGGGCTGGCAGGTGCACCGTCACCCGGCTGGCTTCCGTGGGGATGCCGCTTCGGTCCTCCGGCACGGCCGTCCAGGAAAGCGTGTCCCTTCCAGGGTAGACCCAGAGCCCACCCAACACGCGGTACTCGACCGTGAAGGTCCGCAACTCGGTCCCGCTGGTCGATTCATACTCCCAGTCGACGCGGATTACATCGACGCCCCGACTCCAGGTGAACGTTCCGGCGCCGGAGCCATGTTCCTCGTAGACGCGATCGCCCTCCCGTACCTGGACGTCCACGATGTCGGTGACGTAATCGAGGGGGATTTCGGCGAACCCAGTGCTAAACTCCCCCTGGAAGCGCAGCTGATACGTCTCAGCCACATTCAGTGAGCCGTCGGATCGGACGTCGATGTCGACGTCATACCGCTCGTAGGTGACGCTTCTCTGCGGCTCGGGAGCTGCACCCAGGCTTGAGAGCGCTAACAAGATCAATAGACAGGTCAACAATCGTTTGTACACTGTGCTATCCTCCGGCCTGGGGTCATTCGCCAGGGGGCGCCAGAACTAAGCGCCAGGAGCCTGTAAATGACTCTCCTTCTTCAACATCACACGGCTCAAGCCGCAGGCCGGTGACCAACGGCATCCCCAGTTCTCCGACGCTCACGGTATAGGCGACATCGGGAGCCACGTTGAAGTCGACGTACCCCGGTCCCCGCCCTGGCTTGAGTCCGGTCACAGCGCGATCAGCCCCGTCAGACCACGTCAGCCAAACCTCGACCCCCGGTAACCCTTCGCCATCTTCGTCCTGGACGACTACTTTGATGTGAGGAGATTGGCCCCGGCTGCACAACTGTTCTCTCTCAACCAGGCTTAGGCGTTGCAAGAGGGGCGGTGTGGGGGAAGGTGTGAAGGTTGGCGAAGGAGTGGGAGTTGGCGACGGGGTCAGAGTCGGTGAAGGGGTGAAGGTCGGTGACGGGGTGAACGTATGGACCGGCGTGGGGGTGGACGTGGGCGTCGGCGTGGGAGTATCCGTGGGCGTCGGGGTCGGCGTGGGGGTGAAGGTGGGTGTCGGCGTCGGAGACGGCGGGGGCGTCGGCGTGAGCGTCGGCACCGGTGATACCGTGGCATCGGCGTAAACCAGCATCGCCGGAGTGGTCACGTCCAGTGCCTCGGCCAGTGTCGTCAGCCGGCGCAGCGTCTCGGGCGAGCGCCCGGCGGCGACGTACTCCTCGATGAGCGCTCTCAGCGATTGAGACACATCCTCTTCCTGCAAGCCCTCCAACCGTGTTTGAGCGCGCTCCAAATTGCCGTCCGCGACGTATGATAGCGCCGCTAGACGAACCCAGTCGTGCCGATAGTCGGAGCGGAGGAGAGCGGGATAGGTGTTGGTCAGCCTAACCGGGTTTATGACCCAACTGTACACCAGACCCAAAGTCAAGCCCAACACCAAACCGATGGTAAACGCACCGCGGCGTAGGGAAGGAGGCATCGTTAACGTTGCAAATAAGGCATCAAGGTCGGAGTGGTCGCGTCGAGAGCCTGGGCTAAGCGCGCCAATCGGGCGATATCCCGCTCACTCCCGCCTTGGTCGATAAGCCGCTGTGCCAATCCAACTACCGGCGCGGAGGGTTCCTCGGAATCGAGCAAGGCCAGTCGCTCACGAGCCCTGCTTCGGTCTCTATCTGCCTCGTAGGCTGTGGCAACCATAAGGACGTACTCATCGCGGTAATCTTCGCGCAAGGCGGACGGCGAGGTGTTGGTATAGGTCACTGGCCATAACCACCAGCCGATGGCCACGCCGAGAGCTCCTCCGGCCGCAATGCCTATCACGGTCCAGGTGATCCATTGCCTCGCTCGTCGAGTCATTCACCCTTCCCCTCTCAACTACAAAACGCGGCGCTTCTGGGCGCACGGCTGCCCATTGACGCCGCGATCACTATCCAATGAAAGAGTGCCGGAGGTGGGAATCGAACCCACATGGGTCAAAGCCCACACGATTTTGAGTCGCGCGCGTCTGCCTGTTCCGCCACTCCGGCTCAGTTCTGAAGTATACCAAAAAACCACCCTTGGGTCAACTTTGCGATTGAGCCGCTCCTGCTCAGCCGGGTATCTGATATTCTTCCACCACAATTGGACAAAAGCCCCTCTGCCAGGGTATCATGGCGACCTACTGCACTAGTTGCATCAGTTGCATCGGCTGCAATGCTTGCAGTACGTGCAGAACTTAACCATCACGGACAGTCCATGAAGCTAAGGAGGCCGACAGTGACAGACCCGTTGCATCCCTTCTTCCATCCTGACGGCGTAGCCGTCATCGGCGCAAGCTCCAACCCGAGCAAACTCAGCTATGGTGTGCTCCAGAACCTGGTCACGCACGGCTACGAGGGGGCCGTTTATCCCGTCAATCCCAAGGGGGGCGAGATTCTGGGCTTGAAGGTCTACCCCGCGCTTGGTGACGTGCCCGATCCGGTGGAACTGGCGGTGATTATCCTTCCGCCCAAGCTCTCAATAGAGGCATTGGAGGCCTGCGGGAAGCGAGGAGTTCGAGCCGCTGTCGTCGTCGCCAGCGGCTTCGGCGAACTGGGAAGCGGTGGCGAGGAGCGTGAGGCCCAGCTCCAGGAAGTGATCGCACAGTATGGGATGCGGCTGATCGGCCCCAACTGCATCGGCGTGCTGGACACCACGTCGCGAGTCGACACAACGTTCCTCACAGCCATGCCTGAGGTGGGGGGCATCGGGTTTGCTTCCCACTCTGGAGCGATCTGCGGCGGCACCGTCGATTGGGCGAACACGGTGGGCTTTGGCTTCTCACGGATGATCAGCTTGGGCAACCAGGTCGACGTCAACATGGCCGATGCCCTGGCGTCGCTCGCTGCGGACACGCAGACGGAGGTTGCAGCTGCTTACGTCGAGGGCCTTCCGCATGGTCGTCAGTTTGTGAACGTGGCGAGCACCTTTACGCGAGAGAAGCCCCTGATCGTAGTCAAAGCCGGGCGGACGCCCAGCGGCACCCGCGCGGTCCAATCTCATACGGGCGCACTGGCTGGTGAGAATCGCGCCTTCGAGGCGGCGTGCCACCGATCCGGAGCGATTCAGGTAGAGGATCTCCAAGAGCTGCTTGATGCAAGCGTGGCGCTGGATTACTGTCGACCGTTATCCGGTCCCGGGATCGCTCTCCTCACCAACGCGGGCGGTCCAGCAGCCGTCGGCGCCGATGCACTGGATCGGCAGGGGCTCCATCTCGTTGAGTTGACCTGCGAGACACAGGATCGGCTGAGGGAGGTCTGTCCTCCCGGGGCGATGACAGGGAACCCCGTCGATATGCTCGGCGGCGCGGAGCCGAAGCATTATCAGGCTGCACTCCAGGTGCTCTTGGATGCCCCGGAGGTGGATGGCATACTGGTGGTCTTCGTACCCCAGGCTTTGACCGGACCGCCGGAGGTGGCCAATGCTCTGGGTCAGGCAGCCGTTGAGGCCGAGAAGTCGGTAGTCTGTTGCATCTACGGCGGGAAGGACATCCACGCAGCGGCGAAGATGCTCCATAAGGCCACTGTGCCTCACTATCTCACGCCGGCGAGAGCTGCTTTTGGGCTCGGTACTCTCTGGCGCTATCACCATATCCGGACACGTCCTGCCATCGGGCCTGAGCCACTCGCACAAGTGGATCAAAGGCAAGCAAGGGAACTGATTGAGACAGCAGGAGGCGCTGGACGGCGTGTCCTGGACGCTCATACCGGAGCTGAGATAGCGGGTGCCTACGGCGTATCGGTGCCGCCATCTGGACTGGCAGAGACGGCGGAGGAAGCATCGAAGCTGGCTGGTAGGATCGGGTATCCGGTGGTGCTCAAGCGAGTCGCGCCTCACGTCGTGCACAAGAGCGATGTGGGAGGCGTGGCGCTCAACCTGCAGGACGCGGCGGCGGTACGGGAGGCCTATGAGGCGATCGTCGGCGCTGGCGAACGTGCCTTCGTCCAGAAGATGGCCCCCGAAGGGCTGGAGGTCATCGTCGGTGCGCAAAGGGACCGTCAGTTCGGACCGCTCGTGATGTTCGGCCTCGGTGGTGTCTACGTTGAGGTGCTGGAGGATGTGGCCTTCCGCCTGGCGCCCCTTAGCGGTCAAGACGCGCAGGAGATGGTAATGGAGACGGCGGCCGGGAAGTTGCTTAAAGGGGTTCGCGGACAGGCGCGACGCGACATTGAGGCCGTCGTTGAGACGATCCGTCGCATCGGCAAGTTGGTGGTCGATCAGCCGGACATATCCGAGGTGGATATCAACCCGCTGATCGTGGGCGACGAGCAGGCCTGGGCAGTCGACGTCCGGATTGTGCTGGAGGGCAAGGAGTAGGATTGAGGGGCCATGGATGACTTGCCAAGGCATCATTCGCCGCTGCGAAGATCACGATCTTAGGACCGCATGGACGATCATAAGCGACGGGGCCCAAGCTTACGAGGGTGTCATTCCCTAAGACCGGTGGAAGACCCCGTACATGTCGAAGAAGATACTGGTCCATCCCTGAACGGCAGGTCAAGACGTCGGTCGTTCTGGCGGATCAGAGATGTTTCAATGTCTTGGCCAATTTGGGCAGTAGATCTGAATGAGGGGGACATGCTCTCGGCCCCGATGAGATCAATGGAAGCGGAGGCTATCTGACGAGCTGAAGAGCCGGGCGAAGAGGGGTGGAGCGCCCGGCTCTATGAGAGACGTGGCTCCGAGAAGCGAAGCACGAGCCGATTCGAGACTTTGCCCTGCCAACAATGAAGGAGACGATGAGGTGAGCGAATACCAGATAAGACTGCCCTGGGGAGATGCAGAAATTCCTCTTCACTTGCCGGAGAGCTGGCACGTAGACGGCGTTCTGGAACCAGCACCCCGTGCCGGCGTCCGGGATACTGCCGACGAGGTTGCCAGAAGCCTGGAGAAGCCCGTCGGATCCGCGCGTCTACGAGACGTGGTCGAGGATGGGACGGAGATCGCGCTGGTTATAGACGACCTGAGCCGCCCGACGCCACTGAACTTGATCCTTCCGACGGTGGTGGAGGAGCTGGAGCGTGGCGGCGCGCAACGTCAGGACATCACCCTCGTCACTGCTCTCGGCGTACATCGTCCGATGACGGAGGAGGAGATCGCTATTCGCGTCGGCCCTTTGGCTCTGAATGGGATGGATTGGAGGAATCATAACTGCGATGACGCCGACGGACTGATCCACTTGGGCGTGACCCAGCGGGGAACACCGGTCCTGATCAACGAAGTTGTGGCCCGAGCCGACCTCGTCGTCTCTGTTGGCTGCATTGAACCCCACATCATCGCCAGCTTCGGGGGAGGATACAAGAACCTGATTCCAGGCGTGGCCGGACGGAAGACGATCGCCCACAACCACACCCTCAACTGCACCTCGAGCACCTTCAATATGGTCGGCCAACCCATCGAGGGGAATCCTATGCGGCTGGATTTGGAGGAAGCTGGGCGAATGGTGCAGCCCCCGGTCTTCATCGTCAACAGTGTGTTGAACAGTCGGCAGGAGGTCGTCCGGGTGGTCGCCGGAGATCCTATCGAGGCGCATCGGGTGGGTGTGCAGGTGAGCACCGACCTTTATGGAGCAGAGATCTCGGCTCTAGCCGACGTTGTGATTACGAGCTCGCACCCGATGGAACAGGACCTGCGCCAGGGAGTTAAATCGCTGGCCAACACCATCCGGGCTGTGCGCCCAGGCGGAGTACACATCACATTGGTGAGGGCTGAAGAAGGTGTGGGAGTGTTCGGCCTGGCGGAAAGCGACCTGCCGCTGGGGCGACGAGCCCTCAGGCTATTGTCGCCGTTGCTGCTCCGTTTGGTGCCAAGAATGAAGATTGAGGGGCTCGGCGAGGAGGATCGCTTCTTCCTCTATTTCGCCCTGCAGGCTATGCGCCACGCAGAGTTGTTGCTCTATGCGCCGACGATCCCGGCTAACGTGAAGGCGAAGCTGCCCTTCGTGACATTCGTCGACAACGTGGAGGATGCGTTTGTTGCAGCAAAGCGGCGATTCCCCCGGAGAGCTGAGGTACTGGCTTTCCCCTACGGTGGGATCACCTACCCTATTCTGCCCTAGACTGGATCTTGTGGCCCCTATTCGAAGCAGCGTCCACATCTCAGCCTGCAAGCCTCCCAAGAGGTGCTGCTGAAGCCATCAGAGAAGGATATAGTCTTTCTGTCTCTGAACGCTTTGACGTGAATGACGGATTATGTGATAATATCTTGTATATCACGTGAAAATGACACATACTGGTGTCAAAGCTAGTGAACTTGATTGAAGAGATAGACCAAGAGCGCTTAATCACCTCCGCGCAGCGGGGGAACCTGGACGCTTTCAATGAGTTGGTGCTGGCTTACCAGGATCAAGTCTATAATCTCGCCTACCGGATTATGGGCGACCCGGCCTCAGCCGCGGACGCTACCCAGGAAGCCTTCATTTCAGCCTTCCAGAACATTGAGAGCTTTCGCGGAAAGTATCCCAGCTCTTTCAAATCCTGGCTGATGCGTATTGTATCCAACGCATGTTACGATGAGTTGCGCCGCCGTAAACGACAGCCTGCCACGTCCATCGAGGACTTTGAGATCGACGAGGAAGCGAATCCAGCGCTGGTCAGCGAGACTGAGGGACCGGAAGAATATGCCGAGCGGGAAGAGATGGCCCGCGTGATTGAGTCCGGAATTCAGACGCTTCCCCCCAACCAACGGATCACCCTGGTGCTGGCAGATGTGCAGGGCTTCAGCTATGATGAGATCGCTGAGGCGACCGACGCTCCGCTTGGGACCGTCAAGTCGCGTCTTGCACGGGCCCGGGCCAAGCTCCGCGACTATCTTCGTGAACGAGCGGAACTTTTGCCCGGTCAGTATCGTCTTAAGTGACAGAGGGAAGCGATAGATAAAGAGAAACACTGGAAAGAGTAGGTCTTAGAGGCCATGTTGCGATTTTTGGGATGGGGTAAGGACGAAGAAAAGCGCCGCGATGAGTTGCTCTCAGCATACCTGGACGGTGAGCTCGGTGAACGGGAGCGAGAACGGCTGGAAGCACGCCTTTCCGAGGATGCGGCTCTACGAGCAGAATTGAGAGCAATGCAACAGACGGTGTCGATGGTGCACGCGCTTCGGCAGGTCTCTGCTCCACGGAACTTCATCCTGTCCGAGTCTATGGTGGAGCGTCGCGAGCCCGCTCCCGCTCCAGAGCCTCGTCATGCTTGGGCGGCGCCTTTACTGACCGCAGCGACGACTATCGTCAGTCTGCTCTTCGTCGTTGTCTTGGTTGGTGACCTGTTGCTGTCCGGAGTTGGGGGATTTGCTTCGGCGCCGGCACCGAGGCGGCAGGCGGAAGAAGTAGCTCCGATGGCACTTGAGGTTACCGGGACCCATGAGGTCGAGGGCGAATTCGCCACTGTACCTAACGTATCCCCTGCAGCTTCGGAAGAGACTCCGCGCGCGGAGTCGGATATGGTCACAGAGGGCGAGGGCGAGGAAGAAGTGAGGTCAGCGGAGCCGACGGGGGCTGGCGAAGTGCCTCAGGAGGCAGAGGCAACACCTCTCCCCGAAGCTTCTCCGGATGCTCCGCGGGAGGAGCCAGAGATGGAGACCGAGGAGGAGCTAAGCGCAGCTGAGGCAACGAGGGCTGCAGAGGCGCCGCCTGGAGCTGGCGCAACGCCTCCGCCAGCCGGCGGTGGCGATTCCACGGAAGAAGCTACGGCTCTTGCTGTTCCGACCGTTGCTCCAACAATCTCCGAGAAATCTGTCCTGACGCCAACCATCCCAGCTGAGGAGCCGGTGGTTTCCGAGGAGGAGCTGGGCCTGCTGGAGCCTCCGTCCGGCGAGCTCGAAGCGACGCCTCCGCCCGCTCGGGAGGAGGCGGCCCCGGGTCCCCGACATCTACCCTGGAAGGTGTTAGAGATAACACTAGGCTTCGCTACCCTGGGCCTCATCTTCATTACAGTTCGAGCATGGCAGGCAAGGCGTGCCTAGCTCTCCTTCCAGGCCAGGGTTTGGCGCTTGAAGCGTGGGGCGTCGGATGCGCCTTATGTCCCATCTGAAAGCACGAATGCTGCATCTGAAGACCCTTTGAGAGAACGCTCACTTGGCGAGTCCCCCTGAACTGAACTACTGCCCCCGTTGTGGTCACGCACTCGAAGATCGGATGGCTTTTGGACGCGTGCGCCACTTCTGTCCTGTATGTGACAAGGTCGTCTTCCGTGAGCATAAGGTTGCTGCCGGTGTGGTCGTCGAGCGAGAAGGCGAGGTCCTTCTCGTCCGGCGGCGAATGAAGCCGCGTCAGGGGCTGTGGACATTCCCAGGTGGGTTCGTCGACTTTGATGAGAGCCCGGCCCAGGCCGCGGCACGTGAATGTTTGGAGGAAACCGGGTTGATAGTCGAGATCACCAATCTCCTCGATGTCGTGGGAGGGCAGGAGCACGAGGGCGGCGCAGATATCGTCATTGCATACTTGGCCCGGCAGGTGGAAGGAGAGCTCCGTGCCGCCGATGACGTGGATCGAGCCAGCTTCTTTTCGCCAGCAGAGCTTCCTCCGCTGGCCTTCCGTGCTACGCGCAAGATCCTGGAAGTTTGGCATAGATCACACGCTCATCCGACCTGAATCCCTGCCTCGACCAGCACCTACCGTACCTTGACATAGAGGCAGGGTTGGGGTATTCTATCATCGTGACTGTTTCGAGAATTGGTCTCTTGCCAAGAGATTCAAGATCCAGCTCTTCGTGTGATGGTTTACACGGAAGCCTGGGTTGTGTTTACAGATAAGCTTGTGCATTCGGGATACACTTTCTCCATCTGGACAATGGGAAACGAGAAGGGCCTCTCGGATGGCCTAAATGTAAAGGATCTAAAGACGACTCCGTGAATCTGAAGTCATTGGACACTATTCTTTTAGGTTTGGCCCTCAGTCTGGCCTTTGTCGCTGTCATCCTAGGAGTGGTTTTTGTCAGTCCGACCTATGGACGCTGGGAGATACCCGAGTTCGTTGAGCCAAGGGAGAGACCGAGCGGTACAGGTATGGGAAAATCCCTCGACCCCATACCAACGGCGACCGACGTCCCGCTGCCTGATCAGGCGGTTGTCCCGATTTTGATGTACCATTACGTATCCGAGCTCCCGCCGGATGCCGATGTGTACAGGCGGGATCTGACTGTCTCTCCAGCGGCTTTCGACGCGCAACTCCAATATCTGGATGAGGCAGGCTACCATCCGATTACGCTTACCGACCTCTATCTCAACCTGACAGAAGGATATCCGTTGCCGGAAAAACCCGTCGTGCTCACCTTTGACGACGGGTATCGCGATGCCTACGAGGTGGTGTTCCCCAGGCTGCTCGATTACGGTTTTCCAGCTACCTTTTTCGTGCTATCCACGCCCGCTCATCGCGAGAGCGAGGAGTACCTCACGTGGGCACAGATGGCCGAGATGTCGGAGGCAGGGATGTCCATCCAGGCCCACGGGCGAGATCACGTGGATCTACGAAATCGCTCGTACGACTTTCTTGTGTACCAGGTGCTGGGGATCAAAGAGGCGATTGAGCATCACACCGGGACAGTACCCCGCTTCTTCTGCTACCCGTCTGGTCGTCGAGATGGTGACGTCATCAAGGTGCTTGATTCGGCAGGCTATTGGGGTGCAGTCACGACGGAATGGGGACAGACGCACACCAGAGACGATCTTCTGGAGATGCCCCGTTTGCGGATTCAGGGTCAGGATAGCCTGACGGTCTTCATCGCGAAGCTTGAAGGCGAATCATAGATGGCGAGCAACTCCGCAGCAGGAAGAGGCTGCGGAGTTGCCGATACGCAAGACTGATATTCTTCCCTGGCCCCCGGAGGAACACACGTTTGGGGCCCGACATCACGTTCTAACGGTCAGGATCGCAGATGACGGCGTTCTGCCCTTCCCGATCCATGTGAACCTCGAATTCTTCGCCCCCGACCTCCACAAGGATCCGGTAGCCTGGCGTAATGACCTGGGCATACATCTTCCCTGGCTCTGGACATCCCAGGCTGGCGTCTGACCATTCGGTCGGTTCAATAGCAAGGATCTCCACCACCTCGGTCGAGGTATCCAACTCTCTTGCCAGGTGCTCCTTGGCAACTGCCCCAACCTGAGCCATCGCTTCGGACGGCGTCGCCACCGGGCTTCTCTCCTGCGCCGATTGGTCCGACGGTGGTGTCGCCGGAGGTGATAGAGGGCTGCTTTCGGCTGCTGTCTCGGACGAAGGATCGTCGGTCCCGGCGTCCGGAATAGAATCGACGCTCGCTCCACAGGCTACGACTGCCAGCGCGAGCAAGAGCAACGTCGCAAAGTAAGGCAACTTCATTTGTCCTCCCTTTCATCCACTAATCCTTGTACTGACCGGTAGACGTGGTCAGACGGGCAGCTTCCTTCAAATTCTACCTCGCGGCGGATACCCTTGCGTCGTCCAGTGGTTCCTGTCACTTGGGCCCGGGGAGGACTTCCACCTTCCGGACACAGGGCATGCTTGGCACACCAGCAAAAAGGGCCGCCGGTATCATCGGCGGCCCTTTCCACGTGCTACAACTACGTCTTGTGCGATCAAGCTGGTACTGGTTCCTTCGAACTCTTCGGCTCCTTCTCGGTTTTGGCTTCACGAATCACGAAACGATCCTCTTCGACATCCACCAGCACCGTCGCTCCTTCCTCGTAGTCACTCGCTAAAATCGCGTCGGACAGCGCATTCTCGACTTCGTTCTGGATGACCCGGCGCAGTGGTCGCGCGCCGTAATCTTCACTGTATCCCTCTTTGGCCAACAGCGCTTTCGCGTCGTCTGTCACTTCGAGCTGGAGACCGGATTCGCTCAACCGATCCCGCACCTTCTGCAACTCCAGGTCGACGATGTTGGCGATATCCTCCTTGGTCAGAGCGTGGAAGACGACGACCTTGTCCACTCGATTGAGGAACTCTGGTCGGAAGGTGCGCTTGAGTTCCCGCAACAGGTTGTCGCGCATTTCTTCATAGTCTTGATAGTCGGCTGTTCCATTTTTGGGGGTGGCAAAGCCCATACTCGTCTGCCGCTTGATCATCTGCGCACCGACGTTGGACGTCATGATGAGGATTGTGTTGCTGAAATCCACCTTGCGTCCTCGGGCGTCTGAGAGTTGCCCCTCTTCCATAATCTGGAGCAGCATATTGAAGGCCTCAGGATGGGCTTTCTCGATCTCGTCAAGCACGACGATAGAGTAGGGGCGGCGCCGGATGGTCTCCGTCAGCTGCCCTGCGTCGTCGTAGCCCACATACCCTGGGGGCGCACCAACCAGCCGGGCGACGTTATGCCGTTCCATAAACTCGGACATATCAAGCTGGAGCAGGGCCTCCTCGCTGCCGAACATAAACTCGGCCAAGGCCTTGGTCAGCTCCGTCTTGCCCACCCCGGTAGGCCCAAGGAAGATGAAGGATCCAATAGGGCGCTTTGGGTCCTTTAGGCCTGCTCGAGCACGCCGCACGGCCTTCGAGATTGCTGCGACCGCCTCGTCTTGGCCGACGATGCGCTCATGGATGGCATCCTCCATCTCGAGCAACCGCTCTTGTTCGTCGCTGTGGAGCTGGGTCACCGGAATACCGGTCCACATCGCGACAACCTCGGCGATGTCCTCGGCGCCAACGGCTATGCCATTCTTGAATACGTTCGCCTGTCGGTCAGCGCGGATGATCTCCAACTCTTCCTGGAGATCGAGCTCTTGATCCCGAAGGGCAGAGGCCTCCTCGTAACGCTGTTCGTCAATAGCCCGCTCCTTCTCCTCTTTGACGTCCTTAAGGTCGCCGAAGACCTTCCGCAAGCTCTGGGCATGGGGCGTCTTGTACATCCGGACGCGGGATGCCCCCTCGTCGATCAGGTCGATTGCCTTGTCTGGCAGATACCGATCGGTGATGTAGCGAGTGGAGAGCCGGGCCGCCGCTTCCAGGGCCTCATCCGTAATGCGCAGCTGATGGTGCTGTTCGTACGGCTCCCGGATACCCTCGAGGATCTTGATTGTCTCCTCCAGCGTGGGTTCCTCGACTGTAATCGGCTGGAAGCGCCGCTCCAGCGCTGCATCTGACTCAATGTGCTTACGATACTCGCCAAGGGTAGTGGCCCCGATGCACTGAAGCTGCCCGCGGGCCAGAGCAGGCTTGAGGATATTCGCCGCATCCATCGAGGAGCCAGCTGAACCAGCACCGACCAGCATATGCACCTCGTCAATGAACAGGATGCAGTCGCTGTCTTTGAGCTCGTCTAACACCTTCTTAAGGCGTTCCTCGAACTGCCCTCGATACATCGTCCCGGCGACTAAGGATCCGATGTCGAACTGCAGAAGACGCCTGTTGAGCAACGGTTCCGGGACCTCTCCAGTAACAATCCGTTGTGCCAGCCCTTCGACGATCGCCGTCTTGCCCACACCAGGTTCGCCGATCAGGGCAGGATTGTTCTTCGTCCTTCGCGCCAATATCTGTACGACCCGCTCAATCTCTCGCTGTCGACCGATGACTGGGTCCAGCTTATTCTGTTCCGCCAGAGCGGTGAGGTCGATAGCTAACTTGTCCGTTGTTGGCGTCTGGGAGGTCTTACGGTCCTCTTTTTCTCCGACGAAGGCGGGTTCTTGCTGCATCACTTGCTCTGTGTAACGACGGACCTGGTCGTTCGTCACCCCCAGTTGATTTAGGATATCGATCGCGGTGCCATCACCTTCGCGGATGAGCCCCAACAGGATATGGTGTGTGTCAATCCTGGGCGCACCTTGATACTGGGCCTCTTCCTTTGCCAACTCAAGCACGTGTTGGGTCCGAGGCGTAAGATCCAGGTCTTGCTTAAGTAGCGAGGTTCGTTCTCGCATCGTGCTGAGCCGCCTAACCCAGTGCTCCACGTCACGGGTGTGGAGCCCTAGCTGGCGCAGTACCTGACTGGCTGTCCCTGCGTCTTCATGCAACAGTCCCAACAAGAGGTGCTCCGTGCCAATTCGGGCATGATGCATCCGCTTCGCTTCCTGCTGGGCTAATTTCAATGCTCTTCGGGCTGCATTAGTAAAGTATTTCATCAACTTGTCCATAACTCTAAACTCCACGCTTTTGACTCTTCTATAGCGTTGGGATCTGCTCTGATTGCTTGTTTCCTCATTGAGAAGTCGGGGCAAGCAATTGAGATTATAGAGCGTTTGGTCGTTGGCCGCAAGTTCATAGCAGCGAGAAAGGAGGAGGGCTCCTCCCAAGCCGGTTCGAATTCCTGCGCCTGACCTGCTTGTCAGTTGGTCGCGGGTTGTGTAAAATGGCTGCCAAGCGGTAAGAGGCTGTTGCTGTCATTAAGGTCGTGCCGAAACAGAGAGGAGAACCTGATGGAGGCGCTCAAACAGCAGATTCGCACCGAGGGAAGAAACCTGAGCAACGGGATCCTCAAGGTCGATAGCTTCATTAACCATCAGATTGATCCCGCTCTGATGGTCGAGGTAGGGCAAGAGATGGCGCTCCGTTTCTCCAACGCGGACGCGAACAAAGTCCTAACAGCCGAGATATCTGGTATCGCTCCGGCGCTTGCCACAGGTCACGCCCTGGGCGTGCCGGTGGTCTATGCACGCAAGACGCGACCTGTGACGATGACGGGTCCCGTGTTCGTCGAGGTCGCCCCTTCGCACACGAAGGGACGGGATGTCTTTCTTATGGTTTCTACGGAGTTCCTGGGCCCTGGAGATCGCGTGCTCGTGATTGACGATTTCCTGGCCACAGGCGCGACGATCTCGGCGCTCGTGCGCCTGATCCGGCATGCCGATGCCGAACTGGTTGGTATTGGGACGGTGATTGAGAAATCGTTTGAAGGGGGGCGCGAAGACCTGGAGGGATTTGGCGTACCGATTGTCTCTCTCGCCGTGGTCAGCGATATGAGCAACGGGCAGATCAGCTTGGCCTAGAGGTTCAACCTGTCGTTCTACCCATCCGGAGGCGTTAGCGTGAATCGCGATGCCGTTGTTGTTCTGGACTTCGGCTCCCAGTACACTCAATTGATCGCCCGACGTGTGCGGGAGGCGAACGTCTACTGTGAGCTTTTCCCCTGGAACGCGCCCGCTCAGACCGTCCTCCGCCTGAATCCCCGAGGTTTCATCCTCTCGGGGGGGCCGTCCAGCGTGTATTCGCCCGATGCCCCCCAGCTCCCAGGCTATGTGCTGGAACAGGATGTGCCGGTACTGGGAATATGCTACGGGATGCAATTGCTCGCCCATCATTTGGGAGGACACGTAGCCTCGGCTGAGAGAGAGGAATACGGCTCCTCGGAGATACGCTTCACTGGTCCGGAGACCCTCGTATTTGGAGCACTTCCTTCTCAGAGCCCCCATCTCAAAGTCTGGATGTCCCACGGTGACCGGGTTGAGCGGGTGCCTGAGGGCTTCGATGTGCTCGCGCGCAGCGCCAACGCACCTGTTGCGGCGATGGGGGATGTGGGGCGTGGGCTTTATGGCTTGCAGTTCCATCCCGAGGTTGGGCACACAGATAACGGTGACGAAATCCTGCGACATTTCACGGTCGACGTGTGCGGTTGCACGCCGGATTGGACGCCGTCGTCGTTCATCGATGAGGCGGTGGGGAGGATACGCGAGCAAGTTGACGGCGAGCGGGTGGTCTGTGGTCTTAGCGGGGGAGTCGACTCCTCCGTGACCGCCACGCTCGTGCACCGAGCGATTGGCGATCAGTTGACCTGTGTTTTTGTTGACCCCGGGTTGCTTCGGAAGGGGGAGCCGGAGCAAGTCGTGCGCACGTTTCAGGATCGGCTTGGTATGCACCTTATGGCAATAGATGCCACAGAGGAGTTCCTTGATGGACTGAGCGGTGTGACGGATCCTGAACAGAAGCGTCGTATCATCGGTGAGCGCTTCATTCGTGTCTTCGAAAGGGCGTCGGCGCAGCTAGGGGACGTTCGCTTCCTGGCACAGGGTACGCTGTATCCAGACGTAATCGAAAGCCGGGGGCCAGAGCGTCAAGCAGCGGCGCGGATCAAAACACACCACAATGTTGGTGGTCTTCCAGAGGATATGGATCTGGAATTGATTGAACCGCTTCGCTATCTCTTCAAAGATGAAGGGCGAGCGGTCGGACGGGAACTGGGGCTGCCCGACGAGATCGTCTGGCGACAGCCCTTTCCTGGGCCCGGGCTCGCGGTGCGCATTATTGGCGAGGTGTCCTGGAAGCGTCTGGAGACGTTGCGTGAGGCCGATGCCATCCTGCTTGAGGAGCTTCGCGAAGCATCACTACTACGGGGAGCCGCAGCGTCGGCTCATCCGGGTCAGGTACAGCAGGCTTTCGCCGTCCTCCTGCCGGTACGGAGCGTTGGCGTGATGGGCGACGGGCGAACCTATCGTCATGTGATCGCTTTACGGGCTGTCACAACTGAGGACTTTATGACTGCTGACTGGGCCCGGCTGGATCACGAACTTCTAGCCGGGATAAGCAATCGAATTGTAAACGAAGTTCCTGGAATTAACCGAGTGGTATACGACATAACCTCCAAGCCGCCCGCGACGATCGAATGGGAATGAGACAAGCGTGCCAGACGTAGCGTTCACATCGCCGATGGATAGTGCGGCTGAAGCTTCGATCGAGCCTACGGTCTCGACCCTCCGCTACGTGGAAGGATCTGCTATGGACACCGCCGTCCCCTTCGCGGGGGTCTTGGCGCCGCCTGACAGGGTGGCGCGGGGTCGACAGGATGAGCGGCTTTTCTTCTTCTTCGATCCAACCGCTGCGGCTCCCCTCGATCTGTCTCGGGGAGTCCGTGAAGTGGTGGCACAGGCTTACTGGTCTACGGTGGGAAGCGTCACTGCCGCTCTCCGTCGAGCCGCGTCGCTCACCAATCAGTATCTCTTCGAGCACAATCTGAACTCCGAGCCTTCCAAACGATGTTATGGAGGGCTCTCCTGCGCCGTTGTTCGCCAGAACGATCTCTTTCTCCTCCAGGCGGGTCCTGCTTGGGCCTGCGTCCTTCAGGCAGATAAGCTAAGGTTCTTCCCCCGTGGAGAGAAACTAGCACATCTGGGTATTGGCCCGGTGGCGGATGTGCGGCTCAACCACGTCTTCACAGCCGATGGTGATACGCTATTGATGGCTTCGCCTGCTTTGCTTCGCGAGGCTGGGAAGGACGGTCTTCTTCGACTACTGCCTCGGGATGAAGTGAGCGGCATCGTGGCCGGTCTGGGGCAACTGGGAGCCGAGGTTGACTTCACAGCTCTGGTCGCCCGTTGGGAACCGGCCCCCACGGCTGCGGTCTCCAAACCTCAGAAGCCGCGTCCAACCCGCGGGTCCGAAATGCTTTCGCGTGTTCCTGCCGCGTCGTCGAAGCGACAAGAATCGGTCGAGCGGGAGCATCAGACGGTCAAGAAGAAAGTTGTAAAGCCAAAGCCCGCTGCTGAAAAGCGGGCTCCTGTTCGAGAGCGCAAGATTCTAAAGAAGATGCTCGCCGTCGATGCAGGCAAGAAACTGCGGAGTGGCTTCCGAGGCGTGGCCCACGCCTTGGAAGGAGGGTGGCATGCGGTTGCCGCTGTTGGCGCTGGAGCGATCGCTCTGGGGCGATGGCTGATTGGTGTGGCAGCAACGACGATCCGCGGTATGCTTCCTGGAGCAGGCCAGAAGACCCGTCGTCGAGTCCCTCGTCGTCCACCTCCGGAAGAGAACCGTACGGTGCTGATCGCTCTTGCCGTGGCTATTCCAGTGTTGGTGATAGGGATTGTTACGGTAGCTCATCTGAGTTTTGCGGCAGAACTCCGCGTCCAGGGGGTGTTACAGGGGGCTCGGGAGCAGATCGCGCTGGCGCAGGCCGCGGGTTCTGATTCTGAGGAGGCACGGGAGCATTGGGAGGAAGCTCTGCGACTGATAGGGATGGCCGAGACGCTCCAGCCAGATGACCCCTCTACGCAGCCGCTTCGAGAGCAAGCTCAACAGGCCCTCGACCAAGTTGACCAGATAAGGCGCCTCACACTCACTCGGCTGGTTGATTTCGGGTCAACGAATGTGGAGCGCCGCCTGGTTCTGAGCGATCAGGCGCTCTTCGTCCTTGATTCCAGGGATGGGTGGGGAGCTCGCGTGGGTCTGGAGAGCGTCGATGAAGGGACAGACAGTCAGGACGCTATAGTTCTCGTACGCACCGGGCAACAGGTCGAGGGAGACGAGGTTGGGCAACTGGTCGATTGTGCCTGGGCCGGTCGGGAAGGTGGACGGCAGTCGAGTGCTCTCTTGATTTTGGAGAGGGACGGCGGGCTTGTGAGCTATGATCCGGCATGGAGAAGTGAGAGCGGGTCTCCCCAACTTACCCGTCTGCAGTTGAGCGCGGCACCTGTCGGGATCCCTACCGCAGTTGGAACTTATGAGGGGCAATTCTACGTCTTGGATTCTGCTGAAGGTGGCGGCCAGATCTGGCGTTATCGGCCTCAGGGCGATGCCTATTCTCGAGCTCCGGAACCCTACCTCGCCACACTCCCTGATAACGGGCTCCGGAACGCCGTCGATATGGCCATAGATGGACACATCTACGTGCTGTACGACGATGGGACTGTGGGCAAATTCCTGGGAGGCGAGGTTCAACCTTTTGAGGTTCGAGATGTCCCCGGTGGGCTTGCCGGAGTCTCGGGTTTTGCAGTCGATCCAGCCGGTAGTGGGGCGGTCTATGTTGCTGACCGGGGCAATGATCGCGTGGTCGAGCTCTATCCCGATGGTCGCTTCAAGGCGCAGTTCCGTGCGGACGCAGCCTTCGCGTCTCTGGAGGCTTTGGCTGTCAGTGAAGGAAGTGAACGGCTTTACGTCCTCGATGGAGGCCAGCTCTACGTGGCGCCATTGCCTTGATTGCTGGTGGCATCCGGCCATGTTATAATGGAATCGACCTTCTGGTGGGGACGCTTTGAGCCGCGAACGCGGTACGCCCAAGGCTAGAAGGTCGTTTGTGTTGGGTGTGGCGCAGTAGTGGTCGGAGGTGGTGCATCGTGGAGAGCGACAGCGGACAGATTAGGCGCTCAAGCAATATCATCCAGAGCTTGTTCACTGCGGGTCTGGTCATACTCTTTCTCGTGATCTCCGCTATGGCGGGGATGTTCGTCTTCGATCAGGTCCGCCGATATATCGCTGCTTCCGATTCCCCTCCTCCTTTCAGTCCCGGCTCCGGCACTACTGGATCGGGTACGCCGACCCCCGATTTGACGAGTCCTGACTTGGTCTGGAAAGGAAAAGAGCGGGTAAACGTTCTCGTTATGGGGATTGACCAGCGGGCGGGCGAGACAGGTGCTTTCCGAACCGATACGATGATGGTCCTGACGCTGGATCCTGTAACCAAGACGGGCGGGGTGCTCTCTATCCCCCGCGACCTCTGGGTCGACATTGCAGACGGATATGGTGTGAGGCGCATCAACGCTGCGCATGCGTTCGGTGAACGGGACGATTACCCCGGGGGTGGTCCCGCGCTTGCCGCTAAGACGGTCGAGAGAAACCTGGGCGTTCGTATCCACTACTACGTGAGGGTTGATTTCAACGCGTTCATAGAGCTTGTGAATCGTATTGGGGGCATCGACATCACCGTGGAAGAGGCGATCCACGATGAGAAGTACCCGTCCAATGATCCAGCTGATCCGTACGGCTACGATCCCTTGCACATCGAGCCTGGGCAGCATCATTTCGACGGGGAGATAGCGCTGAAGTACGCTCGAACCCGCTCCACGGCTGGGTCGGACTTTGATAGAGCGGATCGTCAGCAGAAGGTCCTCAAAGCGGTTTTCGAGAAAGTGACGCGACTGGATATGCTGCCGACGCTCATTGCTCAGGCCCCGCAGATGTGGCGCACACTTCAGGGTTCAGTAGAGACGAATCTGAAGCTCGATGAGATCATCGCTCTCGCACGGCTTGCCAGTCAGGTGGATATCGATGACGTTCACTTCGGTGCTATTGATGAGAAGTATACAGTACCCTACGTAACAGAGGATGGAGCGCAAGTTCTAATTCTTCTGCGGGACAAGATGCGAGAGCTCCGGGATGAGATCTTCACTACCGAAGAGCCTCTTGCTGAAGAGGAGGGTGTCGACGCAAGCTCTCAACTGGACGAGGAAGCTGCCACTGTCGAGGTGTTGAACGGGACGCTGACCGCTGGGCTGGCGGCCGACGTGACTGAGCGTCTTCGGGAAGAGAATCTGAACGTGACACATACCGGCAACGCCGACCGACAGGACGTTGAGGAATCGCTGGTTATCTCTCATGCTGACAAGTCTTACACGGCTCAGTATATCGCTCGCTTTCTGGATCTCCCCCAGTCGTCGATCGTGCAGGGCTCCGAGCCGGGCGCCGAGTATGACATATCGGTCATCCTCGGCACGGATTATCGTCCCTCGGAGTAGAAGAACCGTCAGCGATTCGGAATTCGAGATCTCTTGTGTCTCTGCTTCTCCTCTGGTGGTGCCGCTCAGGTTTCCTTCCCTCTCCGTTCACGCCGGGGCTGTAAGGCGCTAAGGCGCGGGGGAACGGCGTTGATGGGGCTCCCGATCAAATGGTCGCTTCGGCAAGAAGCGTCCACTGCGGCCGGAGCGGCGAGGGCAAAATCCCCGTCTGGAAAGACCGGGGCCGCGTAGATAGGTGTGTGCGAGAGGACGAGTCTTAGGAGGGCATTGGTATGGAGAAGCTCCTAATTGAAGGTGGACACCCGATATCCGGGACCCTCATCCCAAGCGGAAACAAGAATGCCGCGCTACCTTTGCTGGCGGCCTGCTTGCTGACCGATGAACCCGTTACATTACATAACATGCCCGATATCGGCGACATTAGCACCATGGGCGACATTCTTGGGGATATCGGTGTTGACGTCGAGCAACCAGGTCCCCATACCTGGCGTGTCCATGCCCATGACGTCCGTACGAATAGACTGAATCCGGATCTATTCAGCCGGATTCGAGGGTCGATCACACTGGCTGGCCCGTTGCTCGCCCGCACAGGAGCCGTTCATATGCCTTCGCCCGGGGGGGATGTGATCGGACGTCGACGCGTTGACACCCACTTCCTGGCGCTACATGCGTTGGGGGCGGAGGTCAACAGCGGCCGCTCCTTCTGCCTGGAGAGTGATCAGCTTCGAGGCGCTGACATTCTTTTGGATGAAGCTAGCGTCACGGGGACGGAAAACGCTATTATGGCGTCGGTGCTGGCAGAGGGCACGACCGTGATCCGGAATGCAGCTTGCGAGCCTCACGTGCAGGATTTATGTCATATGCTGTCTCTGTTCGGCGCGCAGATAGAAGGCATCGGTTCCAATACCCTCACCATCCAGGGCGTCGATCGTCTGAGTGGTGGGGAGTTCTCGGCCGGGCCTGACTATATGGAGGTGGGAAGCTATATCGCTTTGGCTGCTGTGACCGGAGGCGAGTTGTTGATCAAGGGAGCTGCCCCAGAGCATCTGCGAATGGTCGATCTGGTCTTTGGCCGTCTGGGGGTTCAGTTCGAGTCTCGCGGCGATGACGTTTTCGTTCCTGCGGACCAGCCGCTGACTGTCACCCCGGACGTCGGTGGTGCGATTCCAACCATCAAGGATTCTCCGTGGCCGGCCTTTCCCGCTGACTTGATGAGCATCGCTATCGTGCTGGCCTCTCAGGCGAAAGGGACCGTCCTGGTCCACGAGAAGATGTTCGAGAGCCGTCTCTACTTCGTGGATCAGTTGATCGCCATGGGGGCCCGTATCATTCTCTGCGATCCGCATCGATGTGTGGTACAGGGTCCATCCCCTCTACATGGTGAAGAGGTGAGCAGTCCGGATATTCGTGCTGGTATGGCTCTCCTGATCGCCGCGCTCTGCGCCGAGGGCGAGAGTGTCATCCGAAATATCCGTCAGATTGACCGGGGGTACGAGCGGATCGAAGAGAAACTGTCCTCGCTGGGTGCCGAAGTGAAGCGTATCTGTGTTTAGTCCTTCCGTCCTTTCCCGTCCATCTCTGCAAGTGTCCACCCCTCTCGGGCCACCTCGTGTGCAATGGATGAATACTATCGCGAGCACCAGGGATGCGCTTCGGCGACTTATCTCTCGGGTTATAAGGGTTCCGTCAGGTAAGCGTAAGGTTCACGTCAAGCTTTGTGGGACGAAATGCGTTATATTTTATGTCGAGTCAGGGGCGGTTTCTCTTCTTCTCCTCCTTTTGGCGAGGGCCGGGGTGCATAACCCCGGCTCTCCGTGTATGTCAGGGGCCTGCGTATCATACGCAGGCCCCTTTTTGCCGTTCCTAGGAGGTTGAATGAGTAGTGGGGGGCGCCGGATCGCGAGGGCTGCATCCCTCGTCATGGCTCTCTTCGTGTTGAGTCGCCTACTGGGATTGGGACGCCAAATAGTCATCGGTGCGCTGTTTGGCACCAGTGGCGAGCTCGATGCTTACCTGGCAGCCAATCGAGTCACCGAGACTGTCTTTCTAGTCGTCGCTGGCGGCGCTCTGGGCTCAGCTTTCATCCCCACTTTCGCCGACCATCTGGCAAAGGAAGACCACGCGGGTGCTTGGCGATTACTATCAGCCATTATCAATCTGGCGTTGATCGCAATGATCATTGTGGTCGCGGTGGTCATGTTCCTCACCCCAGTGCTTGTGCGTACAGTCATCGCGCCTGGTTTTGACTCGTCTCTGAGGATGCTGACCGTACGCTTGCTGCGGTTGATGCTGGTCACTCCCATCATCTTCGCGGTAAGCGGCGTGGTGATGAGCGCGCTGAACGCTCACCAGCATTTCCTTCTGCCGGCCCTTGCGCCCTCGATCTATAATCTGTCGATCATCGGCGGTGCCGTCATTCTCGGACCCAGGTTCGGAGTGCGGGGGATGGCGGTCGGTGTGGTCGTGGGATCAGCTCTCCATCTGTTGGTCCAGGTGCCCCAGCTACTCCGTTATGGTGCTCGCTACATACCCGTACTGGGGCTCCGTGACCCCAGTGTGCGGCAGGTGGGACGAATGATGGGGCCTCGCGTATTGGGGACCGCCGTTGCTCAGCTCAACTTGGTGATCAACAACAGCCTCGCCACGAGGATGGGGGAAGGAGCGGTCTCGGCCATCAACTATGCCTGGATGTTGATGCTCCTGCCGCAGGGCATCTTCGCTCAAGCTGTGGGAACGGCTGCCTTTCCCACGTTTGCCGAGCAAGTGGCCCGGGGGGAGCGGGAGGAGCTGAAGGAAGCCCTGTCCTCCACATTGAGAGGAATCATCTTCCTCAGTATTCCGGCGACCGTCGGCCTGATCGCCCTGGGGCAACCTTTGGTGAGCCTCCTCTTCGAGCGTGGTGCATTTGAGGCCGCCTCGACCAACGCCGTCACCTGGGCGCTGGTTTTCTTCGCCCTCGGGCTGGTGGGGCATGCCGGATTGGAGATCGTTGCCCGCGCATTCTACGCGCTCCACGACACGTTTACACCGGTCTGGGTGGGCGGGCTGGCAATGGGGTTGAACGTGGCGCTAAGTCTGACGCTGCCAACCGCGTTCGCGTCGGCAGGCTTGCAGCCGTTTGGCGGGCTGGCGTTGGCCAACTCGATCGCCACGCTACTGGAGTTTGGTGCTTTGCTGATTCTGGTCCGGCGACGAATCAGCGGCATCTATGGTCGCCGTATACTGGGGACAGTGGCGAAGAGCGGCTTTGCGGCGGTGGCAATGGGAGTGGTGCTGATCGGGTGGCAGACGGTGCTGCAGAATACCGGGGCCTTCATCCGAGGGGCCGGAGGCGTCGTGCTGGGACTGATCGTATACGTGGGCTTTGCTTCGTTGCTCAGGAGTGGGGAGCTCCGGGCAATGGTCAGATTACTCCCTCAACGATAGCGATCGATCGGAGCCTCTCGCTCGGCAAGCCTTGCTACCGTTCCGACGAAAAGGAATCCTCCCCTTCCGGTGTTATCTGTTCAACCTTTAGCTCCGCTTTGTCGAGAAGCTCGCTGCAGTATGCAGCTAGCGCCTGACCCCGTTCGAATAGGGCCAGGCTGTCCTCTAGCGGGAGGCCACCCACCTCCAGTCGATTGACGACCTCCTCCAACTCCGCAAAGGCCTCCTCGAAGCTCGTGTCCTGAATTCTCTCCATCATCCATTCCTCCTTCACGGACGCCGTGGTTTGGCCAGAATCTCCATGATTCGCAGGTCAAAGAACTGCTGTGCGTTCGCGGGGATCAGCACAATGGCGGTATCGGCGCCGCGTCCGGTGCCCCCGATGGCGATACATGGGTCACCAACAGTGACCAGCCCGGCATCGGCGGCCATCAAAGCGATCTCGGCGCAGACCTTCGTCCCCTCACCAAATGTGCGCAGTACGTAGGCAATGATCTCGTCCGTCATATACGTGTCGAGTTGCCTGCGCACCGCCCGATTGACTCCTCCGAATGCGTGCTGACAGGTCAGTACCATGGCGCCAGCAGCTTCGATCGCAGCCCGGTTCTCCTCGGTCAGCTGCTGGGTGTTGGGTTCTCTGAAACCGGTGGAATGAGACACGACCACCACGTGATAGCCCCGGAACAGCTCTGCCGCTTGGACGCCGGTTTCCCCGCGCGTGCTGGCGACGAGGATCGTTTCGATACCGAGTTCTTCTGCGCGCTGTTTTGCCTTGTCAAGCGTGCGGGTAGTGTTCCGCGGGCCGGGTTTATGGAAATAGATGGTCTCAATGACGAGGTCAGACACTACGTCCTCCTTGTAAGCTGTTGTGTGCTTGATATACGACATCTGACGGGCCGGATGTCGGGAGAATGGTCCTGCGTCTCATCGGGCCTCTGCCTCGAAGTCACCATCGGCGACGCGGATGTCGAGCCGCTCTCCTGGTTCCACGTGTTCGATCGAGCACACGACAGCGTCATCCTCTCGACGTCGCACGATCGCATACCCTCTTTTTAAGGTTCTAACAGGGCCGATTCCCGCAAGCCGTCCACGCAAACCCTCAAGCTTCTCGCGGCGGATGTTGAGCGTCTGCTCCATGGCGGTCTCGGTGCGCCTTACCAAGTCATCGATACGCTGTCGAGCCTGTCTCAGCTGTATAGCGGGAGAAAGGTGTCTCAGCGCGCGGATCTGCTCGGTCAGTCGCCAACGCTGCTCGGTGACGATGCTCTTGAGCATCTTTGTCGACGTAGCCGCATGCTTCTGGATCGCGGCTCGGAGCTCCGCCTGATCGGGCACGGCCAACTCCGCAGCGGCTGAGGGCGTTGGAGCACGTCTGTCAGCGGCAAAGTCAGCCAGAGAGAAGTCGGTCTCGTGGCCGACTCCGCATATGATCGGGATACGCGAGGCAGCAACCGTCCGGGCGACCCGCTCATCGTTGAAGGCCCACAGCTCCTCGATGCTGCCGCCTCCGCGGGCGACGATGATCACATCCACATCGTCACGTTGGTTCAGCGCATTGATCGAGGCCACGATCTGGGGAGGCGCCGCATCTCCCTGCACCAGCGTCGGTGCGATCAAGACCTCCGCCAGCGGGAAGCGGCGACTGAGGACATTCAGGATGTCGCGCAGCGCAGCGGCTCCCATAGAGGTCACGATCCCTATTCGAGCCGGGATGGGCGGCAGTGCCCGTTTCCGCTCTGGGGCGAACAGTCCCTCCTTTTCCAGCCGGTCCTTGAGGCGCTCAAACTGCTGATACAAGTCGCCGAGACCAGCGGGCCGGATCCGGTCGACGTAGAGCTGATACAGGCCGCGAACCTCATATACGCCCACGTGACCGTGACTCAGTACTAGGTCTCCGTCCGTCGGCAAGTAGTCCTGGCGCGCAGCGCTGTTGCGCCACATCACGCACCGAATCTGAGCGCCACTGTCCTTGAGCGTGAAGTAGCAGTGACCAGACGAGGCACGGCTGAAATTGGAGACCTCCCCCTCGAGCCATACGTCACCCAGGGCAGGATCCTCCTCTACCAATCGCCGAATGTGCCCCGTGAGCTGACTGACAGTATAGGGCTCGGAATAGGTGGAACCAAAAAAGCTGAGCTGTTCAAACATAGTCCGATGGCAATACGCACGCAGGAAAGAGAGGGCAGTGAAAACTCATCCTCTCAGTACCTGCCATACGAAGATAAGGATCATCCAGATGCCAATGGAAAGTTGCACCGCGACGGAGGCGAGATAGCCGGCTAACCATCCGCCAACGACCTTGAGGGTCTTGCGCCAGTCTCTGCGCCGATACCACTCAGCCAGAATAAGACCGATGAGGCCGCCCAGGAAAGCCCCGGGAACGGCACCAATTCCAAAGAAGATCAGTCCGATGACTGCTCCGATCGCTCCCAGCAGGACTCCGGCCAGGATCGACCAGGTGGATGCCCCACTGACTTTGGCCCCCGCCTGGCTCATCCAGAATTCTGCGCTGAAGCCGAGGGCTCCGAGAAAGGTCAGGACGACGAAGGTCAGAGGGTCGATGGTCGCGAATCCCTCGGCGATGGCGTAGATCAGGATCACGAACCAGATGAACACGACGTCCGGGAGAACTGGCACGAACACGCCAAACAACGCGATGGTCATCGCCCCCAGTGCAACCCAGAATGCCCAGATAGGCAGGCTCACTCGTCCCCCCAAAAAGAAAATCGGCCCAGCTGGGCCGATTATGACGGAAGTGTGGGCCGTGCAGGACTCGAACCCGCGACCCTGGGCTTAAAAGGCCCCTGCTCTACCAGCTGAGCTAACGGCCCACCTTAGGCAGTATAACACGCGCAAAGGGGGTTGTCAAACACGGTGCACCAGAAGCGTGCGGTGGAGTCAAATTATCTTGCTTCCTGCCGGGACAAGGTCTTCGCCTGGATTACACGCCGCCGGAACTTGACAATAGATCGTTACGGGACTACAATGCTCAAACACAAATTATTGGTTCCCCTTTTCTCCCTTCCTTATCGAGAAATGGCCAGACGCAACACTTCTTTTCTCGACGGATTGGTCAAGAATCAGATCTTTGACAAAGAAGCTCTCCAATACTCACGCATTGTGACCTAGCCCGGTCACGGGTCTTGCCGCGTTCGTTGCAGGAGTTGGCGTCGGCGAGACAGATGACATTTTTCAGCAGCTCAATGACGTCGACACAATGCTCTCGCTTTATTCCCTTCACGTAACGCACCGGCAGGTGTGTTGGCCTATTTCACGTCGTTGTAAATAATGAGGAGAGTGACAATGAAAGCAAGATTGGAGAAGTTGCCTCGACATTGGATCAGTCTGGTCATTCTGATCGTCAGCCTGATGCCTGCTAGCTACGTCCTGGCTCGGACCCCTGTTTCAGCGCCGACGTTCCAGAGTCCGACGGAGACGCCATCTCAACCGGTCGCGTCAACCCAGCCTTCCACAGCAAACATTCTGGGTTATCACACCGTTCGGATGGGAGAGACCCTCTACTGCATTGCGCGAGCGTACGGCGTCGATCCAATCGCTATTGCGAATGCAAACGGGATTGTGAATCCAAACCTCATTCTCCCTGGAATGGTCCTGGCGATCCCGAACGTACCGCGTACGCTCCCTTCGGGACGCACGTGTCCGAGCCAGTTCCCGGGGTCTGCGGGGGCCTCGACCAGCGCAGCTTATGACTGCCGCTGGGTTCATCCGGTCGCGCAGGGACAGAACCTGTTTCGAATTTCGCTCCGCTACGGGGTGAGCATGTCCACCATCGTCCAAGCGAATGGTATCAGCAATCCGCACCTCATCTACGCCGGTCAGACCCTCTGCATTCCTTAGATGATCAAGTTCCCGTCCCGGGCCCATACGAGGGCCCGGGACCGGAGCCTTCTTCCTTCGTTCCGTTACCTCAATACTGAGCTACACCTAGGCCACGGCTTCTCGCACGGCTCGGATGGCACGTTCGACCCCAGAGTCGTCGATCCAGTAATGCGTCACGGCGCGGAAGCGTCGTCCACCACGGCTGTTCACAAGCACCCCTTGCTTCCTCAGCTCGGATTCTAGCTCTGCAGGCGATTTCTCTATCTCATCGGTGAGCTCGAAGTATAGGATATTCGTAGACACAGGGGCCACGTCTATGCCGCGGATGTTCGCCAGGCCTTCTGCCAGCTGCTGCGCGCGACGGTGATCCTCGACGACACGGTCGGTCATCTGCTTGAGAGCGACGATGCCTGCTGCGGCGATGATCCCCGCTTGACGCATCCCGCCGCCTACGACTTTCCTTGCCCGTCGAGCCTTGGCAATGAAGTCGGTGCTGCCACTCACCATCGATCCCACCGGAGCACATAGCCCTTTGGAAAGGCAGAACTGGACTGAGTCGACGTCCCGTACGATCTCACTGACGTGCACGTCCAGCGCAGCGGCTGCATTGAAAACTCGGGCTCCGTCTAGATGGACGTTGAGACCGTGACTGTGGGCTAGCTGGGCCGCTTGCGTCATATACTGGACCGAAAGCGGCGTGCCGTTGCACATATTGTGCGTGTTCTCCAAGCATACCAGCCGACTGACCGGAAAATGAGGGTTATCGGGACGAACTGCACCCTCGATATCGTCCAGCTCTAACGTCCCGTCCTCCTGGTTGGGTATAGGATGAGGTGTGATCCCTCCCAAACTCGCCATGCCGCCCTGCTCGAAGAGGAAGGTGTGGCTCCGGTCGCCGAGGATCACCTCGTCACCACGCCCACAGTGGGTCAGTAACGCGACGAGGTTCCCCATCGTGCCGCTGGCGACAAAGAGAGCTGCTTCCTTCCCTAGTCGTTCGGCGGTCATTCTCTCCAGTTTGCTGACGGTTGGATCTTCACCGTAGACATCGTCACCCACCTCGGCCTGATACATCGCCTCGCGCATTGCCGGAGTAGGCTGTGTTACGGTGTCGCTGCGTAGATCGACCTTTTCCATTCTATGACCTCCAAAGATGTCGTAACTTGTGCTGCAAACGTTGAAGCGTCTCTGGATTATAGTCTCCCTTGTGCCTTGGTCAATGTGTTGGCTTGACCACCCCTCCAGGTCATCTATAATCAGGTCGCCTCCGGTTGGTCGGAAGGGAGTAAGTGCTTGGACGTCATCCTAACCCATGAGAATGCGGATTTCGACGCTATCGCCAGCCTGCTGGGTGCGCGTAAGCTCTTCCCATCCGCCATTCCTGTGTTGCCGCGCCGCATAAACCGGAACGTCAACGCTTTCCTGGCGCTATATGGCATGGAACTCCCCTTCGTCCATCCCGACGATCTCCCGCGCGATGAGATTGACCACGCTATCTTGGTAGACACCCAGAGCCTGACCACACTGCGTGGTATGGCCTCAAATATGAAGGTCGACATCATAGACCACCACAAGCTCGACCGCGATCTTCCCTCAAACTGGACTTTTTCCGGCGAGCCGATGGGCTCTACGACGACCCTACTGATAGAAGAGATCTCAGCTCGCTTCCTTAGAATGTCCGACCTGGAAGCCACCCTGTTGTTGCTGGGCATCTATGAGGACACGGGCTCCCTTTCGTATGAGTCAACGACGGTCCGCGATGTGCGGGCGGCGGCTTGGCTGATGGAGCAAGGGGCGCGACTTGACTTGGTGAATGAGTTCCTACGTCACCCGCTGGGACCAGAGCAGCGGAAACTCTACGAACGTCTGCTGGAAGGAAGCGAGACCCACGACGTCGAGGGGCATACAGTCATCATCGCGACCGAGACAGCGCCGGGCTTCACCGAAGGGCTGTCGACGCTGGCTCATAAGCTGCGGGATCTACTCGAACCCTCGGCTCTGCTTATGCTGGTCGCGCTCGATGGACGGATTCAGCTGGTCGCTCGCAGCACGACCGATGACATTGACGTCTCTGCAGTGGCGAAGCGGTTTGGCGGGGGCGGGCATG